>Ga0209585_10000609_pt1 | contig 13819 bp, 14 predicted proteins | sample NGEPerone_FD_185491 | JGI IMG/M metagenome (GOLD analysis project Ga0209585, IMG submission 185491) | Arctic peat soil microbial communities from the Barrow Environmental Observatory site, Barrow, Alaska, USA - NGEE Permafrost154B-one... | ecosystem: Environmental > Terrestrial > Soil >... | reverse complement strand
CTGCAGACGGTCGCGCGGGCCATGCAGGACGCCCTGCGCACCAGCGACATCTGCGCCCGGCACGGCGGCGAGGAGTTCGCCGTCCTGCTGCCGAGCACGCCGGGCGAGAACGCCTACTACGTGGCCGAGCGCGTGCGGCGCACGCTGAGCGGCACGCGCTACACCGGCCTCGGACTGCCGGCGGAAGCCAACATCACGATCAGCGTCGGCGTCGCGACCTGCCCACGTGACGCCACCGAGCTCGACGCCCTCATGGAGCTGGCGGACAAGGCGCTGTATCGCGCCAAAGCGGCGGGCCGCGACCAGGTGGTGCTCCACGGCGCGGAGCAGCGCGAGCGGGTCAGGAACTGACGCGCGCCGCCGCAGGCGGCGGCGCGAGACCCATCCCCCAGGCGATGACCGCCGGCGGCAGGCAACCCCACCCCAGCAGTCCATCGTGGAAGTCCCGCAGGGAGCCGCCCCGCTGCCGTCCGTACACGGCCGCCAGACGCTGCACCTCGCGCTTGCCGAGCAGATAGCTCATGGCCTGACCCGGCTCGCCCGCGTACCGCCGGCACTCGAGCTCGGCCTCGTAGCGGTTCATGTGCGCCTCGGCGGAGAGATAGTCGACGGCTGCCGGCAGGTCCATGACCCCCAGATGCAGCTCGATGTCGATGACCACCCGGCAGGCGCGCCACACCTGGTCGTTGAGGCGCATGAGGCGCACGGCGGGATCGGCCAGAAGTCCTTGCCGCTCCATGAGCTCCTCGCAGTAGAAAGCCCAGCCCTCGACGAGGATGTTGCCGCCGTTCGGAATGTGGGCGACACGGCGCGCGAGGGTCGTCGCGCGATTGGAGCTCACCAGCTGCAGGTGATGGCCGGGGTACGCTTCGTGCACGCCGGTAGTGGCCAGGGAGGCGCGGGGATGACTCCGCAGCGCCGCCTCGAGCTCCGGCCCGCCCAGACCGTCGCGCGGCGGCGTGACGTAGTAGAAACCCAGCTGGCGCGCGTCGTAGGGGCCGGGCGGATCATAGGCGGCGAAGGGCAGCATGCTGCGCAGGAAGGTCGGAGTAGCCAGGACGGTGAGCTCCTCGCCCGGCGGCATGGTGGCGATGCCGCGGTCGACGACGTGCGCCCGCGCGGCCTCCACGGCGCGCCGGTAGGCGGCCACCAGGTCGTCCGGCGCCGGGTGGTCTGACTGCAGCTCGGCCACGGCCGCCGCAGCGTCGCCGTGGCCGAGCTCGGCGGCGACCTCCTCCATGCCGTCTTTGGTCTCGGCCAGCACCTCGCGCCCGTAGCGCGCCAGCTCCTCGGGCGTGTCGTCGAGCACATGCTCCCAGCGCAGGATGTCCTCGAGCACGGGACGGCCGGCGCCGCACTCCGCTGCGGCCCCCGGCAGCAGACGGTCGTGCAGATGCTCGCGGAAGGCCGCCAGCGCCGTGCAGGCCGTCTGCGAAGCCCGATCGAGAGCGCCCTCCTGACCAGCGCCGGCCGCGAAGGCGCGGACCGTAGGCCCGGCCAGCTCGAGGAGCCCGTCGACCTGGTCCAGGCCCGCTCTGACCAGGGCGGCCGGCAGCCCCGGCTCCAGATTGTCGCGCGCCTCCTCCAGCAGGCCCGGTGTGGCGCTCAGCCTTCCGGCGAGCGCCTCGACCCGCTCGGCGGGCGACCCGAGCTCGCGCATGAGCAGTGGGAGGAGACCGAAGAGGACGTCGAGGTACGCAGCCGGACGGCGGTGCTGGACGCGGCGCAGCTCAAGATCGCGCAGCTGCCGGCGCGCTATCTGCAGGCCGGCGAAGGCATCGACCGCCGTCGCCACCTCGGGGTCGTCGAGCAAAGGCAGGAGCGTGCGCTCGTGGCGGCGGAGCATGCCGATGCGCCGCGCGACCGCCTCCGCCGACCACGAGGGCAACCGGTCGGCGCCGGCGGTCAGGCCGAGCCCGGTAGCCAGGACCGGGTTGTCGGCCACGACATCGTCGAGGAACGCCTGGATCACCGGCTCCGCGGCGTTCACCCGCGCGTCAGTCGGCCGGGCGCTGCAGGTAGGCGATCAGAGGCTCGCGCCGGCCCCCCATGATCTTGTCGACGAGGGTGTCGAGGATGCCGCGGGCGACCTCCTCGTCGGTGACCTTGGCCCGGTACACGTAGGCGGCCTGCGACTTGTCCTGCTCGAGCAGGCCCTTGGCGGCCAGGTTGCGCAGCACGCTCATAACCGTCGTGTAGGCGATGCGCCGCTTCTCGCGAAGGTGTTCGTACACGTCGCGCACCGTGACGTCGCCGCTGTCCCAGACGATGCGCAGCACATCGGCTTCGAGCCAGCCGAGGCCGGTGAGATCGCGACTGCGCTCGCGGCGACGCCACGCGGATGGTTTGGTGTCACACATGGTGGACCTCCGTCCGACTTCGGGAGCGGGTCGATACGTTGAGAGTTCCCCGGGCCGACTGTGAGGCAACGCGCGACGCACTGGCGTCGCTCGCCAAGCCATCAGGAGTCACAAAACGGGGCCGTTCAAGCGCAGGACTCTACTTGCGGCCGCGGGCCTTTGCAAGACGGGGCGAGGGCGACCCGAGGATGGGTATACTGCGCTTGACCGTTCAAGGAAGTGAGACGCGTGACACCGACGCACGAGACCGCTGTGGACCTCGGACCAGTTGAACTGGCGGCGTGGCGCGGCATGCTGCGCGCGCAGGCTTCGCTGCTTCACGACATGGACGCGGAGCTCACGGCCACTCACGGCCTGGCGTTGCGGTCCTACGAGGTCCTGCTCCATCTCCAGGATGCTCCCCGGCACCGCCTGCGCATGAGCGACCTCTCCTACTCCGTGCTGCTCAGTGCGAGCGGCGTGAGCCGGCTGGTCGACCGCCTGGAGCGAGACGGCCTCGTGCGCCGCGAGCGGTGCTCCGAAGACGGGCGCGGCTACTGGGCGGTGCTCACGACCCGCGGCGAGAGGACGTTCAGAGAAGCGCGGGCCACCCATCTGGCCGGCGTGCGACGCCTGTTCCTCCGGCACTTCGCCGGCGACGACCTGACCCGGCTCGCGGACTACTGGGAGCGGGTGGTGCCGGGCGCCACGAAGCCCGTCGAGCCGGCCGGCGACGACGGCGACTGCGCGTGAGCGACGTCATCGTCGTCGGCGCCGGACTGGCCGGCCTGTGCTGCGCCCGCGAGCTCGCGGACCACGGCCTGGACGTCCTGGTGCTCGAGAGAAGCGACGCCCCCGGCGGTCGTCTGCGCACCGACGAGGTGGACGGCTTCCTGCTCGACCGCGGCTTTCAGGTGCTGCTGACCGCGTACCCCGAGGCGCGCCGCGCGCTCGACTACGGGCGTCTGGGCCTGCGGCCGTTCTACGCCGGCGCGCTAGTCCGCCATCACGGCGGCTTTGCGCGCGTGGCCGACCCGCTGCGGCACCCGCTCGACGCCGCGCGCAGCCTGCGCGCAGGGCCCGGCGGCTTCCTCGACAAGCTGCGCGTCGCGCGCCTGCGCCGGCGCCTGTCGCGCGCCTCGCTGAACGAGGTGCTGGAGGCGCCGCAGGTGACCACGGCAGAGGCGCTGCGTCTCGAGGGGTTCTCGCGGGAGATCGTGGACGGCTTCTTCCGGCCGTTTCTCGGCGGCATCTTCCTCGACCCCGGGCTGGAGACCTCGAGCCGGCTGTTCGCCTACGTGTTCAAGCTGTTCGCGCAGGGCGAGGCGGCGCTGCCGGCCGCCGGCATGCAGGCGATCCCTCGCCAGTTGGCCGAGAGCCTGACGGAGGCGGCCGTTCGTCTGTCCGCCACCGTCGAGTCGGTCGACCGCGGCGGCGTGACGCTCGCCGGCGGCGAGCGCCTCGAGGCCGGCGCGGTGGTCGTTGCGGCCGACGGCCCGGAGGCGGCCCGGCTCACCGGCGCCGTGGAGGCGCCGGCGGCCCGGGCGACGACCTGCATCTACTTCGCCGCGGAGCGCTCGCCGCTCGGCGAGCCGATCCTGGTCCTCGACGGCGAGGGTCGCGGCCCGGTGAACGACCTGTGCGTGCCGAGCGACGTGGCGCCGAGCTACGCGCCGCCCGGGGCGGCGCTGGTCTCGGCCACCATCCTCGGCATCCCGCCCCTGGACGACGACGGCGTCGAGGCCGCCGTCCGCGAGCAGCTGCGCGGCTGGTTCGGCGTCCAGGTCGCTGGCTGGCGGCGGCTGGCCGTGTACCGCATCCCGTTCGCGCTGCCGGCGCAGCCCCCCGAGGTCCTGGCCAGGCCCCAGCGCCCCGTGCGCCTGCGCGACGGACTCTTCGTGTGCGGCGACCATCGCGACACGGCCTCGATCCAGGGGGCGATGGTGTCCGGGCGCAGAGCCGCCGCCGCGGTACGCGGCAGCGACAGCGGCCCGTCCTGCGCCTGCTAGAGTCGAGGCGGGAGCCGAGCGCCCTGCTCAGGCCCTGCCCAGCGCCACCCCGAGGCACATGACGAGGAGCACGATCGCGGTCACCAGCACGTAGCGCCCGTCGCGCTCCCTGACGAAGACCGCCAGCGACCCCGCAACGCGCACGAACGGCGTGCCGATGAGCACGATGAGACCCAGTGAGAGGTAGGCCGCCGGCCGGAGCGCGGCCAGCGCGCGAGGGAGCTCCGCGAGCGGCACGACGCCGCGAGGAAGGCCGGCCCCCCGGGCGACGCCGAGGACCAGACCTGCCGCCATGAGCGCGACGCTGACCGCGATGCCGCACAGCAGGATCCAGCGGATGGCGCGCTCGACCGGCTCCATGACGTGCGCGCGAGCCGGCGATCCCTGCTCCGGACGGGCGCTCACAGCCCGAGCCCCAGGCCTCCGAGGAGCATCATCACGGCGAAGACCGTGAGGACCACCTGGAAGATGATGCCGAGCGCCCGCGCCGACAGGCGCACCGCGAGACGGGGTCCCAGGCGAGCGCCGGCAAGGATGCCGAGCGCGGCGGGCACAGCGTAGTACGGGTCCATGTAGCCGCGCCCGTAGAAGATGGCCGCGCCGGTGGCCGCCGTGACCCCGATCATCAGGTTGCTGGTGGCGATGGTCGCCTTGAGGGGGACCCCCATCACCAGGTTCATGATCGGCACCTTGAAGGCGCCGCCCCCCACCCCCAGAAGCCCCGAGACGTTGCCGGCCCCGAGACTGAGCAGGAACCCGAGACGCGTGCGCCGCACGCCGTACTCGACGTCGCACCGGGCGGCCGGGTCGTAGTAGGCCGCCTCGAGCACGCCGGTCCGGGCCGGCGTCACGTCGCCGCCGCGGCGGTTCATCTGCCAGGCGACGTAGACGAGAAGGGCCGCGAAACAGAACTGCAGCACGCGGCCGTCGATGAGCACCGCCGTGACGCCACCGGCCACGGCTCCGACCGCGGTCGCGACCTCGAACAGCATCCCCAGGCGGATGTTGGTCATCCCCCGGGTCACGAAGGCGGTCTGCGCCATCGACGACGTCGCGATCACGCAGACGATGCTCGTGGCGATGGCGACCTTGATGGGTACGCCGAAGGCCAGGCTCAGCATGGGCACCATGATGATGCCGCCGCCCACCCCGAGCATGCTGCCGAAGACTCCGGCCACGAAGGCCACGGCCAGGAGTGCGATGAGGACGCCCGTGGCCGCCGCCTCAGTCGTCGCCGGCCGGGGGCCGCCGCAGACGCTTCACGACGGCGCGGCCCTTCTTGGCGGCGAGGCGCCGCTCCACCGCCGCGCGCGAGGGCCTCGTGGCCCTGCGCGGCGGCGGCGGCGGCGCGTTCAGCTTCAGGAGCTTGAGACGCAGGCGACGCAGAGCATCCATCTTGTTGAGGTACTGGCTGCGTTGCGCCCGGCACGTCACCGTGAGACCCGTGGGCCTGTGGCGCAGACGCACCGCGCTGTCGGTGACGTTCTGGTGCTGGCCGCCGGGGCCCCCGGCGCGGAAGGTATCCACCTCGCACTCGGCGAGGAGGGCGGCGGCGCTCTCCGGGATGTCGACGGGCGGGCACATGCGTTCGGCGGCGGCGGCGCGGCAGGCGCGGTCGCCGCCGCCAAAGCCTACCACCCCTCGTGATAGCCTCAGGGCATGCTCGCCATCGCCCTCGCCCTCGGTGCGTCGATCTGCTGGGGCTCCGGCGACTTCCTCGGGGGCCTCACCACCCGGCGCGCCAGCCTCTGGGCGGTGATCGTCGGCAGCCAGGCGGTCGGCCTCGTGGGCGCCACGCTCGTGGTCGTCCTCGCCGGCCACGGATGGCCGGGGCTGCACGCGGTGTGGCCGGTCCTGTTGGGCGGGCTCGCGAGCGTGGTCGCCATCTCCTGCTTCTACAAGGCGCTCGCCATCGGCTCCATGAGCATCGTGGCGCCGATCAGCGCCACCAACGCGCTGATCCCCTTCCTCGTCGGGCTGGCGGCGGGCGAGCGCCCCAGCGCCGCGCAGCTCGCCGGCGTGGCGCTCGCCGCCGCCGGCGTCCTGCTGGTGGCCAGTGAGCGCGCCCGCGCGGGCGACACCATCGGCGTCGCGGCGCTGCCCAACGAGCCGGCAGTGGAGCCGACGGCCGTCATGGCGGCCGGGAACGCGACTCACGTGCCTCGCCGCAACCAGCGCAGGGCCATCGTCCTGGCCCTCACGGCGGCCGTGGCGATGGGCCTCGTGCTGGTGGGCTACGACGCCACGGCGCGCTACGACGCGCTGTGGGCGATGCTCGGCGGGCGCATCTCCTCGGTGGTCGTGTTCGCCCTGGTCTTCCTGGTGCTGCGCCCGCGCCTGGAGATGCGCCGCTCCGCCCTGCCGTTCATCGTCGCCGTCGGCCTGCTCGACACGGGAGCCAACGGCCTCTTCGCGCTGGCCACGACGCAAGGCTACCTGAGCCTCGTCAGCGTGCTCGGCGCCGTGTACCCCGTCGTGACCGTCCTGCTGGCCTACGGTCTGCTGCGCGAACGCATCGCCCCGCACCAGATGGTGGGCGCCGTCGGGACGCTGGCCGGCATCGCCCTCATCGCCGCCGGATGAGGCCCTTCGCCGAGCTCGAGCTGCGCGGCCCCGCCGGCCAGCCGGTCGACCTGCGCCGCACCCTGATGTCACACGGCGTCGCCTCGTTGCCCCCGGCGACCCTCCACGAGGGCGCGTGTGCGCTGACGGTGACCCTCACGGCCGCGGGCGGCCCGCGGACGGTCAGGATCTCGGGCGGGCCGGGGGCGTCCGGCGGGCCGGCGGTAGCGCTGCTGGCTCTCGCCGACGCCGGCCCGCCGCCCTCTGCCGCCGAGGCGGCGGCGCTCACGGCGACGGCGCGGCGCATGCTCTGCCTCGACGACGATCTCAGCGCCTTCTACGCGCGAGCCGCGGCCGACCCCGACCTCGCCTGGGCGTGCACCGGCGCCGGGCGGATGATGCGCAGCCCCACGGTGTTCGAGGATGTCGTCAAGACCGTCTGCACTACGAACTGCGCCTGGTCGGCGACCGAGCGCATGGTAGGCGCCCTTGTCGAGCACCTCGGCGAGCCGGCCCCCGGCGCGCCGCCCGGAAGCTCGGCGGGCCGCGCCTTTCCGGCCGCGGAGCGCATGGCTGAGGCGGAGGAGGGGTTCTACCGCGAGGTGGCCAGGGCAGGCTACCGCGGCCCTCGCCTCCGCGCCCTCGCGCTCGCGGTCGCCGCGGGCGAGCTCGATCTGGAAGCGCTCCTCGTGACCCCGCCCGCGGAGCTGCCCGACGACGAGACGGAACGCCGCCTCCTCGAGCTGCCCGGGGTAGGGCCGTACGCGGCCGCTCACGTGATGATGCTGGTGGGCCGCCACTCGCGGCTCATCCTGGATTCATGGACGCGGCCCAAGTACGCGCGGCTGATGGGCAAGCCGCCGGGGAAGCTGGTCGCCGATCGCACGATCGGCCGGCGCTTCGGCGCCTACGGGGCCCACGCCGGCCTCGCCTTCTGGCTGTTCATCACCCGGGACTGGGTGGACGAGCCGAGCGGAGAGCGGCCGCCCGCCTGACACTCCCGTCCGGCGGCCTCACGGCTGCTGCGGCATGCCCCAGTCCTTCTCGATGACGTCGAGCGTGGCCTGCCCCATGCGGTCGCCGCCGGCCCGCGTGAGATGGATCCCGTCGGGAGCGCGCATGAGCACGGGATCGCCGCTCGCGTCCGGCAGATACTCCGAGTAGGAGCCCTTCTCGTTGGCCAGCAGAGCCCATGTGGGGATGTAGAAGACGCCCGGGTGCTTCTTGGCCTCGGCCTCGTAGATGTGGTCCATCATGGAGATCGAGTCGCGGTAGCCGGGGTCGCGCATGATCGGGTTGCCGACCCAGTACACCCGGCGTCCGCCCTTGGTCAGGATGTCCATGGCCTTGCCCACGCGCCTCGCGTAGACCTCCTGCCAGGCCTTGCTGCCCACCTCCAGCACCTTGCCCTTGTAGAACACGTTCTGGCCGTCGTTGGCGCCGAAGAGCACGGCGGTGGCGTCGGGATCGAATTCCACGATCTGGTCGATCATCCGCTGCGGCCAGTCGAAGTAGTCGGGGCGGCTCAGACCGCTCGACACCTTGTAGTCGAGCTTGGCCTTGACGAGATGAGTCTCCTCGGCGAGGTTCTCGAGCGACGACCCGAAGACCTGGGCCATCGAATCGCCGATGATGTAGAGACGCAGTGGGTCCCTGCCGGTGATCTTGCGCGGCCACTTCGGCTTGACCTTGTCCTTGACCTCGGCGATGGAGTGGTGCGCGGCCTCGCCGCGCCCGAGCATGGCGTTGAGCGCTTCCGCCGGCCGGTCGAGCTGCAGGGCGCCGCTGAGAACGACCATGGGCTTGAGCAGGGCGAGCTGGACGCTGCGCGCGGCGCCCAGCGGCTTGCCCTTCACCTCGGTCTCGATGGCCTTGACGTCGAGCAGCCCGGCGACGAAGAAGCCGATGAGCATGGCCGCGAGGACGCCGCCGGCGGTGAGCCGGCGGCGGCGCGGCCGGCGGCGCTCGGGCACGTGCCCGAGGGCGTCCGGGCCGAACGGGCCGCCGGGTCCGTCCCCGGCGGCCGGCTCGCCGCGCTGCGCGCCCTCGCCGGGGTCGAGCCAGTCCTGCCATTCGTCGTCGGCGCCGCGAGCCGGCGTGGCACGGCGCGGACGAACGGGGCCCTCGTCGCCCGCCGAGGCATCCCTGTCGCGGCGACGCGGCGCCCGGGCGCCTTCGTCCCGCGACGGTCGCGACTCGTCCGGGACGCGCGAGCTCCGCGGCTCCACGGGGACGCGCCGCGGCGGCGAATCGGCGTGGCGGGGAGGCGGCCGCAGGCCGTCCCACACGAAGAGGTCGTCGTCGGCGGCGTCGTCGAACGGCAGCCTCCCCGAGCCTTCGTCGTGTCGGTCGTCGTCGGTCATACTCAGTCGCCTCGTGCCGGTGGCCGCATCAGAACTTGAAGTAGAGGAACTCGGCCGCGCCCTGCGGGCCGAGCGTGTCGATGAGGAACAGGGCGAGCGCGAGAACGGCGCCCTGCCCCACCCAGCCGATGCCCGCCAGGCCGCCTTCGAGGCGCTCGATCAGGCGGCGCGGGACGTACTGGATGCCGATGCCGAGCACGACGAGGCCGACGACGGGCCAGGTGACCGCCGAGCCGATACTGCCCAGCCCGGCGACGAGCCGCCAGAGCACCGCGAAGGCGCCGCCGATCGAGTCGGCGCGGAAGAACACCCAAGCCACGCTGACGAAGGCGAACACGGCGAGGCGCTGGAGCGCCCGCGCCCCGGCCGTCGCGCCCGGCTCGGGCAGACCCCGAGCCTGGCGCGCGTCGCCGCGGGCGCGCTCCAGAGCCAGGCCGACGCCGTGCATGCCGCCCCAGAAGACGAACGTCCAGCCGGCGCCGTGCCACAGGCCGGCGAGGAGGAACGTGACGATGAGGTTCACGTAGGTGCGGCCGCGGCCCTTGCGGTTGCCGCCCAGGGGGATGTAGAGGTAGTCCCGCAGCCAGCTGGACAGCGTGATGTGCCAGCGACGCCAGAAATCCTGGATGGTGCGCGCTGTGTACGGCGCGTTGAAGTTCTCGGGCAGCTCGAAGCCGAGGAGCAGGGAGATGCCGATGGCGATGTCGCTGTAGGCGCTGAAGTCGCAGTAGATCTGCACCGAGTAGGCGACGATCCCCCACAGGGTCTCCCAGGACGAGAACGACTGCGGCGAGGCGAAGACGCCGTTCACGATGTGCGTCGACAGGTAGTCGGCGATCAGCATCTTCTTGGCGAGGCCGCCGAGGATGAGGACGAAGGCGCGGCCGGCGTCGACGCTGCGCGGGTCGCGCGGCGAGCTCAGCTGCGGCAGGAAATCGCGGGCGCGGGCGATGGGGCCGGCCAGCAGGTACGGGAAGAAGGCCACGTACACGCCGAAGTCCAGGGTCGAGGCAGGGGCGAGCTCCCCGCGGTAGATGTCGATGGTGTAGGTGAGCACACGAAAGACGAGGAACGAGATGCCCACCGGCAGAAGGATGCGAAGGAGGGGGAGCGGAGCGCCGAGGCCGACGCTGCTGAGCAGGTGGTCCAGGTTGACGGCGAAGAAGTCGACGTACTTGAAGTAGCCCAGCGCCGCGAGGTTGGCGACCACCGACAGCACAAGCCAGCGCTTGGCGGCGCGTCCGCCGCCGCGGCGCCGGCGGGCGCGCGCGATCTGCACGCCGAGCGCCTGGTTCACGAACGTGGCCGCCACGAGCAGCAGGACGAAGCGCCAGTCCCACCAGCCGTAGAAGACGTAGCTGGCGCCGATGATCACCCACTTCCAGAGCCGGAGGCGCGGCATCAAGAGCCAGTTCGCCGCGTACACGAGCAGGAAGAAGACCGCGAAGGTGATGGTCGGGAAGAGCATGCCCGCGATGCTACTACAGCGGCCGCGAGCCGCGTAGCAGCCCCCGCGGGCGCGGGGCGCCGCCGTTGCGGCGAGCCGGCGGCGTCAGAACGGCGGCGTCAGGGCGCCGGAGTGGCCTTCGCCGGCGCCCGGCTTCACGGCAACGGCGCTGAGCGCCAGGAGCAGCACGCAGCGCCACACCCGGCAGCCGTAGAAGACGAAGCTGGCGAGGAGGATGAACGGCTTCCACAGCCGTGGTCTGGGCATGAGCAGCCAGTTCCCGATGAAGACTAGCAGGAAGAAGACCGCGCACGCGGTCAAGTGCGAACCGGCCGGCCGTCTGGCGACCGGCCGGCTCGCACGCCTACGCTACTGCTCGTGCACCACGGCCTCGAGGTTGTTGCCGTCGAGATCGTGGACGTAGGCCGCGTAGTAGCCCGGGGCGTAGTGTTCACGCGGACCGGGCGGCCCATTGTCGGTGGCTCCCGCGGCCAGCGCCTGCTCGTAGAACGACCCGACGGCGGCGCGATTCCTGGCCACCAGGGCGACGTGCACGCCCATCTTCCGTTGGCTGCGACTGAGCCATAGCTGCGGCCGCTGCGCGCCGAACCCCACGATGCCGTGCTCCTCGTTCTCGTACAGCACCTTGTAGCCGAGCGGCGCCAGCGCCGTCGCGTAGAGCTCGCGGCTCGCCGCGAGGTCGGTCACCGGGATGCCCACGTGGTCGATCATGCTGCCCTCCTGGTCGCACCTGACGTCTGCGTCACTGTGTACGTTCACCGGGCGGCCCCCGCGGCAAACCGCAGCGGGCCGTCATCCCGTGTCATGCGCCCGTGACCACCGTTCCGTCGGACCCGCAGAACACCCTTCGCGAGGGGATCATCGAGCTCACCGTCTGCCCATGGAAAGGCCAGGCGAGCTACATCGACGTCGAAGTCGAGGGTCAGGTGAACCGGGGCGCTGCCTGGTACTACCCGACCCCCAAAGAGGCGGCGGGGACATCAAGGACCACGTCGCGTTCTGGAAAGGCGTGGAGATCTCCGACTGACGCGCGGGCCGGCAGCTCTTCCGGCCGCCGGCCCGCACCCCTCGCGCAGCTTCGGTCTTCCCTCTCAGCTCCACGCGCTGTGCAGGCAGCGCAGGGATTCGCAGCCGCAGCCGGTATGGTGATCTGCGAGGTCGACAGAGGGAGTCTCGATGCCGGACAAGGGAGCCCCGAAGCCTCGGGGCGGCAAGAAGTCGCAGGGGAGCAGGCGGCCCAAGGCCGCGCCGAAGAAGCACGAAGCGGCCGCACGGCCGACGGACGCCGCCGAGCCGGCCGGCGCCGGCGGCGCCGTGACCGCCGTCACCGGCGCCCCGCGGCTGCGGCGCTGGCTGGCGCTCATCCTCGTCGTCATGGCCGTGGTCGGCCTCGTGATCAGCGCTCTGGCCCTCTGGTCCGACAGCCTTGTCTTCAACACCGACAAGTGGGTGGCTACGGTGGCGCCCGTGGCCGAAGATCCGGCGGTACGCCACTCCGTCAGCACCTTCGTGGCCGACAAGACCCTCGAAGTCGCCGACCTCCAGAACCGCATCGCCAAGGCGCTGCCGTCCGACGCCGTGGTGCTGGCGCAACCGCTCACCCAGACGCTGCGCGACTTCCTCATCAAGGAGATCGACAAGTTCCTCGCCACGCCGACGGCGCAGACCATCTGGGTCGACGTCAATCGATTCGCTCACCAGCAGCTGATCACGGCTCTGCAAGACAAGAACAGGTACGTCTCGGTCAACGAGAACGACGTGACCCTCAACCTCCTGCCGCTCATCGGGGTGGCGTTGCAGCGCCTCGAAGCGCAGATCCCCAAGCTCCTCGGCAAGGACGTGCAACTGCCGCAGATCGACCCCGAGACCGCGCCCGACCAGATCCGCACGCTCCTTCAGGACGCCACGGGCAAGACGTTGCCGGCCGATTTCGGCGCCGTCACTCTTCTCAAGGGAACCCAGGGCTACGCGGCGAAGCGGGCGCTCAGCCTGTTCCACACGCTGGTGATCGCCATCTGCGTGATCACCGCCCTGCTGATCCTGGCGGCGCTGCTCGTCTCGCCGCGCAAGCGCTGGACGGCGCTCGAGCTCGGGCTCGGCGTCCTGTTTGCCGTGGTCGTGGTGCGGGTCGCCGAGAGGCAGCTCGAGCAACGCATCATCGCCGCCCTCAAGGACACGGGGGCGTTGCCCGTGGCCAAGGCCTTCGTGTCGTCGGCCATCACCAGCCTCAACGGGATCGTGGTCTGGCTGATCGTCGGCGGGGCGGTCGTCGCCGTCGCCGCCTTCCTGGCCACGCGGCCCGACTGGGTCGAGGCCCTGGGCCGCGGCTTCTCCAAGCTGTTCGGCGTCGCCTCCGACCTCACCGCCCCTGAGACGGGCGCCGGCCGCTGGGCGGCCGCCCACATGGACGTGCTGCGGGTGGCCGGCGCCGCCATCGCCGTGATCGTCCTCATGTTCATGGCGGGATCCCTCAGCGCGGTCATCGTCATCGTACTCGTGCTGATCGTCTACGAACTTGCCCTCGCCGCCTTTTTCGCCGGCATCCCCAGATCCGGGGACGGCGCGGGCTAAGACAGCCGTGGCGGCCCGTCACGCCAAGGCCCGACCTCAGATCCGTGAATCGGTGGAGCCGCGGCCGGGGTCGTTGCCGTGGTCGTCGTGATGCCCGTGGCGGTGCGGAAGGCGCAGGTGCGGCTTGCCGCCGATGACGTCCCACAAATAGAGCTTGCGCTGCCGCCAGCGCCGGTTGAAGCCCTCGTCGCGGTGGCGGGCCCTCTCGAGCTTGCCGGGGTTGTCGGCGTACTGGCGGTGCGCCCACGGCGAGTTGGGCTTGGCGAGGCGCAGGGCGCCGATCACGGCGACAGGGGGCACGAAGATGCCCACCGTCCCCATGAACAGCTTGCCCTTGAGGTAGCTCACGATGACGAAGGCGGCGCCGCTGAGGATGAGGGCGGAGCCCACCCAGCGCGACATCGCGGCCAAGTCTCCGACCTCACCGATGCTGCGCGGCGTCAAGCCGGTGAGCAGCAGCGTGATGAACGTGACGCCGAGGATCACGGCGTCGATCGAGGCGCGTCC
>Ga0209585_10000606_pt1 | contig 13864 bp, 13 predicted proteins | sample NGEPerone_FD_185491 | JGI IMG/M metagenome (GOLD analysis project Ga0209585, IMG submission 185491) | Arctic peat soil microbial communities from the Barrow Environmental Observatory site, Barrow, Alaska, USA - NGEE Permafrost154B-one... | ecosystem: Environmental > Terrestrial > Soil >... | reverse complement strand
TCCCTCCACGAGGGTCCCTCTCGCCGCGGCGCGGGCGTGAGGCCGTGGCGATGCAGCAGCGAGCGGATGGCCGTCGCCGAGATCGTGACGCCGAGCTTGCGCAGCTCACCCTGAATGCGCCGATACCCCCAGCGCGGGTTCGCACTTGCTAGGCGGAGAATCAGCGTGGCTGCCTCGCCGCCTACTCTCGGCCGGCCTGCCCGCCGCCTGCGCCGGTAGGTCCACTTGCGGCGCACCAGCTCGCGATGCCAGCGCAGCAGCGTCTGCGGTGAGACAGGGAACGAGCACCAGCGGTCTCGCCCCAGTAGTCCGCTGGCCGCCGCCAGCAGGAGGCGATCACGACGCCGCAACGGGATTCTCCGGCCCCTCGCAAGCACGCGCAGTTGATGCCGCAGCACGAGGATCTCGATCTCACGCGCGAGGTCGTCACGTTCGCAGCCCAGGGTCAGCAGATGTAGCAGGCGGCAGACGGCGAAGTAGACTAGCGAAGACAGCATGGGCACTCCAGGCAGGGACGGATCGGGACCTTGCGAAGTAGCGTCCCGGAACGTGGTGTACGAGAAGCTTGAGTGTGGGGTCACCGGCGCTGCTGACTGCGAGCCGTAGGCGAGCAGCCAGCAGCGCCGGTGCGGCCCGGTTGGCAGCAAGCGACCACCGGGGTCATCCTGTTCATATGTCCTTGGCAAGACGATGAAGGGAGACACCCGGTGGTCGAACTGAAGATGAACGCATTGGACGAACTACGCAAGCTCCTCGAGGAGAGTGACGTCGATCTCTTGCGCACCCTGGTGAAGCAGATCGTGGAGGCGCTCATGGGCGCCGAGGTCGACGCCGTCTGCGGCGCCGCCCACGGCGAGCGTCACCCGGAGCGCGTCAACCGCCGCAACGGCTACCGCGAGCGCAGCTGGGACACGCGCGCCGGCACCATCGATCTGGCGCTGCCCAAGCTGCGCGAGGGCTCCTACTTCCCCGAGTGGCTGCTGACCCCGCGTAAGCGCTCAGAGCAGGCCCTGACCGCGGTGATCGCCGACATGTACCTGGCCGGGGTCAGTACGCGCCGCGTCGACAAGCTCGTGCGCACCCTGGGCATCGACGGCATCTCAAGGAGCTCCGTGAGCCGCCTTGCGGCCTCCCTCGACGAGATCGTCGAGGCCTTCCGCAGCCGGCCCCTCGAGGGCGCCTATCCCTACCTGCAGCTCGATGCCCTGGTGATCAAGGTGCGTGAGGCCGGGAGGATCGTGAGCGTGGCCGGCGTGCACGCCGTGGGCGTGAATGCAGACGGGGTGCGTGAGTCGCTGGGCCTCGACCTGATCACCAGCGAGGACGGCGCCGGCTGGACGGCCTTCCTGCGCGGCCTCTCGGGCGTGGCCCTGGTGACCAGCGACGCCCACCCGGGCCTCGTCGACGCGATCGCCGCCACGCTGCCCGGGGCGAGCTGGCAGAGATGCCGCACGCACTTCGTGCGCAACCTGCTGACCCGCGTGCCGAAGAGCGCGCAGCCGTTCGTCGCCACCCTCGTGCGCTCGATCTTCGCGCAGCCCGACGCCGAGCAGGTGCGTGAGCAGCACGCGCGCTGCGTGGCCCAGCTCGGCGAGCGCTTCCCCGGCGCGGCCCAGCTCCTGGAGGAGGCCGGCGAGGAGATCCTCGCCTTCACCGCCTTCCCCAAGGAGGTCTGGCGTCAGGTCTGGAGCAACAACCCCCTGGAGCGCCTCAACCGCGAGATCAGGCGGCGCAGCGACGTGGTCGGCATCTTCCCCGACCGGGCCGCCGTGCTGCGCCTGGTCGGCGCCGTGCTCGCCGAACAGAACGACGAGTGGGCCGACGCCGGGCGGCGCTACTTCAGCCTGGAGGCGATCGCCAAGACGCTGGCGATGGACGGCCCCGAGCCTATCCTGGAGGTGCCGATGATCGCAGCCTGAGCGTCACGCGACGAGGATGGCCCTGCGGTCAGACTCGTACACCACTTGACGGGACGCGGCCCCTTGCGATGCTACTCGACGAAGCTGTTCAGGTGAGCGTGTCGCGTATTTGCGAACCCCTCAGGGATGCAATGACTCGGCCCGCGTGCGACTCACACGCCTACCGAGGTTGCGTGAGCCGGGTGTTGAACCCGACACGTTCGCGCTCAGCGACTGCCCGGCCGCCAAGGAGGTGCGGATGATCGCTGCCTAAGGGCTCAGGTAACGCGAACCGTGCGCTCACAGAATCGCAGACCGCTCCACCGGAATGTGACCGCCCGAGGCGCAGGCTTGGCAATCACGATCTTCAGGACGTGCCTCGGGCCGGTACGACTGACAAACAAGTGCACTTCTCACACGTAGGGAGGCATTTCATGACTGGTGGCCAGAAGAGTAGGGCCGTCATCGCCATTGTTGGGTTCGCCGTGACGATCATGGCTGTGGCGAGCGCGTGCGGTGGCAGCACAAGCAGCACCAGCTCGGCGTCAGCATCTCCGGCAGTATCGAAGGCTACGGAGATTCTGGGTCACGCGCCGACGGGACTGGCAAAGGCGATTGTGGATAACGGCTATGTTGTGGTCGCGGATGACGCCAACTATCCCCCGCAGAGCGTTCTCAAGAAGAACGGCGAGCTGGTCGGATTCGACGTCGACGTGGCCAAGAAGGTGGCCAGCCTTCTCGGGCTGCAAGTGCACTTCGTCAACCCAGCTTGGGACTCGATCCCGACGGGCCTGAAAGTCGGTCGTTTCGACGTGTCGATTGGCTCGATGTCACCGACGGCGGAGCGCAAGAAGAGCGTGGACTTCGCTAATCCCTATGCCCTCAGCGCCGCCGTCATCATGACTCGAGCCGGCACCCCGGGTCTCGACACAGTGGCCTCGCTGGATGGCAAGAAGATCGGAACCGGTGCCGCGACGACCTACTACTACTGGCTGGAGCAGAACACCAAGGCCGTCATCAAGTCGTATTCGAGCAGCATCGACACCTTTCCGGACCTTCAGATGAGCCGTCTCGATGGAGTCATGACAGCGGCGCCGAGCGCCCAGGAGGCAATTGCGGCGGGCAAGCCATTTCAGATCACCGGCAAGCCCTTCATGTATGAGGACATCTGCTTCGCCATCAGGAAGGGCGAGCCTGACTGGCTCGCGATGTTGAACTACACGGTCCAAAAGATGCATTCAGACGGAAGCCTCACCGCGATGTCACAGAAGTGGTACAACGGCCTCGACCTCACCACCAAGCAATGACGTTGAGCGGAACCCCCCAAGGCAGCCACGTGCTCGTCCGCCACTTCGGTGGCGGACGAGCACCTTAGTATGAGGTGAGCGGTAATGCCGCGCAACAATAGACTAGTCTTCTTCGCGCTCATCCTGGTCACGGTCGTGGCGGCGATTCAGGGCATTCTTACCTCGCCAGCCGCTGCAAGCGCGAGCGCGTCCGTGCCGCCAAAGATCATCTCCGCATCCCCCTATACCGGGATGTTGTCGGGCTGGGGCGGCGAGACCATCTCTGCGACTTTTGAGCCTGCTACCAGGAATGGAAGACCCGACCCCCTCGTCGAGAATCGATGTGATCTCTGGGTCAACGGCGTGCTCGCCAAGGGGGTACGCCGCGCGGTCAGCGAAGCCCCCTACGGGTCGACCATCCAGTTCTCCAACTTCCCGTCCGTCCCTAAAGGCACCGTCAATTTCCGCGTTGTGCTGAAGACCAAGTCCGGGCAGAAGGCTGAGAAGTCGTGGAGTTTTGCGGCGACTGGAGAGAAGGTTCCGGGGCTCATCAATCCAGGACTCATGAGGGAGTGGAGCGGATACATCGTCAGGGGCATCGGCTGGACTCTCTACATAACCGTGATCTCGGCTGTCCTTGCCTGCGTCTTCGGGCTCATCGGAGCCCTCGGCCGTCTCATGAAGACCATGACGTTCAGAGCGGCTTGGAAGAGGCATCACAGTTGGGCCTACATGGCGGGGCACACCCTTAGGATGATCCCGTACTGGCTGGCGACGTTCTATGCGTCCATCTTCCGAGGGACGCCGCTCCTGCTGCAGATCTACCTCATCTACTACGCCCTCCCCGCGTTCATCGACTACATGCGGGTTCACTCCAGTATCTGGGACAGGGTGGGGTATCCGGGCGCGATCGTGTCGGGGATTGCAGCCCTGTCTCTCAACTACGGCGCCTACCTCTCAGAGGTGTTCCGCGGCGGCATCCAGTCGATCCCCAAGGGCCAAACCGAAGCCGCGTCAGCTCTTGGCATGTCTCGATGGCTCAATTTGCGCCTCATCGTGCTACCCCAGGCGTTCAGGGTGGTCACGCCGACGATGGGCAACTACTTCATCTCATTGATCAAGGACACCTCGCTGCTGTCAGTGATTGCTGTGCCGGAGATCCTGAAGAGGGCTCAGCTGGTTGGAGGCATGTTCTACGACTACCTCTCACCGCTCCTTGTCGCGGCCATCATCTACTGGGGTCTGACGATCTTCTTCAACTTCTGGCAGGGGAAACTGGAAAGGAGGCTCCATCGTGACCGCGCGCGAGCCTGACGCGATACCTCGTCTGCCCGTTGACCCCCCAGCTTCGGACGAGGGGGCCCTGGTCAGAATTGAGAATCTGCACAAGTCATTCGGCGAGTTGGAGGTACTGCGGGGCGTCAGCCTTGAGGTGCACGGAGGCGAGGTCGTGGTCTTGCTCGGTCCGTCGGGCTCGGGTAAGAGCACCCTGTTGCGTTGCATCAACTTCCTCGAGGAGTCACAGCGTGGAAGCATCACCGTCGGCGCGACTACGGTGAAGTGCGGGGGCCACGGGCAAGCGCATCACAAGAGCGAGCACGAGGTGCGGTTGCAGTGTGGCATGGTCTTCCAGGACTTCAACCTCTTCCCACATCTGTCGGTCCTCGAGAACATCATCGCCGCGCCGCGTCATGTCACGGGGAGTTCGAAGGAGGAGGCCTCCCGGAAAGCGCATGAGTTGCTGGAGAAGGTCGGGCTGGCCGATCGTGCCGACTACTTCCCGTCTCAGATATCTGGTGGCCAGAAGCAGCGCGCCGCGATCGCCAGAGCGCTGGCCATGGATCCTCAGCTCATGCTCTTCGATGAGCCGACGAGCGCGCTCGACCCCGAGCTCATCGGCGACGTACTGGGCGTGATGAAAGACCTCGCCCTCTCAGGGATGACCATGATCGTCGTCACTCATGAGATGGGTTTCGCCAGTGACGTCGCCGACCGCTGCATCTTCATGGATGGGGGCGTGTTCGTCGAAGAAGGTCCACCTGAGGAACTCCTCTTTCATCCGAAAGAGGAGCGGACGAAGCAGTTCCTGCGGCACATCCTGCCAAGGCCTGGCGGCGAAGAGTCGCCCTCCAATGGGGCAAAGTGAATGGACGACCAGACGATGGCTCATGCGACAGCTAGAAGCGAGGCTCGAGGTACGGCCGAGGCAAACCGGTTGTGGTGGACGCACCCTGGACTGGAGGCTGAGGGTGGGCGGCTGACGGTCGCCGGCCGCGACGCGGAGGCTCTGGCGCGCGGTCACGGGACGCCCGTCTACGTCTACGATCTGGCGAGAATCGGGGAGCAGATTGGCGCGCTGCAGACGGCTCTCGATCGAGTCAACCTGCCTAGCAGGCTGCGGAAGAAGGTGAGGGGTTCGTTTATCCTGATTCACGCTGCTGTTCGGTGGTATTCATGGATCAGCCCGCCAAGTCGATCGACGCGGACGACTGCGCCGTCACCTTGATTCCGGGCGACTCCCGGCTCAGGCGTCTCGAGCGCGAGGCCACGGTGCGGTCGTTCTGCGTTGTAGTGGCGCAGGTACTCTCCGAGGACCCTCTGTGCATGGCGCTCCCCGAAGATCAGCAGGTGGTCCAAGCACTCCCGCCGCACGGTCTTCACGAAGCGCTCGGCAAAGGCGTTCGCCTTCGGGGAGCGGATGGGTGTGCGGATGACGCGCACGCTCTCGGTGCGAAACACCTCATCGAACGGCCCCGCGAACTTGGCGTCGCGAGTGCTGCACAGTCCGAGTTCTGCACGGGCTCGGGCTTTGGTGAGGCGTCTTGTCCGACGAACAGTTTCGTAGGCAAAGCGTGAGGGAATGTCCTCGCAAGAGGCGGCTTCTGGTCCGTCTGGCACACCGCACGGAGGTTCGGCACTCATGACGGGTCTGTTCACACTGGCAAAGGTCGCCTTGGTCGTAGCCGTGGTCGGTGCGGTGGACTGGCTTTGGATCGGCCTCTTCAAGTACAACTTCATTGCCGCCATCTTCGGGTCCGGCTCACAGCCGGTGACCTCGACGGGAGAGCGAATCATCTACATCGCCTTCGGAGCCGGCGGCATCATCGCGCTGCTCCTGCTGGCTGCGGGGCCGCGGCGTGTGGTGACGGCGCGCCCCGACCGGGACGTCCAGCGCGACGACAAGGTGGCGGAGGAGCAGCGCCTGCGCGAGGAGCACGGTCTCGGGGACTACAGTGAGTACCGCGACTACCAGGCGTGGAAAGCGGAGAAGGCCCGGCTGGGTACCGAGCAGGCGCGCACCGAGTCCGATCGGACCGACGCCGAGGCGGCGCAGGCAAAGCAGGACGAGTAACCGATCGCCTGACACCGCGAACGGAATGTGGGGGTTCGTTTATCCTGATTCACGCTGCTGTTCGGTGGTATTCATGGATCAGCCCGCCAAGTCGATCGACGCGGACGACTGCGCCGTCACCTTGATTCCGGGCGACTCCCGGCTCAGGCGTCTCGAGCGCGAGGCCACGGTGCGGTCGTTCTGCGTTGTAGTGGCGCAGGTACTCTCCGAGGACCCTCTGTGCATGGCGCTCCCCGAAGATCAGCAGGTGGTCCAAGCACTCCCGCCGCACGGTCTTCACGAAGCGCTCGGCAAAGGCGTTCGCCTTCGGGGAGCGGATGGGTGTGCGGATGACGCGCACGCTCTCGGTGCGAAACACCTCATCGAACGGCCCCGCGAACTTGGCGTCGCGATCGCGGATGAGGAAGCGGACCGGCATCTTGCGCGCCTCCAGATCGAAGCACAGGTTGCGCGCCTGTTGGGTGACCCACTCTGAGCGCGGATGGGCGCTGACGCCGGCCAGGTGAACCCTCCTTGTGGACAGCTCGATGAAGAACAATACGTAGAGCGTTCTGAGCCAGATGGTCTCCACGGTGAAGAAGTCGCAGGCCAGGATGCCGGCGGCCTGGTTGGCCAGGAACTCCCTCCACGAGGGTCCCTCTCGCCGCGGCGCGGGCGTGAGGCCGTGGCGATGCAGCAGCGAGCGGATGGCCGTCGCCGAGATCGTGACGCCGAGCTTGCGCAGCTCACCCTGAATGCGCCGATACCCCCAGCGCGGGTTCGCACTTGCTAGGCGGAGAATCAGCGTGGCTGCCTCGCCGCCTACTCTCGGCCGGCCTGCCCGCCGCCTGCGCCGGTAGGTCCACTTGCGGCGCACCAGCTCGCGATGCCAGCGCAGCAGCGTCTGCGGTGAGACAGGGAACGAGCACCAGCGGTCTCGCCCCAGTAGTCCGCTGGCCGCCGCCAGCAGGAGGCGATCACGACGCCGCAACGGGATTCTCCGGCCCCTCGCAAGCACGCGCAGTTGATGCCGCAGCACGAGGATCTCGATCTCACGCGCGAGGTCGTCACGTTCGCAGCCCAGGGTCAGCAGATGTAGCAGGCGGCAGACGGCGAAGTAGACTAGCGAAGACAGCATGGGCACTCCAGGCAGGGACGGATCGGGACCTTGCGATGCTACTCGACGAAGCTGTTCAGGTGAGCGTGTCGCGTATTTGCGAACCCCTCACGTTCCTGCACGACTTTGGGGTGCACGCCGGCCTTGAGTAGCTGCGTCGCGTGCGTATGGCGCAGATCGTGGAAACGGCAGGCGAGCCCCTGCTTCTTCTTGAAGCGTCGCCAGATGCGGTCGAAGTTCGAGGGTCGCCAGGGGCTGCCGTGCGCGGCCGCCAAGCTGGAGCGAGCAACGGCTGTCGGCGCACGTGCGGCTGTTGGGCTTTGCGGGCGGAGTCGTGGCGCTAGCTGCTATCCTGTCTGCCATCGTAAAGTTCGTCGGATGGCACTGCCACTTGTTCGCCGTGCTGCTTGCTGAAAGCGACCCCATGACTACCACAAACGTAACCCGCCCTTGGTGGGACAGGATCACGCCCCGTGCCGGCGTCCGCGTCCAGATGTTCTCGGCGGCGCTGCTCTGGTTCGTGGGCATGAGCTTCCTACTCGTGCGCGGCGTCCTGTTCGTCGAGGTGCCGGGCCCGAGCTCCCACTTCAGCTACTGGATCGTGCCCATCGCGATCGTGGCGATCGTGATCGGCATCATCAAGGCGCGCTACATCCTCATCAGGTACGCCGACAAGGCCGTCGCACGTATCCGGAAGCGCGGGCACGCCTGCTACTTCGGCTTCTTCGCACCGACGTCGTGGCTGTTCATCCTCGTGATGATGGGCGGCGGAATCATGCTGCGCCATTCGGCGCTCGTGAACTTCGTGTGGGGCCGCGTGTTCCTCTCCATGCTCTACATCGCCGTGGGCACCGGCCTGGCCATCGCCGACCGCATCTTCTGGATCTCGGCGCTGCGCTCCTAGCCGGTGCCGGAGGCGATGTCCGCCGCCGAGTAGGTCGGCGCGCCGGTGCACGTCACGACGCGCTTCGCATTCGTCTCAAGTAGCAGTCATGAAGGTCGTCGCGGTCAACGGTTCGGCCCGCGCGGGCGGCCGGCGTGCTCCGCGTCTATCCCGCCAGAGCTGCCCTCAGCCCCGCGTCGATCTTCTCCGCGGCCTCCTCCTGCATGCCCGGCATCACGTGGCTGTAGGTGTCCAGGGTGATGCCGATCGAGGCATGCCCGAGGCGTTCCTGCACGACCTTGCGGTGCACGTCGTGACGCAGGAGCATGGTGGCATGGGTGTGCCGCAAATCATGGAGGCGGCACTCGAGGCCGGCCTTCTCGAAGACCCGACGGCTGGCACGGGCGAAGTTGGACGGCCACCACGGCTGCCCGTCCGCGCCGGGGAAGACGAGATCGTGACTGTTGAAGCCGGGACTCCACCGGGCACGCCGGGTGAGTCGCCGATTCCCAGGCACCGATCACGCGGAGCTTGCCGGCCGGGCCGAGAGGCCGCGACCGGCAAGCTCCTCTTCGTCGCGCCGGCCGTCCGGAAGCGACGGCGACGCGCGCCATCAAGGGGTCGGCAGAGCTCTGCCGGCGCCAAGCTCTGCTTACCGCGGCAGGACGACCAGCGTGCCTCTCATCCCGCTCGTGTCGTGCAGCAGGCACAGGTACGGTAGTGGCCCCGGTGTAACGTCACCGATCATCAGTGAGTAAGTGGTGCCGGGGACGCGGTTCATGAGCCCCGAGTTGTACAGACCCGACCGAGTCAGGTCGGGTGCGGGCTGAGAGGGGAAGAGCGTCGCCGGGTCGATATACAGCACCGGGGGCCCACTCGGCTGCGGCACTGGGACGACCAGTCCGGGCTCGGACTGACCGTTGAGGAACGTCACGGTATGCGGCGCGCCGTTGGAGGGCCTCATCTCCCACACCACCGTGTCCCCCGGCCGGACGAGCAGCTTGCTGGGCAAGAAGCGCATGAGGTCGACCTGCCCCCTGCTGTATCCCAGCGCGACGTAGTGGGTCAGCGTGCCGTCGGCATTCTCCGCGGCCGGCTTGATCCGCCGCTTCGCCTCGCGGAGCACGGCCGGTGCTTTGGCCATCTTCCGAGCGATCTGGAAGTGACCCCGCGCGCGTACCTGACCCGGGGAGGCGACGCGCGTATCCGGGCCGACGACCTTCACGGTGCCCGACATCATCATGCCGTGCACCAGGCAGAGGTAGTGGTATGTGCCCTCAGCCGTGAAGGTGAGATCGAACGAGCGATACTGGCCGTTCTCGCGGCCCATCAGGCCTGAGTTGACGAACGTGGTGGTGTCAGCCAGCCCGCCGGACGGTGCCACTCTATTGACGGCCAACGGGTGGAACACGAGCGGACTGGGTGTCGGGGGCAGTCCCAAGCTGGCCGCAGGGACGACAAACTCAGGCGGCTGGCTGCCGCCGAGAAACGTGACAATGTGGATCTCGTTACTGTGCTGGACCCACTTGACCGTGTCCCCCACGTGGATCTTGACCTTGCTGGGGAAGTAGGCCATGACGTCGATCCCGCGATGAGCGTTCTCGGCGCCGACCAGGACGGTGTACGTTCGCGGCGCGGCTGAGGGCGCGGCGCCGGCGGTCGCGGAGTATCCCAGCAGCAGCAGGAAGACCGCGAGCAGAGCAACGGTGGACAGTCTGAAGAGGCGCATCTTGTGACCTCCTGGAAGTGCGGATTGACCGGTCGTACTTACCCGATTGCCTACGCCGCTACCCGTTGCCGTCGCACTGCCGCGCGTTCAGGGCGAGGGCTTGTGCTCCGCGGCATCCGGCTGCTCGCCGGCGAGCCCTTTCTGGAGACGCTCCTTCTCTTGGTCGCCGGGGTCACGACCGGCAATGCACGACTCCGAGCGCCTCAAGGAGGCCGGCATGATGGACCTCGTCTACGAGATGAGCGAGCAAGGCAAGGTCACGAGCGACCAGCTTGTTGCAGAGCCGGGGCGCTACCTCATGTGCTCGCGCGGCGGCTACGGCATGACCAAGGTGTCCGACAAGGTCGGGCCGCACGAAGTCGTTCTCGCCTGGTCGATGTGGAGTGGTTACCGGGAGCGCGACGGGTGCGCGGTGCGCGAGTGGTCAGGGCGCGAAGGAGTTGAACCGCACCTCGTCCACAGCGGCGGGCATGCGTGGCCCGAGGACTTGCGCCGACTAACCGATGCGATCGCAGCGAAGCAGACGGTGTGGGTTCACACGGACAGCGGGGATCCGCTCACTCCGGCGTAGGCACTGCTGTATGGTCGAACTGCTCGTACAGGTTGCTCCACGTCAGCGACGGCTCGGCGGCCCTGGCCTTCTCGACGAACTGCACGACCAAATACGGCCCCTCCTGGGGCTGGCGAGACGGCAGGCTGAAGAGGTCGCGGTAGACGCGGTACTTTGCTGTGACGTCCTTGATCGGTATCCGTCGGTCGCGCACGGTGATGACGTAGCCACCGTATTGAGGACTCCGTGTCACGTTCACGTACGGCAGGCCTGACGTTTCGCCGCACAGCAGGTAGGCCACGACCTCGGCCGGCCCACTCCCGATCTGGTCGCTGATCGTCTGCGCCGTCTCCGCCAGTCGTGAGAGCTTCTGTTCGCGAGCCCGCTCCGCGGCGCTCGCCGTGGAAGTCGACGTCGGGATTACGCCCGCCGCCGGGGGGAGCCTCCCGGCGTCCTCGTCGATGGGCCGCAGGCTCCTAGAGCGCGGCGGCGGCCTCGATCAGCGTGCCATCCACGGAGAATTGACGACGCCCTCGGCGCGAGCTCGGTTAGCCCGCGGTTCGCCGATTTCTCCTGATCGTCAGCATGGTCTCGAAATGTGCCTCGCTCTCGTGCCGCTTGCAGGAACGCTCGCCAATGCCTGCGCCACGCCCGGGCTATTCCAGTGCGGAGAGTGGGATAGAATCACCTGTAGACCGCGCGGCGTTTGACGCGGCTCTTGGGGAGGTTCAGATTTGCCTCGCTTCCCGGGATCGTCCCGTTTCGCAGGATCGCTTCAGCTGCTGGCTCGTGCAGCCGCGGCCAGCGCCGGCCACATCACTGTGAGAGACCGGGAAACGGCCGGTCACCTGACCCTGCCGGACGGAGCCACGGTGGTGATCGTGGGCGGAGGCCCTGCTGGGTCGTTTTTCGCCATTCGGGCGCTGAGGAAGGCGCGGGAACTTGGCAGGACGCTGAATCTCACCATCCTAGAGAGGAAAACCGAGGTCTGCTTCTACGGGCCCGTGGCTTTCTGCTCGTGGGAAGGCTGCAACTACTGCGCTGGCGGCGTTTCCCCCAGGCTGGCCGACGTCCTCAAAGAGAACGGAATCAGCTTGCCGGAGGAGGTCGTCGAGGGAAGAGCGACCGAGATCACCGTCCACGGGGATTGGAAGAGCATCGAGCTGCCGGTTCCCGAGGGCAGGGAGATGCTCGCCGTGTTCCGCGGCTCAAGGCCCAAGCAGCGACCGGGCCGATACACGAACTTCGACTCGTTCTTGCTCCATCAGGCGGCGGAAGAAGGCGCGCGGGTGCTCACGGCAGAAGTCCGAGACATCCGTCGGTCGTCCGGCGGGAGACCAGTGGTCAGCTACCGGCTGGTGACAGAAGAAACGAGCAGGGAGATCGAGGCTGATTTCGCGGCGTTCGCAGCAGGCGTCAACCGTACGCCCGGAATGGACTTGGGATCCGATCCCCTCTTCGGGGCGCTCGCGAAGATGATGCCGGGGCTCTGCCCGCCCAAGGTTCGCAAGGCCGTCATCTGCGAGATGCAAGCGCAAGAGGATCTCCTTCGCACCATGGAGGGCGAGGTGCACTTCGCACAATATGGCTCGAAGGAGCTCTCCATCGAGATGTCCTCGCTCATCCCCAAAGGCAAATGGATTACCGTCGTGCTGCTCGGCAAGAGCATCGACCGCGCCAACCCCTCTCAGTATCTGCAGATCGCGGAGAGTTTCATGACGTTGCCCCACATCAGGCGCCTGCTTCCGAGAAGAGCCCAGTTGCGGACCGTGTGCGCCTGCCATCCCAACATGGCGGTCGGCGCCGCCCGCAATCCGTTCGGCCAGCGGATCGCCCTCGTGGGAGATATGGCCGTCTCCCGACTCTACAAAGACGGCCTTTTCTCTGCGTACGTCACGGGCTCGGCGCTGGCGGACTGCATCCTTACGGAGGGCGTCGACCGGGCGAGCTTGAAAAAGCGCTATTGGCCGGTCGTCAGAGGATTCCATGTCGACAACCGATTTGGGCGCACCGTATTTCTGCTCAGTCGCGTCGTCTTCTCGCGTCCGGTGCTCAGCCGGATCCTTTATCAGGCGCTTCTTACCGAAAGGAAGACGAAGCCTGAACAGAAGCGTCGGTTGGCAGACGTGCTGTGGAGGATCGCGAGCGGAGATACTAGCTACCTTCGCATCCTGAAAGCCATGTTCCGTCCCGCCTCGGTGGGGTCAATCTTGACGGGGGGCCTGCTGGCGACCGTCCGGAACTACGCTACCGAGCGGGTGTTCGGCCTGGTGTGGGACGGTTTCGGGCGGTACCCCACCGGGGTGGCCATAGAAAGAGTAGAAAGCAAGCGCCGCGAGATCCTGGCTGTGATGGGAGTCCCTGAACCGGAGCGACCGCCGCAGGTGGAGAAGATGTACTCCATCCGGATCAGAGCTGACGCCGCGGCGATACTCCGGCAACTGGGAAAGTTCGGCGACCCCGATCGGGAATACTTCACGCCACGGTTCCTACAGGTGCACTGCACCGCGGGTACGCCGAACGACGTTGGCAGCACGATCCGCTACGACGTGACTCCCTCTTGGCTGTCGTTCAGCGTGGTCCTGGAGAAGCTGGTTCAGGGACGCTATCTGCTGTACCGGGTCGCCGACGGGTTCGCTCGGGGCGGCATTCTAGCCTTCGATATCGATCGCGTGAGGACGGGGGTCAGCCTACTCACGATCTACGTGGCCTTCGACTTCCCCAATGGGACCGGCCCCTTGGCGAGATTGGGCTGGCATCTTGGCCGGTCGATCTTTCCGGCATTCGTCCACGACGTGCTGTGGAATCACTCGCTTTGCAAGATGAAACACCTCGCCGAGTTCGACGAAGGCACCAAGGAAGACCCACCCCCCGAAGAACTCATCGGACCGGCGCCTCCGGCTGGTCCATCATGAAAAGGGTGCGATCGAGGGCATCTCCACGCTTCTGACTGCGGCGCCGCGAATGGCTGGTGCGACTATGCAGCCCCGCGCCCCTGCCGATCATGCAGCCGAGCGCCGGTCTGTTTCCTCCCTCAAGAGGACGGCTCGTTGCTTCGGCTGGAGCCGCC
>Ga0209585_10000605_pt1 | contig 13867 bp, 15 predicted proteins | sample NGEPerone_FD_185491 | JGI IMG/M metagenome (GOLD analysis project Ga0209585, IMG submission 185491) | Arctic peat soil microbial communities from the Barrow Environmental Observatory site, Barrow, Alaska, USA - NGEE Permafrost154B-one... | ecosystem: Environmental > Terrestrial > Soil >... | reverse complement strand
CCTCCTCGATGCCGCGGACGAAGCCCTTGTCGAGGATGTCGCCGGGGGGCAGGCCGGCGTCGAGGCCCTTCTGGGCGAGGGCTGCGGCCTCTTCGGCCTCACCGTCGATGACGGTCTGCTTCATCTGCGCATACAGTTCGTCTGACACTGGATCCTCCTCAGTGACCACGTGTGTGACTGTGTCTGTCGTTCCCGTAAGGCCCGTTCGAGAGGGCGAGCGTCGAGAGCGCCTGATTCACTTGCCCGCCGCAACGAAGGCGTCGACCATGCCGTCGATCTTCGTCTTCATCTCGGCGGAGAGCGGCTCTGGCTTGTGGTGGGTCATGATGTCGAGGACCTTGCGATTCGCCTTCCCGTTCAGGTCGGGCGAGTCGTCCGCCTCCCAGTTCGTCTGCGTGCTCCGGTTGAGGATCGTGGGCTTCCACTGCAGGGCGCGCACGTGCCTTTTGGTGTGCTTGCTGCCGAGGAAGTCGCCGCCCTGCCCCACCTGGGCGATCGTCTCGAGGCCCAGCGTCTCTTCGTTGACCTCGATACCTTCGAGCGTGCGACGGTTCAGAGAGATGACCTCATCGGTGATCACGACGGCCTCGGCCGCACCGGTGAGACCGAAGTCGAGGTAGCCGATGTCGTGGTTCAGGTTCGAGCCGGCCTGCATCGAGAGAAGGGTGAGCTCGGCGATGTCGAGGCCCGCCTGGGCGTCGACGCACTGTGAATCGCTGGTGCCGGCGTAGCCCCAGTTGGGGATATCCATCCACTTCGCCATCTCGGTGATCCCGAGGTAGGTCGTGTAGTACTCAGCGGAATTGTACAGGGCCTGCACCGTGTTCATGTCGAGCTTGACGGGGCCCATGCCGGTGATCAGCGGCGAGCCGGGCCTGCGGAGCTGGTGGATGACGACCCCGAACAGCGACTCGGCGACGGCCTGCACGATGTGCCCGGCATGGGTCATGGGCGCGGTGGCGCCGGCGATCGGCGCGGGCGAATAGATGAGCGGGATGCCCCAGTCGGCGCAGAAGAGGAGCTTGTCGAGGACTTCGGCTGAGTGCTGCAGCGGGCTAACCGGCTCGCCGTACTGGATGAAGTACGGCTTGGCGCGCAGCTCTTCGGCGCCGCCGCGGAGCTCGCAGGCGATCTTCCACATGACTTCGAGGTCTTCGACGCCGGCGGCCGTCATGACCATGGGCTTCGTGGTATTGCTCACCATGGCGCGGAAGCTCTCGAGGTAGGAGGCGTAGGCCTCGACGTCGTGCGGGTGAGCGCTCGACATGATGAAGTCGATGTTGGGAAGGCCGTCGCAGAGGTGGGCCATGCGGCCGATGTCGGCGAGCACGCTCAAACGCCGCTCTCTGGTCTCGAAGTCGTAGATGCTCATGAGGTCGGAGCCGGTACCGAAGAAGGAGTTGTAGCCGCCGAGCTGCATGGCGAGCTCGCCGTTGCGGTCGTGGACCGGGATCATCGAAGGCACGGTCTCGCGGGCTTTGGCCACGAGCTGGCGCGGGATGCGCACCAGGTCTTCACCCTCCACGGTCGCGCCGGCGCCGACGAGCAGCTCGCGCGCGACCGCGTGCGGCACGGTCATGCCGATGTCGGCGATGATGCTCAGAGCCGCGTCATGGATGGCCTGGCACTTCTCGTCCGAGAGGAGTGTCAAGCGGCTGTTGAGCACAGAGGTGGGCAGGTCTTTCATCGTCTTTTCTCCTCCGGGGATCAGTTGTAGCTCTCGATGAATGCTTTGAGCTTGCCGAGGCCTTCCTGGATCTGCGCGGTGCTGACGCCCGAGTAGGCGAGGCGCAAGTAGTACTGGTCCTCGCCTTCGAGCGCGTGTCCGAAGTGGAGCCGCGTGCAGAACGACACGCCGGTGCGCTCGAGGACCAGGCGGCGGAAGCTCTCGTGGTCGACGCAGCCCGTCTTCTTCACGGCCCCCGTGACGTTGGGGTACAGGTAGAACGTGGTCTCGGGCGTCAGGCAGCGGATGCCCGGCGTGGAGTTGAGGATCTGCAGGGCGGCGTCGCGGCGGCCCTTGAGCGTCGCCATCATCTCGCGGGGGCCGCTCTGGTCGCCGGTGAGCGCCGCCACGGCGCCGTACTGCACGAAGTGGTTGGCGCACGACTCGATATTCACGTTGAGCGTCGTGATGACGTCGATGATGGGCTTGGGCCCGATGGCGGCGCCCAGGCGCCACCCGGTCATCGCGTACTTCTTGGAGAACGAGTAGAGGATCACGCAGCGCTCGCGCATGCCGGGCAGCGAGACCAGTGAGCGGCTCGCGCCCGCGAAGCGCACGTCGAAATAGGCCTCGTCGCTGAGCACCAGGAGGTCGTGCTCGACGACGAGCTCCGCGAGCCGCTCGAGCTCCTCGGGCGTGCACTCGGCAGCCGTGGGGTTGTGCAGGTCGTTGAGGATCAGGAGGCGCGTCCGCGGCGTGATCTGCCGCTCGATGCCCTCGAGGTCGAGGTGGAAGTGGTCGCAGCCCTCGGTGTAGGTGTAGGGCACGGCCACGCCGCCGAAGAAGTCGATCACCGAGCCATAGATGGGGAAGCCGGGGTTGGGGTAGAGCACTTCGTCGCCCGGATCCATGAGGGTGAGCAGGAACTTGGCGATCACCGGCTTGCCGCCGGGCTGCACGGAGACGTTGTCGCGCGCGTAGTCGAGGCCGCGAGCGCGGCTCACGTCCTCGGCCAGCGCGTCGCGCAGCTGCGGGATGCCGGCGTTGGGGCAGTAGGTGGTCTTGCCCTCACGGATCGCCTTGAACGACGCCTCGACGACACTGTCGGGCGTCGGGATGTTGAGATCTCCAAGATGGAACGGGTAGACCGTCTTGCCCTGGGCGGCCAGCGCCGCGGCCTCGGCCGAGACGGCGAAGACCGTCTCGGTGCCCAGCTGCGCGACGCGCTGCGCGACGGCGAAGTCGGCTGCAGGCGCGCGGAGGTTCATTCTTTGGTGTAGGCGGCGAACTTCTCGGGCTCGCCGTCCAGCATGTGGTAGCAGTGCTCGTCTTCGGGGAAGGCTGCGGCGCGCACGTCCTTGACGTACTCGGTGAGCGCCGCGGTGGACACGCCGGCGAGGTCGGCGTACTTCTTCACGAACTTGGGCGTGAAGGCCTGGAAGGTGCCGAGCACGTCGCTGACGATGAGCAGCTGACCGTCGACCTGCTCACCGGCGCCGATGCCGAGCACCGGGATGGGCAGCTCGGCGGCGATGAAGGCCGCGACCTCGGGGGGCACGGCTTCGACGAGCAGGAGCTGGACGCCCGCCTCGTAGAGGGCACGGGCGTCTTCGACCACGAGCGTGGCCGACTCGAGCGTGCGGCCCTGGGCCTTATGGCCGCCGAGCTGCCCCGAGCTCTGCGGCGTGAGGCCGATGTGGCCGCAGACCACGATGCCGGCGTCCAGGATCGCCTTGACGCGAGTGATCACGCTCACGCCGCCCTCGAGCTTGATGGCGTCGACGGCGGCTTCTTTCAGGAAGCGGCCGGCGTTGCGCACGGCTTCTTCGTCGGAGATCTGGTAGCTCATGAAGGGCATGTCGCCGACGACGAAGGTCTTGGGGGCCCCGCGGCGCACGGCCTCGCAGTGCACGATGCACTGGTCCATGGTCACAGGCACCGTGCCGGGGTAGCCGTAGACGCACATGCCGAGCGAGTCGCCGACCAGGATCATGTCGACGCCGGCGGCCTCCTCGAAGGTGGCGGTGGGGTAGTCGTAGGCGGTGAGCCAGGCGATCTTCTCGCCGGCGCGCTTCATCTCGTGAAGCTCGAGAACGCCTTTCTTCGCGGGCATGGTGTGCCTCCTGGGGGCGGTGGGAGTCAGACGGCCCGCGACTGCGGCGCCGACGCGTTTCTACGTTTCGAGCACGTTCGGCCAGCCTTCGCCGGCGACCGGTTCTGCCATGATCAGCATGGTCTCGAGGTTCATGACGCCGGGGATCCGCGCGATGTCGACCCTGATCAACTGGCCGAGGTGGTCGAGATCGCGCAGGGCCAGCTCCACGACCATGTCGAACTGGCCGGTCACGTGATAGCAGGCGCGCACGCCGGGGACGTTATGGATGCCTTTCTCGAACTCCATAATGGAGCGCTCGCTGTGCTCCTTGAGCCGGGCGACGACGAAGGCGCGGACGGTGATCCCCAGCACCGCGGGATCGATGATGGCGCGATAGCCGAGGATGGCGCCGCTGCGCTCCAGGCGCCGCACGCGGCCGAGTATCGCCGAGGGCGACAGGTCCAGCGAGCGCGCCAGGGCGATATTGGACTTGCGTCCATCGGCCTGCAGAGCCAGGAGGACGTCACGATCGAGGGAGTCCATAGCTTCCTTCCACCGACAAGGTCAGACTGCGCGAGTATTCAGCGAAATGTTCGCCAAGTCAAGACAATTTGAGAACATTCTGCCGCCGACATGGCACTTATCGCGCCAGAATGTCCACCATGGGTCTGCCGACGCGCGCCGTGCCAGCGAAGCAGGCGGCGACGGCCTCGAACGCGGCTTCGTTGCCGACGATGTTCCACGGCAGCGCGGCCGGAGGCCCATCATTCGTTCTTTCGTTCCGCGGCGATGATCTCCGCCAGCTCCTCGACGATGGCCACGCCATCGTCGAGGATCGCCGCGTCCGCGTTCCTGACGATCGGGGCTTGCTCGTCCAGGTCGATCGCCACGATGAACGCCGCCTTCTCGATGCCCCAATGAAGAGCCGGCGCTCCGGAGGCTCCCACAACGATGCACAAGGCGGGAGCGGTACGTGTCCCCGAGACGCCGATGAGCCGATCCATGGGGGCCCAGGCGTTCATGGCGACGGGGCGACTCACGCCGAAGCCGGCTCCCATCCGCCGGGCCGCCTCCGCGATCCGCTCTACCCCCTCGCGGTTCCCGGCCCCGTTTCCCGCCACCACCAGGAACCGGCTTTCCGCGAGATCCCCGGTCGCAGGCGGGTCGACGAGCTCAAGGTCCTCGAACGGAGTCGTGCTTATCCCGCCTGTCTCGTCCGTGTCGGACAGGACTTGGTGCTCGAGACTGGTGGGACTCCGCCCGTCTTTCCAGCAGGCGTCGATACTGACGCACCAGGGATGCGCAGAGAGCTCGAAACGCCCCACCATATGATTGGAATAGACGTTCTTGCGGCAAAGAAGGCGCTCCGGCCCCATCTCGATGCTCAGCGCATCCGTCAAGACGGCACCGTTGGTGCGGCAGGCCAGGCGCGTGGCCAGCTCCGTTCCTACAGAGCCCCCGGCAAAGAGAAAGAGCGAGATCCCCTCGCCTCGTGCCACCGCCGTGAGGATCTCGACCATCCGGTCAGGCCGCCGCGCTGTCGTCTTGATCAGCCGGACATCGCGGGTCGGCGATAGCTCCACAAGCCGCTTCCTGTCACGTTCGTCATGGTAGAAGACCAGGGTCTCCCCGACCAGATCGCCGATCAGGCCTTCGCGAAGAAAGCCACCCAGGGCCTGGGCCTGTTGCGTAGCGGTGCCGATCGTTCCATACAGGATCGCCGCGAATCTCATAGCTTCTCGATCATGCTCTTCAGATGTGAGTCGAAAAGGTCCCGCGCCTTTTCGCGCGGTGTTTCGCCGGCGATGATGACGCCCTGGCGAGCACGGTGGATCTCCTCAAGCCCCGCCAAGACACAAGTCCCGCGGCGGAGCTCCCCGGTGATGTCGACACCCAGATCCGCGGCCCGAAAGACGTCGATGCGCTTGTTCCTTCGGGCGAGGCGATCCGTCAGCGTCGGCACTCGCAGGTGCGACACGACCGCATTGCCCACGGCCAGCACACAGGGAAGTCGGAGCGTCACGCGCAGGAGTCCGTCATCGACCATCCAGGCCACCCGCACACGATCATCAGTCAACGGTTCGACCTCGATCACCTGCGTCAAGCACGGCCACCCCAGTTTCTCGGCGACCAGGAAGGGAACGGTCCCGCTGTCTCCGGGGCCGCTGCGGCAGCCGAGCACTACCAGATCGCTGTGATCCACCCGCCGCACATAGCCCGCGATGATCGATGCGATGACCGCGGGGGCGAAATCCAGGTTGACCTCCGAGTGCACTCGGGCCGCCCGCTCGTATCCCAGCGCGTACAGCGTCTTCAGGTACGGCTCGGCCTCCCCACCGCCGACGGAAAGCGCGCCCAAGCCCACCGTGACTCCACGACCGGCCAGCGTATCGGACAAGCGCAATGCCATTTCCAGGGCACTCTCGTCGAAACAGTTGAAGATGCGGCGGACGTAGCGGGTCTCCACGCCATGCGCCGCTCCCGCGACCCAATCCGCTTCCCGAAGCGCCTCGAAATCGGGCGTCACCTTGAAGCACACCAGGATCCTCATCGCGCTCACTTGGGGAAGATCGTCCCCTTGTTCATGATGCCGTTTGGATCGAAGGCTCTCTTCAGCGTCTCGAGGATGTAATACGAGGACTGATACTCATCCTTGACCCACGGGGCCCGTGCCTTCCCCATCCCATGGTGGTGGACGATCGAACCGCCAAAGCGGAGTGTCTCCTCACAGATGATCTTGTTGATGGGAGTGTGGTATTTGGTGATCTCCTCCTCTGGCTTACAGTCAACGACGTTGTAGTAGTAGACGAAATACATGTTGGTCCCGTTGATGTAGCTGTGGGAGGAATGCCCACCCGCCATGGTGATGTCTGGTATCTCGTCCACGATGCGACGCAGGGCATTCTCGTAGATGTCGTTGATGCAGCCCCAACCGCCGGAAACCTCGGTCGTAAAGCCGATGTTGTTGGTCTGCTTGATCTCCTCGCGTTCCTCGGCGACCTTCTCGGGGCCCCAGTTCAGGTCGGCGAACCAGGTGGCGATCAACGTGCTGTCGACCCTGCGGCACTCCTGGTGCCCCGCGACGATAGCCTCGATACCCTCGGCCGTTGCCTTGGCGATGCCGGCCGGCCCTTCGGCCACGAAGATCAGTACACACTGATCCTCGGCAAAGTGGGAGAAGTGGAAGGCGGCGTCGGTGGGATCATAGAGACGTGCCACCGAAGGCCGGTAGCCGCTCACCATGACCTCGCGAAGGACCTCGAACCCGACCTTCATGCTGTCCAGGGTGTAGCCCAGGAAGGTGTTGTTCTGAGGCAGGTAGGGGAAGAGCTTCACCGTCACCTCGGTGATGTAGCACAGGGCCCCCTCGTTGCCGATGACGACATGCCGGATATCGGGGCCTGCCGCCCGGCGGGGGACGTTCTTGATCCGGGTCACGGTACCATCGGGGAAAACGGCCTCGAGGCCGACGACCATGTCTTCGATACCGCCGTACAGGGTGGAGAATTGACCGATGCTTCGGGTGGCCACGAGGCCGCCCATCTGGGCCAGGGGCTTCGACTGGGGAGAGTGCCCGGTCGTGAACCCCTGCTCTCGCAAGCGGTCTTCCAGCACCTGGAGCGGAACACCGCACTGGCAGGTAGCCTGCATAGTGTAGGTATCGATCGCGAGGATCTGGTTCATTCCCGAGCCATCGAGAACGATCGAGTCGGCCACCGCCGTCTCAAGACCGCCCTCAGTCGCTGAATGGCCCGTTCGAGGAACGACGTTGATGCCGTGTTCGTTGGCGAATCCGAGGACCTCGGCCACCTGCTGGACGCTCCGGGCCATCACCACCGCGGCCGGAAGCGGCTGGGTATAGACACCATGAATGTCCTCGTACTTCCGGAAGCGATCGATGCTGCTCTCCCTGAGGACTCGTTCGTCGGTGATGACGTTCTCCGGTCTTGCGATGCGCTGCAGGCCTTCGACGATGATTTCTCTGCTCAAGTGCATGATGGCAATCCCTTTTGTGTTCGCGTCTTGCGCCGGTATCAGTGGAAGATCGGATAGGATCGCTTGAGGATCTCATCCGTGGCGACAGATATGGTCTGGTAGACGGTTTCATTCATCTGCCGGTACACGTCGCCGTTCGCCGGATTCGCGGCAAACGACTCGCGGCTTTTCGCCATCCTGGCCACGGCGGTCTCATAGTCCGGGTAGACGCCCGTTGCCACCGCCGCACAGATGGCCGCACCGAGGCTCGCCCCGCCACCTACCACGCTGCGCGACGAGGGGATCCCGAACACATCCGCGAAGATGCGCATGAACAGGGGGCTGTTGGCACCGCCCCCCGAGATGACGATTCGATCCAGGGAGATCCCGAGCTCCTCGCACATCGCGTCGACCCGATTCTTCATCGTCAATGCTATAGCCTCGAGAATCGAGCGATAGACGTGGGCTCTGGTGTGTCGGGCATCGAACCCGATCATCACGCCCTTCCGGAAGGGTTTGTCGGTCGGGGCAAGCCAGTCCAGAACGGTCATCAGGCCGTCACTGCCCGCCGCGACCCCCTCCGCTTCACGTTCGAGGTACTGCTCCGTAGAAAGCCCGAGTGACTCGGCCGACGTGGCGACGCCCTCGCCGAGAAGGTCCACCAACCAGCTGATCGTCCACATGCCCCGGCGTATGCCGTGACTCTCGTAGAGGTAGTTTCCGGGGATGCAAGCGAAATTCGTCCAGAACTGGCTGGGTGTCTTGAGGTTCTCCCGCCCATGCACCATCGCGGCGATATAGGTGCCCAAGGAGATGAGCGCTGTCTTCTCGTCGAGGGATCCAGAACCCAAGGCCTCGACCGCCTTGTCGTTCGCGGTGGCGACCACAGGGATCCCCTGGGGGATGCCCGATGCCTCGGCGGCCCCCCGCGTCACGTACCCCAAGATGGTCCCCGGCATCTGCAGATCGACCAACATCTTTCGGGGAATGTTCCACTGCTCCAGAACCGCCGGATCCTCGCTCCATTGCCAGGTGTCGGTATCGATCGGCCACTGTCCCAGGATGTTGTTGGCGGCGGTATCGCTGAATCGCCCCGTGAAACGGTGGGTGAGATACCCCGAGGACGTGGTCACATAGGCGGCCGCGGGGTTATCGTGCACGTAGGGCTGGCTGGAGCGGGTGTCCATCCAGCTCATGCCCGGTGCCGCCAGCGATCCGTCTTCCTTGAGGAAGGCCCGTTCGCAGCGGATCGTGCACAGGCCCACACCGATGATGTCCCGCGGGTCGCCGGTGAACTTCGCCATGGCCTGTCGGCTTGCGGCGGCGATCGAATCCCACAGGTCGTCATCCGGATGCTCCACGATTCCATTCCGGGGGCGGCTCATGGGACGTAAGGCCTGCCTGCCCTCGCAGACGATGTTCCCCTCGAGGTCATGGACGACGACTTTGGAGCTCTGCGAGCCACCGTCCACGCCCATGATGTACTTGCCCGACATCGAGTTCTCGCTTCCTTTCCGTGCTCTAGCGAACGAGGTAACCGCCATCCACCACCAGGACATGGCCGTTGACATAATCCGATGCCCGGCTGGCCAGGAAGACAACGGCACCCATCAGGTCAAGAGGTTCGCCCCAGCGGTCCGCCGGAATATGGTCCAGGACGCGCTTGTTCGTCTCCGGGTCGCTCCGGGTCTCCTTGGTGATCTCGGTCGCGTAATAACCGGGCGCGATGCCGTTGACCTGGATGTTGTGCTGGGCGAGCTCGTCGCAGTAGGCCTTGGTGAGACCGGCCAGACCGTGTTTGGTGGCCGCGTAGGCCGACGACCACTGCCCCCCGAGATAGGAGAAGAGTGAACAAACGTTGATGATCTTGCCGCTGCGCTGGGGGATCATCCGTTTCGCGGCCTCGTAGCTCATCTCGAAGGCGGCCGTCAGGTTGACGGCGATCGTCGCGTCCCATTGGGGCCGGTCGAAGTCGAGTACCTTCGCGCGCGGGCAGATGCCCGCGCTGTTGATCAGGATGTCGATCGAACCGAGCCTTTCCACGCATTCATCGATGATCTGTTCGGGGGCACCCGGCGCGGCGATGTCGGTCTTCATGAACTCGTACCGACCGCCTTCGGCCTCGACCATCTCCTTGGTGGAACCATCGTCGTCCATGATGCTTGGGACGAAGACGTTGGCGCCGCCCTTGGCGAGCGCCAGAGCAAAGGCCTGGCCAAGTCCCGTATTGCCGCCGGTCACGATGCCGTTCTTGCCCTCGAGGGAGAAGAAATCCGTCGCGAAATCTCTGATGTCCATCGCAGCTGTCTCCTTTGCTCAGAACCGACCCGCCATGGCGGGGACGGGACCGATTGATGCTTCAGTATTCCTTGGTGACCTGGCCCCATTCGCGGGTCCGCTGTAGAAGTCCACGCAGCCTTCCGGCGCGTTCGGCGAGTTCGTAGTGACTGCGCGGCGGTCGTGTCGCGCATCGAAACAAACTGATTTAGCAGTATGCGGCCGGATGTTCTTCAGGTCAAGCACCAAGCAGAACATTCTGCAGAATCGCGGGCGAACGGCGATATTTTGGTCGCGCGACCCGGGGCGCGACCGTGACACGGTCTTGGGTGCGCGTCGCCGCAAGGCGCTCCTCGTCGAGCGGTTTCGTCATGGGATCGTCGCGACGCTCGAGGCTCCACTCCGGCGGGTCGTAGGGGACGCAGACGTTCGTCACTCGGGATCCAGCTCGGCGGGGAAGCCCGGGGCGCGCAGGTCCGTGCCGACGGCCTCCTCGAGCATCTTGATGACCATCGGCGACTGCGCGTCGCCGATGGTCATGGCGCGCGCGAAGATCTGCTCAGTGAGGCCGGCGAGCTCAAGAGGCACGCCGAACTCGCGGCCCATCTGGTGGGCGAAGTAGAGATCCTTGCGCGCGAGGTCCATCGTGAAGTTGATGTTGTAGCTGCCGTTCAGGATCAGCTGGCCTTCGGTCTCGTGGACGAAGCTGTTGCCCGAGCTGGCCTTGATCACGTCCCAGGCCAGCTTCAGGTCGACGCCGCCGCGCCTGGCCAGCATCAGCGCCTCGCCGTCGGCCACCAGATGGATGAAGGCCAGCATGTTGGTGATCACCTTGATCACCGAGGTCTGGCCCAGCGTGACGAACGAGGCCCGGATGCCGACCCGCATAGGGGACGGCGCCTTCGTGCACCTGACGCGCAGCGAGATCAGAGCAGATCTCGTGGCCGGGTCGGAGGCCGCAGTCAAGAGAGCTAAAGTGCCGCCTCTCACCGACGAAGAGCTCGACCATCTGCTCGACATCTACGCTTCGCCGGCGCGGTTCACCGGCGTCGACGTCGGCGACGAGATCATCCTGAGCTGCGACGGCACCGGCATGAAGACGCACGCCACGCGCATCCAGGACCTGCAGTCCTACGAGCAGTGGATGGGCGCCGACCTGCTGGAACTGTGCGTCGGCGACTACTCGCTCAAGGTCGTGCGCACGATCCTCGCCTACGAGGCCCAGTACATGCACGACGCCCTGCTCTGCACGGTGGCTCCGCTGCAGTACGGCGTGATGCCCAATCTCGGCCTGTACTCCAAACCGGATGGCCCCTGCGACAACTGGAAGGAGCTCCTGCCGCTCGGCGAGATCGCCGAGGCGCGGGCCATCCAAGAAGAAGCCGTCGACATGGCCGTCCTCGACATGGTCCACCTCGCCGACGCGCAGTACGAGGCCGGCGCCGACGCGATCGACTGGGACACCACCAGCGCCTCCGGCGACCCGGAGTTCCTCGCCGCCCTCCGGGCGACCGCGATCATCCGCGAGAAGTACCCCGATCTCGGCGTCCAGCTAGATGATTGATTCCACGAGATTCGCCCTGCACAAGGAAAGCAATGCAGAGAGGCCGAAGCCGACCGTGCCTAAATCACCGTCTGCCTGGAGGCCACGATGGACGCCGACCTCGACACTCTCTGCACGGTCGTTTATTGCACAGCCGCCGATCTTCTGCCAGAGGCAAGGAAGAACGCCCGCAGGAAGCTCACCGACGCCGAGGTGGTCACGCTCTGCGTGGCCCAGGCGATCATGGGCATCCCCAGCGACCGGCGCTTCCTGCGCGCCGCCCGGCGCCAGCTCGGCCACCTGTTCCCGGACCTGCCCCGTCAGGCCGGCTACTTCAAGCGTCGCCGCCGCCTCGCCGGCGCCATCGAGTGGCTGCTCGCCCACTTCGCCGCGCAGAGCCCCGGCTACCACGACGATCTGCTGCTCATCGACTCGACCCCGGTCGAGTGCGCGAGAAGCCGTGAGACCGTGAAGCGTTCGGCGCTTTCCGAGGTCGTCGGCTACGGCTACTGCGCCTCCCACTCGCGCTGGTTCTGGGGCCTGCGCCTGCACCTGCTGGCCGCCCCCGACGGTACGCCGCGGGCGCTCACCCTGGCCGATCCGCGGCGCGATGAGCGTGAGGTCGGCCTCGAGCTGCTGGGGCGTTGTTCGTGCCGCGGCGCTGAGCTGCTCGTCTGCGATAAGGGCTACGCCGGGCGTGAGTTCGCGGCCTCCGTCGCCGAGCTGGGCGCCACCGTGGTGCGCCCGGCGCGCAAGGACGAGCCCGGCCGCGGGCCGCACCTGGCCCCCATCCGCCAGCGCATCGAGTCGATCTTCTGGACCTGCAAGGACCTGTTCACCCTCGAGCGCCACGGCGCGCGTACCATGGCCGGCCTACGTGAGCGCATCCTCGCGCGCTTCCTCTGCCTCGCGGCCTGCATCAGCCTCAACCACCGGCTCGGACGCCCGAGTCGTGCCCTGGTCGACTACTGCGCCTGAGGCTGTGGGCGTGGAATCAATCATCTAGGCATGGCCGGCGAGTTCGTGCTCGGCATGCACGGCCAGCGTGAGTACGAGGGCGCGCGCCTCGCCGGCCTGTGGCCGAGGGAGCAATTGCTCCTCGCACAAAAGGCCGGCGCCACCATGTTCGGGCCGGTCGTCAATGTCAACACCGGCAAGAGCTGCGCCTGGAACATCGCCCGCGCGATCGCCCTCGTGAAGCCGTGCATGGAGGTCGCGACCATCCCCGTACACATGAACGCCGGCATGGGCGTCGGCGCCGTGCCGATGTTCGTGCACGCGCCTGCCGACGCCGTCTGCCGGGCGGCCAAGTCGTGCGTCGACCTCCTGCACGTCGATGGCTTGTAGGTGGGTTCGGGCGACCCTCACGGGATGCACAACGCTCACGCGCAGGCAGCGGGCATGGGCGGTATGCGAGCAGCCGGAGATCTGGTGGCTCGCATGCAAATGACCCGCGGCATGCGTCTCAGGGAAGCCAAGAACTACGTGGCCGGCAAGCTCGGGGTGACACCCTTCGACCTCTCGGACCCGGTGGTCATGACGGACGTGCGCAACGAGCACGGCTTTGGCCGCATCCACAGCTACGCCATCAGCCAGCCCTGGCAGGCGAACCAGATCGAGGCGAAGTTCAACATCGCCTGCGTGCTGGACGTGCCGGTGAACTGCGTCGAATGATTCAAGGAGCGCACGGCGCCGACCGGAGGCGCGCGATGAGACGCAACCCGCGCGCGGGCGCGCGCAAGAGCGGCGGCTTCAGGCTCGAAGTGTTCACCGACGACGAGCTCCGCGAGATCCACCTGGCGACGCTCGAAGTGCTGTCGCAGACGGGCGTCTTCGTCGAAGACGACGAGGCCCTTCAGATCTTCGAGGACGCCAGGGCCGACGTGGACCGCGAGCGCCGCGTGGTGAACCTGACGGCGCATATCGTCGAAGACGCCATCCGCTCCGCCCCGACGAAGGTGGTCATGTGCGGCCGCGACCCGGCCAACGACGTGGTGCTCGAAGACGGCCGCGTCGGGTTCACCAACTTCGGCGAGGGCATCCAGGTCGTCGATCCTTACACCGGCGAGCTGCGCCAGTCGCTCAAGCAGGAGTCGCCGACTGCACGAGGATCATCGACGCGCTCCCCGAAATCGACGTGGTCGAACGGCCGCTGGGCGCCCACGACGCGCCGCCCGACACGGCCGCCCTGCACAACGCCGAGGCGATCTTCTCGAACACGACGAAGCACGCCACCATCGGCCCGCTCTCGGGCTTCTGCGCCCGCAAGATAATCGACATGGCGGCGGCCATCGTCGGGGGCCACGACTAG
>Ga0209585_10000602_pt1 | contig 13881 bp, 11 predicted proteins | sample NGEPerone_FD_185491 | JGI IMG/M metagenome (GOLD analysis project Ga0209585, IMG submission 185491) | Arctic peat soil microbial communities from the Barrow Environmental Observatory site, Barrow, Alaska, USA - NGEE Permafrost154B-one... | ecosystem: Environmental > Terrestrial > Soil >... | reverse complement strand
ATCGAGCGCAACGGCGCCGTCCCGCACACCGTGCACGCCGACCGCGGCACCTCGATGACCTCCCAACCCGTCTCGGCGCTGCTGGCCGACCTGGGTGTGACCCGCTCCCACTCCCGGCCCCGGGTCTGCCCCTTAACCGGCCAATGTTCTCGTTTGGGCTGGTCAGCGACACGCCGTGCTTTCGTGGTTGCGGGTGCTTGGCGAGGCACGGGTGCTACATGTGTTGTCCATGGAAACCGGGGCTGCTCTACGGCTCGAGGAACGCGACGACGGCTGGGCGCTGGCCGGCGACGTGGCTGCGCGGTTCGGCCTGGTCGACGAGTACCTGGCGCATCTGCTGGATCGGAACTACTCCCCGAAGACGGTCCGGGCCTACGGGTATGACCTGCTCGCGTTCTGCCGCTGGCTGACCGGTCAGGACCTCGGTCTGGAGCAGGTCACCACCGAGACCCTGCTGTTGTTCTTGCGGGCGTGTCGTGAGGCGACGGTCCCGGGCCGGCCGGGCCCGAACGTCGTGACGATGACCGGGCAGCGGCTGGACCGGTATGCGGCGACGACGATCAACCGGCGCCTGGCGGCGATCTCGGGGTTGTTCACGTTCGCGGGCCTGCGCGACCCGGACGCGCAGAATCCGGTTCCGAAGGGGCGTGCGGCCCGCCGGTTGGTCGCCGGGGAGAGGTCCGGGCTGCTCGCTCATACGGTCCGCCGACCCAAGGACCGCTCGGCGTTGCGGTTGCGCGAGCCGCGCCGGCTGCCGGCGGCGTTGTCGCTGGCCGAGGCGGCCGAGCTGGTGGGGAGCTTGCGCACGTGGCGGGACCGGGCGATCGCGGGCCTGATGCTGTGGTGCGGGTTGCGCTCGTCGGAGGTGCTGGGCTTGGACGTCAAGGACGTCGACATCGGCGGCCGGTGGGTCACCGTCATGGGTAAGGGCGCCAAGCAGCGGCGGGTCCCGCTCGATGCGGATGTGGCGTCGCTGATCGATGTCTACCTGCTGGCCGAGCGCCCTGCCTCGGACAGCGCCCGGTTGTTCCTCGTGGCCAAGGGCCCGCACCGCGGTGGGCCGCTGACCGCGGCGGGGCTGCGCACGATCTTCCGCTACCACCGGGCCCTGTCGGGCGTGGCTGGTGGTCACCCGCACGCGTTGCGGCACACGTTCGGCACCGTCCTGGCGCAGGCCGGGGTCGATCTCGCGGTGATGCAGGCGCTGCTCGGGCATGCACACGTCGATACCACCGCACGGTATGTCCACCTCGCTCCGGCCCACGTGAAAGCCGAGTTCGATGCCGCTCGCGAACGTATCCGCTCCCAGATCCACCCGCACTGACCTCTGCTCGCCGCCTCCGGTGCCCGGCGGCGGCCTCTTGGCCGCCTACCAGGGGTACCTGGGCGCCACGGGCCGCGGCAACACCGCTTACACGCAGGCCGCGAAGACGTTCTTCCGCCGGTGGCCGGACCCGAAGGTGTGGGTGGCCCAGCCGCTGGCGGCCAGGCTCGCCCTCAACGGCTCGACACGTCCGGTCATCACGTTCTTGATGCTGCACCACGACCTGCACCCGGGGTATGACTACCTGCTGGAACGCAAGCTGGCCTCGATCTGGCGTGAGATCCGCACCTGCTGGATCGGAGCCGAGCTGGACCGGTTCCTCGACGCGGCAACCGGTCTCGGGTTCACCGACCGGGTCTGCAGCGCGACCGGGTCGCTGGTCCCGGTCCGGCTCCTGATCCAGACCGGCAGGGGAATCGACGAGCTCACCGTGGATGACCTGGCGCAGTTCACCGCCGCCTGCCACGACCGGGCGGACCGCACCGGTGCGGACCACCAGCACTACCTCGCGGCGGTGAGCACGACCCAGCGGGTCCTGTTCCACCTCGGCGTCCTGGACGAGCTACCGCGCTCGGGTGGTCCGGTCCCGCTGACCGAACGTCTCGCCGACGTGGCGCCGGGGATCCGGGCGCAGATGATCGCCTACCTGGAACGCAAGAAGGCGACCTGCCAGGCCAAGACCGTCACGGCGATGGCCTCCCGGCTCAAGCACTTCGGGATCTTCCTCGCCGTGACCGACCCGGCCCTTCAAACGGTGCGTGACCTGGACCGTCGCCGCCACATCGAGCCCTACCTGACCTCGCTGACCGACGCCGTCAGCGACAAGGACGGCGCCCCGATCAGCATCGGCGACCGCCATCGGCGAGTCCTGGCAGTGCTCACGTTCCTGGGCGACATCACCGAGTGGGACTGGCACGACGCACCACGGCGCAAGGTCACCTTCCGCGACGACATCCCCAAGCTGCCCCGCGTCCTACCTCGGTACCTGCCGCTGGATACCGACCGGCGCCTGACCGCCGCTCTCACCGCGAATCCCGGCAACGAGCTCGCGGCCCTCGCGCTGCGCCTGCAACGCGCCTGCGGGCTGCGGATCGGCGAGCTGCTCGACCTCGAGCTGGACTGCGTCCACGAGATCGACGGCAACGGGTCCTGGCTCAAGATCCCCCTCGGCAAGCTCCAGACCGAACGGATGGTCCCGCTCGACGAGGAGACCCTCGCCCTGATCGACCGCATCACCCAGGTCCGCACCCACGGGCGCCCGATGCCGCACCCGCGCTACCGGCGGCCCGCGCAGTTCCTGTTCACCCACCACGGACGACGCCTGGCCCAGCAGGCCGTGCGTCTGGAACTCGACCACGCCACCAACGTCGCCGGCCTGGACCACGTCACGTCCCACCAGCTCCGGCACACCTACGCCACCGCGCTGGTCAACGCCGGCGTATCCCTGCAGGCCCTGATGGCCCTGCTCGGCCACGTCAGCGCCGAGATGAGCCTGCGCTACGGGCGCCTGTTCGACTCCACCGTCCGAGCCGAGTACGAACGAGCCCTGGACCTGGTCAAACAGCAAGTACAAGCATCCGCCCCAACAGCCGGGGCCAGCCCGTCCCAACGGGTCCAGCTGCCCCTGGCCGACATCACCGGCGGGAAGGACTGGCGCGACGCCCCGCTGCTCAAGTCCCGCATGGCCGGTGGATTCTGCCTGCGCGCACCCGCCCAAGGCGCGTGCAGCTACGCCAACATCTGCGAGCACTGCCCCAGCTACCGGTCCCAGCCGTCCTCGCTGCCGATCCTGGCCGCCCAACGCGTCGACGCTCAAGCCCTCGCCGCAGATGCCGAGCAACGAGGATGGATCAGCGAGGCCGAACGCCACCACCAACTCATCGCCCGCCTCGACACCCTGATCGCCAACTCGGAAGCCCCCACCGAATGACCACGCCCAGCCTCCTGAACCGCGTCGAACGCGCCTGCACCGACCTGCGCCGCGACGACCAGCCCATCACGTTCACCGCCGTCGCCACCCGCACCGGGCTGAGCCGCTCGACCCTCTACCGCAACCCCGCCCTGCGCGCCGTGGTCGACCACCACCGACGCGACACCAGCGACGGCACGATCAGCGCCATCACCGACGAGATCACCACACTGCGCACCGCCGTCAACGCCCTCGCCGCACGAGTCCGAACCCACGAAGAACAACTCCGGCGCCTGACCCGCAGCTGAATCCCTTAACCGGCCAATGCCCTATCAGGTGGCCCATTAGCCGGATAAGGGCTGGACAACGCCGCCATGGAGTCCTACTTCGCCCTGCTGCAGAAGAACGTCTTGAACCACCAACGCTGGGCCACCCGCGACCAGCTGCGCCTGGCGATCATCACCTGGATCGAACAGACCTACCACCGCCGCCGACGCCAACGCGCCCTCGGCAAGCTCACCCCGACCGAGTACGAGATGATCTACAACACGACCGCACACGCGGCCTGAGAAACACTCACCGGAAGTGTCAACCAGACCGACAGCAGTCCCGTGCTCCTCATACTCGGACGAAGCGGACCTGAATAACCCATCTCATCCTTGGTCAGGGGCACTTTTCCGTTCGACGACACCCGACAGGACGTTCAGGTGGTGACCAGACCGATCCCCCAGGATGCGGTCCAGGTGTCGCCGGACGCGATCCAGCGCAGGCCGAGTCCCGAATTGAACGCGTCGGGCGGGGCCGTCATCGGCTCGATGGCGATGGCGCGCCCGATACCGCCGGCGTGCCCGGCGCTCCCCGCGCGCGGAAAATCGGGACAGACGTAGACCTGCACATATCCGAAGCTCTCGTCGGCCCACAGCTGCACGACGCGCCCGTCGGAAGCCTCGAGCCGGTACCGACTCCGGCCATCGACCACATGCACGTCCCCGTAGCAATGGTTCAGGACCGTGCCTGTCACCGGCCGCCCGTCGCGGAGGTCGAGATCGGTGCCGGCGATGCGCCGCTCTGCCACCGGGATGAGTTGATCGTCGACCACAAAGTAGGTCCCGGCGTCGATCCGAACGGTGAGATCGTCCGTCGGCGTCGCACCGACACGCAGGTACGGGTGAACGCCCATGCACACCGGGGCCAGCCAGCCGGACGCGTTGGCGACCCTGTGGCGGACCTCGAGACCGTTCCGGGTCAGCTCGTAGGTGAGGCTCAGCTCGACGGCAAACGGGTACCCAGGTTGCGGCAGCAGCGCGGTCCTGATCGTCACTTCGTGCGCCGTGACTGCGTCGACGATGAAGGTGGCCTCTGTTATCAGGCCATGGGCTGCGTTCCCCAGCACAGGTTCGTTGACCGGAAGCTGGTGCTCGATGCCGCGCTGAGACCAGCGGCCGTCGCGCACGCGGTTGGGCCACGGGAACAGCACCGCGCCCGCACAGTACGGAGGTTGCTCCCCGGCAGGATATGGCTCAACGAGGTCAACGCCGTCGACAGTCAGCGCGCGCAGTCCTCCCCCGCGCAGGTTCACTGCGGCTCGGTTCTCCCCAGTGCTCGTCCGGAGCCACAGCTGGATCTCCTGCACTATCACTTTGGCAGGCCGACGCGCCGTTCGCCGCTGCGGAGCTGCTGGATCACTACGGCGGCCGCCAGGATCAAGCCCTGGGCGACGTTCTGCCAGAACGGATTCACCCCCAACAGGGACATGCCGTTGAGCAGGACACCGAGCAGGATGACGGCGAGGATCGTGCCGCCCATCGATCCCTTGCCGCCGCGTAGCGCGACTCCCCCGAGAGCGGCGGCTGTGATGGACTGGAACATCACGCTCCCGGAGCCTGAGACGGGCTGGCCGGATCCGGTACGTGCGGTGATGAGGATCCCGGAGAGCGCCGCGACGGTGCCGACGAGGGCGAACACCCCGATGATGTAGCGGTTGATGTTGATGCCGGAGAGCCGTGCCGCGGCGTCGTTGCCTCCGACGGCGTAGATGTTCCGTCCGACTCGGGTGTACCGGAGCATGACGTGCACGAGGCCGGTGACGAGGGCGAGCAGCCAGATCAGGATGGGGATGCCGAGGAGGGAACCCCGGCTGAGGAAGATGTAGAACGGGTCGGCTCCGGTGTATCCCTGGGCGCGACCGTCCGAGATGAGCTGGGCGACTCCTAAGTAGGCCATCAGGCCGGCGAGGGTCGCGATCATCGGTGCCATCCGGCCGAAAACGACGAGGCATCCGCTGATCACCCCGCAGGTGGCGCCGATGGCCAACGCACCGAAGAAGCTCGCCGCGCTGCCTGCGTGCATGAAGATCATGGCCGAGCTCACCGAGGCCAGCCCGGCGATGGAGCCGACAGCGAGGTCGATGCCGCCCATGATGATCATGACGGTCTGGACCACGGAGAGCAGCCCGGAGATCGTCACGGCGGTCCCGATGGCCCCGAGGTTCGCCGTGAGGTAGAAGTCGGAGTTCCGGGACCCGATGACCAGGACGAGCGCGGCGATGGCCAGGATGAGGCTGAGGTTCTGCACGCCCACGACACGCACGGCGCGGGCCAGGGTGCTCTCCCGTGTGACGTCGGGGCCGGTCGGGGTCGGTCGAACCATGGTGGTGCTCACGGACGGGCTCCTTCGGCGGAGAGGTGATCGGCGATGGCGAGTGTGAGGATGCGCTCTTCGGTGGCGTCGGCGCGGGCGAGCTCGCCGGTGATGCGGCCGTCTTGCATCACGACGATGCGGTCGGCGAGCCCAAGGACCTCGGGTAGCTCGGAGGAGATCACGAGCACGGCGACGCCTTTGGCGGAGAGCCCGTCGATGATGGCGTAGATCTCTGCCTTTGCCCCGACGTCGACCCCTCGGGTCGGCTCGTCCAGGACGAGGATGTCGGTCTCCTTCGCCAGCCATCTGGCCAGCACGACCTTCTGCTGGTTGCCCCCGGAGAGGTTCTGGACGAGCTGCGACATCGAGGGCGTCCGGATGCGCAGCTGGTTGATGTACGTGGTGGCAAGCTCACGTTCCGCCCGGCGGTCGACGAACCCGAACCTGCTGAGCCGTCCGAGCACGACGAGGGCGATGTTGTCCCGAACGGTCCGGACCATGATCAGCGCGTCGGCTTTGCGTTCTTCGGGTGCCAGGCCGATGCCTGCGGTGATCGCGTCCGCCGGGCTGTCGAACCGCTTGCTGACGCCGTCGACCATGATGGTCCCGGACGTGATCGGACGGTCGCCTGAGATGGCCAGTGCCAGTTCGGTCCGCCCCGCGCCGACAAGGCCCGCGAGCGCGACGACTTCACCCTTGCGGACGGCCAAGGAGATGTCCGTGACGTCATCGGTGCATACGCCAGTCAGTTCCAGGGCGACGGCTCCCACGGCATGCGGTGTCCGCTCGAACATTGCCGACAGGTCACGTCCGACCATCATCTGGACGATCTCCGACTCGGTGGTCTCGCTGATGGTCCGGGTTCCGATGAGCTTGCCGTCGCGCAGGACCGTGACCTGGTCGGCGACCTCGAAGATCTCCCTCAGGCGGTGCGAGACGTAGCCGATCGCGCAACCGTCGTTGCGCAGGCGTGCTATCAGGCCGAACAGCACCGTGGTCTCCGTGTCGGAGAGTGAGGACGTCGGCTCGTCGAAGCAGATGATCTGAGGCTCGTCGATCAGCGCGCGGACGATCTCCACCATCTGACGCTGCGCGGGTGAGAGGTCCACGCCTCGTGTTCTGGGGTCCAGGAAGCCAGTGAAGCCGAACCTGGCGAGGTCTGCCGCCGCGTGCTCCAGCAGTCGCCGCTGCGAGACCACTCCTCGCGCTCCGGGCAGCGCGCCGAGGTAGATGTTCTCGGCCACCGAGACGAACGGGACGATCTCGGACTCCTGGGCGATCACACGGATGCCGGCGGCGCGGGACTCGGACGGGGATGCGAAGGACACGTGCTCGCCTGCGACCTCGAGCGTCCCGGCATCGGGTTGGTAGTCGCCCGTGAGGATCTTCAGAAGGGTCGACTTTCCTGCGCCGTTCTCTCCCACCAGCGCAGTGACTCTGCCCGCGGGCAGGTCGAGGTCGACGCCCGCCAGGGCGCGCACACTGGCGAACCGCTTGTCTATGCCTCGCGCGCGCAGCGTCTTGCGCGTGCCTTCATCTGACGTGTTCATGCGTCTCTCCGGTGGGGCGATGTGGGATCGAGATCCGGGGTACCCGTGACGTGCGCGCGGTGAGGCACGCCACGGGTACCGGGGGTCGTCAGGTGCAGACGACGCCTGCGGCCTGCCAGTTCGTCGCGTCGACCATGTGGGTAGCGGCGATCGTCTGGGCGGGCAGTGCCACGCCGTTGCGAAGCTGGTCGACCATGGCCTTCACGGCACTGCTGCCGACGTCGTTGCCGGAGATGTACAGCGAGGCCTTGTTCCCGGTCACCTGGCCGGCCTTCCAGTCCTTGCACGTCAGGTACGCGCCGAGGCCGACCCCGATGATGTTCGCCGGTGCGACCCCGGCGTTCTGCAGCGCCGTCACGACCCCGGTCTCGGACTCGTCGTTGCAGCCCCACACGACCCAGTTCTTGACGCCCTGGTTTGCGGTGATGACCCCGCCGACCTTGTTCAGCGCATCGGTCACGGAGTTGTCCGTGCCGACCGGGATGCTGGCGGGTGCGTCCGAGACCTTCTTTCCGAAGGAGCTCGCCGCACCATCGAGGCGCTGCACGCACACCGACAGGTCAGCCTTGCCCACCGCGACGATCCTGGTGTCGGCGGCCGACCAGCCGGCGGCGGTGTAAAGCGCCGCGGCCTTCTCGCCCACAGAGTTGCCCATCGCCGTGCCGTCGAACCCGACGAACGGTGCCGCCGTGCCGTCAGCCGCCTTGAGCCCGTCGTCCGACGCCAGCAGCGGAATCCCCGCGGCCTTCGCCTTCTCGATGACCTGCGGGCCGATTGCCTGGTCCGGGGCGACCATGATGATGCCGTCCACCTTGCGCGCGATCGCAGCGTCAAGCTCGCTGATCGCCTTGTTGGAGTCAGTGCCGAGGTCCACCGCCGTCACCGTGACGTCGCCGAGCGTCTTCGCCTCCGCCTTCGCACCGCTGGCCTCGTCCACGAAGTACTGCTGGTCGCCCTGCTTCTGCAGGTAGACGATCTCGATGGGACCGGACTTCGTCGCCGCGCTGCTGGCCCCTGTCGCGGGGGTGGTCTGCCCTGAGCTGCAGGCTGTGAGCACGAGCGCGAGCACGGCTAAGCCGGCTGCGCCCGTGAGGTGCTTGGTGTTCCATGACCATGTCTTCATCGTCATCATCATCCTTCTGTGAACTGCCTATGGGTCTCACCTGCGCCCGTCGGGCGCACGCGGTCGATCTGATCCGATGTCGATCTGCGGCGACTCACGCGCCGCGGCCGTCGGCTAGTTGTCCGGAGGTGGGCGCCCCCCGCCTGGGGGACTCACGAGGCAGCCCTCTGCGGATCGCGCTGGCCTGAGAGCCCTCGGTGCAGGGCGAGAGCGATCGTCCTGTATGGCTCGCGCCGCAGCGCGTCCTCGAGCAGATCCTCTGCTCGTTCGCGCTCGCCGCGCAGGATGGCGACCTGCGCATCGAGAATCATAACTGTCGTGTCCTTGACCGCGTCGATGTCCTCGTTGAACAGCAGCATCGTGGGAAGCGACGTCGCGAAATAGTCCACCGCAGCCGGAGTCGTGCGGAGTGTGTCGGCGAAGTCGACCAGACCGTCAAGGAGCGCTTGGGCGGCCAGTTCGTCGCCGAGTCGTCGACAGGCGAGGACAGAGAAGTACGTCATGTCGGAGTACGGCAGCGTCGCCATGGACTGGAAGTCGCCAGCGAACGTCGCGGCCATGCGCCATGCCTGCTGCGCCTCGACCTCGTCCCCGGCCGCGGCGTACGCGTCACCCAGGACGAGATGCAGGCGCGAACAGTTGGCCAAAGGATGCCGGCCCTCGCCCAGGGTTCGCGGTGGGTCCAGCGCCGACAGCAGGTGCTGAACAGCCTCATCGGGTCGACCAGACGTCAAGGCGGTCGTCGCCAAGGCGAGGAGGGTGTCGTCCCACGCGTCGAGCACCTGACCCTCGCCGCCCTCCCACGGTTGGAACTGACGGCCCCGGAGGATGGCGAGCGCACGCGTTGCATTGCCGGCTCTCGTGAGCAGCTGAACCAGCTCGATCGTCAAGTCATCTCGACGGGCGACGATGTCCAGCATCGTCAGGAGGCGAGCCAGCCGAGCGTCGGCCGACACACCGGTCCGCTTGGCGAGCTGGTCGGACTCGTAGACCAGGCGGGCGTCAGGCCCGGACGCCTCCAGGGCGCGCGCGTACCGGACGGCGGCGACGTCGGAATCACCCTGCACGTTGAAGGCCGCCAAGGCGAGGTTTCGCCAGACGACCGGGTCGGAGTCGTCGATGCCAACCGCGGTGCCCCATGCTTCGATGGCGTGGGCGTACCGGCGCTGGAAATACAGCCAATGACCGACGAGCGCCCACACCCGGGCGTCGCGTGGCTCGGCGACGCAGGCGCGCTCCAGCATGTCGAAGTCGTCAAGGCGCGACGCCAGGCAGTTCGCGCCGTCTGCGTCTTGAGCGAGGTGGACCGAGCGGGCAGCGGCAACGAGATCGCCAGATCGACGCTGGAGATCTGCTCGGTAGTAGTGGGCGAGCGGGCTCACAGCCACCTGACCTGCAGGTGTCGGCATCACAGCGACGTCGCCGAAGACCCGCAGTGCTGCCTCGATCTCGCCGACGCTCGCGTACTCCAATGCCACGTCGATCCCGGTCGGCCCGTCGAGCACGACGTGGTCTCCCTGTAGGTCCATCGCCCATCGATCCAATGGGTCCAGTGTCAGGGTTGCGGAGAGGAGCGCGTCAGCCTCGCTGTGACGGTCGAGGCGGCGCAGAACCACCACCGCGATGTCACGCGCCTGCAGCTGCTGGGAATCAAGCGCAAGAACCGCGTAGGCATGCGCCAGGGACGACGAGTCGCGCCCGCCAGCGGCATCCAGGCGCGACATCGCGAGGTGGGCAGGAGCGCGCCAGGAGTAGTTCCAGGCCGCCTTGCCGAAGGCGTCGAGCGCGTCCGCTTCTCGTCCTGTCCGTGCCAGGACCTGACCCAGCCGGTAGGTCGCCTCCCCGTCGTACGGGTTCGAGTTCCGGCAGGTCTGGCGGCCGATCGCGAGCCGAAGGTGGGCCTCCGCCTCGGCATAGCGCCCTGACCGGTAGAGGGCCGCTGCCCGGGCGACGTTCGAGCGGACGTCCTGCGGGTCGCGAGCCAGTGCCTCGAGCCAGTACGGCTCAGGGGAACGTGTGGCGTGCCGGTACTGCTCCAGGTGCAGTCCGGTCAGATACAGCTCCTCGACCGTTCCGATCTGGTCCGGCGCAGGCGGCGCCGAGGCGGCTTCGGGGATGTCGAGGTGCTCTGGCGCCGGCCGGTGTCGCCAGCGGATGAGCTCGCGCCCGCCGTGAAGGACCACCAGGGTGAGGTCGCAGGGCGCGAACGCGCGCTCGAGCTGGAATTCCTCGACCAGGGGCTGGGCCGGGCTGGCGTCGACGGTCCGGGCCCACACCGTGGCCCCCTGCCGGTCGACCAGTCGGACCTCAAGTCCCGCGCGGACCCTGGTGACAGCGACCGCCAAACGCACGGCGGTCGCGCTGTCGCCCGGGACGAGGTCCAGACGCACCGCGGCGTCCAGACTGGCCTGATGTGCCGCGCCGATCTGTTGAATCGGATACCAGAATTGGCTGAACGTCCTGGTCTCGCCCGGCGCCAAGAACGAGAAGTCCGGCTGGTTCTCCGTGAAGACTCCAGCCATCAGCTCAACATACGGGCCGTCCCCGTCGGTGAGGTTGGCGTCCCAGGCCCAGCCGAACGGTGAGTTCCCCCACGTCCACTGCTTCTTCCCCGGCGCGACCCGATGGTCCGCCCAATGCACGAAGCCGGCCTGCCGCTCGTGGTCGTAGCCACCGAAGAAGTCGTCTGCTGAGCCGAGGCACATGTACGACGTCGGGACGATGATGTTGCGGTACCAGTCCAGCCGGTCCGCATCGGGGTTCGCGGCACCCACCCGGGCTGGGTAATCGACGCCGTAGTAGGGACGGTCGGCCCGCGGGAACGTCGTCACCGCCCGCCTGGCGTGGTCGGCGACGACGTGGACGTCCGTCGGGAAGAACGACTGGTAGTGGTCGCCGGTCCGAGCCGCCACGTTGGCCCACCACAAGAATGTCTGCACGTCATCGGTGCGGTTAAACAGGCGAACTCTGAGCTCGATGACCGAGGTGTCCGGACGCATCCGGATGCCGTGCATCCCTTTCATCCGCGCAAACGGATCGTGATCGGAGCACCAGACCGTGACGGCTCCGTCGCTCTCGCGCTCGATGAACGAGTCGGTCGGCAGGAACGTGGCCGGGCGATGGTGCTGCGGCCAGTTGAACTCCACACCACCGGAGATCCACGGACCCGTCAGGCCGACGAGCGCCGGCTTGATCACGTTGTTGCGGTAGAAGAAGTCGTAACCGTTCGTCTTGTCCAGACCGACGTGGATCCGGCCTCCGAGCTCAGGCAGTACCACGAGCCGCACCCAGAGGTTCTCCAGGTGGATTGCCGCCCATTGTCTTGGGACCTTGGCCAGGCTGATTCGCTCCTGGAACGGCAGCGGATAGACCCGACCCGAGGACCCTTGGTACACGCGCTTCTCCAGGAAGGCCGGGTATGGGTCCGGGGCGTCCGGTAGGTACGTGTCGATCGTCACGGGCTCGCGCCAGGCAGCGACGGGATCGGAGGCCTGGGCAGCTGGCACCCCCGGCAGTTCGAGTCGCGACTCTTCGTTGAGCATATCATCGACGTTACGGCGCCGACCTCAAGGTGGAGAATGTTCATTCCCCCGAGACACATGGACGAATCGATGACCGTGGAACACTCCATCACCACGCGGTTGCCTGACGGCTTCCCAGGTCAGCGGATGCGTGTACTGCCTCGCCCGGTCGTCGCGCTGGCCCTGCGCGCGCCCACGACGTCGCAGATCCTGGTGACCGACGTCGGCTTCTTCCCGCACGCCTCCTCGCACGGCCGCTCGCGTCCGCACGGTGCGCGACAGAACATCGTCATCATCTGTGCGTCGGGCCGTGGCAGATGTCATCTACCATCCGGCACGCACTGGGTCACGGCCGGCCAGGCGCTCGTCATCCCGGCCGGCGTACCGCACCGCTACGAGGCCGACCAAAGCGAACCATGGACGGTCTGGTGGATGCACGTCGACGGGACCGGTGTCGCCGAGCTCTTCGACACGATCGGCACCACGGTGGATCAACCGATCGTCGGGCTCCGCGACCCACCCCGGGTCATCGCCCTGATCGACACGATCATCCGTCGGATGGAACGCGACGAGACGATGTCGACGCTCCTCGCCGCCTCGGGCGCAGCGTGGCACGCGCTGGCCCTGCTCGCCGCCGACCGCCGCTCCGTCGGCCGAGATGCCGTGGACCCGATAGAGGCAACGATCGAGCATCTGCAGGCCGTCGCGTCCACCCGCGTTTCGATCGGGGAGCTTGCCGGGATGGCGGGACTCAGCGACTCCCACTACGCGGCGCTGTTCCGCCGCGCGACGGGCTATGGCGTGCTCGAGTACCAGACCCGGCTGCGCATGGGTCTCGCGCGTGAGCTGCTCGACACCACGGGTAGAACGATCTCCGCGATCGCCCAGCAGGTCGGATATCCGGATCCTCTGTACTTCTCGCGCCAGTTCCGTCGGATCCACGCCATGAGCCCCAGCGAATACCGGTCACGTGACGGCGGATAATGGACGCGTCCGTGCCCCGGAGTAATCCGGACCGCGTCTGCACCCCCATACGCAATAAGCATTTCTGGCTGACGCGACGCCCGTCAGTGCAGGCCACCCGGTCACCTGAGTGCCTCACACCAATCTCCCTGGCTGTTCTCCTCATCATGGCGGCGTCCGCATCCTCATGAACCAACATCCATTTCGCCTGTCGCCTGCGAGAACGGGAATTGTGCCCAGCGGTCGCGGTGCGTGACGTCTGCGCCGACGTCACCGCGCACTTTCGTGGATACGCTGAGTGTGGTCACCTGATGTGGCCCCGGTTCGGCCGGTTGTCGGCGGGCGAATTCCAGTGAACGTCGCAACACCGAGAGGTGTTGGAGGTCGTGATGGGATCGAAATCAGGGCTGGTCGGGAGGCCAGGACCGGTGCCGCTGAGGGGGCAGCGCCAGGAGTTCACCACCTTGATCGCCAGGGGGGTCAGCAACTCCGAGGCGTGCCGGATGGTGGGGGTCAATCGGCGTACCGGGACACGTTGGCGGTACGGGCGCACGGTCACCTCCAGTTCGGGTGCCGAGCTGCACTATCAACCTATGACGACCACCACGACGGCGGGCTTGTCGGCGAGGTTCTTGTCCGAGGATGAGCGGGTCGTGATCGGCGACCGCGCCGGGGCTGGGTCGAGCCTGCGTGCCATCGGTCGCGAGGTGGGGCGTCCGGCGTCGACGATCAGCCGGGAGGTGCACCGCAATCGTGATGCTGAGTCCGGGCGGTACCAGGACTCCTGACATGGCGCCAGAGTTTGTGCGTGGTCAGGGTCGGGTTTTGATCTCGTAGCGCAGGGTCAAGTC
>Ga0209585_10000601_pt1 | contig 13895 bp, 8 predicted proteins | sample NGEPerone_FD_185491 | JGI IMG/M metagenome (GOLD analysis project Ga0209585, IMG submission 185491) | Arctic peat soil microbial communities from the Barrow Environmental Observatory site, Barrow, Alaska, USA - NGEE Permafrost154B-one... | ecosystem: Environmental > Terrestrial > Soil > Wetlands... | reverse complement strand
CAGTAGTTAGATCATTAACATCACCTGGATTTGCTGCGCATTGAGGATCCATTCCGGCATTGGGCCCTAAAGCGCGGTCTAAAACCTTATTATAATAAACATCAGCAGTTCCAAGCTGAGCTCCAGTAGCACCTTTTACAATGGCCTCTGCAGCCATCAAATAAACTTCTGCAGCACGAAATAATGGGTCATTAAAGGTAGAGTAACCATCCCCATATTGTATTCCCGGCTGCCAAAACTTCCAAAACATTGGGGCACCCCATGCTAAATTATCCTGGATTGGAGATGACCCCACATATCCTAAGCCCTGATATTCATTAGCATTAATTACTGAATAGTTCTTAGTACCTCCTGGGATATCCACTCCTCTTTCGGCAGCAGTAGTTGCAGGGTTATTCCATGGTCTTGCAACCGCAGTAGTATCGTTTGTTTTAAAACTGAGTGTTAGATTTTGAGGATTAGGATTATTAGTACTTAATGAAACGGTTCCGTTTGTGGTAGCATAACATACACTATTAAAGGTACCATTATAACGTACATCCAATGTGGGATCGAACAGGCGATAAGCAGCCCAGGTGCAATTAACTGTAGTAAGAAACCTGTTATAGGTACTGGTCCTTGCCTGTTGTGCTACGTTACTTGGGCCGGTTCCAAAACGGCCATGCATATCATTTCCAACAGTTGTGTTTCCTACACTTGGATCTCCCTGATTAAGCGCAGGATTAGCGTATTGAATAGCAAAAATGACCTCTTTACTATGATTAGCATTAACTACTGAATTGGCAGAACTAACTGTTTCTTTATTTGGATTGGTATTATGTATGGGCCATAAATTATTCCAGTTTGACTCCAAAGGGTATTGTCCAGAAGAGATAATTTGGTCACAAAGCTGCAAGGCACTTGTAAAATCAGCAGGGGTTCCACCTAACGAATTATTAAAGTTCCATCCACGGGTGAGATAAACCCGGGCTAATAAAAATTTAGCGGCTCCCTGAGTTGCACGGCCAAAGTCTTTTTGAGTACCAGGCAATGAACTTATACTTTCTGTAAGATCTTTTATAAGTTGAGCATAAATATCTTTTGAAAGAGCTTTGGTAACAGTCTGGCTTGCCCCTGTAATTTCTTCCAATGGCATAGGTACATCACCCCATTGTTGAACAGCCCAAAATAAACATAAAGAACGTAAAAACTTAGCTTCGCCAATCCTGATGTTTTTTAAAGAATCGGATTCATCTTTAATCACAGGAGCCCTTGATATAACAGCATTGCATCTGTTTATCTCCCTGTATAGCAAATCCCAAAGCTTTTGAATTTCAGGTAGAGAAGCATTTAACCGGAGATCATATTGATCATAAGCACTCCCCTGCGCATTGGGTTGATTAAAGTAAACAGCCCCCCAACCTTGTTGGGCAAAAACATCAGTTCCGGCAAAACATAGGACTCTTTCTTGTGCTATATCTCTTAATAAAGGATAACAAGAGTTAACCAGGCTTTCAAAACCTGCAGCATTATTATAGTAATTATCAGTTGTCCTGTTCGAAGGATTATATTCATCCAAAAAAGTTTTTTTACAACTCACTCCCACAATACAAATCAATAAGATGCACATTGAAATGAGTTTGATATTTTTAAAATTATTCATAAAATTTATTTTAAAGTGATATTTTAATTATTTAAAATCCAAGATTTAAACCAAACGTATAAATGGTGAATGGCACATCATCACGATAAGTACTGGAATTATATTCTGGATCCAGACTTTTATATTTTGTAAAAACAAATGGATTGGTCACTTGCAGATATAAACGCATTCTGTCAATACCCCATTTATCTAACTTTGATTGAGGCAGGGTATAACCAGCGGTTATGTCTGAAACCCTTAAATAACTGGCATCCTGATAAGCTATTGCATTTTTATAAGGCTGTGAAACACCAGGGCCATACATGGTATTTATCGGATTATTTCTCGTCCAGTAATTCAACACAATATGGTTATAATCTGTGCTTGTATAGTCTGCCATGGTTCCGGTAAACAAATTGTTTTGGTACAATGATCCATTACGATAATACAATAAAAATGAAAAATCAAAATCTTTATAAGTAAACCTATTGGTCATTCCCATGATGTAATTAGGCAATTGAGTACCTAATACCTGGCGGTCATCTTTACCTGTTGAAGTTGAGATAACTCCATCACCATTGGTATCTACCACTTTTACAGATCCAGGTGCCTGTCCATAAGATGCTGCTTGCACACTATCAGGAATTTGCCATATACCTGCAAACCTATAATCATAATAAGACTTTACCGGTTGGCCAACGAATAGGCTATTACCAATGATCGCATTTACCCCATTTGCTAGGGCAACAATTCTATTGATATTTTTTGAAAAATTGAAATTAGTTGACCATGTGAAATTTTTTGAAACAATATTTTCAGAATTTATAAGTAATTCTATCCCTTTGTTTGAAATTTTCCCAACATTAGCAGTTACTACATTGAAACCTGTGGATGTAGGCAGATTTTCCTGTAATATCAGGTCTTTCGTATTTTTTTTATAGAGTTCAATAGTAGCTGTAATCCTATTGTTTAAAAAACCCATATTCAGCCCCAGGTTAAACTCTTCACTTCTTTCCCATTTCAAATCTGTATTAGCCAGGGTGCGGGGAGCAAATCCATTGCTCAATGTTTGATCATAACTATAAATAGTATTTAATAGCTGGGCTTGTGTACTATAAGGTGATACGTTAGCATTTCCTACCTGCCCATAACTTAATCGTAATTTCAGATCTGAAAAGATTTTTGTTCTTGCAATAAATTTTTCATCACTCAAACGCCATGCAAAAGCGCCTGATGGAAAGAAAGCCCACTTATTTCCATTGGCTAACTGAGAAGCACCATCCCCGCGCCCTGTCAAAGTAAATAGATATTTATCATTATATGTATAATTTACTCTGCCCATGTAAGATTCTAAAGTATTTTGTTGGTAGCTGCTGCTTACTCCGGTTATATTCGAATTTCCTGCAGTACCTAAATTATACCAAATAGAGGCATAGGGAAGGTTTTGAACATTAATAGCATAGGTTTCAGTTGTGCTTTTATACGCACTTTGTAAAGCAGTTACATTAAGTCTACTTTTACCATTTGTATAATCGTAATTTAATTGATTATCAAAGGTATAACTGGCCATGTCAGCAGTTGAATAACTTGCTCTTGGCAGTTTTACCCCTCCACGATCTTTTGTGTAAGTACCTCTATAATCTCCGTTACGTGTATCGATAATTGATGCAGAGATGGAAGATTTAAAAGTAAGCCCTTTCAATAGGTTAAATTCTGCAAAAGCATTCCCCATTTGATTGGCAGTTTTAGTATCATATTGGTAGTTAGCCGGATTCGCTTCTACTAATGGGTTGAGAGATTGGGTATTCTTAATTCCCATCCATACAGCGTATCCATTCCATGCCCCCTCTGTCAGGTCATAGCCATCACTTGGATTAACCAGTTGATCATAATATACTACACCAGTAGGTCTTATACGATAGGCAGAACGTAGAGCCTCAAATGAACCGGTGGGATTATCATTATAGTTCATGTATCCAGTGAATCCCAGTCTTATGAAATGATTAATTTTACTATCAATGGCAGCATTAAAACTATACTTCTTCCAGGTACTATTGGGAATGTTTCCATCTTCCTGAGTGTAATTACCGGAAAGGCGATAAGTAGTACCAGGGCTACCACCGCTGACTGCAACCGTAGTGCCCGTCTGAATGCCTGGCTTTGTTAATAAGTTCACCCAGTTTACTGATTGATTATTAGCAAGTTGATTTTGTTCATTAGAGGTAAAAGTAGCGGGGGAAGCACCATTCAAAATGCGGTCAGTATAAACCATTTGGTAATACTGCTGAGCATTTTGAAGATCGGGTAAATGAGAAGGCGTCTTTTGTCCAATATATGAATCAATAGATATTTTAGCTTTACCGCTTCGTCCTTTTTTTGAGGTAACAATTATAACACCATTGGCACCTCTTGATCCGTAAATAGCCGTAGAAGATGCATCTTTTAAAATATCGATACTTTGTATATCAGCAGGATTTATATCTCTCAACCTGCCTCCAACAACTCCATCTATAACCACTAGTGGCTCTGTTACACCAGTGATGGTATTTTCACCACGAATATCAATACTGAAAGGTTTTCCTGGCAAATTACTGCCTTTTGTAACAACCACGCCGGGAATCTGACCCTGCAGAGCAAGTGTAGCATCAGCAGGATTAGCTCTTACTATATTTGACGAACTAATGGTTCCTACTGCACCGGTCAGGTCTTTTCTTTTAACGGATCCATAACCAATAACTACTACATCACTCAATTGATTAACTTCCTCAACAAGCCTGACTAGTAGACTATTCTGCTTTCCAATATTAATTTGTTGTTCAACATAACCTGCATGTGATACTGTTAAAGTAACTTTCCTCTGTACTGGAATATCCAGGCTAAATCTACCGTTACCATCTGTAAGCGTACCATGATCAGTACCATTTTCCATAATACTGGCACCAATTAATGCATTATTGGTCTTATCATCCAGAACCTGGCCAGATATTTTCCGGGTTTGCGCGAAAACTGATGCCGCAATAAAGCACATCAGCATTAATAGCATTAAAAATTTTTTCATAAAAGTTTTTTTTGTTTGAAAAAAGCGATCGTTATTGAATGTTTGAAGAAGCAGTTAATTATATCTTAACAAAACAAACTTAGATTTTTCAAAACATAAACAAAGAATAAATTACGGAAACGTTTGCATGTGTTTCTAAAAATGAGAAAGGGGATAATGTGGCTTAAAAAAAGTATAAAATTGTATATAATTTTGTTTTTTAAATACCACTGGCAATATTAAAACCTCCGTCAACACTAATTGTAGCACCAGTAACAAATTTTGAAGCATTACTCAATAACCAAACAACTATTCCTTTTAATTCATCGGGTTGCCCGAACCGTTTAAAGGGTGTAAGTTGCTGAATTGCGTTTCCGCGTTCCGTATTTATTCCATTAGATTCAATAAGTAAAGCCCTATTCTGCTTTGTTACAAAAAACCCCGGAACAATAGCATTTATCTTAATAGCATCACCATATCTTCTGCTAAGCTCCACTGCAAACCATTTCGTAAAGCATTCAACTGATGCTTTGGCCATACTATAGCCCAAAATTTTGCTGATAACACGATTAGCTGCCATTGAGGATAAATTTACAATACTCCCCTCTCCATGCCTGGCAATTGCATCTCCAAAAATTTGCGTTGGCAAAATGGTACCCCATAAATTCAAATCCATCACTTTTTTTAAACCTCCCATGTTAATATTGAAAATGTCATGGTGATATTCTATTGTTCCTTCAGGCATATTACCACCGGCAGCATTCACCAATCCATCTATTTTACCATAAGTATCCAGTACTATTTTTTTGGCATTAATCAAATCGTTCTTATTAGTAACATCTGCACAAAGAGCAATAGCTTTCCCTCCTTCACGGTTAATTTTTGTGGCTCTTTCCTCCGCTATTTTACGATTCCTTCCCAGTATGCCAACTGTTCCTCCAGCTTCAGTAATGCCATCTATGAATGAATTTCCCAAAACACCTGTACCTCCTGTTATAACTATTACTTTTCCTTCGAGAGAGAATAAATTGCTCATTAAATTACGATTTAGAGATATAAAATAAATCTTTGAAAAAAACGCATGAATTATAATTACATTCCAAAATTTACGGATAATTGAATAAGTACTTTCAATTCCTCTTAATTGTGAAATTTTCAACCCATTAATACTACCTGGTCATTAATACTAATTCCTAATATTTCAGGGCAATCGCTTAATTTGATTGAAAATTTTGAAAGCGTTTCTTATTATTTGAAATTAATTTTGATAATAATATTTCAATGCTTTGGTGAATTTGATATAAATATTTCAGATTATATAGCTCTGACAATATTTATCTACGGAAACGTTTCCGAAAAGATTTGTATAAATAACAAAATCAAAACTGAAATTTTGGGACAAAAAAATGAATGGAAATGAAAAATCTAACTGCATTGCTTTTCTTAGATTGGATCAATTTGTCAAGTGAAAGACAACGTATGTATTTATATTTAGAAAATGCAGCACCTTTAAAACATTATAAGGAACTATTAAACAATTGTAATTATTAATTATAAAATTTTAACGCTTTGTGATCGCTTCTTCCAGATTCACAAAGGGCATAATTTTTAATTCAATTATATTTTTGTACTCCCTCTTGGAATCAGAGTAGATTTTAAAATAATTTTTTCATGAACATTCATCATATTTTTCTTTTCAAGGTACCTGAATAATTGTAAGGCAGCCTGCTTACCTATTTCATAAGCGGGTTGCGTTATAGTACTAAGGCTGGGATTAAGAAGTGAGGATATTTCAAGATTAGAAAAACTTATTATTTTTAATTCCTTTGGGATGTTAATTTTGAGCCTTTCACAAACATTATAACTGGCAATAGCCAATTTTTCAACAGAGGCAAATATACCATCTGGCTTGTCAGGCCCGGTAAGTGCTTTGGTAATTAATTCCTCATTAGCAGCAATGTTATTGGTAAATCTCATTATCAGCCGCTCATCAATACTTATATTATACTTAACCAACGCAGCAATGTAACCTTGCATTCTTTTATTGGAATTCGACAAATATCTCGATAAATCCAGATACGCAATTTTTTTACACCCGCATTGAATTAAATGTTCAGTTGCGTTAAAGCCACCATCAAAATCATCGGTAGTGATATAACTACTTTCTATGGCTTCGCATATTCTGTCAAAAAATACTATTGGAACCTCTTTGTTTTTCAAATCAATCAAATGATCATAATTATTTGTTTCTGCAGAGAGAGACATCAGCATTCCATCTACCCTTCCATTTTGAAGATGGCTGGCAAACCCTATCTCTTTCTGAATATTTTCATGGGTAAGATAAATAAGCACATGGTAGTTCTTTTCCTGAGCCACGTATTCTATTCCATTAATGGCCAAAGCAAAAAAATTGTTTGTCACTTCCGGAATAACTACAGCAATAGTCTTGCTTTTATGCTTTCGCAGACTACTGGCATAAGGATTTGGATGGTAATTTAATTTAAGAGCCATTTCTTTAACCCTGGCCTTAGTTTCAGCGCTAATTTCATAGCTGTCTCTTAAGGCACGCGAGATGGTGCTTATAGAAACATTTAGGCTTTTGGCTAGCATTTTAATATCAGTACTCATAAAGCAAACATTAATTTTTATTACAAAAACTTATTGATAAAAATTTATCAATGTCCAACAATCGTAAAAAAACCATTTCTTTAATATTATTGCATTTTAATCCTACAATGATAAAGTGGACATAAAAATCATCCTTATTTAAATTTCACCAATACAAGAATATAAACTTAGCGAAATTTATTGAGAAAATTTTGCGGAAACGTTTCCGCAAATAAAAAAGGAAGGATTATTGACAATGGGAATTTGTAGATTGAATCGATAACCTAACGTTGAATGTTAATGAGAGCCTTCATAATCTATGTTAACAGGATAATTAATGTCCTATTAAAGAATTAGAGGGTTTTCAGGCAGATACTATTTGCAAGGAAATGCAGATGTACCGCTGAAGCCAATAATCTCCAGATTTTCAACATTCATACTATCAATGGCGTACTTAAAATAATCCGGGCGGTTTTCACCCCAATCCACGGAGCAATTTCTTATTTTGATATTTTTTGCATCATCAAAATAAAATCCTGAAGTATTTCCTTTTACGAATCCTTCTACTTGACAAGGACGACGATCATATATACCGCCCGGCAGTGTTGTTGTTTTATTGATAATTACGTCCACATTGTCAAAAAAAATATTCTGAATTTTATCAGGTGATTCACCACTTACATAAATACCATTTTCGCTGATACATTTGATGTTAGTGAAAGTAATATTTTTCACCAGCCCGACATCACCCCCGGTTGCACCTTTTGCGAAACGCAGGTTGGCATCTTTATTATTGCCCTTTGCACGGCGATATGCAGTTACATAAATCGGTTCTGCCTTTCCCCACCAAACGTCTGAAAAAAGATGGCTTTCTATTATTATGTTTGAAAAAATAATATCACTTACCACACCTTCATCACGGTTCTGAATACCAACACCCCGGTTGCTATTTTTGATAATACAATTATTAAAAACCACCTGCCGAATGGTATCCATATTTTCTGAACCAATCTTTATAGCACAACTGCGGCTGGTCATTGTACAGTTAGTAACGGTAATATTTTCACAGCGGCCAAACTCTTCATATTCCCTCCTGTTCTTCAAACAAATACAATCATCCCCGCTTTCGATATAACAGTCACTGATACGAACATTTTTGCTATGATCCAGGTCAATGCCATCACTATTGCGGACTTTAAGGCTGTTCAATAAAGTTATACCTGAGATCACCAAATCATTACAGCCTGCCAGGTGCATGGTCCAATAAGCAGAGTTACCGATATGAATATCATGAATACGTATATTTCTACCCCCGACTATGGTAAGAACATGGGGGCGGGGATCCACTACCTTAAAGGGTTTCAAAACATATGAATCTTCCTGTTCTGCCCCCATAAAAGAAATACCATTTCCATTAATACTACCGCTACCACTGATAGATACATTTTGGATATTCTCGCCACTGATCCACATCGTACCCTCCCCTTTGTTTTCACGAAAGGCGCTTTTAGTATACAACTTTTCATCGGAACTTGCTTTGATAACTGCCCCTGCTTCTACATGAAAATCAATATTTGACTTTAACTCAATTGGCCCTGAAATGAAAGTATAAGGTGCAGGGATCAGAACTAAACCTCCTCCATTTTTAGAACATGCATCAATTGCTTTTTGAATAGCTATGGCATCATTTGTTTTCCCATCACCCGTTGCACCAAATTTTTTTATGTTGAATACTTTCTGAGCATTAACATTGATGCCGCATAATATCATTATTATTAAAAAAAGTTTGTTCATTATTTATTCTTGCTTAAACCTTGTGGTTGTTTTGATGTTTTTGAACCCCATAATGTTGGTGTATTTTGCAACCATATTTCCAGCTTACCCCCCTTAATTATGGAAGCATTTTGTAAATAATTTTTATCATACATATTTCCATTCCATTTTACCTCTTTTATATATTGGTCTCCAGGATTTTTTTTATGGCAAATAATTTCAAATATTTTATTTCCCGGCAATTTAATTTTTATTGAATCAAATAAAGGCGATACCATTAAATAATTTCCAGATACCGGATCCAGCGGATAAAACCCCATAGCCGCAAATACATACCAGGCACTCATTTGGCCGGCATCATCATTTCCACCCATGCCGCCGGGACCGTCACTATATTCTTCATTTAGAATTTTTCGCACAATCCTTTGTGACTTCCACGGAGCCGCTGTATAATTATACATAAAAGGAATCTGGTGCCCGGGTTCATTACCATGCCAGTATTCATCTTTATCAAATAAACTATCAAGTTCATTTTCCAATTGCTTTTTGCCGCCCATTAGTTTGGCTAACCCCGGTACATCCTGCGGAACATAAAAAGTATATTGCCTTGGTGTTCCTTCTGTAATATAAGATTCTCTTTTATCGGCATTAAAGAGGACATACCATTTACCATCTTCGTGGCGCCCACGCACCATACCAACTGATTTATCAAAAACATTTTTATAATTAAATGCCCGCTGTAATAATTTCAGTTGGTCATCTTTTTTATGCAAATCTTTTGCAACAGTAAACAACGCATAATCATCATAAGCATATTCCAATGTACGACTAACCTGTTCCTTTTTATGAAAAGCAATAGGCACGCTATCTTCCATTGGGATAAAATTATATTTCAAATAAGAAGGCAATGCTCTCCGTCCCTTTCCATTCACATAATCTTTTTCACCGGCCACCGTAAATGCATTCTTACGCATAAGCCTATACGCTTCTTTTACATCATAATTACGAATGCCTTTTGCATAAGCAGAAGCGATAAATGCGGTTACATGATCGCCAATCATTTCAGAAGTATAACTGTTCCAGCATGGGAAAATGGGCAGCCAGCCGCCTTGTTGCCCTTTCCATATCATTGACTGAACAATATCATTGATTTTTCCAGGTTGCAATAATTCCTGTAAAGGCAATTGTGCACGGAATATATCCCACATCGAAAAATCATCATAATAATTTCTTTTGCCACTGTTCATCAGTTCATAATTTCCTGAAAATTTCGGATAGGTTCCATCTTCATCATTGTACAAGCGCGGAAGTTCCATTGCATGATACATGGCTGTATAAAATATTTTTGTATCCTTTATATTATTAGTATAAACTTTTATTTGCGATAAAGCATCTTCCCAGGTTTTCTTTGCAATAGTTTTAATTTCACTAAAATTTCTGTTACCTATTTCAGTTTGCAAATTTTTCTTTGCTCCTTCCAGGCTGCTAAAAGATGTCCCAATTTTAATTACCAGTTTATCTCCTTTTTTTAAAACAAATCCAGTAAATGCACCTTCATCTTTTTTATTTTTTATACTATCTGTTTCAAATAATTCAGCTCCGCTAAAAGTGCCTTTAGTTTTAATTTGCTTTTCAATTTTAATATAAAACCAACCGTTAAAACCGGCAGGTTGCCCCCAGCCCTGGTAAATACGATGTACAGGATTATAACCCCATACTTCTCCTTTTGCTGCATCTATTTTTACAAACCCCTCAGACCTGTCACTGTTAGGCATCATTAATAAATACAAACTATCATCTTTCAACATAGTGAATCGCATAATGCCAGAACGCAAGGTTGATGTAATCTCTGTAATAAATTTTTGAGTTGTTAATTTATAATAAGCAGGAGTAGCGATTTCTTTATCATGTGAAAAATGAATCGAATATTCAGTAGCGTTAGTTCTTAAATTACCAATAACCGGCATAATGGTAAAGCTTCCATAATCCTGCGTACACGAACCACTTAACCAATGCGTACCCCTGAAACCAGATATTAAAGAATCTTTATAGAAATAAGGAGGAATGCATTTATTTTCAGTCTGCCTTGTTTGAGGCGTCCATTGTGTCATGCCGAAAGGCAATCCTACAGAAGGAATAGTATTGGCATTTCCTTCACTGCCGGCTTCACTATGTTTTATTGCTGAAGTAGTGGTTGATGATGCAGTACCAGATAAAGGTTGAACATATTGTATCAAATTCTGTGCTGAAGATGTTTTAATTATCAGCACAAGTAAGACAACCGTTATATTAATTTTTATACAACTGGCTATAATTATTCTATTTAGCTTTTTAGGATTCTTATACTTCATTTTATTTATACTATTATACTTTTATTGATAGGGACAGCAAGATAACGCCTATGATATGGCCCAAAAATACTGCTGCGAAAAATCCTATAAATACATCATCAGTAAATGTATTAAAACGGCTTTCCATATTATTCGCAATTAGACAATATGCTCTATTTATAGATTGAATTTCTGCTGTATTATAATTCGTTAATTGCTTTCCATGAGCAAAACTTTAGCAATAACTTTTCATTTTACCAATTCTGTTGAAGTGTAAATTTCAATAGTACTCCTAAAGTAGCCCAATTTATCGATACAGCAATCCAATTAAAAACAATAGCAGCATAGCCTTTGCTAACTTTTTAAATCAAAATTATTTTTTTTCATTTTCAGAAAGAGCCGAAATAATTGCAGGCATTATAATAACAGATATCACTTATAATACCACCTACCCATTTTTCATCTTCTGGCAATTCACCCTTCAAAATATCATTGGCAAACAGATTACATAAAATTCTCCGGAAGTATTCATGCCTGGAATAAGAAAGAAAACTTCGGGAATCTGTGGTCATACCTACAAATGTGCTGATCAAGGACATGTTGGCCATATCATTCAGATGCTTTTCCATACCATCCTTCTGGTCCAGGTACCACCAGGCAGGACCATATTGAATCTTGCCTCTTATTTCAGAGCTATTGAAATTGCCTGTCATCGTAACAAACATTTCATTATCAGCTGGGTTATTATTATAAAGTATAGTCTTGGCTAATTGTTCAGTATTATCAAGTTTATTGAGAAATGCTGATAATTTTTCTGCATGTTTATAGTCGCCTATTGAATCACATCCTGCATCTGCACCTATTGTTCGCAATAAGCGGCTGTTATTATTTCGCAAGGCTCCTAAATGAAACTTCTGCACCCAATTTTTTGCATGATACATTTTACAGAGTTCCTGCAGGATATACCCAGTAAATTCCTCGGGCTGAGAAAATGGATTAGCAGATTTTTTATTGATAAAATCATCAAACTCAGAAATAAAATCCTTGCTCAATTCGAATATTACCGGCATTTGCGAAAAGCCGTGATCAGCGACACGACAGCCATTATCGTGAAAATAATTTACCCTGCTTTGCAAAGCTTCAAGCAAAGAAAATAAATCGGTAATAGTAATGCCGCTTGACTGTTCTAATTGCAAAATATATGACTTGAAAAAATGACTGTCGCCGATATTCAATATTTTATCAGGTCGAAAACTAGGTAGAACTTTTATAGGAAATCCATCATTTTTTATTTGTTGGTGCCAGCAAAGATCATCACACGGATCATCTGTTGTACCTACTAATTCAACATTAAAATATTGAAGCAGGGAACGTGTGGAAAACGAATCCTGTTGCAGCATCTCATTACATTGTTCAAAAATTTCAGCGGCCGAATTTTCATTGAGATAATCCGAAATATTAAATGGTTTTAATAATTCCATTTGGGTCCAGTGAAACAAAGGATTTTTTAAGGTAAAGGGAACAACTGAAGCCCATTTTAGAAATTTTTCCTCATCCGTAGCATCACCTGTTATATATTTTTCGGCAATACCAAAAGCTCGCATAGCCCTCCATTTATAATGGTCACCTTTCAGCCAGATATCAGTCATATTCTCAAATTTCTTATCCTCTGCAATCTCTTTTGGAGGAAGGTGATTATGATAATCAATAATGGGGAGATCTTTTGCATAATCATGATATAACCTTTTGGCAAGATCACTTTGCAATAAAAAATCATCGTTTAAAAAACCGGCAGTCCGATTTTTGAACTGTACTTCTTTTTCTGAATTGATATTCTTCACTACTATATAATTAATTAATTTTTTAATCTACATTCATAATGACCTGATTATACCCATTTCAAGTCCCCTGATTTCAGCAAGCCCTCTTAATCGACCAATAGCTGAATATCCGGGATTAGTGTTCTTCTTCTTCAAATCATCCATCATCTGGTGGCCATGATCGGGTCGAAAGGGAATTGATATTTTTAATTTCTGTTGTAACAACAGCAGCTCCTTCACTAAAGCATACATATCGTTATCGCCATCAAGGTGATCTGCTTCATAAAAATTTTTTTCCTCATCTTTTGTTACATTGCGCAAATGAATAAAATGAATTTTTTCTCCAAAGGACTTAACCATAGATAGTAGATCATTGTTGGCAGATGCTCCCAGAGAACCTGTACAGAAGCAAACACCGTTGGCAGGATTATCAACTTTATTTAAAAAATATTCATAATCTTTTTGGGAACTTACAATTCTTGGTAATCCTAAAATAGGAAATGGAGGATCATCGGGATGTATTGCCAGTTTAACACCGTTTTCTTCAGCGACTTCACTTATTTCATTTTGAAAATAACAAAGATTTTCCCGTAAGGAAGCCACATCAATATCATCGTATAATTTTAGTTTCTCCAACATCTCTGCCGTAGATATTTTTTTCTCCCCGGGTATACCAAACATTATAACTCCTGCCAATTCTTCTAGTT
>Ga0209585_10000600_pt1 | contig 13908 bp, 12 predicted proteins | sample NGEPerone_FD_185491 | JGI IMG/M metagenome (GOLD analysis project Ga0209585, IMG submission 185491) | Arctic peat soil microbial communities from the Barrow Environmental Observatory site, Barrow, Alaska, USA - NGEE Permafrost154B-one... | ecosystem: Environmental > Terrestrial > Soil >... | reverse complement strand
CTTTGCCATATTGAAGCACGAGATCAAGGAATGCTTCAAGATAAACCAATTCCCCCTTTATTTTATTAAGGCTGAAATTCTGTGCAATGCGGCTGGCCAACTCGAACAAAGGCAAACTTAAAATCGACACATCAAAATAATCATTGCCTGCATTACGGAACCATGACTTAAACAGTTCGGGTACCTCCCGATTAACAGCGAACCATGCATGATAGTTATCTGCAGAAGGAGGATCAACCCCTTCAATCAAGGGAGAGAGGTAATTAAAATAGCCATAAACAAGATCGGCCTTTACAATATTGTTATCAGAACCGGCATACAGCTTAAAAAAATTGAGAATAAACTGCACAACCGGTGACTGTCCGATAATCAGTGAATCATTGGAGATCACATCATAACAAAAAGGACTGTCTGCATTACTGATTTTTCGGTCAAGCAGTGCTTTGGCAATCAATGATCCTTCGCTTTTACCACGAATCAGAATTGCAATATCTCCAGGCCGGACGCCGTTTGCCTGCACCGCCTCAATCTGAGTGATCATTTCGGAAATCGCTAAATCGCGGTAATCATCCTTTTTCTTGCTATCCTCATTCTCAATAAATTGCAATCTGACATATCCTTCCGTAGAAGCCTTACCTGAAAATTTTTGGTAATGGTCACTATAAGCTTTCTCAATAATCCCTTTCATATCGGGTAACTCCTCGAATGTATGACCTGATCCCGTAAGTGTAGACTCGAAATCATTATTCAATAAACGGGCGGATTCCCTGAAAAGTATATTATTGAAATCGATCACTTTTTTTGCACTTCGCCAGTTTGTATCGAGCGAAACTACTGACGCTTCAAAATGCGACAAATCCTTTTCGACCTGTGTTGCCAGCAGGTTCCAGTCACCATTGCGCCAGCGGTAAATCGATTGCTTTACATCACCAACAATGATATTCCGGTTCCCTTCGCCCAATGAATTTTCGATCAAAGGCTTAAAATTATGCCATTGCAGCCGCGAGGTATCCTGAAACTCATCGAGCATAAAATTCCGGTAAACCGATCCCATCTTTTCATACACAAAAGGAGAGTCGCTACCCGCTATTACTTTGCGCAGAATCTGCGTTGAATCGTTTAATAAAATAAGGTTTTTCTCTTTGGATACTTCCTGTACTTTCAAGGCAATATCGGTAAGCAGCCCAAAAGAGAATAGATTCGCAAGTATTGCCTTCGCCGTATTGGCAAAAACCCCTTCCGTTTTCATTACCTCAATGGAACTGACCAACAGTCCGTTTAATCCTGAGGTATAAACCGTTTCAATCCGATCCTTTAATTCAGCTTTATCGGTTGCTTTGGACCAGGCTTCGAGGTTATCGCAGGCATCCATCGTACGCGAACCAGGCAGATCGAATTTCCCATCAACCAGTTTATTAAAATGAGTGGCAAAGGAAGATTTCCCGTATTTGAAATTTTCAAAGCTCATTCCTTGCGAAGCAATCAGGATAAGTCCCTGTTTGCCAATCTCTTTTAATTTGCGTTCATAATTATCGAGCACGACCCTGAGTTCCTGGCTATATGTGGCAAGGTAGCTCTTGTCTGCAAGTTTCTTTAACAAAGGCTCACTAAATAACTTAAACTCCTCCTTAAAAAGCTCTTTGCCACGTCCGGTCAGGTCTTCCCTGAAATTCCAGCTCCTCCCCTCCCGAAGGTTTTCATCTGCATATTCAAGCATCCAGCTTTTCAAACCAGGATTCGTATCAATCTCAAGAAAGAGCCGGTCGACAGCCTCTTCAAGCACCAGTTGCGCATCAAGTTCAGTTCGATACGAAGCGTTGAGCCTCATCTCGCGCGAAAATGCCCTAATTACTCGCTGGAAAAAACTGTCGATCGTACTTATAGAAAAGCGCGAATAATCGTGCAGAATCAATCGCAATATTGCAGCTGATTTTACACGAATCTCTTCTTCATTTTGATGAAACTCCGCTTTCAGATACTCCAGATGTCCCGAAGGATTGCCGGAAGCAAGCGATGAAAGATCTTTCAGAATGCGGTCTTTCATCTCAGAAGTCGCCTTGTTAGTGAAGGTAACTGCCAGGATATTTCGGTAAGCTTCAGGACGTTGAAAAACCATCTTCAGGTATTCGCGAACAATCCGGAATGTTTTTCCCGATCCGGCAGATGCTTTGTATATTTCGAGTGAAGACATGAAAGCAATTATAAGTTATTAGGTATAAGTTATAAGTTGAAATTCAGAGACAATTGGCAGCATTTCAAATATCTAATTCCCCAGTTTAAACCGAATGCGTAGAATCCCATTTTCGCACGACGTGGAAACCAACTGAAAAACACCTATTTCGGAACTATTCTTTACATGCGGGCCAATGCAAGGGCATGCATCGTAATCGCCTACAGTAACAATTCGAACCTCATCACCCGATCCCTCAGGTAAACGACTCAGGTTGAATTTCACAGAAGCCTCAGTCAATGTCAGAAATTGTTCTTCCACTTCAAGATTTCGGCTGATCACTTCGTTCACCTGTTTCACGAGTTCAAGTTCCTCAGCAGCAGCCAGTGGACGGTTAAAATGGTAATCACATTTTGATTTTTTCTTTTCAATGTGACTCGAAAAAGATCTTTCACAACCAAACATCCTCACCATTGTCTGATTAAGAATATGTTCTGCTGTATGCATTTGCGGATCGTAACTCTTCATGGGATTATTATGATTTTTGATAAAATTAGAAATTTAATGCAACAAAGAAAGTATAACTTCGTCCTTTACTCGAAAATCAGATCAATTGGAAAACAAGTATATCAATATTCACCAAGATTTGCTCGACCGTTGCATAGATGGCGATAAGAAAGCACAATTTGAGATCTACCGACTCTACTACAAGTCGATGTATAACTCAAGCCTGCGAATCGTAGATGTACCCGAAGAGGCTGAGGATATTATGCAGGAATCGTTTCTGACAGCCTTCCGAAAGCTAAAGACTTACAGTGGCGATGTAAGTTTCGGGGCCTGGCTTAAAAAGATTGTAATCAACCGTTCGTTGGATGTATTGAGAAAAAGAAAAGTGCTATTTGAAGAACTTCATGCGGAGCTTCCGGTAGTAACAGAGCCGGAACCTGAAACAGCATCGATTACAGTGGAAGAGGTAAAAGCGGCGATCAACTCATTATCTGATGGTTATCGCACAATTCTATCACTGATTCTGTTGGAGGGTTACGATCATGAAGAGGTGAGTGAAATCCTTGGTATAAAGAATGTCACTTCGCGGACGCAGTTCTCGAGGGCACGCCAACGACTGAGGGAGATACTTACAGATAACAAAAGAAAAGCAGACAAAGGAGAAAAGTTATGGATGAATTAGATAAAATAATCATTGAAAATCGTCATGATTTTGAGGAAGAACCTCAGGATGGACATTTTGACCGCTTTGCTGAACGGCTAAAGCTTGCAGAATCCAAACGAAAAGGCATTCAATTGACACCTTTTCTGAAAGTTGCTGCGGTACTTGTAATCATTTTGCTATCAGCCAATTTATATGTCTACCTCAGGAATCCGAAATCAAATTTGAAGGAGACAGCAGCTGTAAAAAGTGATCTCGGCGAAGCTTCCTTCTACTATACGAACAGTATCAATAACGGAATACGGGACCTTGAAAAGATGGCCAATGAGGGGATCGGATCGCATAAGGAATTGGTGCAGATTAAGCATGAACTTTCCGAAATGGACAGTCTGTTTGTTAATTTGCAGGCAGAGTACAAGGCCAATCCCAACGACGAAAGAATCATCAATGCGATGATTGAATATTATCAAACCAAGCTCGATATCGTGAATACCATAAAAACAGATTTAGAAAACGTAAAACATTTAAAAAATAAAAAACATGAAAACCCTGAAATTTAATATTCTGGCCGTAATTGCCTTGTTGATATCATTCAACGTCAATGCTGAAAGAATATCGAAAATAGTGTATAAAAATTATCCCGTCAATACGGTTAAGAAGCTCGACATCAACAACAAATACGGGAATATTTACATTGAGAACAACCGTACCGATTCTGTTATTGTTTCTGCCGATATCTGGGTAGAAGGAACTTCTGACAGGGCCAGGCGTCTTCTGGACAACATCAAGGTGACAGTGGACCTCAACGGAAGCACTGTGTTGGCAATCACTGAAATTGAAAATACGATGAACGGGAATAACGAATTCAGTATCGATTACCATGTTTCAATTCCGGCCGATAGAGAATTGGCAGTCGTTCAGAAATATGGCACTGTCAATATGAAAGATCTGACGGCAAAGGGAACTTTTGAAATCAAATATGGTGAGCTAAACGGTCAAAAATTGCTTTCACCCGATCTTACAATGGATATCGCTTACAGTAAAGTCAATTTAGAGGCGATAAAAGACCTTGGATTGGTGCTTCACTATTCAAAACTCAAACTTGAAAAAGGGAATAACCTGAAGGCTGAAACGCGCTACTCTGGAATGAATGTTGGAGATTGCAATCAAATTGATGCCGATTCGAAATATGACAATTTCAATATTGAAAACATCAATACATTAATAATGAACTCAATGTATACCGGCATAAGTATAAACAAGCTAAAATTAAAACTCAGCCTGATCAATGGTTACGGAGGTGTTAATATCAGAGAGATTCCGGCTGGTTTCGAAAGCATTACGATAGAGAACAAATATGCAGGAATAAAACTGGGAATTGCAGCCGATGCATCCTATAAATTAAACGGCAAAGTACGTTACAGCGATATTAAACATCCCGACGGCAAACTAAACAGAATGCGCGAAAACACAGGTTATGAAGTAACAGGCACCGTCGGAAACTCCGAAAATCCGAAATCTTCGGTCCGGATCGAAAGCAACTATGGAAGTGTGAATTTAATTCCCTGATCCTTATCAGCTTTAAGTATCAATATTTTTCAAAATTCTTTAAATACAGCATTGAAGAGGCCGGAGATAGTCCGGCCTCTTTTATTCAAAATCTAAAACTCATCTTTTAACAGGAAGTTTATACCATCTGATTGCATTCCCGCTATATATCTTGTTGACCACCTCTTTTGGAAGTTGCAATCCGGTAAACTTACCTTTAAATTGATTGGAAATCATTTCGTCCTTTGAGGTGAAGTATTTCCAGTCATTGAGCCAGATTTCGTGGATCTGTTTTGCATGTTCCACACCATTATTTGTCCCATCATCTGAGAGGTCCGTACCGTAAAGCAGCCTGTCCTGATACTTGATACAAAAATTGCGGACGCTATCCCGGGACTTTGCTGATTGGTATTGCAAATGGCAAATACGAGCTGCCATGTCAACAGTCATATTCGGAAATTTGTCAAGCCTTTTTGCAAGCTCCTCAATATCCCATTCTAGGCTTCCAAGGTGGCATCCAATAAACAACAGATCAGGATGCATCTCAAGCATATGATCTCGTGCATTTATCTGCTCTTCATACGAAGGATATTCAGGATGAAGGAACATATGGTATTGTGGATTTTGTGCGAAGTAACTGCTATCACCACTTACAGTCATCTCCTTAAGCGGGAGCCAGCAGTTACGGGGTTCACCAAGATGTCCTGTTATGGGAAGATTTTTACTGATTATAAAATCGATAACAGGTTTAATCTCCGGATCGTCAACCATAATAAAACGGCCATTTTTGTCAGTAACTGTCATTCCAATATTTTTCCAAAGCTTCACAGTAATGGCTCCTCCCGCGATATCCCTTTTCAAATGAGAGATTACCTTATTGCTCCAACTATTTGTTCCCCAACCCAACGTATCAAAACAAAACGTGGCACCATAAAAAACTCTTTTTGGATATTTCTTTGCTGATAAAAGCGCATAATCAAGTTGTTGCTTAACTGCAACAGAATCGGAATGATCAACACACAGCGTGATCAAGATAAAATTATCCTGCTTTGCCTGATCTTCGAAATATCCTTTGTCACTGTTGATGTGGACGTGAGAGTCGATTTTAAGTACAGAATTAAAATCTTCCATTGTAAAATAATTGGCTTGACAACTTGAGAATACAAATGTCGCAAAAACGAAATATTTAATCCTTATCTTCATTTTTTGATTGATTAGTTGAGAATAAAAATAAGAAAAAATTGCCAATTAAACAGTAGTTCTTAAATTTGGGGAAAATAATGCTTTATGAAGATCACTGCTAAACTTATTGTTTTTCTGCTATTTATATTGACATCGTTTTCTTCGGAAATCTTTGCGCAGCCATTTCAGATTAAGGTTACCCTTGAAGGGTTGAAAGACTCCAATATTTACCTGGCTCACTATTACGGAAGTAAGATACTTCGGATTGATTCAGCGCAACTTGATAAGGCCGGCACTGCCCTCTTTAAATACAAGGAGAAAAGAATCAGCGGAATCTATGTAATCTATTTAAATAAAGATAAATACTTCGATTTTCTGGTTGGTGATGATCAACAGTTCTCAATTCGCACATCTTTTGATCCGCTGGCGAAACGTATTTTCGAAGGAGCAAAAGAAACTGAAGCGTTCCAGCAATACCAGGAGTTCCTGACGGTTCAGCGGAATAAACAGCAGAAGTTACAAAAAGAGTATGAATTGCATAAAAACAATCCCGACTCCTTAAAATTAATCACCGCAGATATTGAAGCACTTAACAATGAAATGGAGGATTATTGGGCGAAAAAATCGACTGAATACCCCGGAACATTTTTTGCCGACTTCATTCGTTCAATGATTTATCCCAGACAACCACCCTTTATTGCACCCGTAAATTGTAAAAATCCCGACTCACTAAAATGGGTTATGAATTACCAATTTACGACGCACCATTTTTGGGATAATTTTAATTTTGCCCAACCTGGATTGATCAGAACCCCTTTGATTGACGGCAGGTTGGATGCCTATTTCAAAAATACCCTTTTACAGATCCCCGATTCGATCCTTAGCCCAACAATTGATTTGATTGAGAAGGCAAAAGTCAATGAGGAAATGTACCGGTATATCTCCTTAAACAGGCTCAATGATGGGATCACATCGGAAGTGATGGGGATGGATAAAGTATTTGTGGCAGTTGCCGAACGATATTTCCTCAACGGCAAAGGAACATGGCTCGATTCGACAGCATTGGCCAAGGTCAAAGAGAAGGTAAGAGTGACCAAACCGAATCTTATCGGGAATCTTGCCCCCGAGTTGAAACTTCCCGACTCAGAAGGAAATTATTTCAGCCTGCGCCAGATGAATTCTAAATATACGATCCTTTTATTCTGGGAACCCAATTGCAGTCATTGCAAGAAAACGGTTCCTCAGCTTTACAAAGATTTATACCTTCCGCTAAAAGACAAGGGTATTGATATTTACGCAGTCTGCACACAGAATAAAAAGGAGGATTGGTTGAAGGCAATCAGCGAATACAAGATTTACGACTGGACCAATGTATGGGATCCTTCCGTTACATCCAATTTCCATTCCCTTTACGATATCTTTAGTACGCCTGTCATCTATATCCTCGATCCAACAAAACACATCATCGCAAAACGGTTGGATGTTGATTCTGCGCTTAAATTTTTGAATCATTTGCTTGAAAAAAAATAAAATCTGTAATAATCGCATCCATTCAAACGACTAACTTGACAGTAATCCAATCTACTTGAAAGTGAAAGATGAATTTATAGCGCTGATCAATAAGCACGAAGGGATCTTACAGAAAATCTGCAATATCTATTTTTATCGGAATCCTTACAAAGCGGACTATTACCAGGAAATATTGATCCGGCTTTGGCGAGCGTACCCAAGCTTCAGAAATCAATCTGCTTTCTCAACCTGGCTTTACAGGGTTGCAATAAATATAGCAATAGATATTATCCGCAAACAAAGCCTCCGGCCACGGCTCGCTGAACTATCTAAATTCGAATACAATATACCCGAAAAGGAATCCGGTGCAGAATCTGATCAGAAAGATAAACTCTATCGGGCGATCGATCATTTGTCAGACATTGAAAAGGCAATCATCATCTTGCACCTCGAAGCGTATAGTTACAAGGAGATTGGTGAAATCATTGGTATTTCTGAAGGCAATGCAGGAGTCCGAATCAACAGGTTTAAGAATCAACTTATTAAAATATTGGAAAATGGAAAACACTGATTTAAACAGGATGTGGCAGAATGCGCATATTCAGAATGAAGGAAAGATAAGTGAAGGCATAAATATCGAAGAAATTACAAAGATGAATCATTGCAAAACGATTTCAAAAATCCTGTCCGACATCAAATTGAGGATCCTATTATATTCCTTGATCTTATTAGTCTTTATTAGTCTGATGTTGTATGCTGTAGTTTATCTTGGAATCAACTTCTCGATCGGTTCAATCGTTCCTTTTTCGTTGGTTGGGCTATTTTTGCTTATATCGACAACGACTGAAATCTCCAGATTTTTAGTTCTTACAAAGAATGCGGACAACCTCCCAATCAGGGCCTCGCAGGACTTCTTTCGCAAAAAATTAAACCGGATAAAAACCATTGACTTTCTATCGTATCTGATCCTTTTATACCTGTTGGCAATCGTGGTAATAAAGGGATATATACACGATATTGGAGGCTTTAAAAATTTGTCAGGCGCGAATGAATTTCAGCCAATCATCCTGATTTTCATTTTAATCCTACTTCTGACTCCTTGGTTTATTAAATACCAGAACAATCAGCGGTACAGAAAAATAGATTCGGACCTTGACGATTCGACGAATTAATTAATGAATTTATTCCTTATTTTCCTTGATTGCCTTCGCAATTTGAAGGATCAGTATTCCGGATAAAGCACCGATTGCAAAACTTGACAGAAACTCAACTGCCCGGGTACTTCCATCGGATATAAAACTAAAATAATTCACGATTGAGACGATTAAAAGAAATGCGGTAAATACAATAACTCTGTTCTTCATCTTTCAATTTATTAGTGATACTCTTTTCAAAAAAGCCAATTTATTTTCAAATTTAGGAACGCAATTTTTTTGGCAAAACCGGTGTTGCTCCTTTCTGTGTACATACATAAGCGGAGATGTCAACGGCTTTACGATGAATCTCTTTTAACGGCAAATTGTTCAGTATTCCCATGACCATAGCAGCAGTGAAAGAATCGCCGGCTCCTATCGTATCTTCAACATCAACAACAGGCGTTTGCAAATAGGATATTTCATTGTCGTGGAAAAGATAACTTCCTTTCTCTCCTTTTGTTAGTGCCAAATATTCAAGCGAATATGCATCTATGATCAACTGACAAATTTCAACCTCATTTCCGCTAATTTCAAAAAGATGATTGAACAGACTAATTTCATCATCATTAATCTTAAAAACATTTGAGACAGCTAAAGAATCCTCAACGAGAGAACGGCTATAGAATTTTTGCCGCAGATTAATATCATAAACCCTCAGGCACTTTTCCGGTACGAGCTTTAAAGCGGACATTATAGCCTGATGAGAAACATCATTCCGTTGTGCCAGTGTTCCAAAACAAATGGCATCGGTCTGTTGAAGAATGCTGAATGACTCCGGAGTTAATTCAATAAAATCCCACGCCACATTTTCGTAAATGGTATAATCCGGCTTACCGCCAATTAATTTAACACCCACCGTTCCGGTTGGATGGCTATTAAATGAAATGCAGTTTACAATTCCTTTTTCGTTGACCGAATCTACAATTTCACGGCCTAACTCGTCATTTCCTACCGAACTGATTGCCACACCATCAGCGCCAAGTTGTGCGGCATGATAAGCAAAATTGACCGGTGCACCCCCTAATATTTTCCCGTTTGGCAACAAGTCCCATAAAACCTCACCAATCCCAACTACTGTATATTTCTTTTTCATAGCAATTTAACTTTCAGGTCAGAGTCAATTTCGATTTTTCAGTTATAACAGTTGATTGAACTCCAGCCGTTCCCCATCCGGGCCAAGGATATTGAAATATTTGCAGCCATTCTCCCAGAAAGGAAGAAACACGGGTGCTTCCTCAATAACATGAAAGGAACCATTTTTTAACGTAGAATAAGCAAGATCAATATCATTCACATCGAATGTGATATGATCGATATGGCCATCTTTCCGATTCCGGATTTCCTTTAACTTGTGATCGGGCAATTGGTACAATTCGATGATGACTGCCCCGTTTTTCATCATCACGCATGTACCTGTTTTGCCATCGTCCTGAAATGGTGATAGCATCGCTTTACTAAAGCCCAGACTTCTATAAAAATCTTCAGAAACAACGGCATCTGTAACTGGAATACCCACATGCTGCAGGCGGTTCGTAAGATTGGAAATTTGGTTTTCCATAATGGGTTCGTTTTTTAATTAATTGACAATAGTTTTCGGATATCAATCCTTCCGGGGATGACTGGCTAAAATTACATAGAAAATTGAATTCCCATTTACAAATAAACCATCACGTTGAATATTTTATCCCCTTGCTTGTCAGGAAGTGCATTATCAATTCAAATGATCGACTGGAAGATATCACGAACAGGATATCAAAAAAGTTACCCCGGACTTCCTGAAAAAGTCATATCCGGGATAACATCCAATTCTTTTCAGCCAATTTTATAGAATGGAAATTCTGAAACTGAATTTATCAGTTTTCTTTGGCGTTTTAACCTTGAAGTTGATCCGCTTAATCGTGTCACCCCATCTTTGGAGAACACCTTTGTCTTCCATTTCTTCCAGCTTGATTTTCTCAACAGTAACATCGAATTGTGCAGGGTTATAGTTGACCGCAAAGTCAATTACCGTTCCACCTTCAGGCGCATAATGAATAACCAATTTACCCGGTTTGACAACCTCTGCAGGATAACATGTCATTAAATGCTGAACGACTGATTCAGCGTGCTGCAATGAAATTACATCATCAACGACTACATTTTTTGCACGGTTCAGGCGGATCGTCCTTAGCCATGAGTTGATACCGGCATCGGCAGGATAGGATTTGGCAATATCCAGCGAAAGCTGCGAAAATCCTTTATCATTTCGGTAAGAGACATTGTTCGCTTTGAAATCTGGGCCAGGCTGCAGATCTTTCCCATTGATGGATGGAACATTGTGAAAATCAGAACAATTATACCAGATCTCATATCGTTTGTTGCTGAATGTTTTGCGTGTATAGGTACCACTACCAACATCAATCAGCAATGGAAATCCATTGTAATACACCATGTAATTGCCAATGTCGTTGTGGTTATGACTTTCGTCGTTGTTACCACCTTTGGCCGCAACAAAAAATCCATCGGTCGATCCTTCTTTATCGCGGGCAATCATCACCTGAAGATCGGGCAGCCAGGTATCTTTGGGCAGTGGCAGACCTTGAGTTGCACTTTGATACTCCTGTTGGATAAACAAAGCGAAGAAATTCCGAAAATAGTGAGACCGACCGGATGATCCATCTCCGGGTGTGCGATAATACGCGCCAAACCTCATCATATCAGCATCCAGAATATCTTTTCCAAAACGGTAAATCATGTCGGCAGCCATTCCTGGTTTTGGACTTGCGTCCGCAAAATTCACAAAATAGACCGGACTGATCTGAGCCCTGTAGATGAATTTACCCATGTTCCGAAATTTTTCATCTTTGTAAACGTAGGTGAATGCATTGTTTGTGGCCAGATTCAACATTGCAATATTATCATACAATGAGGCACCTGCAGCTCCCCAATAACCGGGACCTTCATCGCAACCACCGTCCTTTGGATAGGGATTCAGAAACTGGTCGAGTACGGAAATTATTTTAGCAACAGCTTCTGTCCGTTTTTGATTGTCCTTTTCGAGCAATAAAACAGCATTCAGCCAGTTAGAACAAATCCATGGATTCCAGTTATTTGGACGACGCCCATCGGCATTGGAGCTCATAAAACCATGATGTTTGGTCATTAGAGGTAGGAAAATCCGGCTGTTTGTTTCGATGTAGATTCGTTTACGGATTTGGGGCGATACTGCATCAAGTTTATCTCCCAGGAAATAATCAACCCATGCGAGAAAGGTGGCGGTTTCTGCAGAAAACAATTCAACAAAAGGTTGAGAGACATCCATCAGGCCGGAAAGTTCCTTTGACTTGGGCAAGTGTGCCGGTACGCCCCAAAACGATTCCTCGCAAATCGACCATACCCCGTCGATAATCTGATCGACAAAGCGCCCTTTGTTTTCGTATATTTCAGCAAGCAATAAGGTACCAAGCACTCCCCTCTTCTCGAAACTGATCTTTTGGTATTCATCCCTATCACCGGTTCGTTCAATCAAAAGCGATTTGGTTGCCGGAATTCCAGGCCATTCATAATTCAAATAGGTTTCCGCCTTTTTGACGTAGGCTTTCATCATTTCCGGATCGGCTTTGGCCCATCCGGCACGATCAGTGATTTTTGGGAAAGGCGCCCATTTCTGTTGGTCAATTAGAATCTTTGCCAGTTCATCCTTCGAAAATTTACCGCTCAGCAGATTCTGGGCTGTACCCGAAATAACGCAAATCAATAAAAAACAGGCAATTAAAAATGTTAGTTTCTTCATTTTAGTTCAATTTTTATTCATTTAACTTGAATCGGTTTTTCGAAATCAGTCTTCATATCGTAAGGCAGCATCCAAACTTTATCACCTTTTTCATTTGTGAAGTAAAGTCTTGAAGCCGAAATCTTATCTGCATCGCCATCGGCCCAAAACGCAAAGAAATCTTTATTAGCTTGGACAGGGCGGCGTGCATAAGAGTGGTTTAAGGAACTATTATGGGTAATATCTCTTATCTTTTTCCATGTGATTCCCTCATCACTACTTTGCCAAAGTGCCATTTCACCACCGGTTCCCCACTTTTGAGGGCCGGTTTCGGTTGGTCCTATAATCGTCCAGACATCATTTTCGATGTAAAGCGATCCCATATCATAATTGTGTGTTGATTCGCACACCTTATTAAAAAACCATTGTCCGTTTTTCCTGTGAATAACTGTCCATTCGCGCGGATCACCTTGCGGGCCAGGTTTATGATCTCTGGAGATTACTGCCAGGACAACCGGGTTTCCTGAGCTGTCAAAATTCAGATCGTTCAGATAAACGAGTTTTCCTTCAGCTTCGTAATCTTTCACAAGCGCTGCGGAGTGTGTTTCAGTTACAGGAGTCCTGACTGTTTTCCCTTCAATGGTTTTCCAGCTTTTTCCCAGATCGTCAGATTGAATTACGTAAAGGTTGGTTCGTTTGTTGACATCTCCGCCCGGATGGTAGTTAAAAACCGTGACCAATTTATTTCCATAGATATTTGAAAGCTGGTAATGCCCTCCCATTCCGGCGAGTTTTTGATCAGGAGACCACATTTTGCCGTCGAGACTTGTTGACCAATACAATTCGCGGCCATTTGTGTATTTGGTAAAAAGGAGGATAAATCCGTTATTCCGCACCCACCAAGGTTGAGGATAGGTTATTTCACCTTCCCTAATTCGTATAAAAGATTCGATTGAATACGGTTGATCGCTCTTGAAAATGAGTCCAGGACGCCGTGTATTTCTGCCACTCACGAATACCCATATATAGCCTTTATCATCAATAGAAACGGAAGCATTATCATGAGGATCATCAACGCCCATTTTATCGTAAACAATCACTGGTTTGGGTACCACTTTTTTCTGATGATCAAAATAAGAGATCATAATTTGCAGGTGGCGCTCCTCTTTCGAAGTTGTACCTCCGTAAACAAAAAAAGTCTTTTTCACTTCCGGTGCATAAATAGCAACAGGAATATGATTGGCAGTATATGTTCCTAATCCACCAGAGTATTTATCGCCATATTCAGTAAGCTGACCCAGAGTAAACCAAATTCCCTTGTACCCATTGGCTTTGTTTTGTTGAGAGTTAGCCATACCAGTCCAAATGAGATTTACTAAAATGA
>Ga0209585_10000599_pt1 | contig 13927 bp, 12 predicted proteins | sample NGEPerone_FD_185491 | JGI IMG/M metagenome (GOLD analysis project Ga0209585, IMG submission 185491) | Arctic peat soil microbial communities from the Barrow Environmental Observatory site, Barrow, Alaska, USA - NGEE Permafrost154B-one... | ecosystem: Environmental > Terrestrial > Soil >... | reverse complement strand
ACCTTGTTTTTTTCAACTTTTGTGTTCTCTTTATGATCCTTCTTCTTCATCTGCGAATTCTTATCTTTAAAAAAATTGAATTTCATTATAGTATAAAGGTTCCCGTCGGTGAGATCCGGGGACGTTTTACCCTTATTACGTCCTTGTTAAATTATTTACCAAATATCTTCTGAATAGCGTTCAAAAATTTTGCCAATTGTCAATTTATAGACAAAATGGCACAAAGTCTGAAACATTGCTGTCAATTGGTGCAGACAATTTGGTATCAGTAAATTCGCTTTGTGAATTAATTTCTATTTTCTCAACGATGCCAGTTTTTCATCAAGTGCAGTGCCCCTGAGGTTCGTTGCCAGAATCACTCCGTTACCATCAATCAGAAAACTGGAAGGTATCGATCTTATCTGGTAGGAATTAATATAACCAGCTGTGCTCCCAGGTTTACAAACATGGCTTTCCCACGTTAAATGGTCGGCTTGAATCGCTTTTTTCCAGGCATCAACATCCTTATCGAACGAAATACTGAAAACGGTAAATCCTTTTCCACCTTTAAATGTGGCATCCTTAAATTTTGCATATGCTGCCACAAGGGATGGATTCTCATTTCTGCATGGACGACACCATGAAGCCCAGAAATCGATCAATACCACTTTACCAGCTAATGATGATAGTTTCAACGACTGACCATTAACTGAGTTTTCAATAATTTCAGGTGCTTTGTTACCAATCTGAATTCCTTCCTGAACGGATTGACCATTTGCCAGATATGTTGTCAGGATTAGCGAAAGTGCAAATATAAATGTTCTCATATGTTCCATAATTTGTAATTATAATTTTCCGGGATTACTCACGGATGATTTTGGCGCCGATAGCATTGAGCCGGAGATCTATATTTTCGTATCCACGGTCAATCTGTTCGATATGATCGATGGTCGATTTTCCGGTGGCCGATAGTGCTGCAATTAATAACGCTACTCCGGCTCTGATATCTGGTGAGCTCATTCTCATTCCTCTGAGATTATGCGCTTTATCGAGACCAATCACTGTGGCACGGTGCGGATCGCAAAGGATGATTTTTGCACCCATTTCGATCAGTCGATCTACAAAAAACAACCGGCTTTCGAACATCTTCTGATGTATTAACACACTTCCCTTGGCTTGTGTTGCGATCACAAGAAAAATACTTAGTAAATCGGGGGTTAATCCAGGCCAGGGAGCATCTGCAACCGTAAGAATTGAGCCATCAATAAAGGACTCAATTTCATAGTGTTCTTGTGCGGGAATGTGTAAGTCGTCGCCTTGACGGATCATATTGATGCCAAAACGCCGGAAAGAATCAGGGATGATTCCCAGCTGATCGTATCCGACATTCTTTATCGTAATATCTGAAGCTGTCATTGCTGCAAGACCGATGAAACTTCCAACCTCAATCATATCGGGTAACAATCTATGATTGCAACCCGTTAGTGAAGTGACACCCCTTATCGTTAAAAGATTCGATCCTACTCCCTGAATGTTGGCTCCCATGGAAATCAGCATCTTGCACAACTGTTGCAAATATGGTTCGCAGGCTGCGTTATAGATGGTTGTTGTTCCGACTGCAAGAGTCGCAGCCATCACAAGATTAGCCGTTCCTGTTACCGATGCTTCGTCGAGTAGCATATAGCAACCTGTCAGTTGTTTTGCCTCAACACGGTAAGAGGATTCAGCATTGTTGTATGTAAATGTGGCTCCAAGTGCTTCGAACCCACGGAAATGGGTATCGAGTCTTCTTCTTCCGATTTTATCTCCGCCGGGTTGGGGTATTATACAGACTCCAAACCGGGCAAGCAACGGCCCAATGATCATTAACGAGCCACGAAGGCTCCCTGCCTGGGAGAAGAACAGCTCCGAATTAAGCTGGTCGATATTGATCGCATCCGATTGAAATGAGAAGGTTCCTTTTGAAACCCGCTCAACTTTTGTTCCCAGATTATTGAGAATTTCGATGAGTTTCAATACATCATTGATCTCAGGTATATTTGAGATTGTGATTTTCTGTGAAGTGAGCAAAGTTGCACAAATCACCTGCAATGCCTCATTTTTAGCGCCTTGCGGTGATAATTCTCCATGGAGGCGGCTTCCACCTTCAATAATAAACCTTGCCATTTCTACTTCTTAATACCTATTTACGTTTACGGGAATGATTCGACATGTTCGATTGATTCGAAGACATATTGGTGATTTTGCCCTTCTTTGGTTGAGGTTTGAAAATATCGCTGACCTCCTGAAGACGCATATCCGGTTTTGGAATAAGTTTTCCGTGTGAAAGATCAGCCATATCTTTCAGAATTTTCGAATCTTCTACAGCATCTTTATTCCAAACCAGGTATGATTTTTTCATTTGGTTGGCTAGCATCTCTGTATTTACAACCTTGGCAGGATTATCATCTTCGAGTTGAGCTGTAGCGGTAATGTAATTTTCCATGATCTTACCGTAATGACGGTATTTGATGTTACTTTGGCCATAAGGAATCAGTCGTGGCTTCTCTATGAAAGTTTCCGGTTTTGGTGGATCATAAGGGTAATCGATGTCCAACTTAAAATCCGACATAATTGCGATGTGATCCCAAAGTTTGTGTTTGAATTCGTTGATATCGCGAAGGTATGGATACATCATTCCCATAACGTCAATCACTGCTTTTACGGCAAGAATCCGCTCTTCACGGTTTTCAATTTGCATGATATGATCAACCATTTTATGAATACTTCTGCCGTATTCGGGAAGTTTCATTTTTTTACGTTGGGTATTATAATCGCGTTCTATCATTGTCTATTAATTAATTATCACAAAAAACCTGTATTGCAGATCTTGGTGGTTTTGAATCTACAAAGCTAATCGTTTTTAATTGTTATTTCAAATCTGCCGGAGTATTAATCTGTTTGATCCGAAATTCTCAGTTTTGCAAATTTGAGGAGCAGATTCTTCTCTCCTGCATTTGGGAAAAATACCTTCGCTTTAAGGTCCGGCATTTTCCCTTCAATATTAAGTACTTTCCCGCGTCCAAACCTTTCGTGTTCAACAAACATCCCAAGTTTAATCTTTTCCGGACTATCACTAACAAAGGGTTCAGTACTTGAGGGGAGTACACTTCTGGCAATCTGCATACGCTGACCTGGCAATTCTGGTCTTTTGGGAGGTGTGTATCTGGTTTCATCGCGCTGAAGATGCCGGTTGGTATTATCGTCCCTAAGCTCCTGGTTTCTAAATTGTGGAATCGAACGGCTATTTTGAACATCAAGGAACTGATGATCTATTTCTCCAATAAAACGGCTTGGATTGCAGAATTCGGGCTTACCCCATCTGAACCTTTGCTGGGCAAACGACAGCCATGCATTGTTTTCAGAACGCGTAAGCGCCACATAAAAGAGCCTGCGTTCCTCTTCAAGTTCTGATAATGTAAGCGTGCCTGAGAATCCTGATGGGAAAAGATTCTCTTCCAGTCCAACGATAAAGACATTTTTAAACTCGAGTCCTTTCGACGAATGAACTGTCATAAGTGTTACCTTGTCTGTATCGCCATCCTTGTCGTTATCCTGATCCGTCAGAAGAGCAACATCTTCCATAAAAATCTGTAAACCATCGGGTCGCCCTTCTTCTTTGGCAGCAATTGAAAAGTCCTGAATAGCATTTAATAACTCTTGCGTATTTTCGTACCTGCTAAGATTCTCGGGAGATTTATCCTGGTACAATTCAGTCAGAATTCCCGATTCGGAAGCGATCTTATTGGCCATTTCATATGCCTCAGTAGTAGCAAACTGATTTGCTAATTTGCTGATCAGTTGAGTGAAACTGCTGATTTTTTTAATCGTGCCTGCATTAAGCCCTGCTAATAGCATTCTTTCGGGATAGGTGGCAACTTCCCAGATGCTGCAACCTGAAGTTCCGGCAGCATCTTCGAGTTTGTTAAGTGTGGTGGCTCCGATACCTCTGGCCGGATAATTGATGATTCGTTTAAATGATTCATCATCTTTCGAATTGATAATCAATCTGAAATAGGAGAGGATATCTTTGATTTCCTTTCGTTGGTAAAATGACAATCCACCATATATTTTATAAGGGATATTACGTTTGCGTAGAATCTCTTCAAATACACGTGATTGCGCATTTGTCCGGTAAAGTATTGCGAAATCGGAGAAGCTGTTGTGATCCTGCATCCGATGATCAAATATCTCGTTTGCAACAAGATACCCTTCATCGTGTTCGTTTGTCGCAGTAAGAACTTTTATCCTTTCACCTTTGGCATTTTCGCTGAAGACTGTTTTTTGAAGTTGGTGTTTATTTTTGGCAATCAAACTATTGGCAGCATCGACAATCACCTGGGTCGATCTGTAGTTCTGTTCGAGTTTATAAGTGGCAAATCCCGGGTAATCGTTTTTGAAGTTGAGGATATTTTCGATTCTGGCTCCTCGGAAAGAGTAAATACTTTGCGCATCGTCACCAACCACGCAGATATTGTGATACTTTTCGGCAAGTCTTTTAACAATCAGGTATTGCGAAAAATTGGTATCCTGGTACTCATCCACCAGAATATAGCGGAACATATGCTGGTATTTGGCAAGTACTTCCGGATGATTCTTAAATAAGATGTTTGTAATAAGTAACAGATCATCAAAGTCCATCGCTCCCGCATTCTTACATCTTTTTGAGTATTCAAGGTAAATTTCACCCGTTCGCGGAATTCGGGCTGCCTGATCAGCCTCCTTTTGTTGCGCATTCTGATGATAGGCTACAGGTGTGATCAGGTTATTCTTTGCCGTTGAAATGCGGTGTAGAATGATGTTGGGTTTGTAAGTGGCATCTTCAAGGTTAAGACTTTTAATGACCGATTTAATCAGGCTCTTCGAATCCTGGGTATCATAGATTGTAAAAGTGGAAGGGTAACCAATTATTTCAGCCTCTGCACGCAATATTTTTGAGAACACGGAATGAAAAGTTCCCATCCATAGGTGCCTCGAAATATCTTGTCCTACCTCTGTGGCAATCCGCTCTTTCATTTCACGTGCTGCCTTGTTAGTAAAGGTAAGCGCCAGAATCGCCGATGGCGGTACTCCGTTTTTCAACAGGTGAGCAATGCGATAGGTGAGTACCCGTGTTTTTCCGGAACCAGCACCAGCAATGACAAGTGAAGCTCCTTCTGTATTGATCACAGCTTCGCGTTGCGCGCTGTTCAGACTTTCAAGGTAATTTGACAAAATTTTTGTAATTTAAGTACTTCGTATTTATGTATTCCGGTTTTACACGCGAATGGCGCAAAGATAAACCGACCTGACTGAATAATGGCTATTACGAACAATTATTCTGTTACTTCAATAATGATTAATTTTGTAATATTGTACATCAATAAATGAAAAATGCTTTTAATGGAACAAGTTCGAATTGTCAGGTTAGGAATTTTTCTATCAATTTACCTTTTATTTTCAGTGAATTTCGTTGCCGGACAATCTCTTGCTTCATCTTCGGCCTCTTTCGCAGAGCAAACTTCTTATCCTGAGTTTTCCGGAAAAGATTTCATTTATTATTTCTGCGGGGCGAACGGACATCAGAGCGGGACTTTAAAAGCAACCTCTGCTGGTTCACAAGTCACTTTTTTGTGGGAAAAGTATAATCCATCAACAGGGACATTTAGTTTTTTAACCAATGAAACAGGAAGTTCCTCAGCATTAACAGGACTTGAAAATGGTTGCTACAGGGTTAGTTTTCGTGAGAACGGTGTTGATTATCTCTACCGTGCCTGGATCATGAATGGATGGATAGAAGTGACTGCCGGGATCTCTGAATCTAATTGTCAGTCTTTTCAATTACAGGGAGGTGCAACAGGCTTAAATTATATGTATTACGATTTGTCATCGCGTCAACCTGTGACGATTAATTCCGGGTATAAATACTTTTGGTACAGGGACAATATCGCTGCATCAACGGTTCAGAGTCCTTTAATTTTCAATCCTCCAACATCTAATAGTGTTTACCGTCTCGAAGTAACCGATCGTGCGGGTTGCATGCAAAGTAGCCAGGTTACCTATGAGTCGATTGTTACGAAAGCAAAGTTTTCATGGAAAGCCAATCAGGAGTTAAGTGCACAGTTTACGATACCCGAGGCCCCTTTAGAAGTGAAATTTACGAACGAATCGGAAAATGGTGACCCTGATAAATTTGAGTGGTTTTTATATGCAGATAAAGCCGTTATCGATTTGGAAGGATCCGCAGGAGGTAAAGTAGACACTTCTTATCTCGCACAAATTTACGAGGTAAGTCCAGTCTATACCTACGAAAATTCAGGCAAGTACAAAGTGAAACTCGTTTCTGCCAAACAAAGTGCAGGATATACCTGTCGTGATACTTCATATCTGAAAGATTACATCGTTGTCGATACTTCGCTTGTTAAAGTGGCTCCTGCATTTACACCAAATGGTGATGGCGTAAATGATGTTTTGGTGATACAAACCCGATCGCTTGAATCACTTGATTTTCAGGTTTTCAACAGGTGGGGTCGTATTGTTCATAAATTCAGCAAATCGGGTTATATTCCGGCCGATTCAGAACTGGCAGCTTGGGATGGCAAGGTAAATGGTAAGCAGGCAACTCCAGGTGTCTATTTTTATGTCGTTGATGCTGTCGGACGTGACGGTGAACGACGCCGAAAGAAAGGATTTGTGCAGATGATCTGGTAAAATACATTAGAGACGCAATGATTGCGTCTTTTCTTAAGCCAATTACCAGTTGCTAGTCGCCAGTTGACCATAGCTTTTTTCACAAATACAATTTAGTTGAACAGTTAATTAATTCAAATAATGAGTGAAAATATTGAGAAATTTCGAGAATTGCTTTCTAAAAATACAGAGTGGCCAATGCTCTATTATTTTAAATTTATCATTCACAATAATAAGGAGAAACTTGAACAGGTAAAGAACTTATTTGCTGACCCTGCAACAATTACGTATAATACTTCGAAGGATATCAAGTTTATCAGCCTTTCATGCAAACAAATGATGCCTGATGCTGCTTCAATCATTGCCATTTACGAGAAAGCAAACCTGGTTGATGGTTTGATTTCACTTTAGAATTTACCCGATTTTTTAAAACCATATAGACTAACAAAGAAGCCTTATACTCATTAATTTAATCATGACCAGATTTTTAAGATTTTCCCTGTCCGTTATTTTGCTGATCGCCACTTGGCAGATCGGGCTTTCGCAGAACCTCGAAGAGCGGATTAAAAGTTTACCCGGAATTATCTCTGTCGAAAAAATGGAGCACAACCCTTTTTTTACGGAGGCGATGATCATCATGGTAAAACAACTCATTGATCATCATCATCCGGAACTTGGTTCATTTCCGCAACAGGTTGTACTTTCAAATTTGGGATATGATCAACCTGTTGTTTTTATAACTGAAGGCTATGGAGGAGCATATGGAGCCACTCCCAAATACCTGAACGAACTTTGTCCCTTACTGAAAGCCAATCAACTATTTGTTGAGCACCGTTTCTTTGGCAAGTCGATTCCCGATTCAATCAACTGGAAATATCTCACGGTAGAGAATGCAGCGGCTGATCATCACCATATTGTTGAGCTATTCAAACCAATTTATACTAAAAAATGGATTAGTACCGGCATCAGCAAAGGAGGAGAGACGGTCCTTTATCACAGAGCCCTTTATCCAAATGATGTTGAGATATCAGTCCCCTATGTAGCGCCTCTCAATTTTTCGGTAGAGGAGAAACGTCATGACAAATTTATCCGGCATAAAGCAGGAACAGCCGCTGACCGAAGAGCAGTAACCACATGCCAAAGGGAACTACTACTCAGGAAAAAACAACTGATGCCACTTTTTGAACAACTTTGTAAGGAAAAAAACTATAAGTTCAGGGCCAGCACCAGTGAAATATATGACTATTGTGTGCTTGAATTTGCTTTCTCTTTTTGGCAATGGGGTCGGTCGGCAACCGATATTCCGGAAGCCACTGCTTATTTACCAATGGTTTATGATGAAATCTCCACATCGAATTCTTCTGAAGCAGTGATTCCTGTTCCCACAGAAACAGATAAGGAACTCTTTAATTACCTGATTAAAATCTGCTCTCCCGACTATTTTGATATTGAAACCGGAAAATCAACCTATGCATTTTTCGTTCAGGCACTGAAACAGCTTGGTTATTATGGGTATAATCCAAAGCCATTTAAGGGTTTGATGGAATTAACCGATACAAAGGGTTATATTTTAAAATTATTTATGCCTCCTTCCACTAACTTCACATATGATCCGGCGATGAGTTTACTGGTAAAAGAATATTTGAAAAAGGATGCCGATAAAATTCTGCTGATTTATGGAGGTAACGATCCATGGACAGCTTCAGCAGCAAAAACTAATGGAAATAAAAAGATACTTAAAGTTGTTCAACCGAATGGCAGCCATCGTACAAGAATAGGAACATTGCCTGAATCTCAACGGGAACTTGTAATGAAAACATTGGAGGAATGGTTGAAATAGTGTAATTTTAAGGTATTCCAATAGACTAACAGGCAGTTGCTATTTAAACACAAAACCAGGAGCTACCTATATGGAAAAGTCTTCAGTTTTCTGTGTCAATAAACCTGTCTACTATGAAATTGACATTTAAATTGCTGTTCAAGAATTACTGGATACTGTTTTTGCTGGTCGCGGTGAAAATGGTGTTGCAAATGGTTGTTGTCAATCCTGTTTACGAATTACACCGTGATGAATTTCTACACCTCGATCAGGCTAATCACCTGGCTGCCGGTTATATCTCAGTTCCGCCTTTAATGTCATGGGTCTCTTTCGAGATTAATTTGTTGGGAGGTGATGTTTTCTGGGTACGGTTTTTTCCGGCTTTATTTGGATCATTTACACTGATTGCCATCTGGTTGATTGTTGAAGAACTTAAAGGTGGCATCCTTTCCAAAATTCTTGTGGGCTCTGTTTTTATTTTTTCGGCGTTTGCGCGGATTAATATATTGTATCAGCCAAATTCATTCGATATTCTTGCCTGGACCTGTGTTTTCTACTTCCTGATCCGATTTATCAACGATAATCGGCCCGTCTGGCTATTTTGGGTGATGATTTTCTTCGTGCTGGGATTCTACAATAAATACAACATTATCTTTCTTCTTACCGGGATATTTGGGGCTTTTCTGATAACCGATTTGCGAAAAGTGTTTATCACCAAATCCTTTTACCTAATGCTTCTCGGCGGTTTTATTCTCTTATTACCCAATATACTCTGGCAATACAACCATCATTTTCCTGTTATAGATCATATGAGGGTATTGAAAGAAACTCAGCTGAACAATGTAAGCCGGTTGGGATTTTTAAAGGATCAACTATTGTTTATGTTAATGGCACTTCCTTTGATTTTAGCAGCATTTATTGGATTCTTTAATTACGAGCCATTTCGGAAATATCGGGTAATCGCATTTATATTCGTTATTACGATGACAATCTTTGCTTTATTGAAAGCCAAAAACTATTATGCATTAGGTCTTTATCCTGTATTATTTGCTTTTGGAACTGTTTTACTTGAAAAGAAGTTGCCACGTAGCTTTAAGATGATTGCTCCGGTCTATTTGGTCCTTAATCTGCTGTTTTTTATCGGAATATCAAAATTTTTGTTTCCATTGATCACTCCTGCAGAAATCAAAAATAATAAACAGAAGTTTGAAGAGATAGGTCTTCTTCGGTGGGAAGATGGAAAAAACCACGAGTTGCCGCAGGATTTTGCAGATATGTTAGGATGGAAAGAGATGGCTTCAAAAGCATTAATTGCTTACAATACATTTTCGGATAGTGTTAAACGTGAGACTTTGGTTTTTTGTGATAACTACGGACAAACAGGTGCCCTGAATTTCTATAACCGTGGTAAAATGGCTGAAGCTTATTCTTTCAGTACTGACTATCTTTTCTGGATCCCCGAAAACAGGAAGATTAAAAATGTATTACTGGTAGGGGATGCCCCCGATCAAAACGTTCAAAAAATGTTTGATCATTTTTCAAAAGTGGGTGAAGTCGAAAATCCGGATGCGCGCGAAAAGGGAACATCCATTTTTTTATTGACGGGAGCAAAAGATGGTTTTTCAGATTTTTTCCAAAATGAATTAAAACGCCGCAAAATTGAAATGGATTGTTTTTAACAAATTTAGTATCTTACTATATTGTTTTATTTAGTATTTTTGTTTGTGCAAATCCATTATTTTTCAATTTATTGCATTTATTAATATATTCGTTTTTCTGAATATGTATTGATTCTAACTTAAAAACCAATTATTATGAAATCGATTTGTATTACCTTTTTTATGATCCTGTGTTTTCAATTTGCCTATTCACAACAGGATACTATTTTTACCAATAGTGAAAAAATCATTTGTAAAATAACGGAAATAACTGCAGATGCGGTTAAATTCACTTATCCTGGTGAAGATTTGATCAACACAATTTATAAAAATACGGTAGAGTCGATTTCATTCAAGTCGGGACGTATACAAAGATTTGCCGAGGCAACTTCTTTTAAACCGGTAAACGGACCTGAAGATTTTGAAAATGTAAGTATTACAAAGGTCGAGGGTGAAGTGAAAGGATTATACAAACTGGCAAATGTAAGTGCAAAGGCGAAAGGGACAACGGTATATTCGAACATTGAAAGGGTTAAAGAGAGGGCATACCGGAAAATGAAAATAGAAGCAGCTATGCAAGGAGCAAATGTTGTTTTCCTCACACAGCAACAAACGGAGGGAAACAAGTTTGGAACAGATTACCAGGCAGGTAATACTACTGAAACCAATATTGATGGAGTCGCTTACGCAAATAAGATTCCAAATTTTGAAGATTTTACTGCAAAAGTAAAGGATAACTCAAAGTACAGTGTGATGGCAATGCTTAAATTTTGGAGCGGTGGAACTGATATGGGAACCCCGGATTTTAATGGTGTCCTTTCGATTAATAGTATTACCAACGAGAGTGGATTAATAATGATTGACGGAACCATTCCGAATATTAAAGCGACCAGGTTCCGTGTGTCCTTTATTAATGATGCACGTTTTGTATTGGTTTATGAAGATAAAAGTACAATCTATAATCTTGTAGTTTCTTTGTAATTGATAAATATATGGATGCAAAAGCGATCTTAAAATTATTCGTTTTAGTAGTTATTATAAACGCTTGTCATCTTCCGTCAGTTCCATCTTCTCCTCAGAAATTAAAGTCCGAGCTATTTGCGGTTGAAAAAGAGTTTTGCGCGATGGCACAGACGGATGGTATTCAAAAGGCATTTGTCTATTTTGCAGCAGATTCGGCTGTAATTTTACGACGGAATACGGTATTGAAAGGAAAAGAAGCGATTCGTCTTCAATACGCCTCATTCCCCCAAAAAGGTTCCAAACTGGAATGGGCCCCCGATTTTGCGGATGTCTCCGCTTCGGGCGATCTGGGCTATACTTATGGAAGATATACCTTAACTTCAACTGACAGTATTGGTCATACAACTAAAAATGAGGGTGTTTTCCATACTGTATGGAAACGTCAGCCCGATGGACAATGGCGATTTGTCTGGGATTAAGCGGGTTGTAAACCGTATTTGTAACCTTAACGTTATTTAACTGGAAATTGCGTATAAAAGATGCATTTATTGGAATAAAGATGAACCCTTTGAATTACTTTTGCGCAACTTTTAAAGTGAGATTTCACATACGTAATGAAATTAGATTCAAACAAGGGCGTTCTTCGCAATTGGTTAAAGTATTTTAGTGTCGGATTTATCGTCGTATTCGCCCTGATCGGCCTTTTTCTGACCACCGCTTTTTTTGCCGTAAAATTGCATGTTGCCAATGATCCTGGTGCAGTTGATTATAACGATCGGTATTTCCAGGAACTCAAAGATAAATACGGTCAATCGAGTACCTCTGACAGTAGCAAGGTAAATGGAAGAGAAGCAGAATTCTTTCACAACGTATTGGTTTTAAATAAATACTATCCCGAAAACTCCCTCTATATCTTAAATGCTTATCTTAAAAGCAATAACCTTTCAGAGGCAGAACGAATGATAGGTGCTGTTAATTTATACATGCAGAATAATAAGGGTTATAATTCTGAGATAAAGGATTTTGAGGTCGTGAATTCCAAAGCAGGCAGTCAAAGAAACAACGGAAGTGTGTTCGAATGGATGAACATTTCCGAATGGGAAGATTTTAAACTGGCTGTTGCCAAAGACAAACCATTGATTGACTCAGTGGCTAATCTTACCGATGTTGAGCCACGTCTGATTGTTGCCGTTCTTGTGGGTGAACAGATCCGGCTTTTTAATTCTGATCGCGAAGCGTATAAAAAATGGATCGGTCCATTGAAAATATTATCCGTCGAAACTACATTCTCACTTGGAGTAACCGGCATTAAAATTCCGACAGCCCTAACGATTGAAAGAAACCTGAAAGATCGTGAATCGGTGTTTTACCTTGGCGAAAAGTATGAGCATCTGCTTGATTTTCAAACAAACAACATTACAGACGAGCGGTTTAAAAGACTTACCTCTTATAAAAATCATTTTTACTCTTATCTGTATGCAGCATTGAATATCAAACAGATAAAAACACAATGGGAATGTGCAGGCTTCCCTATTGGTGATCGTCCTGAAATTCTGGCAACTTTATATAACATTGGATTTGAAGTTTCGGTACCTAAAGAGAATCCTGTTGTTGGTGGTTCAACCGTAATGATTCACCGCAAACCTTACTCATTTGGTGCAATTGCTTACGAATACTATTATTCGGGTGAGCTATATGATTTGTTCCCGTTTAAACGGATTAAATTCGACTGGAATAATGGGTAGTCACTTAAAATGCAATTGGTTATTGTTTTTTATGCCATTGCTTTTTTGCATTTTAATGAATGTAAATTCAAAAGTAAACGCTCAGGAACGACAAGATTCGCTTCCCCACTGGCAACTGTTACAACCGGGTTTAAATTTTTGGGAGCCAGATGCCCCTGAAAAATCAAGTCTGAACGATTCTAAGATTTTCATATTAAAGGCTGATCCCCGGTTTTGCAATTTCAGGATGCTTAGTTCATCGGAACATGGAAAACAAAACAGAACTGCAGATACATGGGCAAAAGAATTTAAGGTAAACGTAGTGGTGAATGCCGGCATGTTTAACATGGCCAATGCAAGAACGAATAAAGGTTACCTGAAAAACTATTCCCATACCAATAATGGGAAGATGAATGGATCCTACAATGTAATGATGGCGATGAATCCGAAAAAAGAATCTGACCCAGAGATGATGCTGTATGATTTGAAATGCACCAAATGGGAATCTATCCGGACACGTTATAACACCTTTTGTCAGGGAATGCGAATGATCGATTGCAATGGTACCAGAATGGCCTGGGACAAACGTCCGGGACAAGCATGCAGCATGGTGATCAGTGCCACAGATATCACAGGCAATATCTATTATATATTTGCCCGGTCACCGTATACACACCAGAAGATGATTGATTTTGTGATTCAGTTAATCCCCGATATTCGTACCACCGTATACCTGGAAGGTGGACCGGAAGCAAGTCTTTACATCCAGACACCAGATACGATCATTTCGAAGATTGGAAGTTACGTTTCGAAGACCTACGAAAACGATAATAACGACCATTTCTGGAAAATCCCGAATGTGATCGGTATTCAATCGAGATAATCTTTCGGATAAACAACTTCTTTTCATTTAGTTCTGATTCCCTTCCAATAAATTCCCTCCGTTATTGTATATTGTCTTTAAGTTATTATCTGCATTACTTAAGGCATTTGGCAAGTTTCTCAAGTTATTAGGTAAATGTTTCAAGTTATTTGTCGAATAACTTCAGATATTAGGTGAATTACTTAAGTTATTT
>Ga0209585_10000597_pt1 | contig 13939 bp, 14 predicted proteins | sample NGEPerone_FD_185491 | JGI IMG/M metagenome (GOLD analysis project Ga0209585, IMG submission 185491) | Arctic peat soil microbial communities from the Barrow Environmental Observatory site, Barrow, Alaska, USA - NGEE Permafrost154B-one... | ecosystem: Environmental > Terrestrial > Soil >... | reverse complement strand
TGCTCGTGACGTGGAAGACCACCGGCCGGTTCACCGGCAGATACAGCTGGTCGGACTCGACATTGCCGTTCTGCGGGTAGCTGAAGGTCCACACCCACTGCTGGCCGGTGACGTTCACGACCATCGCGTTGGGCGTCGAAGCCTCGGCCGCGAGGCTCTGCATCTCACCTAGCCCCCAGATCAGCACGAACATGGTCAGGATGGAGGAGACCACCATCCAGGTCGCGGTGACCCGACTGTTGCCCCGGATCGGTGGGCCGTCGCCGATCGGCGGCTCCGAGCCCCGTGAGCGCCATCCGACCAGGCTGTAGATCGCGATCGCGAGCACCAGGGCCATCACGGGGGCGGCGGCAACTGAGAAGACGGTCATGGTGCTCTCGACCGCAACCATGCTCGAGGAGGCAGCCGGACCCATCACCCGTGCGGGCACGATGAGCGCGAAGATCGCCAGAACCACGGTCAGGCCAAGCCAGATCCAGATAATCCGCTTGATCTCGACCCGCTGCCACCACGTGCGGATCTGGGCTGTCACCGGCTCGGTTTCGGCCATCAGCGGGTGCCTTTCGGTGCGTGGCATCTAGGGATGTGGCTCATGTGACGGTGAAGGGTCCGGACATGTATCCCCGAGTCGACATGGGTCCGCCGAACTTGGCATAGGTGCCGTCCCCGCAGGGGTATTCGCAGTTCCACACGTACTCGCCCGGGCCCCCGGTGACGAACGAGAAGGTCACGACGATCGGGGGCGGGTAGTCCGAACCCGAGGCGGGCTTGACGTCCTCCGGCACCGCGGGCAACGGGACACTGACGAACAGAGGATCCTGGTTCGTCGGCAGGGCGTGAATGGTGAAGGTGTGCCCAATGGCGTCCGGGTTCGCCTCCGTAGCGGTCTTCCCGTCGACCGTGATGGTCCCGTCGACCGTGCCGTGCACCTTGGCAAAGTAGGGATTGGTGATCTTCTCGCCGCCGTCATACTGCTTGATGGTGATCGTCACCAAGGAATGCGCGGGCACGCTGAGGTTCGTGGTTGGTCCATAGCTGACCCAGTCGGGCTTGCTGCCGCCATCGGGACCGTGTTCGCCGGCCATGCTGTCCGGGTAAGTGGCAAGCTCCATGAACGCATGCGGCAGAACACCCACGGGCGTCTGCGCCGTCCCCTTGACCGTCGCCTTGAGCAGTCCCGGAGTGGTGCCAGCCCGAGCGAGTGTCGTACCCGCCAGGACAACCACCAGGACTCCCGCGGCCACCGCACCCGACGCCCTGAGATACACGCCTATCGTCGGCATTCGTCGCCCTTCGGCCAGAATCTAGCCCGACGCGCGGTGGTCGGTAGGCTCAGGGTGACCTAAGGAGTTATGCGGCGTCAAGCAGCCGGCTACGCGCGCATCTTGACATGAGTGTCGGTATCCCCTTTCGGGGACGCCGCGCAGGCCGGAAAATGAGGGTGGGTTGCCCGCCGACGCCGATGGTTACTTGGGCCCAGAGCCCGCACATGAGTTTGGCGCCAGGGTCCGAGCAGAGGGTTACGCACTGTTGCTACGAGCACGCCGATCAGACTTCGGTTCACCTTCGGACCCTCGGGCAGCTCGCTCCAATCGCCAACAGGAAGAAGAGAGGAGCCGCAGTGAAGACGCTGAGCAGCAAGCCGGTCCACGTCGAGTCCAACGATGATGACCTCTTGGCGCGGGTCGCCGCGATCGATGTGGCCAAAGACTCCGGGATGGCATGCACCCGGGTTCCGGATGAGTCTCGCCCGGCCAAGCGGGCCACAACCGTGTGGAGCATTCGGGCCCGGACCAGCTCGATCAACGAACTGGCCGACCAACTGGCCGAGCAGCGCATCGAACGGGTCGTGCTCGAGGCAACCTCGGACTACTGGCGGCCGTTCTACTACCTGCTCGAGGCCCGTGGTCTGACGGTGTGGCTGGTCAACGCCCGCGACGTCAAGAACGTCCCAGGGCGGCCCAAAACGGACAAGCTCGACGCTGTGTGGCTGGCCAAGCTCAACGAGCGCGGGATGCTCCGGTCCTCCTTCGTGCCACCGGTCGAGATCCGTCAGCTACGCGACTACACCCGGCTCCGGACTGACCTGACCGGCGAACGGTCCCGCCACATCCAGCGGGTCGAAAAACTGCTGGAAGACGCCCTGATCAAGCTGTCCTCCGTGGCCACCAACATCATGGGCGTGTCCTCCCGGCCCATGCTGTCCGCACTGATCGCGGGCGAACGCGACCCGGCCGTGCTCGCGGAGCTGGCCAAAGGACGGCTGCGGGTCAAGAATCCTGCCCTCATCGAGGCCCTCACCGGCCGCTTCGATGAGCATCACGCCGAACTCGCCGACATTCTGCTCGGCCAGATCGACAGCCTCACCGCCCAGATCGAGTGGCTCGACACCCGGGCCGAGCAGATCATCGCCGACATTCCCGCCGCCCAAGCTCGACCGGCCCCTGCCGCCAGCACGACCAGAGACACCCCGCCGGCCTACCTAGCCGCAGTCGACCGCCTCGATGAAATCACCGGCATCGGTCGCCATGGCGCCCAGACGATCATCGCCGAGGTCGGCCTGTCAATGGACGTCTTCCCGACCAGTGCCCACCTGGTGTCCTGGTCCAAAATCTCACCCCGCGCAGTCCAGTCCGGAGCCAAGACCCGCCCCGGGAAGACCGGCAAGGGCAACCCCTACCTCAAAAGTGTCCTCGGCGAGGCCGCCGCCTCAGCCGGACGCACCAACACCTTCCTCGGCGCACGCTACCGGCGCCTCGCCCGACGCATCGGCAAGCAGAAAGCCCAGGTCGCGGTCGCTCGGTCCATTCTGGTCATCGTCTGGAACCTGCTGGCCGACCCCACCCGCCGATACGACGACGTCGGGCCGGAGTTCTACGACAACCGCATCGGACCCGAACGCCGCAAGCGCAACCACATCCGCCAACTCGAGTCACTCGGCTACACCGTCACACTCACCGAAGTCGCCTGAACTACCAGCCCTGGCAACAGTCTATTTTCCGGTCAGTCACCAGGGCAGTATCGGAACGTGTCTTAGGAAGTGAAACGTGAATGTCTTTAGTGAAACGTGAATGCCTCTCCGAGGCCGAGGCCGTGCCCGAAATATCCATTTCATCCTGAATTAACTGTTTTTCTTATTGCCCACGGCGCGCGCTGCTAACATTTGTCAGCGTGGGGCACTGGTTGAGCTTCCTCGGCACGTGGACTTTCGATTCTGCCCTTGCCGCCGGCTTGGGCATGGCGGCGGTGCTGTACGCCTGGGGTGCTCGGACCGTAAGCGCACGCCACCCTGAGACACCATGGTCCGGTCGCAAGACCGCCTGTTTTCAGTCCGGAATAGCCCTGCTCTGGGTGAGCCTCCTCGGCCCCATCGGCGCCTTCGATGACACCTTCTTCTGGGCCCACATGGTCCAGCACATCGTTCTGGTCATGGTCTGCGCGCCCCTGTTGGTGCTCGGAGCCCCGGTGCTGCTGGTTCTTCGGGTGAGCTCGCCACGACGTCGCCGGTACTGGGTGGTTCCCGTGTTGAGAAGCCGGCTGGCCTACGCCCTGGCCAACCCGGCGACAACGTGGCTGCTGCTTGCCCTGGTCATTGTCGGGACGCATTTCACCCCGTTCTACGAGCTCACGCTCGAGCACCCCAACATGCACCGGTTCGTGGAGCACCCGCTCTACCTGGGCGCCGGGCTGCTCTACTTCTATCCGCTGCTGCCAGGGAACCTCGCACCCCGCCGACTGTCACCGGCGCTTCGGATGGTGTCGCTGTCCTTGATGATGGTGCCCGAGACCATGACCGGCTTCTTCATCTATGCCTCCCCCTTCCTGATGTACCCCTTCTACGCACAGGTACATCGACCCTTCGGCCCCGGACCTCTCGCCGACCAGCAGCTGGGTGGTGCGCTCATGTGGGCCGGCAGCATGGCCATCGATGCCGGATGGATAGCACTGGCCGCTCACGAGTGGTTGCTCAGCGAGGCACGCAAGGGACGACGCCTCGACGCCGTCCACGCCGCGGAGCTGCAAGGAGGGTCCCGTGCCTGATACCGCCCCCGACCCGGGTGAGCGAGTGCCCCTCGCCGAAGGATCATCGACCACGGGCCACGAAGCAGGGCGCTGGTCCTCCATGGCGCGGCTGCACATCCCCTTTGTCATTGGGGTGCCTGGGTGCTTGTTTGCCGGATGGTTCGAGCTGACCCGCGCCCTCGCCGGCCGGCAGGTTGCTTGGGTCTACGCCTTCGAATGGCCCTTGTTCGCCATCTTGGGCACCTACATCTGGTGGCGTCAGCTGCACGACAGCCCGCCCCGGCACGTCTTGAAAGGCGACCCCCAGGCTGCCATGCAACCCGACCCCGGTCTGGTTGCGTGGCAGGAACACCTCGCCAAGCTCCAGGCCGCGGACCCGCCCGGCGGCCCACCCGACCGGGCCGTCAACGCCAGACGGAAGGCACCAGATTCTCGGCGGCAACCGCCAGAAAGAGAAGACTCAGATACGTGATCGACAGGTGGAAGAGCCGACCCGACTGAGCCGATCGCCCTTGTCGAACCCTGCGTCGCAGTGCGTACGCCTCCTTCAGGAACACCGCGCCCAAGACCGCCGCGGCAAGCGCGTACAAGGGACCGGTTCGAGCCACCGGCCATAGCAGCAGCGAGGTGGCCACCATCGCCCAGGAGTACACGACGATCCTGGCGGTGACCACTTCTTCCGTCGCCACGACGGGCAGCATCGGGATGCGCGCCGCCGCATAATCCCCTTTGAACTGCATCGCCAGCGCCCAGAAGTGCGGTGGCGTCCACAAGAACACGATGAGGAACAGCACCACTGGGGCCCAGGCCAGCCGACCGGTCACGGCGGTCCAGCCGATCAACACCGGCATGCACCCCGCGGCGCCTCCCCACACGATGTTCTGGGATGTGCGGCGCTTGAGCAGCCTTGTATAGACCAACACATAGAACGCGATCGCCGCTAACGCGAGGGCCGCGCTCAGAGCGTTGGTCGTCAACCACAGGAGCACCAAGGACAGACCACCGAGGACAAAACCGAAGACGAGGGCGCTCCGAGGACTGATCAAGGAATGGTTGAGGGGCCGATCCTTCGTGCGCATCATGATGGCGTCGATGTCACGGTCGTAGTAGCAGTTCATCGCGTTGGCGCTTCCGGCGGCTAACGTGCCTCCAACCAGGGTGGCGGTCAACAGACCAGCAGAGGGCAGTCCCCGAGCCGCCAACATCATGGCCGGCACGGTCGTGACCAGAAGAAGCTCGATGATCCGGGGCTTCGTCAGAGCCACGTACGCTTTCACCACTGACACGAATTGTAGTGAATTGCGACCAATTTCAACACCGCGACTCACGATATCAACCATTTGACTCCCATCCCTGCGAGGATTGTCGCAGAGCGAGCCGTCTTTGCACACTGATCAGTTTGTTCGTCAATGAACCTGAACCGACGACCTGGATTCTCAGCTGACGACGACGCAGGGCGCGCCTGGCCATCCAGTATCAAGAAAGGCCCGTGAAGCAGCGTGCCTCACCAGTCAGGCTCTCGCGTCCGAATGACCGCGGTCGCCGTCGCAGCTCTATTCTCGGCATCCTGTGCCGGCGCCGTCACGTCCTCGACCGGTGACGTCAATCGAACGTCCGAGTCCACCGGTGTCAGCCGCATCGCTATAGGTGATCGACGCCTGGCCCCCACCCTGAGCGGTACGACGCTCGAGGGCACGCACTTCACGCTGGAGGGCCTCGCGGGCAAAGTTGTCGTCCTCAACATCTGGGCGTCGTGGTGCGCACCATGCAGGGATGAGTCCCCTGTGCTTGCTGGCCTGGATCGTAAGCTGGCGGGGCAGAAGGTCCGCTTCGTTGGTATCGACGAGACGGACACCGCCACCTCCGCGATCCAGTTCGTCACCACGGCGGGTGTGAGATACCCACAGCTGGTGGATTCCGACGGAGCTCTCCTCCGGCAGCTCCCCCTGTTGCCCCAGAAGGGGATCCCTAGCACCCTCATCCTGGATCGGCACAGCCGGATGGCGGCGCGGGTGATCGGGCCTGTGACAGGTGAGGAGATCGACACCCTGGTCAGCGAGCTGCTGCACGAGAACTGAGCGCCGGCTCAGACGAGCCTCACCACCATGGCGCAACCGGCCCGGACCGGACGTCAGCCGATCTGCTGTCCGGTGACGTAGGTGAGAGCGGCGGTCACGTCACGAGAAGTCCAGGACTGGGCCCCGGGTGAGGCCAGGTTCGCCTGACCGTTCGCATTGAGGAAGTGCGCCAAGGACGCAGGAACGGACCCGCCTTGCAGGTTCGGGTTGCCCTGGATCAGCCATTTTTCGCGCCCGTCCGCTCCCAGCACGAACACGACATCCTGATGGTCTACGTCGAAGGTGAGACCTTTGCCGGTCCACCAGTCGACGGGATGGACACCCGGATCCTCGGCAACCTTCTCGTAGAACACCCCCATCTCTTTCCACAGCGATGCGATATTCGCCGGAGTGCCGGTCCAGAACTGCCGGTTCACGGGAGCGCCAAGGTTGTTGCTGTAGACCTTCAACCGGGCGGCGGTATCCCTGGCCGGGTCAACGGTGACTTCAAGCAGTGTGATCTTGCTGGAGGCCCCCGCCATCTTCACCTTCTCGGCGATCTGCTCAAAGTTCCCAGCGGTCAGCGGACAGACCTCTTGGCACAGGGTCAAGAAGTCCGTCAAGACAACGGTCTTGCCTTTGAGAGAGTCCAACGTCACCGTCTGGCCATCCTGATTGACGAACGGCAAGGCTGCGACCACCGGGCTGAGCGCCTTGTCAAACGTCGTGCCAGCCTTCGGAGGTGGATACGTCGAAGCAAACGGCGACGAACCATTTGACGAGCTGGCAGAAGTGCTCAACGAGCATGCGCTCAGCACAGCGAGCAACACTGCGCCCACCGCCAGCCCAACACTCCCGAATCTCTTCACAGTTCCCCTCAACAAGGACCCTGGACCGCTCAAGTCAGCCATCGTAGGTCAAGGCTGCCTCGTCGTTTGGGTGTCACGACAGGTTGACGCCTCGCTGCGATGAAACGCGAGATCGACCGGCCAAGATAGTGTCGCGGATCTTTGCGGCGTCGAGCGCGAACGCCAGATGCTCTGGCAACCTCACTCGGGTTTGTCCATACCGCAGAAGAGGACAGGAGGTCGGCGATGGACTGGCAGCAGGCGGGTGGGGCGTGGGGTAGCCGCGCTGTGGACTGGGCCTTGTCTCATGGAGCCCTACGCCCGGCCGGCGAACGACATACTGTTCGACGAACTGGGCGTGGGTCCAGGAGTTCGACTGCTTGATGTGGCCTGCGGTTCTGGCTACGCCGCGTGGGTGGCCGCGGGCCGTGGGGCTCGTGGCCGGATTGGACGCCTCGGAGAATCTCATCCAGGTCGCCCGGGCACGCGTCCCCGATGCCGAGTTCACTGTCGGTGACATGTTTGCGATGCCGTTCCACGGGTGCAACGATCGACCAAGGCGGAACCGGCCGCCCTGGACACGCCGAGGCCATGCTTCAGGACTCCGGATTGCGAGTGGACTCCCGTCAAGCAACCCGTGCCAGATCCGGTTCATGCCTGCAGCCACTCTCGTCACCCTGCCCCTCGACCGTAGTTCAGTCGGGTCGCTGACGTGAGTACTGGGACGGCCGCCGGGCAACTGTTTCGGTGGCCGATCAAGAATCGGCCACCGGGACGGCTCCGTTTACAAGGCGCCTGGCCACGTCACTGTGCAAACGGCAACTGGTGAGGCGCCGGTGACACCGCGCGAAATGCAATGAGCGGATGTGGCTCAACGTGTGCTGGACCGAGATCGAGGTCTTCTTGATCACGGTGACCAATGCCCCAGCGAGGCGGCGAACACCAGCGTCAAGAGTTGGAACGCACCGGCCGGGGGTACCGCAAAGCCGAACGCTGCACAGCCCGTATTCTCCTGCGCAGTGCCGCCCGACGTGCGGCATGAACACCCAGCTCAGCGTCCGACATCACGTCGAACTGCGAATAGCCCCTTGATGCAGTCATCGTGAATGATGACAAACCAGAGGAGACAGCGTAATGGGATACCAGTTCAGCAAGCGGCACCGGACGACGTTCCAGATACTCGGGGTAATCCTGTTGCTGCTGTTCTTCTCTGCGGTGCTCGTGCCCCTGCTGGGGGCAAGCATCATCAGCATCCTCAGTGTTGGAGCCATCATCATCATCATCGCCGTGATCGTCGGCAAACGTGGCACCTGAACAACGGGGACGAAATCTCCGTTAGCCGACGGGCAGTATCCAATGACCAAGACCAACCCACGCCCCGACGTTCCTTGCCTCGTCGTCCTGGTTCCGGCGATCGTGTGGACGGTCCGTCCAGTGCACCAGGAGGATTGACCATGCTGCGCATCCTCGCGGGCGCCTTCCTCATTGCCTGGCGATCAACGCCTCAATCATCGTGCTCGCATCGCGGGCGCGGGGGTAGCGGCCCTTCGCTGTGATGGCGGCGCATCCGTGCAAATCCGTGCGGGCATCCGCTCAGTAGTCGAGGACAGCGCGCGTTGGCCTCCCCCTTGCGCTGGCGCGCCGAGAGCGTGGTCGAGGACGCGAGCAATTCCGCGACGCCAGCGGCCCACCTGCACTTGCCAGCGGATCGCACTTGACCGGCGAGTCGCCGCCGAACTCTGAGTGCGGGCGCGCAGCCATGATGAATCCATGGTCGCCACCTGGCGATCATGAGGCCCGTCACCGAAGTTCAGGCGGCGGGTGGGATAATCTCGACCATTCAGTCCGGCGTGAATGCTGGCCGGTCGGCTCTCACGGAAGTGGATGACGATGCGACGCAAGACTTTCGATGCTCTGCTCACCAGCTTTGGGCTCGCCCTGGCAGCCGTCCTGCTCGTCTCGGGGGGTCTGCTCACCTGGGCGAGCTCCTTCGTCGGCGACCAGGTGAACACCCAGCTCAGCCAGCAACAGATATTCTTCCCGCCGAAGGGCCCGGCCACGGCCAGCCCGGAGATCGGCCCGTTCCTCAACCAGTACGCCGGCCAGCAGCTTCTCACCGGCCAGCAGGCCGAGGCCTACGCCGACCACTTCATCGCGGTGCACCTCAAGGAGGCGGGCGGTGGCCTGACCTACGCCCAGCTCAGCACCAAGGCCCAGGCCGCCCCCGACGACACCAAGCTGGCGGGGCAGGTCGCGACAATGTTCAAGGGTGAGACCCTGCGCGGCCTGCTGCTCAACGCCTACGCCTTCGGCACCATGGGTCGGATCGCCGGCATCGCCGGGATCGGCGCGTTCGTCGGCGCCGCGATCATGCTGCTGCTCTCGCTGCTCGGCTTCGCCCACCTGCGGCGGGTCGCACCGGATGCCGAGCTGGGTTCGTCGAGCCCACCCGCTCAGGCTTAACGAGTCCCCCTGTGGGGGCTGGGGTGCAGGCCTTCACCGGCTGGCCGGCCGGCGGGGGCCTGCGCTTTGTCTCCCGTTTGGCCTCGCCCGGCTGACCCGAAAACGAACCAGGCCGCTGATCCATGGGTTGGCAGGCGACGACGCCAAACCCGGCGACCCCGTGCGAGCATCAGGGGTTGTGCACGCCATACCGGCTGTGGCCGCCCGCCTGCTCAGTGCCGCGGTGCGGGCAGTCCATCCATGAGCGCGTCGTAGATCTCTGTCACGACATCGGCGACCGGGCGCGTGAAGCCGGTGGCCGCACAGTGCTGCAGCGCGGTTCGCATGGCGGCCGATGCGACGGCGGCGACGAGTGCCGGATAGGTATCGTCAGGGTCGGAGCCGGTGCGCTCGGCGATGGCCTCGGCGAGATGACGCTCGGTCTGTACCGACGCGCCGACGAGTGCCGGTAGCAACGATGGATTGGCCTGGACAACCTGTTGGCGCAGCTGCCAGAGCGGCTGGTTGTCCGCGATCGTTTCGGCCTGGGTGAGGAACACCACCCGCAGCGCCAGGAGGGGGGACTCCGCTCGCGGTCGGGCCAGGAACTCGCCCGTGAGCCTCGTGGACAGTTCGGGATCGGCGCCGACGAGGGCGTCCTCCTTGGTCGGGAAGTAGTTGAAGAACGTTCGCGACGACACGTCGGCGGCAGCGGCGATCTCCTCGGTGGTGACCCCGTCAAGTCCGCGTTCGGCGACGAGGGAGAGGGCAGCCAGCTGTAGCGCCCGGCGCGTGGCACGCTTCTTGCGCTCACGTAGTCCCTCGACGAGGGCGGGGGTATCCGGGCGTACTTCCAACACGTCAGGCATGTCGGGGCTCATGGGGGCCATCCTAAGCACCCCAGATGTGCGCACCCTGCTAAGTTGCAGAAACTGCAAACCGAAGTTAATGTATGGCGCATGCAAACGAAGGACTCCCGTGCCGGGGAGGATCAGATCGAGCGTGTGGAGCGCGAGCTGATGCTTCTGATTCGCTTGGTTCACGAAACGCGACAGCACACCGTGCCGCTGACCGAGCTCCGGCTGGAACAGCCGGCATACGCGCTGCTCGGGTGGCTGCACGACCATGGCGACACCCGGTCACGAGACCTGGCCCGTTGCTTCCACCTCGATGCCTCGACGGTCAGCAGACAGGTCGATGCCGTCGAACGTGAGGGACTCATCGTGCGTGAGCCCGACCCAGACGACGGTCGTGCACGCTACCTACGGCTCACTCCCCAGGGCGAGCGGGTGCTCGCGGCCGACCGGGCGAATCGGCGACACGTGGTCCGGACCTTGCTGCGCTCCTGGCCGCCCGACGACCGTGCCCGCTTCGTCTCCCTGCTGGCCCAGCTCAACGAAGGCATCCAAAGCCGGCCGGCCGACTCAGTACCCGCCCGCCGCGACTCGAGCCACAGCGCTCCAGCCGACACAGCCGGACCCACACCCGTCCGCATCCTCGAGAAAGAGCACACACCCTTATGACGACGACGGCCGACCCCGCGACGCACGCGGCTCCTCAGCGCGGGCTCGACCCGCACGCGAAGATGATCTTCATCGGGCTGATGCTCGGCATGCTCGTCGCCGCCGTCAGCCAGACCATCGTCTCGCCGGCCATGCCGATCATCGTGTCCGAGCTCGGCGGAATCGAGCACTACAGCTGGCTCGCCACCGCGGCGATGCTCGTGTCGGCGGTCACCGTGCCGATCGTGGGCAAGCTGTCCGACCTCTACGGCCGTCGCGGTTTCTACATCGCCGGCCTCGTCATCTTCATGATTGGCTCGATCCTGTCCGGCATGGCGCAAAACTTCTGGTGGCTCGTGGGGGCTCGCGCCGTCCAGGGCCTCGGCATGGGCGCCTTGATGCCGTTGTCGCAGATCATCATCGGTGACATCATCCCGCCACGGCAGCGCGGCAAGTACCAGGGCTACATGGGCTCCGTCTTCGGCGTGACCTCCATCGCCGGACCTCTCGCCGGTGGCTGGGTCACCGACAACTGGGGCTGGCGCTGGCTGTTCTATGCCGGCCTGCCCTTCGGCCTGGTCGCACTGACCTTCATCGTGAAGTACCTGCACCTGCCACACGAGCGGCGCAAGGCCACCATCGACATCGGAGGCATCACGACGCTGACCGGGGCGATGGTCGCCATCCTGCTCGCGACGTCCTTGGGCGGCACCAGCTACCCATGGGGCTCGGGGGAGGTGATCGGCCTGTACGTCGCCGGTGCCCTGCTGCTGGCCGCGTTCATCCCGATCGAGCTGCGCGCCCAGGAGCCGGTGCTGCCGCTGCGCCTGTTCCGTAACTCCATCTTCACCTTCTCCAACATCGCCAGCCTCGGCGTTGCCATGGGCATGTTCGGCGCGATCTTCTTCATCCCGGTCTACGCCCAAGGTGTGCTCGGCGTCAGCGCCACGAACTCCGGTGCGATCATCATCCCGATGAGCCTGTCGATGATCGTGATGAGCATCGGCGTCGGTCTGCTCATCACCAAGACCGGGCGTTACAAGGGCTTCATGGTCGCCGGCACGCTCGTGATGCTTGCCGGGTTCTTCCTGCTCACCCGGATGCACTACGGGTCATCACAGCTGGACCTCACCCTGGCGATGATCGTCGTCGGCCTCGGCCTCGGGTCAGCGATGCAGACCTACGTCCTCGTGGTGCAGAACTCCGTCGCCCATCGTGACCTGGGGGTCGCCACCGCCGCGACTCAGTTCTTCCGCAGTGCCGGTGGCACCATCGGCATCGCGATCCTCGGCACGATCATGAGCTCGCGCCTGTTGACCGCCATCCCCAAGCACCTCCCGCCGGGCGCGGCCAAGGCGATGCCGAAGGGTTCGGTCGATGCCAGCTCCGTGCTGGATCCTCACGCACTGGCCACGCTCCCGCCCGAGATCGCGACAGCAGTGCGCGAGGGTCTGGCGGACGCGCTGCACCAGGTCTTCGTCTTCGGAGTGCCGATGGTGCTCATCGCCGTGGTGGCGACGCTGTTCATCAAGGTCGTTCCGCTGCGGGAGACCATCCACGGTCCTGGGGAAGTCGGCCGCGACCTCCTGGCCGAGCTCGGCCAGGGCGCTACCGACGACGATGACGATGACGCCGCGGATGACGCCAGCGCCGCGGAGATGGTTGTCACCGGAGTCGGCGCGGGCGAGCGCGACACGTTTGGCCCGGGCCACGAGAAGGATCCGCAGGGCTGACAAAGTGGACGCAGGCATGACGTCCGCAGAAGGAGGGAAAATGTCACCGATCACGTCCCACATCGAAGTCGGCTGTCCGTCGGAAGTGGTGTTTGCCTACGCCACCGACCCATCGCGGTTCTCCGAGTGGCAGGACGATGTCGTGAGCGCGCGTGTCGAAGCGGGTCAGGCACCCGGCGTGGGCTCCCGGTTCACCACGATTCGGCGAATGGGACGCAGCGAGCGTGCGATGGCGCAGGAGATCACGGAAAGCAGGCCCCCCACCAACTGGGCCGCACATGGTGTTGACGGACCGGTCAGGCCAAACGTCGTCATGACCATCGAACCGCTCGCCGACAATACCCGGTCGCGGATCACGGTTGTCATGGACTTCGAGGCACATGGGATCGGCAAGTTGCTTGTGCCGCTCATCGTCCGTCGTCAGGCGGCAAAGCGTGCACCTCAGAGCTATCAGCGCCTCAAGGAACAGCTCGAGCGCCAGAGCTAGCAGCTCGGCGCCCGTCCACCACCACACGAGTCCAGGGGCGGCTCAGCGACGGAACCGCGAAGTAGGCCGGCACCAGACCTTCGGGTCAGTCGATCTGCACGGTCGACACGTCACCCTCCTGCGCCAATGGCTTGCTCCGCCCAGGGCGGTCGCGCGACCACGACGGCGAGGAGGGCAAGGTCGATCGCGAGCCCGAACACGAGATGAATGTCCCAGAACAGGACGAGCAGCACCGCCAGAGCAAGGAGCGCGAAGGCGGTCACCCGGATCCGCCCGTGTGATCAGGCTTCGGTATGCCGGCCGGTGCGGCGGCGGTGAAACGGCGCATCCAGGATCAGCAGCAGGACCAGAGCGACAGCGGCGGCACTGAGGATGTACCACGGCCAGGGACCGAGCACGGACAGCAGCGAGCCATGTGTCGGGACCGCCGCGAGGTACATGTAGTTGGAGCCGGTGAGCCAGTTGAAACAGCCGACGAACGCCGTGTAGGCCGCCGTGATCGCGAACACACGCATCACTGAGCCAGGACGTGGCTCCAGGCGGAGGCCGACCACGAGGAACAGGGCCGCGATCACGATCCCGAGGTGGCCGACGACGAACATGAAGAACTCGCGCTGGGGAAAGCCAGCGGACAGATCCGGTGTGACTACTGCCTGGAGCGTGCCAGCGAGCCCCCAGAAGTAGGTAAGCTCCGCGGCCAGCAACCACTGCGGCCACCAGCAGGCGATAGCGGCCACGATCAACGCGACGTCACAAAGCGCCAGCGGCAGCGAGGCCTGCACCGACCAGCGGCCCTCGGCCAGTGGGACACTCACGAACAAGACGGCGTCGGCGACAAGGATGACCG
>Ga0209585_10000596_pt1 | contig 13953 bp, 14 predicted proteins | sample NGEPerone_FD_185491 | JGI IMG/M metagenome (GOLD analysis project Ga0209585, IMG submission 185491) | Arctic peat soil microbial communities from the Barrow Environmental Observatory site, Barrow, Alaska, USA - NGEE Permafrost154B-one... | ecosystem: Environmental > Terrestrial > Soil >... | reverse complement strand
CCTTTCGGAGAGTAGCGAGAGCCCACACCCGCTGGTGTGGGCTCTCGCTACCGGCGGTGAAAACCGGTGCCGCTCCCCATCGGTCAGGTCGCGCTCGAAGGGGTGCCCGAAGTGCTGCCGGAGGTGCTGCCGGTGGACGGGGCAACCCCGGCGCCACGGGAGCCGCGGCCCATACCGCCGCCCATACCGCCGCCCATACCGCCGCCTGCGCGGACGCCATTGACCTGGTCGGTGATCCGCTCGGTCAGAGTGCTCTTCATCGTGTCAGCCTGAGCCTGTGTCATGGTGCCGGCCTTCACCGCGGCGGCGAGGTCGCCCTCGGCGTCGGCGACCATGGCCTTGACCAGTGAGTCGACGCTGACCTTCTGGTCCTTCGCGACGTCAGCCAGGCTCTTGCCGCCCTGCACCGCCGTGTAGAGCTCGTCGCTGGTCAAACCGAGAGCCTTCGCCGCGGCGTCATGGGACTGGGCCATCCCCATCCCGCCTCCACCACCCATGCCGCCCCTGCCTCCCATACCTGCCATCGGCGGTTGGCTGTCGAGGGTGCCGGCAACCTTGTCGGCCTGAGCCTGGGTCAGGGTGCCGTCCTTGACCAGGCCGCTCAGCACGCTCTTGATGTGGGCGAGCCGGCTGGTCACGACGTTGTCAGAGGTGGTGGCAGAGGCGGGGGTCATCGCGACGGCGCCGATGGCGCCGGTTGCCAGAACGCCGGTGAGAATAAGGCCTGCGGTGCGCTTGTACATGGTTGTTACTCCTTGAGATCGGGTGCTTCGTACTACCGATGCTCGATCCCGCCGCTGTAAAGCCGGTGTGCTGGATGTGGAGAACAGATGTGGTTCCGTGGCGCGGTTTACGCACGCTCGCGCCCTTCCCGATGGCAGCGCCGGTCGACTAATGAAGCCAGCAGCGGCAGAAGTCGTCCGGCGGGCAGGTTCCTCTGACGGCTATTCGGCGGGCATACGTACGAGCAACGGCTAGGCCCGTCCAGCGCTCCACGAGCATTGCGGCGGCGCGCGGCGGTGGGCGACACGATGCCGTTTAAGTAGTGCGACAGGACTATTACCCCGGGCTGGCTGAGCGCGGATGATGTGGACCATGGTCGATGAGCGCAAGGGTCCCCGGGCTTCAGTGATGGTGGACCGGTCGGAGGGTTTCGGGGAGCGGTTGCTGGGTTCGCTGCTCGACCGGGCTCATCGGATGCCGCCGCACCTGATTGCCACGCTGATCGAGCAGGAGATCGCGGTCATCGGAGGCCGGGACGTCGAGGTTCTCCTACAGGACTACGACCAGATGACGCTGGTCCCTCTGGCAGGGGCACGTCTGCTGGTGGGGGCGCCGCAGTCGATCGACGAGTCGTTGGCCGGCCGTGCCTTTCGGACGGACGAGTCGGTCGAGCGGCCGCAAGGCGACGGGGTGCGGCTCTTTGTCCCGTTGCTGGACGGCACTGATCGCGTCGGTGTGCTCGCCTTCACCCTCGATGCCATTGACGATGATGGGCGGCGGCTGTCTCGAAGGCTGGCTGGTCTGATAGCTGACATCTTGATCACCAAGAGCATGTACACCGACCGGTTCTTCCAGGCCCGGCGCCAGCAACCGATGAGCCTGTCCGCGGAGATGCAGTGGCAGCTACTGCCGCCGCTGATGATGGACACGCCGCAGGTCGCCGTCGCGGGCGCCCTCGAACCGGCCTATGACGTTGCCGGGGACAGTTTCGACTACGTCCTTAATGACCACGTCCTGCACGTGGCGATGATCGACGCGATGGGCCACGGGCTGGGCGCTGCGCTCATGTCGACCCTGGCCATCGGCGCCTACCGGCACGCCCGACGCTTCGACGTCGGGCTGGAAGATCTGTACGCAGCCATGGACAAGGCCATCGCCAGCCAGTTCGGTACGGACCGGTTCGCGACCGCTCAGATGGCGCGGCTGGACGTTCGATCGGGGCTGCTGCAGTGGGTCAACGCGGGCCACCCAGCCCCGCTGCTCCTACGAAACCACCGCATCGTGGCTGAGCTGAAAAGCCCCACAACCCTGCCCGTGGGCTATGGAGGGGCCACACCGATGGTCACCGAGAGAGCACTCGAGCAAGGTGATCGGGTCCTGTTCTTTACCGACGGCGTGATCGAGGAGGACCGGCGCGACGGCGCAGACGGTGAGAGACGGCTGAGGAATCTCGTCGAGCGGGTCTCGGATCTGGAGGAATCAGTGCAGGAGACGGTGCGCCTTCTCTCCCGCGCGCTGATGCGCGAACGAGGTGGGGTCACCACCGACGACGCGACCCTTCTTCTGCTGGAATGGCGCGGCGGAACCGTCGACCACCTCGTTAACTTGGAGTCGCTTTCTCCGGCGGACTGACCGTGAAAAGCGAGTCTGCAAACGGTGTACGTGGGAGTCTCGCGGCTGGAGGCAGCCCAGCATCTTTAGAGGCGAGCCGCTGCATTCCAGATCCGATTTCCGCATGCACGCCATGCGGGTTCTAGATCTGTCTCTCGTGAGAGTCGAGGGCCTGGGGGTCGTGCGTAAGGCGGCAGCGCCGGCTCCCTCCCCCTCGTCGCCAGCGGCTTGTACGGCCAGCCGTCATTGTTCGGCCGAAGTCCTCGCCAGGGGTTGCATCGGGACCCTTGCTGGCTTTGCAGTAGCTGCTGCTCACTGCCGGGGGCAGGGTTACGGTCGTGCCATGGAGGAGAGCTCGATGCAATCGATGACGTTGCAGGAGCTCCGTGATGAGCTCGACCGGACGCGCCCGGCTTGGGAGGAACTCGCGGATCTGGATGACGTCCTCGAGAATAGCCAACTCCCGGCGCTGGTCGAGGACGCCCGCCGCCATCAGCTGGTGCAGGAAGAGCCGCTGCGGCGGCCCAGTAACGACTGAGCCCCACCGTGCCGGGAGAGTCTTGGAGACGATGTTCGCCCCGCTTGAGGTGGGCGAGGACGGCGCGCTAGCGCCGCCCGCAGACCGCCAACGCGCCGAAGGCGCGTCTTGATCTTCACAGAGGCAAATCCGGCAATTCACCTCTGGCAACCTCGGGCGGCCGAGGGAGGGACGGGTCATCGGCGTCTGGATGGGTCTCGCAAGGAATTCGGAGATCCGTGCGTTTGCCCGGCGTCGGTCGCTGCATGATCATGCTGGGCAGAGTCGTAGACAGTCTGGTCGTAGACCTCACGCTGGTCGCGCTTGAAGGCCACCACGAACTTGGCGGAAAACACCTCGGGTTTCCACGGCAGATCAGCAACGATGACTTCCGCGATGGCCGGGCTCATCTGGGTGTCATCGGTATAGCAGTCCGGGCTACGTGGTGGCGCGGATGCTGCACGTATCCGGAGCGGTCGTTCTCCTGGGTTGATATCTGCCGGCGCTGAGACTCGGCGTCGGCTTCAGCCCCTGCCGTATGGCAGGTCCGGGTGGTGGGCGCTGATCTCGATGAGGCGGTTGTACTTGGCGACTCGTTCGCCGCGGGCGGGTGCTCCGGTCTTGATCTGACCGCACCCGGTGCCCACCGCGAGGTCGGCGATGAAGGAGTCGGGGGTCTCCCCGGAGCGGTGGGAGATCATCTGGGTGTAGCCGGCCCGGTGGCAGATGGCCATCGCCTCAAGGGTCTCGCTGACGGTGCCGATCTGGTTCAGCTTGATCAGGGCGGAGTTGCCGATGCCGTCGGCGATGGCCGCGGTGATGATGGCGGGGTTGGTGCAGAAGTTGTCGTCGCCGACGAGCTGTATCTGCCCGCCGAGGCGGGTGGTCAGCTCTTGCCAGCCGTCGTGGTCCGACTCGCCGAGGCCGTCCTCGATGCTCCAGATCGGGTAGCGCTCGATCATCGCGGCGTAGCGCTCGACCATGTCGTGGCTGCTCAGCTGCTTGCCGATGACGTGGTAGCTGCCGTCCTTGTGGAACTCGGAGGCGGCGGGGTCCAGCGCGATCGCGATACCGGTGCGTCCGGGGGTGTAGCCGGCGTCGGTGATGGCGGCGACGATGACCTCAAGTACATCTTCAGGTTCGGCGAGCTCGGGGGCGAAGCCGCCTTCGTCTCCGAGGCCAGTGGCGTGCCCGGCGGCCGATAGGCGTTTGCGCAGCGCGGCATACACCTCGGCTCCGGCACGCACGGCCTCGGTGACGTTGGGCGCCCCGAGCGGGCTGATCATGAACTCCTGGAAGTCCAGGGCGTTGGGCGCGTGGGCGCCGCCGTTGAGGACGTTGAAGCACGGCACCGGCATCCTCGGCGGCTGTCCGAAACCGGGTAGCCACGCGTGCAGCGACTGCCCGCTGGAGGCCGCCAACGCCCGGGCCAGAGCCATCGAGACCCCGACGGTGGCGTTGGCGCCCAGACGCGCCTTGGTGGGCGTGCCGTCCGCAGCGACCATCGCTTCATCGACTGAGGCCAGTGACGCCCATTGCCGGCCGCGGAGCAGGTCGGCGATCTCGCCGTTGACGTTGCCGACCGCGGTCAGCACGCCGCCCCCGCCGAAGCGGGTGGTGTCGCCGTCGCGCAGCTCGACCGCCTCACGGGTGCCGGTCGAGGCGCCGGACGGGACGCCAGCCACGGCAGCCGTCCCGTCGGAGAGCGTGACCGTTGTCTGCAACGTCGGGCGTCCACGGGAGTCCAGGATCTCCAGGGCGGCGACACCGGTGATTTCGAAGCTCATGTGAGTCAACCTTTCTTGGGCGTGTCATCGACGCTATTGCCTCGGCGTCGGGGTTCGCCATGGGTCTTTCGTCCCGAATGGTGTTGTGCCGAGCGTCGATCCGCCGTCATGAGATGGCGTCTCCTGCTCGTTGACTGGGTGGACGCAGCCATCCCGAGGCGGCGACCGACAAGATCATCCAGGTCGCGGCGTACAGGAATGCGACGGTCCCGGAGAACACCGACCAGAGGATCCCGGTCACCATGGTGGCCCCGAGATCCCCGAACGACTGGACCAGGCCCAGGACCCCGAACCCGTTGCTGCGCAGGTGCTCTGGAAGCAGGTGAGCCACGACGGTGGACTCTGCTGTCTCTGCGAAGCCGATGCCCAGACCGCACAGCACGAACCCGATCAGCAAGATGGGCCACCGGTGCTGCTCCCAGGCAAACACCACGTAGCCCAGGACGTACACGGCCGCCCCGGCAGTAAAGACACCTCGCGGGCTGAAACGGTCAGCCAGATGCCCGCCGCCCAGCGACGCGAAGGTCGCAGCGCCGTTGTGCGCGGCATACAACAGGATGGCGATGCTGGTGGCGGCCGTGACGCTGCGCCCGTCGGCGGTCAGCAGGTTGGTGGCGCGAAGGATCAGCAGGGTCGTGGCCAGGTTGCCCAGCTCGAACAGGGCCGCGGGTGTCAGGGCGCGGGCCAGCCCGGCCTGTCGCAGATCGCTGATGTTCAGGCTCAGGGTGCGCCGGCCTTCGGGCGCGGTCAGGGTGTGGCGGGCCTGGCGGGCGGCGATGGTGATAGCGACCGCGGCCAGGGCGCCGGGGATGATCGCGAGCAGGATCGTCTCCCGGATCCCGATGACGGCGACCAGGACGGAGGCCATCAGCGGGCCGAGGATCGCGCCGGCGTTGTCTCCGGCGCGTTCGAGGCCGAAGGCACGGCCGTAGGCCGACTTCGGGGCCAGGGAGGTGAGCAGCATGTCCCGGGCTGGGGAGCGGATCCCCCGCGATACCCAGGCGATGGCGCGCAGGATGGCGACCTGCCAGACGCCCGTGGTCAGACCGATCGCCGAGGTGGCTATCGCGGTGCCGAGGTATCCGCCGGAGGCGAGTCGGCCGCGCCGGGCCGGGTCGTTGGCCAGCGGTCCGCCGGCCAGCTTGCTCAGCCCGGTGAGAGCGTCGGACACCCCTTCGATCACGCCCAGGGCCGCAGGGCCGGCGTGCAGGGTGGAGGTCAAGAAGGTAGGTAGGACGCTGGTGGCCATCTCGTGCCCTGCGTCGCTGAACAGCGAGGCGGCGCCCACGCTGGCGACTCCGGGATTGAGCCATTCCACCTCGCCTTTGATCTGGCCACGACCCGGGTCCGGTGCGGAGTCGGTCATGACCAGATCGCCTGGCTGATGGCCACGCCGAGGAAGGCAGCGCCGAGCCCGGCCACGATGCTGGCCACCACGTTGGCTGCGGCGAAGAGCCGGGCGTCGTCCTCGAGCAGGCGCAGCGTCTCGTAGGAGAACGTTGAGTAGGTGGTCAGCGCACCGCAGAAACCGGTGCCCAGGGCCAGCTGGACCTGCGGGGATGCACCGCCAGCCGCAACGGCTCCGGCGATCATGCCCAGCATCAGCGATCCGAGCACGTTGACGGTGAAGGTGCCCCACGGGAATACGGTGTCGTGGCGGGTCTGGATGGCCCGGTCGCTCAGGTAACGCAGCGGCGCCCCGACGGCCGCGCCAGCGATGACCAGGAACAGGTTCACCGATCGTGGCCGGGGACGTCGAGGGGGGCGTGTCCACCGCCGGTTCCGTCGGGGTTCTTGCCGACGTAGCGGATCACCTCGCAGTCATCGAGGATGACCAGTCCCTCGCTCACGAGCTCGTCGAGCTGGGGCAGGAATTCGCGGATGCGGTCGTGGCTGTCGACGATGACGATGACCGCAGGCAGGTCCTCGGACAGGCTCAGGATCCGCGAGGTGTGGATCCGGCTGGTTGCACCGAAGCCTTCGACGCCGTGAAGGACCGTTGCCCCCGCCAGACCGGCGGCGTGGGCGCGGTGGACGATCTCGGTGAACAGCGGTCTGTGGTGCCAGTGGTCGGAGTCCCCGACGATGATCGTGAGCCGTTGGGCGGTGCCGGTGAGTCTCATTGGATCCTCCAGTTGACCAAGCGTCGTGTTGCGGTTGCTGACACCCATACGGCCAGGAGCGCGCCGAGAGGGGTCAGGACGAGGTAGAACAGCGCGATGTCCATATGGGCGCCGGCAACGAGCCGTTGTATGTCGACCGTGTAGGTGGAGAAGGTGGTGAACCCACCCAGGACCCCGGTCCCCAGGAACGGGCGGATCAGACGCTGCCTGCTCCACACCTCGGTGATCAGAACCATCAGGACACCGATCAGCGCGCAACCGAGAACGTTGATCGCCAGTGTGCTAGCCGGGAATGCTCCCGCAGCCGTCGGCCAGCCCTGCCCGATCAGGTACCTCGCAGCCGCGCCGGTGGCGCCACCGGCGGCGATCGTGGCCAGCATGGTGGCTTCGTCGCGTCCGTGACGGGCCGGTCTAGCCTGGCGCAGGTCGATGTCGGAGTCGACGGGTTCGCGGGCTGTGGCGCGTGTGCTGTCTATGGGCTGCTCCTCGGGCACCGGCGCGACCTCCCTACCTGGACGGGCCCGCAGGCCAAAGGGCACCGCGAGGTCTTCAGGCAGGGACTGTTGGTCACCCCCAATCGGAGTGACGGTTTGGGTACGGCGAGCCCCACCGCCGGTGCTACTCGCCGCAGTTTACACAGAGCCGCCCTGGACTCGCATGACAACATCCACGCTCCGCCGTACGCTGGGATACGGCGGAGGGGCCCGCCGTTTGACGCGGAGAATCCGCCAACGGTCCCTACCGAACGCGGTAGGGAGCCAACGTGCCCGAGACGAGTATCGATCTCCTGGATGACGTGCTCCGCGTCCTGGACGACCTGGCAACACAAGACGACCGCGAGCGCTTGGCCGCACTCAGGCAGCGTGTAGATGCCCGCAACCTGAGGGTGTTGGTAGCCGGCGAGGCCAAACGCGGCAAGAGCACGTTGGTCAACCAGCTGATCGGCCGCGACGTGTTGCCGACCGGTGTCACCCCGGTGACGGCCGTCGTGACGACCGTCCGGAGCGCGGAGGACGACGAGCACATCGAGGTCACCCTTCCAGGACGGCCGCATTGCCCGTCATGACGTGGTCGAGCTGGCGGACTTCGTCAGCGAGAGCGGCAACCCCCACAACGAGCGCCGCATGCGCACCGTCGAGGTGTTCGTTCACTCGGATCTGCTGGACCGTTTCGATGTCGAGCTCGTGGACACCCCGGGCACCGGCTCGGCGACCCTGCACGGATGCCTCAAGGATCGCCGACAGCGCAGTGGGTTCGGGCGGTGGCGGCGTGACCTCGACGGTTCACCGGTTCCAGGCGTCGACGAGCTGCTGCGCCCCGACCGCATCCGTCCGCAGCTCCACGCGCCGGTGTGCCACCGGATGCATACCCGCCTCCTGGTCGACCTCGCGCTCGAGCCGGCCGCTCGCGCTGTCGGCGACGCCGCGTCCATCAGGCTCGTCCGGAAGGTCGAGCCTGGCGAACCGGCCGGCAGTGATCACCGAGGCCCAGAGTCGCCGTCTTCCGGCCGGGGACGCGTGTGCGGGATCAGGTAACCGGTGCCTTCGAGCGCAGATGGGGTCCGCTGCGCTGTCAACCCCGACCGCCGAGGTTCAGTGCCTTCTCGTCCGGGACGATCTGGCCTGAGAACTTGTGCGCCAGGGACAGGTCCTACGGGCGACGACCTCGTCCGCACCGCGGTGGTCACATTTCGGTCACGGCTCTTGACGAGGACGCCAGAACGGCTTTGACTGCAAGGTGATCGAGATGACAGCGCAGTCAATTGAGAAGATCGACATGCTTCTGGATGCGGATCGCTCAGCGGTGAGGCCTGTGATGAACGACGTCGCACGCCTGGCCGGGGTCTCGCAGAAGACCGTCTCGCGGGTCATCAACAACGCTCCCAATGTCAGTGCGGATGTCCGTGCACGGGTCAACGCCGCCGTCGAGGCCGTCGGCTACCGGCCCAACTCCGCGGCACGCGCCCTCGTCACCAGGCGCACCCGCGTGATCGGGATCGTCACCTCCGGGACAGCGCTCTACGGACCATCCGCCCAGCTCTTCGGCGTCGAGCGGGCCGCCTGGCAAGCCGGGTACTCCGTGGTGATCGTCACAACGGCCGACAGCTCCGGTGAGGAGTTCCGGGCGGCCATCAATAGGCTCATTGACCACGGTGTCGATGGTGTGGTGCTCGCCGCTCCCATCCCCGTCGCGCTGGACTCGGACGTCTTCCGCGGCGTTCCGGCGATCAGCGTCGGCGACCCGGTGACCGGGAACTTCGAGTTCCCCGCCGTCATCATCGACCAGCACAGCGGTGCCTTGCAGGCCACCGAGCACCTGCTGTCCCTCGGTCACCGCACGGTATGGCACGTCGCCGGGCCGGTGTCCTGGTACGCGGCCAGCGTCCGCGTCGCTGGGTGGCGCGACGCCTTGCACCGCGCGGGCGCGCCCGTCCACGAGCCGCTCGCTGGGGACTGGACCGCCCGATCCGGCTACCAGGCCGGCCTCGAACTGGCTGAGCGACCCGACGTGACGGCGGTCTTCGCCGCCAACGACCAGATGGCCACCGGCCTCATGCGGGCCTTCAACGAGAAGGGCCGGAACATCCCCGGGGACGTCTCGATCGTCGGTTTCGACGATGCGCCCGACTCCGAGTTCCTGATGGTGCCGCTGACAACCGTTCGTCAGGACTTCACCGCGATCACGGACCGTGCAGTGACCGAGCTGGTGCGCGCAATGAGCGGAGAGGAATTCGCCCAGGGGGTTACGCAGGTGCCCGTCGACCTCGTGATCCGGGCAAGCTCGGGTCCCGCGCCGACACGGACTGCCGAGAGCTAAGGACCCGGCGCATAGCAGCGCCACCAGGGAGCCCTGCAAATACAGCATCCAGCATCACACCCACAAGGAAGTAGGTATCGAGATGCATCTGTTCAAGAAGCGACCGGCGGTCGGTCTGGCTGCGACAGCCATGGCGGCCGCCCTGGCGCTGGTGGCCTGCTCGGGCGGCGCGAGCACGAACACCACGACGGCAGCGCCCAGCACAATCACCCAGGCAGCGATCGACACGGCGATGAAGACCAAGACCAACCTGACCTTCTGGACATGGGTCCCGACCATCAAGGACGAGGTCGCCCTGTTCCAGGCGAAGTACCCGGCCATCCACGTCGATCTCGTCAACGTCGGCCAGGGTGCTGCGCATTACCAGAAGCTGCGGACCGTGATCAAGGCGGGCACCGGCGGGCCCGACGTCGTCCAGGTCGAGTTCCAGTACCTGCCCTCCTTTACCCAGGGCGGTGACCTGCTCAACATGGCTCCCTACGGTGCCGCGGGCATCTCCGGCGACTATGCAAGTTGGATCTGGTCCCAAGTCTCCAGCGGCAGCGCCGTCTACGGCATCCCGCAGGACGTCGGGCCGATGGGAAACCTCTACCGCAAGGACCTGATGTCCGCCGCGGGAATCAAGCTGCCCACCACGTGGGACGAGTTCGGCCAGGCCGCCCGCACCTACCGGGCTGCGAACCCTGGCAAGTACCTGACGAACATGCCGGGCAACGACGCCGGCCAGTTCATGGGCTTACTGTGGCAGGCGGGCGTTCGTCCCTTCGGGTACGACGGGAAGAAGACCGTGACGATCAAAATGGACACCCCGGAAGTGGCCAAGGTGATCGACTTCTGGAACCCCCTCGTCCGGGACAACATCATCGGGGTCGTCCCCGACTTCACCGACCCGTGGTACCAGGGCCTGGCCAGCGGCCTGTACGCCTCGTGGCAGGGCGCCGCGTGGGGTCCGTCGTTCCTGCAGGGCACAGCGGCCAAGACGTCCGGACTGTGGAGCGTGGCACCGCTGCCGCAGTGGGACACCCAGAAACCGGCTTCCGGCAACTGGGGTGGATCCACCGACGCGGTGCTGAAGTCGACGAAGAACCCGATCGCCGCCTCGCAGCTCGCGCTGTGGATCAACACCCAGCACGAGCCGGCCCTGATGTTCGCTACCAAGGCGTTCCTCTTCCCTGCGTCGAACACGATCCTGAAGGACCCGGCATTTGTCGACCAGAAGTCGGCGTTCTACGGCGGGCAACAGGTCAACAAGGATTTCGCCGCCATCTCCGCGACCGTCACACCGGACTTCGCGTGGCTGCCGTTCATGGACTACGCGTACTCATCCTTCAATGAGACGCTCGGCAAGGCATTCGCCGACCGGACCGACCTCGCCACAGGACTCAAGGCGTGGCAGGCCGCGCTCACGACCTACGCCACCCAACAGGGCTTCACGGTCAAGTAACCCGTAGGGGGCGGGTCAGCGACTTGCTGGCCCGCCCGCAGCCGTGTACCGAGGAGGCGGACAGACCATGTCTCAGACTGCTGTGGCGCGGCACAGGCCCCGCGCCGCCGAGATGCAGACTCGCAGGCGCGGAGGCCTCAAGCGGCGCCAGGCCATCGCCTCGTACTGCTTGGTCGCGCCGTTCTTCCTGGTGTTCCTCACGATGCTGGTGTTGCCCCTGTTCTACTCGGGCTACCTCTCGCTCTTTCGGGAGCAGCTCGTGGGCGGCACGGTCTTCGCCGGGGTCGGCAACTACGTGCGCGCTCTGCAGGACCACGTGTTCCTCGGCGGCGTGCTACGGATGGCGCGGTTCCTGGTCATCCAGGTCCCCATCATGCTCAGCCTGGCGCTGGTGTTTGCGCTCGCCCTCGACAGTGGTCGCCTGCGGATGCAGCGCATCATCCGGCTGAGCATCTTTGTGCCCTACGCGGTGCCCGGCGTGATCGCGGCGCTCATGTGGGGATACCTCTACGGCCCGAACTTCGGTCCGTTCGCCCAGGGAGCCCGGGCAATCGGCCTGCCCACGCCGCCCTTCCTCGGCAACGAGTGGATGCTCGGCTCGATCATGAACATCGTCACCTGGAGCTTCGTGGGCTACAACATGATCATCCTCTACGCCGCCCTGCGGTCCATCCCGACGGAGCTCTACGAGGCGGCCCGGGTCGACGGAGCCGGCGAGTTCCGGGTGGCGTGGTCGATCAAGATCCCCGCGATCAGGCCCGCACTGCTGCTCACCACGATCTTCTCGGTGATCGGCACCTTCCAGCTCTTCAACGAGCCGAACCTGCTACGGATCCTCGCGCCGAACGTCATCGGCGTGGGTTACACGCCCAACCTCTACGCCTACAACCTTGCTTTCATCAATCAGGACATCAACTACGCCGCCGCGATCGCCTTCCTCCTCGGAATCGTCATCATGATCGTGTCGTACGCGGTCCAGTTCGGCGTACTGCGACGGGAGCGCCGCTCATGACCCCGCAGCCCATGGCCGGCCAGCCGCGCGCAGGCACCCCCCCCGGTACCTCCGCCGACGCAGACGACCGGCAGCCCCGGACGGGCCGCCGCCGACCGGTGGGTGGTCAGCGGAGCAACGTGCTCACGATCGCGCTGCTCGCGTGCGCCGCCTATTTCCTCCTGCCCCTTGCGTGGCTTGTCATCGCCTCCACCAAGTCCAACTCGGACCTCTTCTCGACCTTCGGCCTGTGGTTCGCCCACTTCAACCTCGTCGGGAACCTCCGGGACGTGTTCACCTTCCAGGGTGGGATCTACATCTCGTGGTTGCGGAACACGATCTTCTACGCCGTGACGAGCGGGGTGGGTGCCGCGGCTCTCGCCACGGCGGCGGGGTACGCCTTCGCGAAGCTGCACTTCCCGGGTGGCAACGCCCTGTTCGCGATCGTCCTGGGCGCCATCATGGTGCCGCTGACCGCGCTTGCCATCCCGACCTATCTGTTGTTCTCCAACGTCGGGCTGACCGATACGCCCTGGGCGATCATCCTGCCGTCCCTGGTCAGTCCGTTCGGCGTCTACCTGATGCGTATCTACGCCGCGGATGCGATCCCTGACTCCCTCCTCGAGTCGGCCCGCATCGACGGGGCCAGCGAGGCCCGCATCTTCTTCAGCGTCGCGCTGCGGCTGCTCGCACCGGGTTTCGTCACGGTGCTTCTCTTCGCCCTCGTCGCCACCTGGAACAACTACTTCCTGCCCCTGATCATGCTCAACAGCCCGCAGTACTTCCCGCTCACGGTCGGTCTCGCGCAATGGCAGTCCACCTCTTCCGCCGGGTCCGGATCGCAGGCCCTCTTCTCCATGGTGATCACCGGCTCGCTGGTCTCCATCATCCCGCTCGTCGTCGCGTTCCTGTTCCTGCAGCGGTACTGGCAGTCCGGGCTCGCCACGGGCGGTGTCAAGCAGTGACGTCCATGTGCACGAAGTGAAGGGACCGCAACCCCCCATGCGCGAACTTCCCCGGCCCGTCCTCTTCGGCGCTGCGTACTACCACGAGTACCAGCCCTCTCCCCGGCTCGAGAAGGACCTCGACCTCATGGCCGCGGCCGGCTTCTCGGTCATCCGAGTGGGTGAGTCGACCTGGTCGACCTGGGAGCCCGAGGACGGCGTCTTCGACCTGGAGTGGTTGGCCCCCGTCCTGGACGGTGCCGACGAGCGGGGCATCCACGTCATCCTGGGCACCCCCACTTACGCGGTGCCGCCGTGGCTGTCGCGCAAGTACCCCGAGATCGCCGGCGAACGCAGCACCGGGCAGCGCATCCCGTGGGGGGCCCGCCAGGAGGTGGACTTCACCCACCCGGCCTTCCGCTTCCACGCCGAGCGCGTCATCCGGGCCGTCGTCGGGCGTTACGCGGACCATCCTGCGGTGATCGGCGTGCAGGTCGACAACGAACCCGGCCTGGAGCTGCTGCACAACCGGGGTGTCTTTGAGGCCTTCGTCGACCACCTGCGGCACACCTACGGTGACGTCGAGACCCTGAACCGCGAGTGGGGACTGACGTACTGGTCGCACCGGCTGTCCACCTGGGCCGACCTGTGGACCCCGGACGGCAACGCCCAACCGCAGTACGACCTTGCCTGGCGGCGGTTCCAGGCCCAGCTCACCACCGACTTCATCGCCTGGCAGGCCGGCATCGTGCGGGAGATCGCGCTCCCCGACCAGTTCGTCACCACCTGCATCGCCTACAGCCGTCCGGCCCTGGACGACCGCGCGCTCACTGAGGCGCTCGACGTCACCGCCGGCAACCCGTACTACGCGATGCAGGACTCCCTGGCCCTGCCCGGCGAGAGCATCGCGGCGCAGGGATGGACGACCTCGGGGACCTGGAGCATTCTGCAGAGCGCCGACCGGATGTACTCCTCCCGTCAGGAACCGTTCCTGGT
>Ga0209585_10000595_pt1 | contig 13961 bp, 12 predicted proteins | sample NGEPerone_FD_185491 | JGI IMG/M metagenome (GOLD analysis project Ga0209585, IMG submission 185491) | Arctic peat soil microbial communities from the Barrow Environmental Observatory site, Barrow, Alaska, USA - NGEE Permafrost154B-one... | ecosystem: Environmental > Terrestrial > Soil >... | reverse complement strand
GACCGAGACAATCGCATCCTCGACGGGAACGCAGGTGTCGATCACGTACTCGGCTACCTCGGGCAGTCGCTTGCCAGACGAGTGTGATCCCGGGCTTGACAGGCTGGACGTGGCCGTGACTGCGACGACGGTGAGCCCCCGCTCCTTCGCGTAGATCGCCGCGTCGATGCCCGCCGCATTCTTGCCACTGTGCGAGTAAATGACGATGACGTCGCCTGAATAGAGAGGCTCATGGTCGAGGAATTTGTCGATGTAACCCTCGGTGCGCTCGAGCCACAGCAATTCGCGCACGCCGCCAGGCCCAAGCACGTTGTGCCACATGAGGCGGGGGTCGTTCAGCGGGGAAAGCCCCACAAAACTTCCATAGCGAGGAAAAGCTTCGAGGGTTGGAATCACCGAGTGACCACTGCCGAACAGGTGAACCAGACCCTTGTTGCCCAGAGTGTCAGCACACTTGTTGGCGACCTGGTCGAGTACCTCGTTCTGACTATCGGCGAACCTCTCCAGAATGGAGATCAGGCCTTCAGTGTATGCAGGGCGCGTTGTCATTTCTTGCCTTTCGTATTTCTATTTGGAGTTTTGAAGGACGACGGAAAGTTGGTATCGATCCCCTCTCAGAATGCTGGTTGTGTATTCGAAGGCTCCACGCTCTTCGAAAGTGACTCTCGTCACCACGAAGGCGTGGCTGCCTTGAGCGACACGCAAAAGTGCGGACTGGCTTCGAGGGACACCAGCGACTTTGAATACCTCGATTGCTCTGAGCGGAGCTAGCCCAAAGTCCGTCTTGAGGATTTCGTAGAGCGAGACGTCGTCCTTCATCAGCCGGTCGAGTCCGGGGCAGCGATCGGCCAGAATGAGCGCAGTCTGGATGCCGATCGGACTGTCATCCGCAGTGCGCAGTCTGCGCAGATGCCAGAGCATTGTCCCCGGCTCAATCATCATCTTCTCGGCCACAGCGTCGGAGGCCGGGACCATGTCCATACTGAGCACGCGTGACCCTGGTTTCATACCGAGGTTCGTGAGCTCGGCCGAAAACGAAGAAACCGATCGTGCCGCCGCGGTCATTCGCGCGTCCCGCACGAATGTTCCCTTGCCGCGGCCACGGCTGAGCAGTCCCTCGCCAGTCAGGTTCGCCAGCGCTTTTCGGACCGTAACCCGGCTTACATCGTAGGTGGCGCAGAATTCGGTCTCTGTCGGGATCTGTTCATCGACCCTCCACTCACCGCTGGCAATCCGTGCCCGAACAATGGCCTCGATTTGCGCGTACAGCGGCACCACCGACGTCCTGTCCACCCACCTCGCTTGGCTCAGAACTGGTTCTTGCACTAGCCCATCGCCTCCAGTTCGCGATTCGAATCGATTGCCGAGTGCAGCGCGCCAACCACCCCCGCATGTATGCCGAGTTTCGCCAGGACCAGAGGAACATCCCGGCCAGCTGGCGAAGCGTAGGCCGAACGTGCCGCCGTGATCGATCCCTCGAGGAAGTCAAACGACTGGGTCAAGCCCCCGGAGAACACGATGAGATCAGGATCAAAAATACTTGCCAGTGCGGCCAGCCCACGCCCGACTAAGGCGCCGAAGGTGTCGATCACCTGCTTCGCACGGAGCTCACCTGCGTGAGCGGCCTGCAAGAGTTGGGCCGCGCCACCCCACGGCTCGGCGAGGACATCAAGGGCCATACCGGAAGCCCGCTGTTCCCATTGACCGTGGTCGGCGTCCGGTTCGGAATCGTCGAGAGACAGCCAACCGAACGCCCCTGCGGACCCACTCCGACCGCGCATGATCTGGCCGTTGACCTGGATGGAACCGCCGATTCCGGTACCAAAGGCCACCAACAAGACATTTGGCTGTCCCACCGCGGCCCCTTCACGGGACTCCGCCATCAGCGTGGCGTGTCCGTCGTTGAGCAGCGTGACAAGAGCCCCGAGACGCGCTGACACGGTCGCGGCCAGCGGATAGGAGTCCAGAAAACGCAGGTTGGGAATCCACACCGGAACCTCACGCCCCGTTTGACCGGGCAGACCGATCGCGAGCGAAGAGATAGTCCGACCAGCCGCCAGTTCTTGCGCGACGCTCACCACCGTATCCACGATCGCCTCCGCAGTGCGGGGAGTCGGCCTCGCGATGATGTCCGAACGCACGCCGCGTTGATTCTGTGCAATCAGGCGCACCCATGTTCCCCCGATGTCCACACCAATACACAGTGTGTCAGACACGATCTACTTCACCCCCGATCGAGCAATACCCTGCACGAAAACGCGCTGAGCGAGAAGAAACAACACGATGGTCGGCAGACTGGCGATGATGGCGCCCGCCATGACGACACTCTGGTACTGCACGCTGGTGCTGTAACTGAGCAGTCGGGAAAGAGTCAACACGATTGGATACTTGTCCGGCGACTGCAGTATCGACAAAGGCCACAAGAAGTTGTTCCAGTAGTAGACGACCGCGAAGACAAGGAGTGTGATGATTGGCGTCTTTAGCAATGGCACAATGATACTCAAGAGAATGCGGAACTCGCTCGCACCGTCAACGCGCGCCGCATCGATCAGCTCATCCGGAATGTCCTGGATGAATTGGCGCATCAGGAAGATGCCGAAGGCGTTGGCTAACCACGGTAACATCACTCCGAGGTAACTATCTGACAACCCCATGCTAGTGATCAATTTGTACAGTGGCACGAGGGTAACGATTGGTGGCAGAAACATTGTTCCAATCACCAGCCAAAATATAGTGTCCCGCCCTCGGAAGCGGTATTTGGCGAATACGTAACCGGCCAAAATGCTCGTCACCAGCACAGAGGTACTGCACACACCTGCGATGAGCGCACTGTTGAGAAACGACTGTGCGAACGGGACCACCTCGAAGACCCGACCATAGGCCGAGAATGTCAGGTCCGTCGGCCACCACGTGGGCGGTATCGCCCCCATTTCTTGCGGGGACTTCAAACTGGAGATGACCAGCCAGTAGAGCGGGAATAGCGGTACGGCCGCCACAACCATGAGAACTATGGAGAGAAATATGCGCGTGGGCCTGATACCGCCCCGCCTCCGACCCTCGGGTCTCGTCTGGCCCTTTCTGGCGCTAGGCATCGTGGTCACGTGTGCCGCCTCGATGCTGCTGCAAGAGTCCCGCCCACGAGGGCTATGAAGAGCAGCAGGCTGAACGCCATGGCGCTCGCCTCACCGGCGAGGCCGTTTTGGAAGGCTGTCCGCTGGATATCGAAGGACAACACCAGAGTGGAGTTCACCGGCCCACCCTGCGTCAGCAGGTACACGGGGTCGAAGACCTGAATGGAGTTGACGACCGTCATCAGGATGACAAAAACGAGGGAACTGCGCAGAAGCGGAATCGTCACGCTGACGGCCTGCTGGAACGCACTCGCACCGTCCAGTCTGGCCGCCTCGTAGACCTCCTGGGGGATCTGGGTGAGCCCAGCGACCAACAACACAACGTAGTAGCCGAGCATCTGCCAGACGTTGAAGATAATGAGTGAGATCAGCGCCGCATTGGGATTGCTCAACCAACCGGGCGATGCTATGCCGAACAAGTGTAAAATGCTGTCGACGGGCCCGTATTGCGGCGAGTAGAGTTGACTCCAAATGATGACGATCGCGACCGTAGGAATAACATACGTGCTGAACAGGATAACCTGAACAACTCCCCTGCCGCGAAGCCGCGGAAAGTATAGAAGCATGGCGATCAATAGGGCCATTGGCACTGTAATGAGGACGCTGAGTCCAACATAGACGGCGGTGTTTATGAAGGCTGTGAGATGCGTCGAACCCGTGAAGACGCTTACGTAATTGTCGACTCCGGTCCATTTCATATCACCCAGGGGTGTGAGCATAGACCAGCGGTGGAAACTTATCCACAGGGTTAACAACAGCGGGAGAAAGATGAAAGCCGTGATGATGAGCAAGGCCGGGCTGAGAAAGACTAGCGCAGCCAAGCTATGACGGTCACTGCGGCCGCCCCGCCGTGGGGCACGACGACGGACGCCGCGCCCCACAGCAGTGTGCAGTGCTGCAGGCACTCTTACTTCCCTGCAGCTATGGCGCTGTCGACGTTGGTGTTCGCGCTGGCCATAGCTTCAGCGGGCGTGGCCTTGCCGAATACGAGGGCTTCGATATTCGTCTGCAGCGCCTGGGTCGCAGCCGCCCCACCAATCACAGAGGGGAATGGCGTCGCGTCCGGCAGCCCGTCAACATACGCTTTGAGGAATGGATCGCTCAATTCGCTGGTGTGGGCCTTGAGGTCAGAGGTACGACTCGGGAGAATCCCCATGCCCATCAGAACGTCAGCCATTGCCGAGGAACCATTCTTACCAGACTCCGGACCGTTTAAGAACGTCAGGAACTGCCAAGCTGCCTTCTGCTTGGCAGTATCCGCGTTGCCGTTAACCATCGTCAACCAGTTGTAAGAAATGCTCGAGGACTTGGTTCCGCTGGGCCCTACCGGGATGGGAGCCGTGGCGACGTCCTTGTAGGCGTCTCCCATGGCAGTCTTCAGAGCGCTCTGCCACCAGTTCGCCATAATGATCATCCCGGTCTTACCGTTGGTGAAATTATCGAGATACGGACCTGTGGTGTTGGCGTTGGCTGCGCTCATCGTCGGAACAGTCGACCCGTCTTTGACGAGCTGCGCATAGAGGTCCGCCACCGCTATGGCTTGGGGCGAGGTGAGATCTGCTTTCGTGCCGCCCGCATCCAGCATTGATCCGCCATTGGATGCCACCAGCGACAGGAACGGGTGCACCACGCCGGAATCCCAGTTGGTGATGACCCCGAAGCCTTGCCGGCCTTGAGCCTTGTTGGTCAACTTCTTGGCGTCGGCCACCAACTCGGAGAATGTCGCTGGTGGGGAACTGATCCCAGCCGCGGCGAACAACTTAGTGTTGTAGTTGAGCTCGTACAGGTCGACCTCGTTGGGGATCCCGTAGGCAGTACCGTTCGAGCTGACTGCATCCACCAGGTTCTGCGGCCAATTTGCCTTGAGGTTGGTCGCGATGTCGGCCGGAGCCTTGGCTGCGATGCTGTCACGAACCAGCTCGGGGAGCCACAGGCTGTAGATCGATGCGATGGTCGGCCCGTTGGCCGATGCGCCTTGGGTGCGGAGGGTGCTGAGCAGGTTTGCGAACGGAACCGCCTGCACCTTTACTGTGATGTTCGGTTCCAGCTTCTTGAAGGCAGCGGCCGCAGCCTCGAGCTGGGTAACCTGTTCGGGGCCCCAGTGTGTCAAGAAGGTGACCTCTTGCGGGCCTGCCGTTGCCGTCGGGCTCTTGGCGGCGTTACCTCCTGAGCAAGCGGCCAACGCGAGCGCAAGTACTGCAGCACCGGCTGTCAATGCGGTGGCGCGTCGCCCCAACCGGCGGCTGAGTTGACTCATGTGTGTCTCCTTCGTAGTCATCAAGGTGGGGCTTCGTTGCCGCACCTCGTCCCATTGACCTATTATTAGTACAATATGTTGAACTTGGCAATGGGTGAGTTGACTCTCCAAGATGCCCGCGTCGCGGTCATGACCGCAGTTGGCGCCCCCCGTTGCGGAAACGGAGTCTCGTGAGGACCAACGCTGGTGTTCTGCTGACCGGTCGACTCGTTACGCCGCTCGCCATCGTCAGCGACGGCGCCGTGGTGCTCGACGGTGAACGGATCGCCTTTGCTGGCAAGGCTTGCGAGCTTCCGCAGCGGTGGAGAGACGCACAGCCCCCGGCTGGCTGGACCAAACAACACACCCTGTTGCCCGGGCTGGTCGACGTGCACTGCCACGGTGGCGCCGGTGGCGAGTTCGGCCCGGATGCCGGGTCCGCCCGTGTGGCGGTCGACTACCACCACCGCAGCGGCACCACCTCACTGGTGGGCAGCCTGGTCTCGAACACTCACGATGCGCTGATCGACGGTGTGACGACCTGCGCGGCGCTGGTCGCCCAAGGCGAGCTGGCCGGCATACATCTGGAGGGTCCGTTCCTGTCGATGGAGCGCCGGGGTGCCCAGAATCCTGCCGCGCTGTGCGACGTCGACGTCGCCTTGGTTGAGGCGCTGGTTGAGGCTGCCACGGCTGCGGGCGCGCCCACGGCGATCGCCCAGATGACCTTCGCGCCCGAACGCCCGGGCGCGGCGGACCTTCCGGCGCTGCTGGGCTCCCACGCCATCGTGGCCGCCGTCGGCCACACGGCCTGCGATGCCGAGGCTGCCTGGGCCGCACTTCGCGCCAGCCTCGACGCGGCGCCGCGGGGTGGACGGCCGCTGGTCACCCACGTCTTCAACGGTATGGCGCCCCTGCACCACCGCGCGCCGGGCCCGGTCAGCGCCGCCCTGGCCGCCGCCGCCCGTGGTGAGGCGGTTCTGGAGGTGATCGGTGACGGTGTCCATCTGGCTCCTGCCACTGTGCGGATGCTCTTCGATCTTGTTGGCGCACACGGGATCTGCCTCATGACCGATGCCATGGCTGCCAGTGGGATGCCCGACGGCACCTACACCCTCGGGGGCCAGGACGTCATCGTCTCGGGTCGCACCGCCCGGCTCGCCGAAGGCGACTCGATCGCCGGCGGGGTCGCCACGATGCTCGACGTGGTCCGTTGGTGCGTGCAGTCTGCGGGCATCCCGTTGTTCGACGCCGTCACTGCAGCCTCGTCCACGCCCAGCCAGGCCCTCGCGCTGGCTGGGATCGGCGGGCTGCAGGCCGGCAACCTGGCCGACGTCGTGGTCGTCGACGACCAGCTGTCACTTCATGGTGTGATGCGCCGAAGTGAATGGCTCTTCGAAGACATACTCTGACCGATTCAACGTGGTTCCAGTCAGATTCGTTCACCAAGAGAGGCAAAGCGTGCAGACGATCATGGCCCAGGAGGTCGCCGAGCAGCCGGCCGCCATCGCGGCAACGATGGAGGCGCTTCGCCCCTTGCGCCCACAGATCGCGCGGCTCGCAAGTGGCCGGCAGCAGATCCTCTTCGTCGCGCGCGGCTCATCGGACAACGCCGCGATCTACGGTCGTTACCTGCTCGAGGTGCACGCCGGACGGACCGCCTCCCTGGCGGCGCCCAGCGTGGCGACGCACTATCGCAGTCAGCTCGACCTGACCGGTGCTCTGGTGGTCTGCATCTCCCAGTCTGGCCAGACCGAGGAGATCGTCGCGACCCAGGAGTGGGCCCGTCAGTGCGGAGCCGTGACCATCGCGGTCACCAACGTGGAGGGCAGCCCGCTGGCGCAGGCCGCCGACCTGGCAATGGTCACCCAAGCCGGCCCTGAGCGGGCGGTCCCGGCGACCAAGACGTTCACCACTCAGCTCACCGCCATGGCGGTCTTGGCCACGGCGCTGGCCCCTGACCCGACGGCCCTGGACGCCGACCTGGACCACGTGCCGGCGGAGATCAAAAAGCTCATCGCCGACCGCGCTGGTATCGATGAGGCCGTGACCCTTCTCGCGCGCACCAACGAAGTGCTCGTCAGCAGCCGCGGACTGGCGTATGCCGCAGCCGTGGAGACAGCGCTCAAACTGGAGGAGACCTGCCTGCGCCCAGTGCGCGGCCTGTCCTACGCGGACCTCAAGCACGGCCCCATCGCAATCGTCGACCCGCAGCTGGTCTCGATCGTCCTGGCAGCAAAGGACGGGCCCATGCTCGAAGGCCTCACCGAGCTGCTGGCTGATCTTCGTTCGCGCGGGGCCCTGACCGTCGGTATCGGTGGGGGCGCGGAGTTCGCCTCCGCCGCGGACGTGAGCGTCGCGGGGCCGGATCTGCCCGAGACGGTTGCGCCCATCGGCCTGGTCGTCGCCGGTCAGCTGCTCGCCGAGGGTCTCGCCCGGGCGCTCGGGCTGAATCCCGACGCGCCTCGCGGGCTTGACAAAGTGACCCAGACCGATACCTGAACGAGGTTCGTCATCTCTGCCCCAACTACGCTGGCCTTTATGGCGCAGCGAGCTTTCGTCCAGACGGGTATCGGGCTGCCTGAGTACCTCGTGACGATCGCGCTCATGGTGCCGGACAACGTCCTCGGGATGCTCCGACGGCCGCTGGGGGAGTTGTCGTGACGTCGGGCGGACCCCTGCGGGTTGGGGTCATCGGGCTGGGTGACATTGCCCAGAAGGCCTATCTGCCGGTGCTCGCGGCGCGGGGAGCACGAAGTGGTCCGCTGGACACTCGCGGACGGCATCACGTTCGGCTGGAAAGAGATGGAGATCGTCGAATGCAGGATCGGCGAGATCGTCACGAGCTTCGGCGGCATGGTAAAGGTCACGTGTCGCAATGAGCACTAGACGGATGGGGACGGAGGGGTGCGGAAACTGTTCCGCAAGATGATCCGTGACCGTTCATGGATCGTCAGCCGGGACGGTCCTGGTGATTCACAACGACGGCCGTCTGCGGATCGGAACAGTCCCGCTGGCGGTTCCCTGATTCGGACGGACGGGCTTGAAGGTGCGGTCCTTGGCGGCGGTGTGGCGCACCTCCGGCTCTGAAGAACGAGTGGATCGTCGACGGCGTTCGATTCCAACGCGAGCCACAGCCGTTCTCGGCTTGGCTCACCGCATCTCGCGATGAGGCTCGGGGAGCTCCTATCCGGGAGTTCGATTGTGGGACGCTTGACCCATGTGGCTAACTCGAACAGCGAGGATCGAACTCGCAGATCCTCCGCCTCCGATGTTGGGCCGTCACCCCTTCTTTGCGACGAACGGCTGCACGGTCGTGGTGGGGGCTATTGGCGGTGCAGAGGAGTTCGACACACCTCCGGATGATCGGTCACGGCTGATGTGGCCGTTCGAAGGCGAGGCTGTCACAGTCGGCGTCTCAGTCACGGTTGGAACCAGCCTGCCAGAACTCGTTGCGGGCCGTCTTCGCGTCCCGGACGAGCCTCGTGAGCGCGCGGAAGCGGCGATCGACGAGTACGCCGACATGCTGGCAGTTACCTACCAGTGCCGCCGGATCGTTCGGTCACCGATGGTGGGGTGTGTAGCTATGGCGCCAGCCAGCGACGCGGAGCGTGGCGCGCTCACAGATATAACTGAACTTCACGCAGACCGCCAAGGCTATCCGATGGCGAGGGTGCTTCCCACGCTAGCGCCAAGTGCTCTCCAGCCCTCGTTCGGCGACCGTCCTGACGCCGTCGCGCTCCTTGCCGATGCTCAGTCGGAAGCCAACTCCGTCGCGCGCGCCCGCGAGTACTTCAGGCTTCTCGAACGTGCGTTTACCGAGGGAAGTACGAAACTCGTAGATCCGCTCACCGAATTCCTAGCGAGTCACCCTCAACAAGTCGCTCTCGGCTACGGACGTGGCGAGGTGGAGTACTGGCTCACTACCCTGCGAGCCGAAACTGTGCATGGTGACAAGCGCTCTCGGTTCGCCCGGGCCGTTGACGTTCAGCCGTATCTTGGCCGTCTCGAGGTGGCCGCCTACGACGTAGTGTTCAACAAGGCAAACTGGCGACAGATTGATGCGGCACGTCGAGATGGTCAGACCCTCCTCAGCGCAGTCCAGCCGGATGCCCGCAGCATCGTGTTGTTAGATCCGAGAGCCGCGGTTCGAAACACATGGCGAGATCCGTTCGGCAGGTACCCCACCGATTGGAAGGCTCGACTCTCAATGCCTCCTGGGTGGATCTGGGCGGGCCCGGGTCAACGAGATGATTTCGATCGGGAGAAAGCCAAGAAGGAAGGCTGGGACCTCTACTGAGCGGTAACCGTAGACCTGTGCCCTTTTTAAGTTGGGCCTGCTTGCCCCGGCGTAGGTTCATTCTCAGGGCGCGCTACGCGGTGTATCGGGGGCGACGGCACGCGTCTAAGTGGGCGGTAGGACGCGCCCGCTGGTAGATCCGGTTGTATTGGTGACCGTCTGCCGTCCCGATGGCGAACCTTCCACGTGGAACGTCGACGGCAGCCGTGGCGTGAGAGGCCATGACTGTTGGCGTGTATGTAAATACCCCGAGACCGCGGGGTCGTACGACACGCCTGCTCTGGCCGCCTGACCTTCCATCACTCCCGATTCGGCCGGAGCTGAGAACCACGAGCTGGCCGTGGGCGTCGGCGCGGAGCCAGCCCCGGACCTTGCTTGCATTGCCCCTGAACCGTTGGCTGCCTCCGCCGATCTCAACAGAGATTCAGCGCATGGTGTACCGCCCTGCGCGTAGTCGCTGCGTCGGCGGGATCAGCCTGCCTGTTGGACTCGAGGGGCAATCAACATGTTCGTCAGCGACGTCAACATCCAGCCAAACCGCACGGGCCTGCCCGGTATCGCCTCCTTGGAGTCCATCGTCGGCGCCTTGCTCACGTTCGGGCTTGTTGCAGCCGTCGCGGGTATCGCCATCTCGGCGATCGCGTGGGCCATCGGCTCGCACTCTGGCAATCCGCATGTCGCAGGAAAGGGCAAGTCCGGGGTACTGGTTGCTCTTGGCGCGGCGTTCCTGATCGGCGGCGCGACGTTCCTGGTGAACTTCTTCAACACTCAGGGCGGCCTCCTCTCATGAGCCGTCTGGCCTCGACTTCTGTCCGAGGGAAGTGGGCGCTGGGAGTGACCGTGATGGTGTTGCTGGCTGGCGTCACCGTTGCGGTCATCGTCGAGCACACGTCGACAACATCGGCCGGCCGTTCCGCCGTGGAAGCCTCGAGCCCGAGACCAGCGACAACCCCGTCGCCATCGGGCCCGTCGTCACTGACATCAGAACAACAGTTGGAGCTGCAGCGCAGCATCAGCCGCATTCGCGGCGTCGTGCCGGTCACTGCGGCGGCGTCCCTGCAGTACCCCGCGGTGGGTGCGGAAGCCCGTCGGCAGGCTGACCTCTACGCAGCCGCGTTCGTGCGTCAGCTGTTCACCCAGGACTACCGCGTTAGCCGCAACGTGCTGCTCGCTTGGGTGCAGTCCGAGTCGGCACGCTCGACCGACCCGCTCGTGGTCGGGCTGACCCCCGTGGACCTGCGAAGCAGGATGGCCGTCGCTTCCATACAGGACGGCGTCAATGGTCCGTCACCGATGCCAAGTCAGCGCGAGTGGGGGGGACTGGCTCGACGACAGGGACATACGACGGCCCGGATTCAACGCGTCACCCAGCCGGTGTCCTGGGCAAGGGCGGTCGCGGACGGCTCGATCACCGATCCGGGTGTCACCGCCCGCCAGGTCGACGCCGAGGTCACGTTGCACGCCATTGACGACGGCAAGCCCACGGTCGTGCGATACAGCGTGGCCCTGGTGATCAACCTGGAGGGACCGCCGGTTCGCGGCGGATACGGGTTCGTTGCGGCGATCACCTACAACACGGTCCGGGTGAACTGAACATGAGCTGCACCGGACCGAACGCCTTCAACCCCATTTGCCGCATCGACGACATCACGACCATGGCCGCCAATGACGCGTTGTCGAACATCGCCGGATGGTTCGGCGAGGCGGCATCGGAGGCGACGACCTGGCTGTGGCAGGAGATTGGGTCGGCAACGTCGGTGAACCTCGACTCTCCGCAGTTGGCAACCGATCTCGCCGCGACGTCCGCCATAGCCGTCGTCCTGAGCCTCGCACTGTTCCTGGTGCAGGTCATCACGTCCGTTCTGCGCCGCGAACCGAGCGGACTTGGCCGGGCGGTCAAGGGCCTGGTGATCGCCCTCGTCGCGTCGGTCTTCGCTCTTGGCGTCACGAGAATCCTTCTGGCAGTGGTGGATTCACTGGCCGAAGGTGTCGTCAGCTACGCCATGGGCACGAACATCGAGGGTCTGGGAGCCCAGCTCGCGATCGCGAACATCGCAGGGGTGACGAACCCTGCGATTGTCCTGCTGTTCTCCATCATCATTCTCGCGGCCGTCGTCGTGGTCTGGGCCGCGATGATGATCCGCAAGATGATGATCATCATCGCGGCCGTGCTCACCCCCTTGGCCTTCTCCGGTGCCACCGCCGACATCACCCGTGGTTGGGTCCGCAAATGGATCGAGTTCATGGCCGCGATGATCGCCTCCAAACTGCTCTTGGTCATCATCTTCATGATCGGGGTGTCCGTCATGGAAGGCGCCGGGATGAGCGCCCAACCGGGGCCGGGACAGCAGCTCACCCAGCTGGCCACCGGGTCGCTCATCCTCCTGATGGGAGGGTTCGCGCCCTGGGCCGCAATCAAGATGTTCCACTTCACCGGCGACGCGCTGCACACCGCACACGCCTCCGTCGCACAGGCGCCCAGCGGTGCGCGGGCAGTCCTGGCCGCACCGCAGAAGGCCAACGCCATGCACTCCCAGGCCTCGCATGCGGCCGCCAAGCTGTCCGGGACCGGCGCCGGGCCCGCTCGCAGCGAACCTCGTAAAGAGAGCGCCGATCTGCTCAAGGACAAGCCGGGAGCAGACGGAAACCCGGGTGGGAGCGTCAGCCCTGCCGCGTCCGGCAAAGGACTTCCCGTTGCCACTGCCAAACCACTCGCCGCGGGTGCAGGTTCCTCCGCTGTCGCGGGCGGATCGGGCGCAGCGGCGGCGGCTGGCGGATCCGTGGCAGCCGCCGCTGTGGTGGCTCCCGTGGTTGTCGCCGCCGCAGCTGTGACAGCGGCCAAGAAGGCGGCCACCGCGACGGCCAGCGGTGCAGGTCAAGCCTCGCCTGCGCCTCCAACCTCACCAGTCCAGGAATGGCCCCACCGCCAGAGGACCAACTAAGAAGTCGTGACCTCGTTCGCCTCCCCCCGAGTCGCAGAGAGCAAACACCATGAGCGATACCGCCCAAGCAATCCCACCCAATCTCGTCCGATTCGGCCGGCGATCATCTCGCGGGCTGTTGCTTGGCTTCTCTGCCGCGCGGGTCGCGTGCATCGCCGCCGCCGCAGCCGTGTTCATCCCGTCCCTGCTTATCGCGGGCATCGTCGGCTTGGCCGTCACCGCCACGCTCTGGGTCAGCCTGCTGGCCGCGGCTTTCGTGCCGTGGGCCGGGCGACCCATCATCGAGACCGCGCCCACCGCGGCGCACTTCCTGAGCCGCCGCGCCCTCAGGCAAACGAGGTATGCCGTCCGTCCGGGCAAGCCCCGCCCAGCCGGAACGTTGGCGCTGCCAGGGGATGCGGCGGCGCTGCGCTGGCTCGCGGACTCGGCAACGGGCGCCGTCATGGTGCATGACCCTCACGAACAGACCCTGACCGCGGTCGCGCACGTGCGCCACCCGGCATACGTGCTGCTCTCCCCCGGCGAACAGTCCCGACGCGTCCAGGGCTGGGGCCGAGCATTGGCCGGGCTGGCGGCCTCGGGCACCTGCGCCAGGGTGCAGATCCTGGAGTCTGCCCAGCCCGACAGTGGCCGCGGGATGAGCGACTGGTGGAGGGAACACCAAAGCCCCGACGCCGGACAGTGGGCTGTCGAGCAGTACGACGAGCTCATGGAGACCAAGGCCCCGGCGGCCTCAACCCATCGCACCCTGATCGCCTTGTCCCTGGATCTGAAACGAGCCGGCAGAGCGATCAGGGACGCCGGTCGGGGCATGACCGGCTCAGCGGTCGTGCTGGCCCAGGACATGGCCGCGTTCGAGTCCGGGCTCCGCGCGGCTGAGCTCAAGCTGGTGTCATGGCTGGGCCCATCCGACCTTGCCGGCGTTGTCCGCGGCGCGTACGACCCCAACGGCTGGGCCCAGCTCGATGGAACAGGGGTGGGCCAGGACCTGGCAACGGCTGGGCCAGTCGCGGTCGAAGAGCACTGGGACCACCTGCGCCACGACAGCGGCTTCTCTGCGGTGCTGTGGATCAGCGAGTGGCCGCGCATCGACGTCCCACCTCACTTCCTGCACGCGCTCGAATTCGCGCCGGGCGTGCGCAAGACAATCTCGATCACGGCCACCCCGCTGTCCACCGCTGCGGCGATGCGCGACATCCGCAAAGCCAAGGTCGAGTACGTCACCGACGCCGCGCAGAAGTCCCGCCTTGGCGTGATCACGGACCTGGCCGACGCCCAGGAACTCTCAGACGTGATGACCCGGGAGCAGGCCCTGATCAGCGGCCATGCAGATCTGCGATTCACCGGCCTGATCG
>Ga0209585_10000594_pt1 | contig 13995 bp, 14 predicted proteins | sample NGEPerone_FD_185491 | JGI IMG/M metagenome (GOLD analysis project Ga0209585, IMG submission 185491) | Arctic peat soil microbial communities from the Barrow Environmental Observatory site, Barrow, Alaska, USA - NGEE Permafrost154B-one... | ecosystem: Environmental > Terrestrial > Soil >... | reverse complement strand
TCAATGAAAATATTGAATCAAAATAAATAAATCTAAATTTGTAATACGCTAATCCAAACAAGGTGATAATCGTTCTAAGAACTCTAAAGAATAGGTGGTCAAATTACACCGGCGCAGGGTGGTCAATATAAAACGGCGTAGGGTGGTCAATTTAGCCGGCAAATCCAGTTATTGCTTCAATGTTCATATCTCTCTTTGTATTTTGTGACATCCAATTTTAGGTATTTTCAGGTGAAAGTAAGCCTTAAAATTAATATTTTTTATTTCTATCTGAATATTTTTTTGCTTTAATTTCATTGAAGTCACAAATTCTTCTTCTTATTGTTTAATTTACAACAATAATTGACCAGATTCCAGCCAATGCAAGTTTGATTATGAAGATTGAATTTGTAAAAGAGCTGGCTGATTTAAAATGATTATTACAGGCATTATGCACAATTTTTTCCAGAGCAAAGATTTTAATAGATGGTACGTTCAATCTTTAATGTGATGACTGAGCATCTTGGTTGCCATTTTTTGAGCACTCCGTTTACGAAAAAGTGAGCAGTTGTAGTTACCGATTACAACTTTTCATAACCTTAAATTTTAAAATGTTTGCTATTCCATTTGATTTAGTTTATTACTTACGAATTTTTCAATTTTATCAAATTTTTTTCGTTGATGTCTTTTAAATGTTGCATCAAATATTCTCTACTATATTTTGATTGAAATGAAAGTGTCAACCCTTTATCATCTTCATTAAGATATATTTTTGGATGATTTGTTGTTAACGTAGAAAACCCAAAATTCCAAGCACAAAGTTTTTCTGTTTTGATTGCTTTACCATATTTAAGTTCCAAAATTTCTAACAGTGGCTGATACAAAACATCAGATTTACAACCAAAATCAATCAATACTTCATAAAGTTTATCATTAAAATAATACATTGTTAAAGATTTTACTTTACCGCCAGCAAAAGAACCTTTAAGATTGATATTGCCATTTGATGCAATAAAATCAACTTTAAGTTCATTTGAATTCTTAAAATATTCTATTGCCTCTTTTTTTGATGAATTCCATTTCAAATCCATAAATCCAGGAAAAATAGAATCAGCACGTATTACTGGTATTGCCAATTTATTAGCCCAAGCAATAGAATCCCTTTTTAGTAATTCAATTAGACTTAATTTTTTTTTCGGATTTCCACAAGAAAATAGATATAGTACAGTAATAGAGAGGATAAATAAACGTTTCATAATGTTATATATCTTTATGTTTTAAGGCTCAAATTTATACAATATTAAAATGAGTATCGAATAAAATGCAATTAAATTATCATAATCGGATAATTCAACTATGTTTACCCAAGAAATGCAACCTAAGTTTCAAAAATGTAAGTTGTTAGATATAGTTGTCCAATCCATCCACAAGATTCTTAAATTCTTAAGATTGTCCAAAGTTGTTTTGATTATTGAGTTGATTGAATTAATTCTAATATAAGCATTCGGTGAGGTACGTCTTGTTTTCCTGAAAAATCGGGATTTTACTATCAAAGTTATTCTAATATGTTCGGAGAACTTTTATAGACTTATGAGAGTATGTTACAATTTTGGTTTTGAAGTTTAACGCTGTGCGGTAGCAGTTCTGCTAGTTCTTTGTTGTAATCTTGGTCGTATTTATGGATATTGTTCAAGAATAAGACAATTCATTCACAGAAGTTTACATCATTTTAGATCTAGTACCTTGACCACACAAAACCATTCTGATTTCCTGCTTGGTTTTATATCATCTCTGTAAATGTCTTATTTTTTTCATAAAATTCCTTAGCTTTTTTCAGTGCAACATTTACATCTTTAACATTTGGCACATCTGAAATTTTGAATTCTAATGATTTCAATTTTTTAGGTTCATATAAATCAGATGAAAAACCTTTCAATTTATAAGGTGGACTGTCAATACGTTTTCTATCAATTGTAAAAACAGCAAGTCCTGGATTTATAAAAGAATTTTTAATCGCATCAGTTTCATACAAATAACTTACAGAGCCAATTCTAACATCAAAGTGTACATTTTTTGATGTCCAAGAACCAAAATATCCTTCGTCTTCTTTATATCCATCGCCCCTTATTGTAATTGAATTAAAATCTTGTTCAAAAGTCTCAATATAGAACCGTTCCTTATCTGTTCTACCAATGAAAAAGCCAACCCAAACTCCTTCTAAATACGATGGACCAAAAATCCATTTCTTGATAAATCGAATTTTCATTAATACATCCTTAAAAAATGTCAAGACTAATCGAAATATCCCAATGGATATCAATACTGCAATCAGTATTTTTAAATTAGGGTATTCAACCGCAACAGTTGAAATTAATCTCCATAGATAGAACACTATCAGAGTAGTTATACTTAATGCTATACTATGTAGTCTTATCAAAGGGTTCATATTACTTATTAAGACATCCAAATATCAAGTTGAGAGCAGTTTTAACCTTATAGATAACGTTCCGTATCTATTCGTAGGAAGAGATAACTAACGAACTTTCTGCAAAGATCTGCACTTCAAATATACTCTTTCCTGTCAACGAAGCAATGAAACCCGACTTGCGGGTAGCTTGCTGTTGCACTAAATCCCACTCTCGTAGGATAGCTTTTCTGCTCAAATATACCTAAAATGGTACTGAACGGGAGCACGAACTCCCTAAAAACTAATTTCTTAATTTTTAAAGTTCAGTACCATGAGAAAGAAGAGCGAATTTACGATTCTGGAGCGAGCCATGCAAACTGTTGAAGGCTTCGACAAAGTGTATCACAAGATGCAACAACAGACAACTCTTGGCGGCAGGAGTCAAAGTACATTGGAAAACTACATTCGGCGGATAGCTTTAGTCTGTCTGGAGTTTAACCGTCTTCCTGAAAATATTTCTGAAGACGAGATCAATGAGTACCTTACTGGTCTGGCTCAAATGTCCCAATCTCCATCACGGAGCAGTTTCAAACATGCTGTTTATGGACTTCGTTACTATTTCCGCCACATAGGGCAAAACAAACGCGCCATCAACTTGCCGTCAATGAAAAAAGAAGTAAAACTTCCGGTGATTTTCAATCGCATCGAGCTTCGCCAATTGTTTAAGGCTCCAACTCTTTTGAAGCACCGCATTGTGCTGACTTTGATCTATTCGGCAGGACTGCGTTCGCAGGAGGCCATTAACCTGAAACTTTCAGATATCGACTTTGAGCGCAAAACCATTCACATCCGCCAGAGCAAATACAAGAAAGACCGCATTGTGCCGCTGTCCGATTACATTGCCAAAGGACTTATAAAATACATTTCAGCAGAACACCCGCATATCTGGCTGTTTAACGGCAAAGAACCCGACGGACGCTACAGCGTGAAAGGACTGAGCTGGATCATACGCGAAAACCTGAAAAAAACAGATATCAGAAAAGATGTTTCCCTCCATTCGTTGCGACATAACTATGCGACCCACTTGCTCGAAGATGGGGTAAATATTGTTACCATCAAGGAGTTGTTGGGCCATGCCCATATTACGACAACGATGATCTATTTGCATGTTGCACAGATCGCGCCTGGCGGTGCCCATAGTCCTTTGGATACATTGTATCCACAAAAGTAGTGGAGCGTCCAAAGTATGAAGTTTCCCAGATCATCAATCGGTTTGGACGGCAATATATTGACCAGTGTCAGCCCAACAGCTTTGTGGTGCGTACGCTCGATGCTTTGCACAAATGCCGGACATCGGCCCTGGGCGGGCACAAAGATGCCTGCGATTGTTGCGGCAAGGAGCGGATCAGTTACAATAGCTGTGGCAACCGCCACTGCCCTAAATGTCAGTCAAACAAACAGGCACTTTGGGTTGATGACCGCATGAATGATGCCATGGATGTGAAATACTTCCATGTGGTGTTTACTGTTCCTGAGTCGTTGAACCAGGTGTGCCTGCTCGACAGCAAACGGTTTTACAGCACCCTGTTTGAGTGTGTCTGGAGCGTGTTGCAGACATTTGGCTACAGCCACTACGGAGTTGAAAGCGGAGCCATTTGTGTGTTGCATACCTGGGGACAAAATCTGAGCCTGCATCCCCATATCCATTGCATTGTTCCGGCTGCGGGGCTGACTTTAAAGGGAAACCTGAAACACATTACCAAACAAGGGAAATACCTCTATCCGGTGCGGATGCTCAGCGCCGTATTCCGTGGTAAACTGCTCGAAAAAATCAAACGACAGCTCAAACAGAATAATCAATTACGGCAATATCAATCGCTGCTTGATGATGTGTGGAAAAAACCATGGGTGGTATACTGCGAGCCGCCCCTGGGTAATGCGCAGCAGATTGTAAAATACCTGGGGCAATATACCCACCGCGTAGCGATCAGCAATCAACGGATACAAAACATCGAAGAGTCGGGCGTTAGTTTCTTTTATAAGGATTATAAAGATAACAGCAGGAAGAAGCTCACAAAGTTATCCGGCGTTGAGTTCCTCCGCCGATTCTGTATGCATATACTACCATACCGGTTTGTAAAGATCAGGTATTATGGAATATTGAGCAGCAAACAAAAGGATCTGATTAAGCCGTTTGCAGTTAAAAAACAGGAAACAAAACCGATAGAGAGTAAGCAGGAACGTGTTTCGCGCCTTACCGGGTTCGACCGGTTTCAGTGTCCTTTCTGCAAAGAAGGGTTTATGCATACGGTTGAATTACTACCCAGAATCCGGGCACCCGATAATCTGCTGTATAAAAAACATCAATCAGACTTCTAACTTTTCCCCTGCAGTGACCTGTGTAAATACAGGAATGGAATTGTAATGCCTAAGATTTAGTAAATGTGCTGTAAAACGCAGCAAACAACTGTCTATTAAAGCAATTACTACGAATGATTGTTGGAAAATCAAGAAAGACCTCTCATATTCCAATTGAAAATGGCTAACTCAGCCAATTCAGTATAAACCACAAACCCGTTGATAAGTACATAGCGATATTGCGTCGGTGCCAGGATGTAGTGCAACCTGGACTTCATGCTGGGTCGTGCCGACCACATGAAGTCCTATTAATTAGGCGTAGTGCCACTATGCCAGTTTTTGAATTTATACTTTCTTTGCTGCAATGATCTCAACTGGCAATCCCCACATAGACATTTCTGTTATATCAAGGATTTGAAAATCTGTATCTTCCAATGTCTTCTGAACAAAAATCGGTCGGCAATCAACATATTTCGGAAACTTCTTGTGCAACCATTCATAAAGTTTAATCATTACATTAGCTTTTCCCTTTTTAGACATCGCTACAACACAAATTCGCCCGCCGGTTCGAAGAACTCTTTTACAATCGTTCAATACAGCTGGAATTTCTGGTGTATCGAAGAGTTCTAGTGTGAAACTCATAAAAATTGCGTCAAATAAATTTGCTTCAAAGGGAAGTTTTACTGCGTCGCCACACTCCAACTTCACTCTTTCTGATAATCCTGCTTTCTTAATCCTCGATCGAGCAATATCGCACATCCCTTCCGATATATCAATTCCATAGATCCTACCTGAACTGCCGACCGATTGAGCCAAAGCCAGAATGCAATGTCCAGTACCAAATCCAATCTCAAGAACTACCTCCCCTTCCTTAGCACATAGCTTTTGTAATCCAGTGTCTTTATATTTCCTCTCGGCAGAGCTGGCCAGCATATCATACCATTTACTCATCATATTGTAACTAGCCTTGGCCTCTTCTTTCGACCTTGTGACTCTGCTTATTTGCGTTTCATTCTTAGACATATTTTTTCCTTAGATTATCTTGTTAAGGCATTACGCCTAATCGAGTCACGCAAGGGAATTTCACCCTCACGTTCTCACGGAACCGTGCTTGAAACTCTCGCTTCACACGGTTCTTCTTGTTTAATCACAAAAGTGTGAACACTTTATGGATTTACCAATTTCCAGTGAGGAAAGAGTAACGGAAATTCCGTATACTTTTTCCGCAACCATCTTATTGAAGCCATTTTGTAAAGTCCTTTCTCCCATTTTACCCATTTAAGCAATCGTGTATTGAGTTGATTCCAGATTTCGCGTGTATGGTTCGCTGAAAACTTGCAGTAGTAATTGATGATGCCCTGTATAATAGGGCGTAACTCATTTGCAATTACTTCCAACGGTTTTCTTCGTTTGTGTATGTTCAATTCTTTGAACTTTTCCACCACGCTATTCTTTGATTTTCTACTCATGAACATACTGGGCATAAGCATCATTTTACCGTTTACTTTGACCCAGTGCGGGCGAATGGTGAAGCCCAGAAAATCGAAACTCTTTGGATATTTCTTTTCTGATCTTCCCCTGACATTTACAATTTTGGTTTTAACGGGATGTAACGTTAGCTTGCATTTATGAAGTCGTTCACCTATTCTTTTCAACATGAAAATGGCTTGTTTCTCCGTTTTGCAATGTACCACTACATCATCAGCATAGCGTTCAAAGGGCTTTTCCGGATGATTTATTTCCATCCATTTATCAAACCCTACGTGCAGGAACAGGTTAGCCAGTAGTGGACTGATTACGCCCCCTTGCGGAGTGCCTGTCAGTCGGTCTATATACGTGCTGTCCTGTTGCACAATCCCTGCCTTGAGCCACCGTTCAACGTATAACAGAATCCATTTATCCTGACAATAAAACCGTACCGCTTTCATAAGCAAATCATGGTCGATGGTATCGAAGAACCCTTTAATGTCCATGTCGATAACAAAATCATGATCATACGTATTCCTATTTGCTTGTTCTACCGCCTGATGACAATTTCTTGCTGGCCGGTATCCAAACGAACTGTTGTGAAAGTGTGGTTCTAAGATGCGTTCCAAATGTGTTTTAGCTACTTGCTGTGCGATGCGGTCTACCAGTGTTGGGATGCCTAATTTACGCTCACCTCCGCCTTTCTTTTTGATGGGTACTTCTTTTACAGGCATCGGAAAGTAACTGCCAGAGGTTAGTCGGTTCCATAGTTTGTACAGTTCGGTTTTCAGGTTGTTGTCCAACCATTCCCAATCCATATCATCTACGCCGCCGCTTCCTTTGTTGGCTCGTACTTTCTTGTATGCCTGCAAAACCATTACCCTGGTAATTGGCTGTGATTTTATTTCATAATAGTCAATCATCGCATTGCTGCTTGTCGTTAATTAATGAAACATAAACAAGCTAAGTCCTTCGCTCCATTTCCATTACAGAAACTTCATCACTACTACGGCTTAGTCTGCCACCGATACTTCATACAATCCCTCTATGACTGCTTCCCTTTGCGGTTAACAGTGCAGTATCGATTTCGCTTGTTCCGTACAAAACCCGGTATAACTATAACCGACCTATATAAGAAACGCAGGAATATCGAGATATTTTTCAAATTGATGGAGCAAAACCTACAAATCAAAACCTTTGTGGGAACAAGCCAAAATGCCGTAAATTCTCAAATCTTTGTTTCCCTGATCGTTTACCTGTTGCTGGAATTGATTCGTAGGGAATACTGCAAAGGCAAAACTGCATTCAACAATTTTTGGGAAAGGGTACGCATTTGTTTACCCCACTACCTGAGCTTTGAATACATATGCAGCATAAACGGAAAGGTTCAAAAAGTGAAAATGCTACCTGGGAAAACGTTATTCGATGTAGATAAATTACCTGTTCAGACAGATTTATTCAGTACAATAGCTTGATTATATACGCAATACATTTTTAAAAACTAATTTTCTGAAAACTTTCGGATAGCAGTGAAGTTTTACAATGTATTTAGGATATTCTGTTCCTTGACTATCCCAAAGAAAAATTATTTGTTCCACTGTTCATTTACTTTATTGTGTATTGTGAAAAATTCTGATATGGGTATGGCTACTCTTATTTTATTAAATAATAGTTCGCTGTCAGAAGAAAATTTTGCTTTTACTATTTCAAGTTGACTCACCTCTGTTGGATTTATTCCACAAGTATCCATTGCTTTTTTTAGATGTCTGATTATAACCTGTAAATCATGCCATTTGCCCAGAAGCTCAGGCAAATCATCTTTCTTTGGAAGCGGCTTATTTTGCTTCTCCAAATTCAGGCTTTTCCGGTTATAATGAAACTTCTTTAACCGCTTGCGCAATGCGTGAACCTGTGGCGTTTGTAAATTGTTTTGGCTAAGGAGTTTTTCAATTTTTTTTCGCTTCTTCTCCATATAACTATTCACCTTTTTTTTATCCGTCTGTGTAAAGAAGGGAACAATTTCACGATACGTCTTTTTAAGCCGTGCAGCAAACTTTTTATTTGCAATCGAAAAAAAATCTTCTTGTTCTTTTAATCGGAGTTTCTTTAAACTATCCCTGTAATCTTTGAGCAAATTGTTAAGAAAATACTTTCTCAACATCGCCTCTTCAACTTGAAGTTCTCTCACCTTTCCTGCCTGATGAAAAATCAGATTAAATGGCTTAAAAGTCTTTTTCCGCTTAAAATCTTTTGAGCAAAAATTTATTAACTCAAAAAAAGCATTCAGCTTGTTAATTTCAACGCGCAGTTTATGAAAGGTGTCAGAGGTATACACCCGTGCGGGTTTTTCCAATAGAAAATCAATAGCATCTTCCCGGTTTTTTAAATATTTTGTAAGTGCTTTCATTGCTTCATCAAATATATTCTATTGTTTCAAGTTCGCACTACAACCTTTGGCGAACAACGTCCCAAGGGATTAATGAAGTTTAAAAAAGAAGAATACTACTCCCACACTCCGGCAATAGTTTCTCCACAGAAACCGCATTGACCGTTGTGAATAAAATTCTTCTCCACCACATAGCCGATACGCTCCACCACCATTCGTTTGCAATTGGGGCAATGAGTGTTTTCTCCAAGCAGATCAGGGAGATTGCCGATATATACATACTTCATTCCGGCATTCCCGGCTATCTCTTTGGCCTGAATCAAAATACTTTCAGAGGTAGGCGGTAAATGAGCAAGCTTGTAAGTTGGGAAGAAACGACTGAAATGGATCGGAGTATTTGCAAATCCGTTCTTGACAAGCCATTCGCACATTGTTTGAATCATCTCCGGGTTATCCGAATAGTCGGGTACAAGCAGGTTGGTGATTTCGAGCCAAATGCTATTTTCTTTCAGCGTTTTCAATGTATTGAGTACCGGCTGCAATTGACCTCCGCCTAATTTGCGATAAACCGCATTGTCGAAACATTTCAGGTCGATATTGGCGGCATCCAGGTAAGGACAAAGATCGAGCAAAGGCTTTTCGTTGATGTAACCATTCGAGATAAGGATTGTCTTCACTCCTTTTTCATGGGCTATTTTCGCCGTATCGTAGACGTATTCGTAAAAAACGGTCGGTTCGGTGTAAGTAAAAGCGATCATGTTCGTACCGTGATGCAACGCCTGTTGCACCACCTCTTCAGGCATCAGATCGTAATGATCCAACTCTTGCAATGATGATTGCGAGATCTTCCAATTCTGGCAATTGAGGCAGCGAAAGTTACACCCGGCTGTACCCAGCGAATAAATTTTCGCTCCCGGAAAGAAGTGAAATAACGGCTTCTTCTCAATCGGATCGACACTGATGGAACAGGGATTGCCATAAGCGATGCAATACAATTCTCCCTGATAGTTGACTCTCGTCTGGCAAAATCCATATTCACCCTCATGAACAATGCAATTATGCGGACAAACATGACAGCGAACCATGTTGTCCGGGAGTTTTTCCTGATAACGTGCCAATCGGCTCCATTTATCTAAATCGATCGTTTTCATCGTAGTAGATTTAATATACAATCAAAAACAAATTCAGGCAAAAAACGCAAAGAAGATTCCGTCTGCATGTATCCTTTTATGTCTTAGCGTCTTAGCACTTAAACTCATATTAGTTTTGGAAATTTTGCTGTTCACCAACAATTGAATAATAGATTTTCAATATTTTATCTAGCCTTTTATCATTTGCAAGGTCTGAGTCTTGCTTCTAACTCGACGTAGTTTATTGATTTTTTCCGTCACCTAAATAAGCGGTACGAATATAAAGCCGGGGTAATTTTGTTCAATAATTTTGCTTTCACTGATTTTTTTGATGAGCCGAATCGAGTGATCAAAACCATTCTTCACCGGAATCACCATCCGTCCGCCGATTTTCAGTTTCGCCACAAGTTTGTCGGGAACCGACGCCGCCGCCGCCGAAACGAGAATGCAATCAAACTTTCGTGGCGGTAAATCCTCCCAAGACCCTTCATAAAATTCAATGTTCGGATAATTCAGTTTTTGCAAATTTCCTTTGCCAAATTTGTAAACTTCCGGAACAATTTCCACGGCGCAAACCGCGCCTTGTTTTCCCACCGCTTTTGCCAAAATTCCCGTGGTCCAACCCGAGCCAAATCCCACATCCAGCACCTCATTTCCCGGCTCTGGCTGCAAAAGTTCCATCATAAAAGCGACGGTATACGGCTGCGAAATGGTTTGTCCAAAGCCGATTGACAGCGCAATATCCTCATACATGCGGCTCTGAAATTCCAAAGGCACAAAGTCCCGCCGGTCATTTTCCAAAAAAGCGTCAAACAAAATGGAGGAATTCAATACTCCGATTCTTTTTAGATGCTCCACCAATTCTTTCATTTCATTTTTCACCTTTTTATTAATTTTAGTATAGCACGGCTTTACATATAACAAATATTATGCTATAATCCAAATGGTAAATATCGCTCTCGCGGAGTACGAAGAAAGTACCCGGTATGTGAACGGAGTCTGTTTTTTATTCAGCTTTTGGAATCGCTTTTAACACGGCGTAGGCTGAAGTCTATGCCGAACCCCGACGATGCTGCAAAAAGACGTGTAAAAATTAACAAGCTGAACAGAAGCGGCATCCATGATATTCCCCACCAGATAGGATCAAAAGTAATTATCCAATACTGCGAAGATTGACAAGGTGTTATTCTTTTTCGAAAGTTATTTTACAGTTTACTCTCCAGTGTGTAATTTTATCATTATCCACTTCGGCTGTTAAATTTTTTACATACACGGAGCGTATGTTGCGGATGGATTTTGATGCTTCGGTAACTGCATTTTGTGTTGCATCTTCCCAACTTTTTTTTGACTCAGCCAAGAGTTCGATAACTTTTAATAGTGCCATAGTGATTTGCTTTTAGAAATTGTTTGATTACTCTTTTTATGGTTCAGGTTATGGCTATAGATGGTTGATCAATGCAGGTGTGGCCTGTTTTTTATGGATCTTCTGTTGTCGAGATCTTCTTTTACCGGAATATTTTTCACGGATTTAACCGGAATCGGATTTCCTGCATTTATCTGCGGATTTTCTTTTTCTTTTGCAAATGAGGATTGATTTGACTTGCTATCAGATTGCTGACTGCGTTAGTCATTTTTATTTTTTTCCATTCTTATTTTTATTTAAATTGTGAATGAATTATTATCTTGTAAAGATGAATACCCTTTTAACGATAAGTATTACACAATTTTAGAAAAGAGTTACATCATTCACACATGGCAGAGTATGCTATTGCACAAAGATTTCTGCACAGGCGGTAATAGAGTTGAACATAACGGTCGAGTTCATGCGCCATAAGGGATTTCGGAACTGCGTCCCTATCAACCGGGACGAATCGCAGATGCGGGTGATGAGTTTCGCAAACCACTGAAACCCTTATGGAATGTATACTTTGTTGACAGATATGCATATATTATATGATTGTATAATGTATAAACGCTGCTTTAGATATCGGAGCAACTTAATTAAATGTGATATCATACTACCATAGCCTTTCCCACCCAATCGAAATCCCATAGCAAATCCTGAAGCAAAGGACAACGCCTATGTAAAGGAATTTTTCAACACCCGGCAGCCAAATTTGGCTTTGGTCTATCAGGGTTAGGATTTTTCATTTATAAGTTGGTTGGTTTGAACTGATTTTTCAATAAATTTATTTTGTCAAAATTGAATTTCCTTTTTGAATCTCTGAGGATCCAGAAGATGACCCCACTAATTAATGCTGCAAAAAAGCACCATACTGAAGTGAGATATTGTTTAAAAAATATTGCTGTAACTAAACATGATAAAAACATTAATACGCCTAAAAGATGCGTTCTTTTAATACTCGAAACAAAAAGAGGAGTAATAGAAGCAATTAAGTAAACTATAAAAGCCAACATGACAAAAGATTTAGGGAAATCAGTCTTATACTGAATATGATAACCCATAATTTGCGGGGTGACATTGAAAAACAATAAACAATAAACATAATATAATGATAATGATAAACCCATAAATAGTAGAATCCACAGTATTCTTTTTCTTTTTTTATTCTCTTCCATGAATAGAACTGAAAGAGGAATCATCATTGGCCAAAGAACGTCAGCCATTATTAGAAATAGATAAGTACTAAATTTTTGAAGATTTACATAGTCAGGATTTGGTAATGTTAACCACAAAAAGCCTTCAGCAAATTGTTGAATCCCGAAAAATAATGGAATACTCGCAAATACAAGCTGAGACGGTTTATGAACTTTAGTAACAGTTACAATACCTATTGCAGAAATGATAATACCTCCTGCAAAACTTGCTTCTACTGAAAAACACATATTTTATTTTTATTTTTATTTAAATTGTGAATGAATTATTATCTTATCCCATAATAGTCATGAAGCACTGTCGCATAAATGTCACTAATTGGTTGGCTTGGGTCATATTCAGGGCTGTTTTTTACATACTCTACTGATGCGTTAACAATAACTGTAGAGGTATCCCATTTTATTTCTTTTATCCATTTTGGTGATATGATCACTTTTTTTCCGGGAAACCAATTACCTGCATCTACTACCATAAAATCAATTTTCCAGTTGCTGTCGTCAATTATAAAATCTTCTACATCACCAATCTCGCCGTCAGTAGCCTTAATGCTATAGCCTATTACTTTGTCGGTACTGCGTAAATGCGGGTTATCATCTGATTTTTTGCAAGCCTTATTATCCTCTTCTTTCAGTAATACCTGATACATGGATACAGGCATACCGACTCCATAAAATCCATCACCCCAATAACTTTTCCAGGGATAATGCTCATACAATTTAATTTCCTGTTGGCGTGAGACAGGTTTTTCAGTGTCAATATCCGGACTGTTCTTTACTTGTTCTTTAGTAAGATTTACCGGAAAGACTTCTTGCTCCCAATCGTGGTTTAACAATGCCTCAGGTGAAATAAGCACTTTGCGGCCAAAGAGCCAATTGCCTGTTTCTACAACTAAATAACGGATAGTCCAGGTTTCATCGTCAAAGTAAAACTCTTTTACTTTTCCAATCTCTCCATCCGTTGCGCCCATGGTGTTACCAATTAAACTCTTAACGCTGCGTTTCATAATTATCTTTTTTAGATTGTTTAATGTTTGGTTTTTTAATTTTTAATATCGGTCATAAGAAAGATAATACCAAGGTTTTCATTTCAGAATTTGGGATGTTTCTTTCGTTTTTTTAAATAATTTGTCATTTAAGAAACAGGAGTGCTGAAAAATCCGAAGATAATTGCAATGGACAGCATTAATAATAAAAGCCATATAAATATGCTTATGGCTGTTGCTGCGACTGGTTCGGTTTCTGGTGTGTTGTTAGTTTTTGCTGCTTTTCGTTCATAAGGAGAGGGTGCTGCTAAAAGAAATGTAAAAATTAACAGAATGAACAGAAGCGGCATCCATGATATTCCCCACCAAGCAGGACCAAAAGGAAGTATCCAATACTGCGAGGCAATACCTGCCATGAATAAAACGAAAAAAAATATTATTAAGGGAGCAAATGAACCTCTGCGGTATCCGGGTGCGAATAGCAGTGAGATTATTAATGCTAAAATAATTGCTGCGAAGATTGACATGATGTTTATTTTTCAAACTAGTGAATTTATTTTTTTTCTATACCCGAAAGATAAATTCCCAAAAGGCAACTGTATTAAAGCTACCTTTTGGGAATTGACATATTTGTTTAAGCAGCTTGATGACAAGCTTCTGCACATTTGC
>Ga0209585_10000593_pt1 | contig 14039 bp, 15 predicted proteins | sample NGEPerone_FD_185491 | JGI IMG/M metagenome (GOLD analysis project Ga0209585, IMG submission 185491) | Arctic peat soil microbial communities from the Barrow Environmental Observatory site, Barrow, Alaska, USA - NGEE Permafrost154B-one... | ecosystem: Environmental > Terrestrial > Soil >... | reverse complement strand
AGGACCGCAATGTCGCCCAAGAGCTGCAAGGGCTGCTCGGGCTGTCCGAGATGGAAAGCGAAGACGTCTCCGGCTGGGCTCGTCAGCGCCGCGGCCGCGCCATCTGGCGGGTCGGCGAACGTTCCTACCGGGTTCAGACGGTTCGCGGCCCCCTTGAGGCAAAACTCTTTGACACCAACGATTCTCTTCGTGGCGGCGAATCGTGAAGAAGTGGCTGGCGGCCGGCGTGGCCCTGCTCGTGCTGCCGGTGTTCCCGGTGGTGATGACGGCGGCGCTGCTGACCGGGACCGCCTCGGCCAGCGCCTGCAGCGTCGTCCAGCCCGATGCCCACCCGACATCCTCGGCGCCAACATCGTCGGCTCAGACATCGTCGATTGCTGCGTCCGCGGCAGACTGCCCCGGCCACGGAGGTGAAGGAATCGGCGGCGGTGGCTTCACAAAACTGCCGCCCGGCTTCGCGCTGCCATCGCAAGCCCAGCAGCAGGCGGTTGTGCGGTTCGCCCTTGCCCAGCTGGGCAAGCCCTACCTGTGGGGAGGCACCGGGCCGGACGCGTGGGACTGTTCCGGGCTGACCATGCGCGCCTGGGAGGCAGCCGGGATCCCGCTGCCGCGGACAACCTTCCAACAGGTGCTGGCCGGTGCCCCCGTGACCTCGACGGCCGCCATGCAGCCAGGCGACCTGATCTTCATCGCCGGATCGGACGGCACCCCCAGCAACCCCGGTCACGTTGGCCTGTACCTCGGCCTGGTGCACATGGTGCCGTTCCTGGTTCACGCACCACAGACCGGCAAAACCGTTGAGATCAAACCCATCTCGACCTGGCGCGGCCTCATCGTGGCCATCCGCCGACCCACCGGACACCCCTGACCAGGAACGGAGACATCGCCATGACACCCACAGATGAAGCCCTGGTCACCCGGGGCGAGTCCGCGGCGCTCGCTCTGGCCGCGACGATCACCATCGCCGGCACGACGGTGCTAGCCGGCGGCGCGCTCTCCGGTCTCCTCTTCGGCCGGGGCTGGGCCTGGCCGCGGGCCGCCCAGCTGCCTTCCACGCTGGGCGATCTGGTCACCCACCCAGGCCAACCGTCCGCGGCATACGGCCCAACCCTCGGCAGGCTGCTGCCCAGCCCGACGCTCTTCTGGGGCACGGTGGCAACCCTCCTGTCGCTGGCCGTCATCGGCGCAGGCTTCCTCGCCGCAGGCGTTGCCCAACGGCGGCACCAACCCGGCATGGCCACCCGCAGGCAGATCCGCAAGGTCGCCCGAGAGTCGGACGCCGGCTCCGCCTTCGGGACCTACCTCGGCGTTCCCGTCAGAGCCCGAGGCGAGGACTCCGCGCTGACCATCGCACCCGCCCGCGCCGGCAAGACGACACGGTTGGCGGTCGGCCGGGTGATCGACGCACCCGGTGCGGTCGTGGCCACGTCGACCAAGGCCGACCTCGTTCAGCTGACCGCGTTCGCCCGCGCGACCACCGGTAAGGCGCACGTCTTCGACCCCGACCGGATGCTGGCCTGGCCCACACCCTGCCGGTGGGACATCGTGGCCGGCTGCGAAGACGTCCGTGAGGCGATGACGCGAGCGCGCGCGATGGTCGCCGCCAGACCCCTGAACAGCGACCGCAACTCCAGCTTCTTCGAGGGCGCCAGCGAGACCGTCCTGCGTTGCCTGCTGCACGCGGCCGCCATCGACGGGCAGTCGATGCGCGAGGTCCTCGCCTGGGCGCGGGACTTCAACGACGACGCGCCATACGAGATCCTGCGCAGCCATCCCGGCGCCGCCGTTGGGTGGCTGCAGGACCTGCGCAAGTTCTGCCGGGCAGGTGCGCCAGAGACTGTCTCCTCGACCGCCATGAGCCTGGGACTGATCCTCAAGGCGATGGCCGATGACCGCGTCGTTGACCTGGTCTGTCCCGCGGCGGGCGAGGGTCTGGACGTCGACGCCTTTGTTCGGGGCGGAACTGACACGCTCTACCTGGTCAGCGAAGGCGGGGAGGGTATCTCGACCGCGCCGTTGGTGACCGCGTTCGCCTCCGCCGTCGTGAGCTGCGCGCGCCGCCTGAGCCAAACCCGACCAGGGGGCAAACTCGACCCGCCGCTGACGTTCGTCCTCGACGAGGCCGCAAATGTCGCACCCCTACCTGACCTGCCCATGATGATGGCCGACGGCGGCGGCAGGGGCATGTCAACGTGGGCCTTCGTCCAGTCCTTCGCCCAGCTGCGGGCTCGGTGGGGTCGCGACGGCGCCGACTCGATCTGGGGCGCCAGCTCGATCAAGCTGCTCCTGGGCGGGTGCACCGAGGCCGACGACCTTGAGAAGATCTCCAGGGTGGTCGGCGACCGGCGGGTCCGTCGGCAGTCACACTCCAGCCCAGGAGGGCTCGTCTCGCGCGCCCAGGTGTCAACATCCACGTCGAGTGAGCGAGAGCGGGTCCTCCCGGTCGAGGCGCTCGCCCGGATACCCGTTGGCCAGGCGCTTCTGCTCTATCGCGCGGTGCCTGCCGCCCTTGTTCGGCTGCCGGCGTGGTGGGAGCGCAAGGATGCCCGGGTCTTCAAGTCAAGCCAGGCTCAGGCGTTGCGGGTGACTGGGAGGACAGCGTGAGCGACCAGGCGTTGTTGGGCTCCGGCGTCAGCGGTGAGGGGCTGCCGGTGGAGCCAATCGACCCGATCATGCTGGCCGAGGTGCTCGAGGCAATGGCGGGGCGTCTTGAGTCCCTCGAGGGTTTGGTCGAGGCTATGACGGATCAGCTCGTAAATTCTCCTGCCGGTGGTCCATGGTCGTGGCGGCACCTCGGACCTTCGCAGACCCGTGCCCTCTTCACCGAGCTCCGGGACTGGGTGAACTGGCTCATCACCCGGTACGAGCTGCGCGGCGAAGCCGAGATGATCCCACCGTGCTGGTTCCTTCATCCGGTGGCCGTCGAGGAGCTCACCGCCTTGATGGTGGCGTGGACAGCGGCCCACTCGCAGAAGGAGATCGCGCCTTCGGACGCGCTGGTCAACTGGCACGACCGTTGGTTGTGGCCCACCTTGCACCGGCTGAACCTGCAACTGCGGGTGTGGGCCAAGTGCACCGGCGGTTGCCACGTCCCGTCGCGACCAGCTCCGCCTGTCACGGACGAAGCGTCCTTCACCTCCTTCCTCGCGGGCGCCGGTCCGAGAATCGACTCGACTCGACGCACGGGGCCTGCCGACGCGCTGGACAGGGATGTCGTTGAGTCGGTGTTGTCCAGCGGCGAGGCGGTGGCTCTCCTGCCGGACGACCCGTTGTCGCCGATCAAGTACGAGCACCGCTGGTACGGCGTGCCAGACGGGATGCAAGATGAGCTCTGGCGCCCCGTTGCCGACGAGCGTGGCGCCCAGCTGGACCTCATGGCCTCCCGGCTGGCCCTCGCTGGCCGCCCGGGGAGTCGTTCGCCATGACCAGCGTGGAGTTCGTCGAGAAGGCGCTCATCGGCCCGGTCCTGAACGACTCGACCCAGCGCGATGAAGCGCCCTGGCTGAGCGCTGAGGACTTCACCAACCCGGTGTGCCGAGCGATATGGCGCCACCTTGGCGGTTCATGAACCAATGACCGACCGTTACGCCTCGCAGGCGATGCCGTCCTTGTCGCGGTCGCTGCCCGAGTTCGCGTTGTATAGCGACGTGCTGTAGACGGGCGCGTACTGCGCATGCCCGCTCGCACGGTGATCGACGGCGCCGGGGAGTGCCACCCCGCCTTTGTAGTCGACATGCATTGCGGTGCAGTTCGCGTACTGCTTGGCCAACGGGGCCGGCGCGGGGGCGGGTGCGATCTGTACGACGGGTGGAGGCGTGTAAGTCGATGCTGCGCGCGGCAGCACCGCCACGGTGGATGCGGAACCTGGCCCCGGCAGAGGCATGCTCGGGCAGACAGCGAGGACGCGGGTCATCGCGTCTCGCTCTGCCGCGGTGACCCACACGCCGTACTTACGCTTCACGGCTACCTGTCTCGCGACGTAGGTGCAGCGGAAGGCCTTATTGCCTGGCAACCAAGTCGCGACGTCGCCATCGCCCTTGGACCGGTTGGCTGAAGCACCCACGGCCAGCAGATTCAGCGGATCGTTGGCCAGTGCGAGCCTCTTTCCGGCGGACCAACTCGCTGCGCCCTTCTGCCACGCATCAGAGAGGGCAACGACGTGGTCGATGTCGACCTCGCTGACTCCGCCATAGATGAATCGGATGGTCGTTCCCGTGTACGGGTCTGGGGCCAGGGTTCCGGCCAGAACCTTGCAGGCGTTCTGCATCTGCCTGCTGGTCAGGTCGCGGCGCAAGATGTCATTGCGGGTGTCGCACCCGTTGTGGTCGGTGTCGTACCAGGCCTGACCGAACTGACCACGGGTGTAGCCGGTCTTCTGCGCCCGACCCTTGACCGTCAGCGTTGCGACAGCGGCCAACGCAGTGCCGGCCTTCGGTGGCGTGGGGGTGGTGGACGTCTGAACTGGCGTGGTGGGGGCGACAGGAACAGTCACCGGGCTCGAGGTCACCGTGGGCGCCAGCGTTTCTGCCGGATCTGCGGAACTCGGGACGGCTGGCAATGGCGCTGCCGTTAGGGCTGCGACCGCACCAGTCACTTCGGTTATGGCGGCGGAAGGACTGATAGCAGCGCCAACCATCGTCACGGCCAGACCGCTGACCGCCATCAACACGCCCGCGCGCCGAGAAGCCACACGCAGCGTAGGCACGCGGCCACGCAATGAAGCAACCACCCCAACGGCCAAGGCCGCGAGCCCGACGATCATCAGCACGCCACCCACGCCAGATGTCGCCGCTGCGGCAACGACGAATACCAAGAACAGCGCCAACGCACCGACCCATGCGACAAGGAATACCTTCGCGCGAGATACACCCACCGGTGCGGTCGTCACCAGCGAAACACCAGGGGCGAGGTGCTCAGTCCACAGTTCGCCATCCCAGTACCTCTGCTGGCCATCAGGTTGTGGGTACCAACCGGCTGGCGCGGTCACGACTCTTCCTTCCTCATGTCAATATTCCGGGCGGATCTTGGATGAACGTCGACCGTTACGCCTCGCAGGCGATGCCGTCCTTGTCGCGGTCGCTGCCCGAGTTCGCCTCGTACAGCGACGTGCTGTAGACCGGCGCGTACTGCGCATGCCCGCTCGCACGCTGATCAACCGCACCTGGGCGCGCCACGCCGCCTTTGTAGTCGACATGCATCGCGGTGCAGTTCGCGTACTCCTTTGCCGACGGCGCAGGCGCGGGTGCAGGTTTGGGGGCGGGCGCTGGCTGTACCACAACTGCCGCCGCTGCCGCTGCCTTGATCTTTGCTGCAGCCGCTGCCTTGGCCTTTGCCGCCGCGGCGGCTTCTGCTGCCGCCGCCACTTTCGCTGCAGTAGCGTCTGCCGCCACCTTGGCAGCTTCCGCCTCTGCTGCTTTAGCATTAGCGGCTTTGGCCGCTGCCGCATCTTCTGCCGCCTTGGCGGCCTCTGCGGCCGCAGCGTCCGTTGCCGACTGCGCGGCGCCGCCCACCGGTGCACTGACTGCCTCGACATTGCCCCCACCACATCCCGACAGCACGGACGCAATCATGAGGGCTGCGAGGGTGCTGGAAACGGGCGTGAGCTTGAGCATGAGGGTCCTTCGCTGCGGGTTGGCTGTGACGCTAGACCGAGGACACCGCAGTTGGAGGCACTTCACCAGAAGACTGGCCAGTTATGTGAAAAATGGTACGAATGCCCCCCGTCCCAAGTACCCGCCGCGAACGACCAGGAGCTCGCCTGCCTGCCGGCCGCTTGTAGGTGTGGTGCAATGCCAGGCGAAGTAGCCGGACTGCCGGGCTTGAACGCCCTTGGGCGACCTCAAGTCCTGGTTCCGGCTTGGCGTTCGCAGCGGACCAGCCACCAGCCGGTCCGCGTGACGCGCCGCCAAGCAATGGATTCCGCGCGCAGAACGACACACTCCCTGACGTAGTGGCGGCTGGCTTGAGGAAGGACCGGCACCAGTGCTTGCCCGCGTGGAGCCCCGGCCCGATCTAACCTGCGACCCCCGAGTTGTGAGACAAGGCCACATCGAGCGGGTCGCAACCAGTCCGATGTCTTGGTTACCGAAACAGCCGTGGTCCCGGCTGACCCATGCGACCCTCGGCGTTGCAGCACACGGGGCGAGCCTACCGACAGTCAGCCAGGCCGGGAGTCGGCGCAGGCCGCAACAGCGGCCTGCAACAGCCACGTCGCAATCTGTTCCCCCGCCTGGACGCCAACTTTGGGGGTCTTCACGACGTTGTCAGCCGCCCAGCCTGTGTCGGCAAGCTCGCCATGCCCGGGGTGGATCCCCAGGTCGGCCCCCTCGAGCATTTCTGCATCAAGGAGCGAATCTCCAGCGGCCAGGATCACGCTGGCCCCGACCCGACGTGCGACTTCGGAAACAGCTGCCCCCTTGGTTAAGGCTCTGGGAACGAGATACAGCTTGCTCCCCTGCAAGGACAAGACCCACCCGCGCTCCGCCGCCCAGGCATCCAACTCGGGGACGAATCCTGCTGGCAGCAGGCGCCGTTCAATGACCGCATAGCAGAACAGGCCGTCAGCCTCACGCACCTTGCGGGTGAACTCCGGCAAACAGACTGAACGCAAGTGATGCCAGACGACCTCAAGCGGTGCACCCGTCGCAGCCAGGACCGCGGTCACACGGGCCGTCCAGTCCGGGCACTCGCGACCGTCGACCAGCAAGAACCCACCGTTGGCCGCGATCGCATATTGCGATGCCGGGCCGGGAAGACTCACCCGGGCAAGCTGCTCGCGGGTTCGGGTCGTGACCGGCACGAAAACCGCGATCTGACCGAGCTCACGTAGGGACGCGGCGGTATCAGACGTCATAAACGACAACGGCTCTCCGTTCAGATACTCCACGCAAACAACAGCGCTGGAACCCTGAACACCTCGCCCGCCCAGAGCCAGCGCGGCACGTGAGTAGATCAAGGTCCGATCGAGGTCAGAGGCGACTACGACGGTGCCCACGCCGTACGTCCCGACGTCGAACAAGCCGGTGCCATGGATGCCGGTGGCACCCCGCGTAAACTTCGGGTGGATGAGGCCGACGCAGCTGTACGGCAGGTTCGGGACCTCCACCACGTCCACGCCGCGCTGCTCAGCGAGCAGCCGCACGTGCGCGAGTTCGGTGGCCGCGTCCGTGCGAACGAGGATCTTCCACGGAACCCGGCGCAGCAGGACTCGAGTCGTCTCCCCTACCCCAGGCTTGACCAGGTTCACGTCACCTATGCCGTGCTCCTTGCTGATCTGCTCCACTGCAGCCCACCCCGCCCACGACGGGGTGCGGTCTTGAGCGGCGAGCACCGGCCAGTGCCGAGCGACGTCACAAGCGACGGAGGCAAACTCTGCGCTCACGGCGTCGAGGAAAGCGACAGATACGTCCGTAGCAGCGAGGTCCTTATAGAACTTGGCGCCGTGGAAGTCCTCAGGCCCGAGTAGGTCCTCGTTGAGAACCGTGCGGGACACCAACCCGGAGACCGTCGAATTCAGGCAGGCGGAAGGGATTAGGAAGTCGTCGCGCGTTCCATAGATGGACACGCAGTGGCCGGTGTCGGCCAGGACTGCCAACTCGGCGTTGAATGCTCTTTCGGCGCCCAGTCCCAGCGCGGCGTTCGCTCCTTTGACAGCGACAGAAAGCTCATGGGTGATCGCCCCTTTGCCTGTCCAACCATCAACGAACATGACCGACGCCGGGTCGTGGTTCGCGGCCAGGTAACGCAGCGCGACAGTATCGATGCCCTTCCCGCGAACGATGCTTATCGCATAATGCGGCAGATCGACTCCGTGGGCGAACTGAGCCCAGCGGCGCATGAGCACCCCGATAGGAGTGCCGGCCCGGGCCAAGGAGACCAGGACAGCGCCGTCACCGCGGGCATCCAGGACCATCTCCGTAACGACTCCGACCGCGTGTGCGACGCGCGTCGCTGACCGGGCGAGCGCAGCGCTGAAAAGCTGCTGGTATTCAGCGGACGGCTGATACTCCACTGGAAGCGACTGCGCATAGTGCGCGCCGCCCGACTGAATGGCTTCTTCGCGTTCTTCGGTGGGTGCCTCGAGTTCGGCATCGGACAAGTCCGTCAGTAGCCATGACACCTCCGAAGCTGAGTAGGAGCCGAACGTCGGCCCGTGCAGCGGCGAGGGCAACCCTGGGCGTTGGTCGTCCTCAACGAGGCGGGTGGGAGCGGTCACCGGTGGCCCCTGGCTGGAGTCCCCGGCGAGGTCGGAAGGAGGGCGGGAATGACGACCAAATGGACCCGATCGCAAACCTCCCGAAGAACACTGAGTAATCCGGCCGGCCTGTGCAAGGCGGGTGTCTCCGCCGGGGAGTCGATGACCAGCACGATGTCGCTGAAATGCCTTGTGGGGTCAGCACCCGCGGCCACGTTGTACGCAAACCGCTCACCCGGCCCGTCGGCCGGGTCGTCACAAGCTGGGAAGGTCAGCTTTGTGCGGGCTGCGTAACCCAAGTCATCCACGGCCAGGATCGGGGACCGGGTGGTGGTCGAGAACCGCACCCGTGCCCCAGCAGGCACCTGGTCGACCAGCGCCAGTGCCAGGCATAACGGCGCATACATCAGTTCTTCGTGGCCCAAGACGAGTATTTTCCCCCCGGCGAAGCCGCGAGCCAGTCGAAAAGCAGCGGCCGTCATGGTACGAACCAGGAGGTGTTTGTCCACTGGGGTGAAACCATGCCGGGCACCCTCACGCAACCCCGTCGGCCAAGCGTCCGTGGCCGTCGAGTTGAACGCTGGAGTGGAACGGGCGTCCCAGGCCGAGTCGCGGCTTATCCGGTTGTCAGCGCTGATCCGGTCCGCGGCCTCGCGGGCGGCAACCAAAGACTGCCCGACGTCAAGGATGTTCGACGGCAGCTGGATTGTCCCCGCTGCAAGGGCGACAACGTCGATGTCCGCGCCCAGTTTGGCAGCGACGGTCGCCATCCGCTGCACGTCCTCCGTCGAACGCAGGTCAACCAGAGCCGCGATGACGTAGCGGACCCGAGGAGTCACCGCGTGCAGAGCCATGATCGTGTTTAGAGCGGTCTGCCCCGTCGACAACTCATCATCGACCAAGACCAGGGGGCCGCTGGTCGTGAAGAAATTCGGATCAGCTGGGAGGAGTAGATGACTGGTCGCATGAGAGTGCTCCTCCTCGAACGTGCCAACCGCCACTACGCCAGGCACCCGGCGCCGGGTCGAGTGCAGGTACGGCGCGCGTAGGACATCAGCCACGATGTGACCGAGCGCGGTTGCGGTTTCGGCAAAGCCGAGGACGACGGAGCCCGGCGGAGTGGAATTCGAGGCGCCGTTCACCGAGGCGAGACCTGCCAGCAGGGCACGAGGAGCGCCTACGTCACCGGCGAGCGCGTCGCGCAGGATCGCCCCCAATTGGGCGTCTCGGTGTCTGCCCGCGTAAGGCGCTGTGCCATCCAATACACCTGCGACGAGCAGGCCAAGGAGTGCGCCAGACCCATAGACCAGCCTCGGGTCTGTCGGGACATGCTTGCCAAGAACGGTCGACACCAACAACTGCGCTCGGCGCGGGTTGCAGCGGACTGCCAAGCCCACGAGGTCAGTCAACTCCAGCCCAAATGCCGAGTACTTTGTGCCCAGCGACAGCCCTAGACGGTTGGCAACCCAGGCGCCGCTCCACACGGCCGTCGTCGGTGCCAGCGGCACCGTGCCGAGCTCCTGGTTCGATGAACAGGCGGCCAGATCGCCACTTACGGAATGGCTCATGAACTGATGCTCGCGCCGAGCAAATCCACAAACGAAACTTCGGGGCCAGCCACACCGAAAACCTGCGCCCGCTGCAACGTGCGTAACGCCCAGGCCCGGTGCGGTTTTGCCTCGTTCATCTTGTTGCCGTACTCAGAAGCCGCGACGCCACCACCAGCCATAGCCGCATCAACAATGGCGCAGGCGTCTGTGTACTCCTCGTGAGTGACAACCGACAGAGCGTGCACAGCTGCCACATGCATGGGATGGATCACGCTCTTGCCGGTCAGTCCGTTCGCGCGGTCGAGAATAAACTCACGGATCAGTCCGTCAAGGTTTGCTGCAACGAGTTTGGCGCGCAGCGGGTGCACCTTGTGCGCGATGAACGGAGATTCGCGCAACTGCGGCTTGAACATTCGCTCACGGCCGGAGAAGTGCTCCCAAACCGGGCCCGTGACGACGAACCCGGTTTCGTCGGCACGACCGAAGACGTTGACGATGTCGGCGATGGTTTCGGCGACCAGATGCACGTCATAGATGGTCAAGTCATGGGGCCGTCGCAGGCCGTACACGCTCGACAAATCGGTCGCCCCGATGCGCACGGCCAGCACGTGCTCACGATATTTCTCCAGCAGGCGCTGGATGCCGAGCAGGGCATCCTGGCGCGTCTCGCGGTGGATGACCTCGGGCGACTCCAGAACCGGCATCGCGAAGAGTCGGTGGCCGGTGGAGGCACTGGCTTCGACAATGGCCTCCATGAAGGCCGCGCCAGTGTCCTCGGTGAACTTGGGGATGACGAATCCGGTCAGCATCCCTACGTGAGGTCGTAGACCGTTGATCACAATGGCAATCTGGCCGACATTCCGAACTCGCACGAAGACCATCGGGCCACTCGCCCCCGTCGCGCCGAAGGCGCGTAGCTGCGCGACGGCGTTCAACTCCGCGGCTGGAAGATCCTCGTCGGCGACGGCGTCTTCGAGACACACCACGGTGCTGACGATTCCCTGGGCAGCGCACTTCGCAATGTCCGCGGCCAGGGTGGACCGCGTCCCTGGTGAATACAGCGTGGCGCCCAGGGCGATGGCCAATAGCTCAGGGTCACCATCCAGGTCAAATGGTTGAGGACAGCGGTGGAAGAGCCGCGCAAGGTCCGCGTCGGGCAGATGTGCAAAGTGACGCATGATCAATTGGTCCCCCGCAGTTTGATGGATCTGTGTCCGATGTCGCGCGGGATGGTGCCCGCGTGCTCTCCAGCAGACAGCGCCTTCAAGATACCCGAGACCGGCCGGGGCCGAGTGTCGCGATCCGCCCCGCCGACACTTAGGCCTGCACGAGGTCAAGTCGAAGGGGACGGAACCCCCAATCAGGCGTGCCGGCCGCCGCGCGGGGGCTTTGAGATGCGGCGGGCGACCAGCGAGGACCGACTTCGGCCTACTTGCGCCCGGGCGTCCAGTTCAAGCCCCACTGGTACGTGCGATCCAGCGCGCTTTGCGTGCCCTGAATGTAGCGAACCTCTCGCCGCACGGAAACCTCATTCCCGGTGTTCTCTAGTAAGGCGATCGCGCACATGGAGGACTTAGGGTCATGCTCGTCGAGTCGGACCTCGACCTCCGGCCCACCTGCAGGAAAGAGTGTTACGACGCCGTTGGCCGCAGCCCAGTTCGCCGCGCCCGAGTATATGGAGGCGAAAACCAGAATCCGGCGAATGTAACGGGAGTACTCCAAATCCAGGAAGAGGTTCTCACCGCCACTGTTCGAGCCAGACCTATCATCCCCGTCGAGCCAGATAACCCGCTTATCGGTGAACGAACCTTTGGCGCTGAACGCGTTTCCCAATGCCTGGACCACGCCCTTGGACCCGTCTGTGAACTCATAGAGGCAGCCCAGGTCAAGGTCGATCCCAGGCGCGGCGCTGGCCATAGCACGCTTGAGGAACCCACCGGTCGACGGCTCAGGGCGCGCAGTCCAGTTAAGGTTGACCCTCAACAAGCCGCTCGTGGCCGCCTTGATCAGCGACACGCTGGGGTGCGCCTTGGTCAGAGTCACTTTTGACAGGGACACCCCGCTACGATTTCCGACCGGAGTCCCTGTGTTCACAGGAATAGCGGCTGCCGATCCGGTACCACCGGGATCCGGCACACTCGGACGACGCCTGGTGTAGTCGATAGCCATTGCTCTTGCCTTCCTGGACCGGGGCAAAGCCCCAGTTGGTGTTTGGGGAAACGGGCTCGACGCCGCCAGAAACGGACTGCGGCCGTGGGCAAACTTCCTTGAATCTGAAAGGAGGCCACGAGGGTCCGAGCGACCAGCCGGCACACCGACCGCGAATGCAGGCCGCCGATGCGCAGGCTCAGCCGAGCGGGTTCCGTCTTGGCAACGTAGTCTCGACCTCGCCACCGCGGTCCGGCTAGTTTGGGGTAGCCGAACCGCAGATGGTGTCGAGACTCAGATGTTTACGCCGAAGTCCTTGGCGATTCCGGCCAAGCCTGAGGCATACCCCTGGCCCACCGCACGGAACTTCCACTCCTCGCCGTTGCGATACAGCTCACCGAAAACCATCGCCGTCTCAGTCGATGCGTCTTCGCTGAGGTCGTACCGCGCGATCTCGACATTGTTGGCTTGATTTATGACACGAATGAAAGCATTGCGGACCTGACCGAAACTCTGCGCACGAGTCGACCCCTCGTAGATCGAGACAGGGAACACGATCTTATCGACGTTCGCCGGGACCGTGGCCAAGTTAACTCGGATCGCCTCGTCGTCGCCCTCGCCCTCACCGGTGAGGTTGTCACCGGTGTGCACGACGGAGCCATCCGGGCTCGTGAGATTGTTGAAGAAGATGAAGTACTTGTCAGAAATGACCATACCGTCGGCGCCACAGATGATCGCCGAGGCATCGAGATCAAAGTCGGTTCCATCCGTCGAGCGCGCGTCCCAGCCGAGACCGACTGTGACCGCTGTTAGACCGGGTGCAGATTTGGTGAGCGAGACATTCCCACCCTTGGTGAGGCTGACTCCCATGAGTCCTCCAAATTCCAGGACAAAGGCGGGATGCCTTCGTCGAAATTGATCGTCCTCGCCTTTGCGAGGGACCATGCGATGCTAGCGACGAGCCATGAGGGCTGGGACGCCGACACGCAGGTGACGGTGACCCACTGCCCACTCGGCGCAACAAACCGGCCGCCTACGACCGTTGCCAGCCCTGCCGGGTCCGTGGAACCAGGGTCTCGACCAGTCCGGGTGCGTTCCCCCGCGCGGCGTGCTCACTTGCCGCCTGCCGCAGGGGCAGGTCGCTGAGCAGGTGCCGGCGCGAGCCGGTCCTGCTGGGAGGGCGGCCAGCTGGCCTTACTGGTGTCTGTCAGCCAGGCTGACCGCGTCTCCAGGACCGTGTCTGTCCCGGCTGTGGCGCCGTCTGAACCTGCGGATGCGTCCCAGCACGAAGACCACGAGTAGGGCGCCAACGAACAGCAGGACCGCGGCGACAGCGGCGGCTGCCCAGGGTTGAAGTGCTGCGAGGGAGACCACCCCGACCACGGTGAGGTCTTCGACCGTGCTCAGGGCGACGTTGCTTGCGGGTTCAGGTGAGGTGTTCACCGCGACTCTGAGCCCAGCCTTGACTGAATGACTGGCCAAGGCGCTGAGGCCTCCAGCCGCTGCCGAGAGCTCAGCGTCCAGACTGGAGGACTCATGACCCAGCAGGTAGCCCAGCGTGGCTCCCACGGCCGGCCGCACCACCGTGTGGACGGCGTCCCAGATCGAGTCCAGGTAGGGGACCTTGTCCGCCACCATCTCGATGAGGAACAGGACCGCGGCGACAACGAGCACGTCGGTGCGGGTCAGTGCGTGCGGAATAGCCTCGACGTGACCAAACCGCCCCAATAACCCCATGACCAGCGCCACCGCATAGGCGTTGATGCCGCTGGCCCATCCGGAAGTGAAAACCCACGGCAAGAGTTCGACACCCACGGACAGCCCTTCCTCTCGCACAGCAAGAACCGCCCAACGACCCCGGTGAGGTCCCACCGGTGGACTCCCAACGCGCTTGGGTGGCCACCAGTGTCGGCGAGTCGCCGTTGGTACAGCCCGAATCCGCGCTTCGTCCAACGGCGTCAACGCCGTTCCGTCCGCCCCCGACCTTAGCGGCCGAAGAGACCTCAAATTGCCTTTTCGTTGTCAATGGCCAAGTAGAAGTCCCCGCTGGTGGCCAACTAAAAGTCCCCACCCCTTGCGGTTGATCAGCTCTTGTTCTTGGGTCCTCCTTGGGCGGTTCGGGCCTCGCGCATCCGGTAGGACTCCCC
>Ga0209585_10000592_pt1 | contig 14050 bp, 10 predicted proteins | sample NGEPerone_FD_185491 | JGI IMG/M metagenome (GOLD analysis project Ga0209585, IMG submission 185491) | Arctic peat soil microbial communities from the Barrow Environmental Observatory site, Barrow, Alaska, USA - NGEE Permafrost154B-one... | ecosystem: Environmental > Terrestrial > Soil >... | reverse complement strand
GTGGGCCTTTGAATCCAGCAGCGCGGTAGATGTCCGTCTCACCGGCGGGCGTGCCGTTCGGAAGATAGCCCTGCCCGGCGCGCCGTACTGGGCCGAGATATCGCTGCACCAACTCGGTAATCGCCCGACGCGGCGGCTGTGGATGCGGCAAGGCTGCGTCGCTGTCGATTCCCTGATGGGTGGTGGCGTGCACATGAGCGCAGGCCCCGCACTCCTCGAGCATGCCGTGGACCGCGCTGGCGACGCCAGCTCGATCCATCCAATGAAAGGACTGGGCGAAGGTGACGAGCCGGTAGGTACCCAGTCCAGCGGGCAGATCCTCTGCACGCAGGTGCAGCCACCTGACATTGCTCACTCCGGCCCGGGCCGCGAGGCGGTGGGCTTCGCCGAGCATGTCCGCGTCGGCGTCGATCCCGGTTGCCCCCTCGAACTTCTCCGCGAGCATCAGCGTCAGCGAGCCCGGGCCGCACCCAACGTCAAGCAGGCGACCAGAACCGTCAAGACGCAGCTCGTCGGTCAGTCGATCAGCAAGCGCACTCGGATAGGCGACGCGCCCCTCCGCGTAATAGGCCGCGCTGCCGGAGTACAGCGACGAATCTCGAACTCCCTCGACCTCGGCCACCATGCGAGTATTGCCGCTTTCAGTCACGCGAGAGCGTCCAACCACAAGAGATCCTCTTGGCCACCCACTCGAGAAAACATCGCTCGGAGGTCGTCGGCGTCACGCATGGGGCGCGTGTCGCCGTCTCCCATTGACGATCGGTTTGCGGGAAGGGCCTGTCAGACGCCCGGGATGACGAGGTCGAACGACTCCCGGGGGCAGATCGCCGTGTAGTAGTGGTCTTCAGCGGCGCCCCATCGCGGCCACCAGTTGTCATTGCCGTGGCCACGAACAGTCAGCCGGCGCTGGCGTTCCTCAACGGGTGTCTCCACCAGAACGGTCAGGTCGACAAGATCCCGCAATTGCGGCCGCCCGGTGTATACGCCCTCCAGGATGATGATGGGTGTCGGCAGCACCGTGACCGTCCGGTCGTCCAGGCCGCCTCCGGGTAGCCAGCTGAAAGGGAGGTATTGCGCAGGGCGGCCGGCGCGCAAGGGTTCCAGGACCTCGTGCCGGAGCCGCTGCCAGTCGAAGTACTCCTCGACGCCCTGTGAAGGAGTGAGAGCCCAACGATGCTCCTCGGGCATGTCGCGGTAGAAGTCGTCACCCACGATCACGCTGGCGGCCAACCGCAGTCCCAGCCTCGCGCCCAAGGTCGTGGTTCCGGCCGCGCTCGGTCCGTCCAGCGCGATCACCAGCGGGCGGTCAGGCCACGCGGCCACGAGTTCCACCACCATGTCGATCGTCCGGCTGGGCTTCATGCCAACAGTCAACCCGATAGGCGGAACCGAGGGCCCTCAGGCCACCCGTCCGAAGCGGCTGATCGTTCCGCAGGCCGACCGCCTGTGGTCGCGCTTGTTGCAACCCGGACGGCGGCTCATCTCCGCGTGGCGTGAGGCAGAATGCGTAGATGCGTTCGCCGCTGGTGTTGACCGGGGGTCCAGCGGTGGGCAAGAGCACCACCGCGAGGCTTCTTGCGTTGGCCACCGCCCGCGCTGCCGTGGTCGATGTGGACGACGTCCGTCAGCTGATCGTGGCTGGCGGTGCCGCGCCGTGGCAGGGTCCGGACGGTTTGGCGCAGCAGCGGCTGGGCGTCGAGAACGCCTGCAGTCTGGCAAGCAGCTTTCATGCAGCAGGTTTCGACGTCATCCTCGCCGACGTCCTCACCCCGGTGACGCTCGAGTTGTACCGGCAGCGGCTCTTGGGGTGTCTCATCGTCAGGCTGCACGTCTCGCATCAAGAAGCTCGACGACGCGCGGCCACCCGCACCGTCTACCTCACGGATGCCGAGTTCACACAGCTACACGACCAAGATCGTGACGCCCCTCCGCCGGCCGACTACGACCTCGACATCACGAACCTGACCATCGAAGAACAAGTCGCCGCCGTGACTGCTCTGTGGAGGAATACCTCGTAAGCCGATCGGCGGATCCAAGCGGTCAACGCAACAGGAGCGGTCTGATCTGTTCGATCGGCTTCTTGAACGCTAGTCGTTTGCGGGGCCGGTCGTTGAGCTCGGCGGCAACCCAGTCCAGGTCTTCGCTGCTGTGCACGCTCAGGTCGGTGCCCTTCGGGAAGTACTGCCGCAGCAACCCATTGGTGTTCTCATTGGTTCCGCGCTGCCACGGGGCGTGCGGGTCACAGAAGAAGATCGCCATGTCGGTGGCCATCCGGACTTGTTTCCAGTCGCGCATCTCCACACCCTGATCCCAGGTCAGCGACCCGCGCAGCGCCGCAGGCAGGGTCTGGATCTTCGCGGCCAGCGCCGGGGCGACCTGCGCCGGCTTGTAGCCCTCGGGCAGGTGCACCAACATCGTGTAGCCCGTGGTGCGTTCCACCAGGGTGCCAATCGCACTGGCGTTGGCCTTGCCGATGATCAGGTCCCCCTCCCAATGTCCAGGCACCGCGCGGTCATCGGCCTCGGCGGGCCGCGCCGCGATGTTGATCATGTCCGGCAGGACACGGTTCTTGCGCTGCGCGCCCTGGCGGTTGGGCTGGCGCAGCCCGCGCCCGGTGCGCAGGCATTTAGCCAGATCACGGCGCAGCGCGCCGCGGGACTGCACGTACAGGGACTGATAGATCGTCTCGGTGGACACCCACATCTCCGGGTCATCGGGGTAGTCACCTCGAAGTCTGCCAGCGATCTGCTCGGGTGAGTACTTCCTCTCCAAGTCCAGCTCGACCCGTGCCCGCAGGGCCACGTTGGTCACCAGCCTGGCCGGCTTAGGACGACTCGCCCGCTCATAGGCCAGCGGATGCGCGGTCGTTGCCCGGTAGGCACCTGCAGCGTCGCTGTTACGGGCCAGCTCCCGACTGATCGTGGATGGCGACCTCCCCAGACGGCCCGCAATGGAGCGGATCGACTCACCCCCAGCACGACCGAGTGCGATCTCTTCTCGCTCACCAAAGGACAGGTAACGCCCCTGAAGGCCGCGCCCGCGGCGAGGGCGCACGCCACCGGCCTGACGCACCCAAGCCAGACCGCGTTGCCGGTAGGTCCCGGCCACGGCAGAGGCATCAGTCATGAACTCCCCGGCTTGCCACGCAGCCCAGAACGGCTGAATCAGTTCGGCCACGATTTGGTTGGAGAAACGGATGGTCATCGACACCCTCATATCTTCGGGTGTTGCGACGACCGCTAGAACCTAAGGATCGGGCTACGGAACGATCACGGCGCCGGTGAGCAGCGGTTGCCTGCTCCGCTGACCCTTCGGCTCCCGGGACTCAGTCTCAGGTCGAAAAGCGGACGTCCGCTGGGCGATTCCGCTACTCCGCGTTCGGGGCACGACGTCGGTCCGGGGACACGAGCACCGAGGCCGCAGCGTGGGCGTTACCATGAACCCGATTCGGTGACCTGGCGAGCAGCTGCAGGGGTGAACACAATGACCTTGACCGCGCAGCCACTCGGTGATGGCAGCCTCACGATGGAGAAACTGCGGCAGCTCCTCGCCGTCCATGCGGAACAGGACGACCTGGACTACAAGGAGCACCTAGACCTGTCCAACACCAAGGACAAAGTCGAGCTCGTGAAGGACTTCGGCGCCATGCAGTCCCAACCCTTCGGCGGTTACATCCTCGTCGGCGTTGATGGCATCGGAGAACCGACCACCGCACACGGACCGATCAACGCCAACCAGTTCGACCCGGCGACGCTGAACGGAATCGCCCACTCATACCTTCCCTCAATCCGGGTCAATGCCACCACGCATGAGGTCGACGGCATCACAGTGGCCATGATCTTCGTGGGGGCGCCCGACCCGCCAGCCATCGCCATCTTCAGTAAGGACGGTCAGTACGCGGATGCAACGGGAAGGAGCCAGACCGTTTTCCGAGCTGGGGATGTGTTCGTCCGACGAGGCACTCAGAGCGTCCGCTGGAGTTACACGGATCTGGCCTGGGTGCTAACGCCCATCGAGAACGCGGTCCGTGAAGACGAACGACGCCGCGCCACCGCATACGTCGACGCAGTGTCCCAAGGGCAACGCGGCCGCAGCCTCGCCACCGGACCCATCGGCTCCCTCTCCTGGCAACTGGAAGATAATGACTTCCAGTCCGCGCTGCTCGAAGCAATGCGAGCCAACGACGAGATCCCAATTCGACACGCGTTCCTCTCGCTCGTGGGAGAGGCCGGTGCGCTGCTGAACCAGTCAGACGGGGATGACGACCTCAACAGGCTGCTCGACCGCCTCACCACGGCCCTATCACTCGCTGTCACCTACGACGACCGGAAACTCTTCGCCGCAGTTCTCGCGACTTTCCAGTCCATCTACGCTCTCGGTGTCACGGGTGACGGCAACCTCGCTCTGGGCGTGCGGGGCATCAGGCTGCTCTGGGGAATCGCGACAAGGATCGAGGCAGTGGGCGGGCTCGCCATCCGCCTACGCGGTTGGTGGGCGATTCGGCCCCTCACACTCCATGGCGACGGACGGCTCACACAACTCCACTACGTCTCATGGTTCCGGCACGCACTCACGGAGGCCAGCCGAGCAAATCTGCTCTACACGGAGCCGGACGAGAACGGCAACCCTGTGGAGATAGGCGGACCTCTCGTCGCTGTAGCACGTCAACACGTTGAACGCATTCCCGCGCTTCGCCCGGACACCCCCTCCGTGTCTCGGTTTGAGCTCAACACCGCTCCCGACGAACACGACCCCGTCCTCGACTCCTTGGCTCAGTTCGACGCCATCTGGGGAATCGTCGCCGTTGCACGCAGCCGCCGCGAGTTCGACCACTATCCGAGCTTCGCCGCGTTCTACGCGCGACGCACCGCCCCTGTCCTGGAGACGCTCGCGGCTTCCCCTGACGTGCGACAGCAAGTGGCGCATGAGGACGAGCCATTCCTCCGCGACGCCATGAAGTCTGTCATTGACACAGCTGAGCAGCAGTCGTGGGCTGCCTACCACCGACCCTGGGACCTTCATTCCTCCGTGGTGCAAACGTACCTAGAAGACCAGCCCGAACGTCCGTCGCTTTGACGGACAGGTGGCAGTCGGGCTTGGATCTGCAAAGAAAGAGGTTGGCCATGCCACGCGTGGTCGCTGCGAGAAGGAAAGACAAGGATGAAGGGAACATGCCCGACGCGCGTTTCGTCGCAAGCGGATCGGTTTACGGGTCGCCAGCAGCGCCGATTTAACACCCGGGCAACATGGGCCCCCTACCGTTGTTCCTGCCGGTTCCGTGGGCAACGCCCCGCCGATGGGGCACTGGAGGGAATCGCATGGGCGACTTCGAAGAGCCGCAGATCAGCCGTCGCATCGCACTGGTTGCGCATGACAACAAGAAGGTCGAGCTGTTGGGATGGGCCGAGTTCAACATGGGTCAACTGCGTCATCATCAGCTCTTCGCCACCGGAACTACCGGGACTATGCTCCAGTACGAACTTGGTCTGAAGGTGCATTGCTTCCTGTCAGGTCCGCTCGGCGGGGACCAACAGATCGGTGCCAAGATCGCCCAGGGCGACATCGACATGGTGATCTTCTTCTGGGATCCGCTGGAGCCACAGCCCCACGACCCTGACGTCAAGGCGCTGCTTCGCCTCGCCACCTTGTGGAACGTCCCGGTGGCCACCAACTTGGCCACTGCCGACATGATCATCTCGTCGCCGCTGATGACAAGCAGCTACATGCCGTCCCGCCCGACCATGGACCGGCCGTCCACCGGCGCAGACTACCTAGCGTCCTCAATTGCCTGATCGCCACGGATGTCACCGATGAGCGATCGAACGGTCAGCGGAGCACGTGACAGCGCTGTCAACGCCACCCTGATCGTCTCGTAGCCCGATCCCGTTGCGAACACCTGTCCGGCGGTGCGGTCCTACGTGACGACCGCGAAATGCGGCATAGCGCACAAACGCAAACAGCGCCTTCTACCCCTTTTGCGGCGGAAAGACGCGGCACAAGACGGGTGGAACGAGCGCGTCCCCGGAAGACCCGGATCCAACGCTCAGGAGGGTCCAAGCAGCGCAATCCGTCTGGTCAAGGACGGCGGCCTCGCGCCACGCCTCCTGAGCTCTTGGGGGTTGTTAGCCCTGTCGCAGCTTGAGGTTGAGGCGTGTGATCCTCTGGTCGCGTACGGCGACGGGCGTGACGGGCGAGCGCAGCCTTGGCTGGATCGCGGGTCGGTCGTCACTCTGATCGACTCAGTGCAGCTCGAGTAACGCCTCAAGGTCAACGAGTGCCTCAGTTGCACGACGGTGCAGGACCGCGCCTGACGGGACTCGTGCGGCCGCGCGTCGCAGGTAGCTGATGGTCTTCTTCTCGCCTAGGACCAAGTCGCAATACCCGGCGGCGTACGACAGGTGCATCCAGTCGTTGAGGTCATTGCCTTCCCACTTGTCGTCGGCGTTCGAAAGACGTAGGTGCAGCACCTCTCGAAGCCGGCCCAGCCCAGGTGTTGCGGAGATTGCGGCTTCCGCGTCGTTCCGTAGCCAATCGCTGAACTGCTCGGGGCTGATGCCTGACTCCTTCGCAGCGGCTGGTAGGTCAGTTCCAAGATCCGAGAAGAAGCGCGTGCGAGTCAGATCGCGGGACCAAGCCTTTGCCTTCGTGCTCTCTCTCAATGCCTTGGCGAGGGGCGCGAAGGATTGGGCCCATCGGGTCGCTGATTCACGTCCGACGTCGCCGTCTGGCTCGTGGTCGAGCAGTAGGCTGACGAGGACGCTCGCCCAAACCTGCCGCTGTATGAGTCCGGCGACCTCGGGGCCGAGTTTTCGTCCGATGGTCCTGTCAGGGGTCATGTCGAGGATTGCCTCGGGTGCCAGGGTGATGCCATCCTCCTTAGTAAGCGGGGCTCCGCCGAACAGCGTCCGCAGTTCCGCGCGACGGAGTCCGAGGACGGTTCGAAGCTGCCATCCGTGTGAGTAGTGCAGCATCGTGGCGGCGAGCTCGAGTCTGCTCGTTCCTCCCCGCTTGGAGGTCTCCGAGAGGTGAGCGCTGGAAAGCGGGACGATGACTCGCTCTTCGACTGCCGCTTGAGCCAGCGTCTCGAAGAACGGGCTCTTGGCGCGGTCGAAGGTGCCAGGACTCTTTCGCCATCTAGCGAAGTCGATCCAATGGTTCTGGTCGAGGTACACAACCGGCACTGTCAGCATCTCCAGGGCAGTGCCCAGAGTCATTGGGATCGATTCGCCGGCTGCAACGATCTCCATACGTGATTCAGCCGGAATGAATGTCGACCGGGTGACCAACCCGAGTTCGGCAGGCACTGAGATGCGTTCGGTAATGATCCGCCCGTCTGTCGTGACTATCGAGGCGTTCCCGGACTCGTAATCGATCGCGACAAGCCTTATGTGGGACATCGGATGGGAACTCGGCATGGTCACTCGGGGCATCGATCACTTCCCGTCACCGGCTGACCGGCGGCGGGAAAGGCCGTCGCAGTCGAGCAGGCATTGGTTGCAGGCCACGTCCACCCCCGGCTCAAATCTCTCCAAGCACCTGGCGTAGGTCGGCGAGCGTGTAGGACATCGAGGTAATGCACGCGACGGAACGCGGGGTTGTTGACGATACTCGCCTCTTCAAGCTGCATCTCGACGACTATCACGATCAGTCATGCCGGTAGCGCTCACCAGGAGGTGTTCGCAGCCGTCTCGTCGCCGCAGACCCGACACCACTCAAGGTGCCCGATTCCGCCAACGACGAGTACTCCACTCCCGGGCGATGCGGACACTTCGAGAAGTTCTTCTCTGCAGATGGAGCAGACCCTCCGTGAGAGCCCGCCGACACTCATTCCTGTGCGATTGTGCCCAGGAGAGACCGTGCATCGATGGAAGTACTCGTTACCTCGTGGTGCAGTGTGCAGCCGCGTCCCGCACCCGGATTCGTGGCACTTCTAGAAACGCGCTGTCATCAGGCAGATCCGGTAAACAGGCGAGAGGTCCTCGCCCGTCTCGCGGCGATGTGACGCACCGCGCCGTCCGTAGCCGAACGAGGGGATCGCGGCCATGAGCGCGAGGGGCTTGCATTGTCAGGCGCGATGTCGCCTGACCTGCGCGACCAGAGAGTTCGACTGCAGGATGACCTGGCGGACGTGACGCCGGAAGACCGGCTGACCCAGGCCACCCCGGGGCCTCCGTGCCCGTCGGCGTCACCGAGTCAGCGCCGGGAAGTCGATCCACCTGAACGAGGGAGAACCGTGAGCGACTACCTGGTCAGACCACTCGGTCCTGACACGTGGGACGCGTTCGGCGCGCTCGCCGAGCGACACAACGGTGTATGGGGCGGCTGCTGGTGCACCTATTTCCACCCGACGGCTGACATTTGGCCCGAGAAGCCGCGTGGCCGAGATTGGTCCAGGACCGGCTAGGCCACCGCGGAACTGGTCGCTCATGCGTGCAAGCAGTGCCTGTCGAACCTGCATCGTTGGCCGCCGCAGCCGAGAACGCTGCTCGTTGGTATCGTCCGCGACGTCAGGCCCGTGCAAGTGGGGAGGGTCCCCGCGCGGACTGCGAGAGGATCCGTCCGAATGTCTGAGCTCTACACGTTTCCACTAGCTGAACCGCAGGCCACGGTCGGGACCGTTGGCGGCAAGGGCGCTTCGCTGGCCCGGCTTTCCGTGGCGGGCCTGCCGGTCCCAGATGGGTTCTGTGTCACGACGGCGGCGTATCGCCGATTTGTCGAGGAGCACGGGCTGCAAGACGAGATTCTGGCGATCGTCTCGGATGGGGATCCAGGTCAGCCTGCGAGCCTGGGCAAGGCATCTCGGCGGATCGGTGAGCTGTTCGAGGGGTGTGCGATTCCGGAGGGCGTCGCGGCCTCGATTCGCGAAGCCTACGCAGGGCTGGACGGGGGCGACTTGGTCGTGGCGGTTCGTTCCTCGGCCACTGCCGAAGACCTGCCGGGGATGTCTTTTGCTGGCCAGCAGGATACCTATCTGAACATGCGTGGGGAGGCTGTTGTCCTTGATGCGGTCAAGCGCTGCTGGGCTTCGCTGTGGACGGCCCGTGCGATCGACTACCGCGCGCGGAACGGTATCGCGCCCGAAGAAGTGAGCCTTGCTGTGGTGGTTCAGGAACTCGTGCCCGCCGAGGCGGCTGGCGTGATGTTCACGGCGAATCCGTTGACGGGCGCGCGCGGCGAGGCGGTGATCAACGCTGCCTGGGGGCTGGGAGAGTCGATCGTCGGGGGTCACGTCACCCCGGACACGGTCATCGTGGACAAGGCGAGCGGCACGATCATCGAGCAGCGCATCCAGGAGAAGGAAGCGATGACCGTGTGTGTGCCCGGGGGGACACGTGAGCAGCCGGTGCCCTCGGATCAGCGTCACCGGGCCGTTCTCAGTGCTGGGCAGGTCGCTGAACTGGTTCGCCTCGGCGTCAGAATCCAGAACCTCTATGGGCGGCCGATGGACGTCGAGTGGGCCCTTCACGACGGCCACATCTTCATCGTGCAGGCACGACCGATCACCACCTTGGATGACGAAGACCCCATGGCGGGCCAGTGGAACGACAGCCTGACCGGTGACTACCTGTGGACGATCACGAACTACGGCGAGGCCATGCCGGACGTCATGACACCTTGCACCTGGTCGCTCGCCCAGATCACGCTGGCCGAAGCCATGCCCACCGTGGGCCCGATCCGCCCCTACGGGAACATCGGTGGGCGGTTGTATGGGAACCTGAGCGCGATGGCCTCGTTGATGGCGACCGTCGGTATCGGCCCGCGACGCTCCGCCCGGATGATCGAGGACATCCTCGGACGCCTTCCCGAGGACGTGGACATCCCCATCGTCGCCCTGTCCCGGTTGCCGGTGCTGCGCGGCACGATGCGCGGGGTGATCGGGTCGCGGGCCAATCATCGGCGGCTGCCGGCTTTCCTTCAGTCGGCGCCGAACCGCTGTGAGGCGCTGCGCGGCCGGGCTCAGGCGGCCTCCAGCCCACAGGAGCTGGCCGCACTGTGGGAAGGCGCGGTGGCCCCGTTTGCCCGTGAGGCTTTCCAGATGGTGGAGGCTGCGAGCCGGCAGAACGGAAACGCCCTCCTGTTCATCCGCAAGAAGTTGCACCGGCTCGTAGGCCAGCAGGATGGCGACACACTGCTGACCGGCGCGAGCGGGCAGGGGGGCCAGCTGGCCAGCCTCGGACCGCTCTTGGGCCTGACTCAGCTGAGCAAGGGCGAAATCGACCGGGCGACCTTTGCCCAGACGTTCGGCCACCGCGGCCCGCACGAGCTTGAGGTCTCCATGCCGCGCCCGGCGGAGGACCCTGACTGGATGGACAAACAGCTTGCCGGCCTCACCCAGGCCAACGAAGACGCCGGGGCACTTCTCGCCCGCCAAGGGGCTGCCCGCGAGGCTGTATGGCACCGACTGCACGAAACTCACCCGCGCAAGAAAGCGAGGATCCGGCGCCTGGTGGACCGCTGGGCGGCCATTGCCCACGAGCGCGAAGCATCTCGATCGGAGGCAGTTCGAGCCTACGTGGTGCTTCGCTCCTTCGTCGTGCGTGCGGGTGCGCTCACGGGACAAGGCGACGACGTCTTTTTCCTGTCGATCGAGGAGATCCTCGCACTTCTAGCCGGCGACCCGACACCCCTGTCCATTGTCTCGTCTCGGCGTGCCACCTATCAGCGCTACCGCGCCCTACCGCCATACCCGGGGCTGATTCGCGGACCGTTCGACCCATTGGCCTGGGCTGCGGACCCGCACCGGCGCAGCGACATGTTCGACGCGAGCACCGATTCTCAGGCGCCTTCCAGCGCCGCCATCACCGGTTTCCCGGGCTCAGCTGGCATCGCCGAAGGCCAGGTGCGGGTGCTCATGAGTGCTGAGGAAGGAAACCAGTTACGACCCGGAGAGATCCTCGTGACCACGGTGACCAACGTCGGCTGGACCCCATTGTTCCCCCGCGCGGCGGCAGTTGTCACCGATGTTGGCGCACCGCTGTCGCATGCCGCGATCGTGGCACGGGAACTTGGTATCCCCGCCGTGGTCGGTTGCGGCAACGCCACCATGCGCCTGCACACCGGTGATCGGGTGCGAGTCGATGGCGCAGCGGGAACGGTCGAGATCGTGAAGGCACATGATCGGGTTTGAGAAACGAACACGCCTCAGAGAGCGGATACGTCAGTCAGGACTGGGCTCGGAGGGTTGCCGCGTTGAGGAACCGATGACGGATCGACCTCCGTGTGCGGACGCGGTTCGTCATGCGACACCATTGCGGACACTGATCGTCGGCGGGCTCGGTACCTCGAGTCGTGGTCGAAGGCGTTCGTCCTACGGGATGACGGCGTCTGCCTCGACCTCCACCAAGGGCGGGGTCGATGAGAGCACTGACCTGCACGATCGACGAAGCAGGGCGGATGTCGGCGAAGAACTCGCCATGCGCCCGCCCGACTTCCTTCCAGCGGTTGATATCGGTCACGAACATCCGGGTGCGCACAACGTGCTGAAGGTTCGAACCAACCTGTTCAAGGGCTTCCGCGATTCGGCGGATAGCTTCGCGGGTCTGCTCAGCTACATCCTGGCCACCGACAGCCCCGCCATCAGGCTCAGCGGCGGTCGTGCCGGCTACAGACACCCACTTGCCCACACGCACCGCACGCGAGTAGCCCACGACGGGCTCCCAAGGTGCCCCCGATGACACCAGCTCCCTGTCGCTCACCTCGTTAGTTTGCATGGCGCAGAGAGTATTCGGGCCGGTCAGGATCCCCAAAGCCGCATACGGCGACCGAAGTCGGCCGGTGGAGGCTGCCCCTCGTCCCGGTTGCCGCAGCCAAGCTGGTGACGAGCGCTGAGCGCTTATCCTCATGGACAAGGCCCTGGCGGACCCGGAGCGCCAGCACTGGGTGGCCCAGCCCCCTGCCGAAACAGTGACGAGAACGGGACCGCGAGCACGCCGACGTGGTTGAACGCGCACCCGGGTTCGTGGACGAGTTCCGCTCGGAGACCAGCCGCGGCGGCCTTGCGCCTTGACAGTCATTCGCGGCGGAATGACGCGGACCGTAGACGAAGCTCGGCCACGTTCTGTTGGAGGTCCTAGTCGGCTCGTTGACGACATCCCGGAATCCCGACGGTACGGTGGTGGCACTTAAGACTTCAGCTAGGAGCATCATGGCGACTTCAAAGGTTTCGCAGCGCGGGCCCCGCGCGATCGCAGTCCCTCTATCCGGCGGAACAGTCACTGTTTATGCGGGCGTGAAAATGGGCAACGCGCTTGAGGAACTGACCGAGGACATGACGCTCTACCACGGCGTGCGGTTGGCGCAGGTAATCGAAGCGGTATATGCGCAAGGCATCCGCGACGGTCGACGCCAGGTAGTCGAGGCGATCGGTACGGTCACAGAGTCAAAGGAACTGCAGTACCGAAACCCCGGGCGTCCAGCCAAGAAGGCCACGGCCAAGAAGGCCACGGCCAAGAAGGCCACGGCCAAGTAGCCGCGACCAGCACGATCCGGCGTCGGCAGGACCCCCGACTGTGAAATAGTTAAGGCGTCCGGGTGGCGGGCTTGGTGTCAGCGAACCCGCATGGTCGCGCGGATCGCGAAAGCCGCTGGCTCGGCGCCAGCTCCCGATAGGGGCTCTGTTCTCGATGGGTTCCGTCGACTAGCTCGTGACTCACGCATACGCCCAGCCGGCGGCGTTCACTAGACCCGGCCGTGCGCGAGTGACGTTCCGCGGCCCGGGCGTCTCAAGAATGCTGGCTGCCACGGACACAACCTAGGCCGGCGCGTCAGTGGGAGTAGCGGGCAAGCCCTCGACGTCGGCGATCAGGTCGAGCACCGTGTTGTATCGCCGGTCTGCGTTGTGGTCGACGCATTTCTGCACGATCCGCGTCACCTCTGCGGAGCCGGGCGCCAACGACTCCTTGCCGTTGAAGATGAACGAGAGCACCCAGCCGATCGCGTAGATCTCGTTGGAGACGGAGTAGTCCTTGAAGCTGTCGAGCAGCGGGTCACGGATCGTCCCTCGCAACTCAGTCTTCGTGCGGGTGAAGTCGGACGCCGTGTCCTTGACTAACCCGAAGTCCGAGAGCTTGACCAAGACGGCGCCGCTGGCAAACACCTTCAGGAGAACGTTCTGGAGGCTGATGTCGCGATGGAGCAGCCCCTGGCTGTGGAGGTAGTTCATGCCGTAGAGGAACTGGAGCGCGATGCGCTTGCGTGTGGAGAAGGTCAGGTCCGCGTTCCGCTTCGAGATGTAGGTCCGCAGAGTCTCGTCGCAGAACTCCATGCGGTACTCGTCGCGCTGGTCGTCGTAGCGGTAGACCTCGACCACGTAGGGGAAACTGAGCCTCTTCATCACCTCGAACTCCTGCTTGAAACGCTGCAGGTCGCGTTCGCCGATCCCGCGCTTCGCCCGTTTCACCGCGAACCTGATGCCGTAGTCCGGGTCGATGTAGGAGTAGACGTGGGCGTACGAGCCCTCGCCGACCATAGACAGCTTGAGGTTTCCCTGTTCCTTTATCAGCTTGATCGTGTCGGAGACGCGGCTGAACACCGGCTCGTACTTGATCAGCTTGATCTGCTCGAAGCCCTCGGGCACCTCACTGCCGCCGCTTCGCGACAGCCAGGGCTCGCAGCGATCGATCGCATCCTGGTAACTCGGCGCGAACGTCACCTCGACGCCGGCGCGCTTGAGTTCGTACAGGTCGTCGTTGAGCTCGTCGATGAGTGCGATCAGGTTACGACTGTTGTCAGCCCAGTAGTGGCGCGTGCTCCGTGCCCGGTCGTTGATGTCGTCGAAGTGCTGGTTCAGTTCTTTGTGCAGCACGCTGAACATGTGTCCGAACTCGTCGTCTTCGTACAGGCGCGAGAACGCCGCCGAACTTGCCCGTGCCTCGTACTTGGCCTTCAGGTCCGTGAGCATGAACTCAGCCGCGTTTGCCATCACCAGGTCTCCTCCGCGGCCGCTCGGTCCTACCCATTTTGCCCTCTGGTTTCCCCGGCGGGCCTGTCGCTCCAAGCCACCAAACTACTCGGATGATCATGAACGATTCGGCGAACGGAGCGACAGGCC
>Ga0209585_10000590_pt1 | contig 14080 bp, 13 predicted proteins | sample NGEPerone_FD_185491 | JGI IMG/M metagenome (GOLD analysis project Ga0209585, IMG submission 185491) | Arctic peat soil microbial communities from the Barrow Environmental Observatory site, Barrow, Alaska, USA - NGEE Permafrost154B-one... | ecosystem: Environmental > Terrestrial > Soil >... | reverse complement strand
ATAACAAAATCGGCTAATTTAAATGCCAGCTACAGCAAGGAAATCGGAATACCATCAATGGAACAGTTAATGCCGGTCGTCGATGTAAACAATCCTGCTTTCATTATTGAGGGGAATCCGGACCTGCAACCTGACCGCAGTGATTATTACAATCTTAGTTATTCGTCTTACAATCAGAAATTCATGTCAAATTTCTCTGTTTCCATTAAATATCGTGGAACTAAAAATGCAATTTCGGACAGCCGGACGATCAGGATGGTTGATAATGTCGGCATGCAAACAGTTACACGATGGGAGAATGTGAAAGGGTTGAATAATGGAACCGACTCGCGTATGAGTTATAGTTTTCCGCTGATAAGATCAAAGCTCACAATGAATACAACCGGGAGTTTTGGTTTTGGTAATTCACCCACATTGATTAATGCAATTGAAAACGTGGCAAAAAACACAAGCTACACATTAGGAACCAATTTTAACCTGACGCTTTCAAAAAAATTATTGTTTGGTCTGAGTGGAAAAATAAATTCAAAGGATATCAGGAACTCCCTGCAAAATGACCTGAATCAGAAAATCAGGAGTTACAGTTCGAATAGTTCGGTTAAATGGGAAATTGCAACCAAAACACATTTTGATTGCAACTTCAGTTATTCGGTTTATAAGAACGCAAGTTTTGGATTCAACCGGAATATACCCTTACTGAATGCCTCAGTTCGTCAGATAATAGGTAAAGCAAACCGGATAGAGCTGAGGCTTACAGCATTCGATATCCTGAACAAGAACCTTCATATTTCGCAGGAAGTTTCTGAATTTTATGTTGTCAGTACAACTTCCAATACCCTTTCCCGTTATTTTATGCTTAGCTTAAGCTATAACATCAAAGGATATGACCTTAAGACCTATTAATTCCGTGAGTTCAAAAACAGGAACATTCAAAATAAAACCGCAACTATGTTTCAATCTTCAATCCATACAGTCAGTCGTAAAGCGCAGTCTTCAAAATTGATCAAAACATTCGCACTCACTGTTCTCCTGCTTTCTTCCGCCTTCAGTTATGCTCAAAAGCTGGAGGGAACGATCCGTTACATTAAAACAGAAAATGTCGAAAAGAAAATGATGGTAATGGATTATCTGAGCAGTCTGCGATTAGACGGTTATACTTATTCTTATGCTCATGTGTATGGGAACGGGAATGAATCAACCTCTTATTCAGTACTTTCGTTCAATGCCACACGAACAAGGTATGAGGATTCGGATGAAAATGAAGCATGGTTTAATTCCGGAAGAGCTGAATTTATAATTACACGTGATTTCAGCAAACATACGCTTCATGATATCATAGAACTTCTTGGCAAAAATTACATCATCGAAGATTCGCTGCAGACTCCCAAATGGAAAATAATGAATGAGATGAAAGAGATTGCAGGTCATATTTGCATGAATGCGTTATACAACGATACCATCAAAAAGCAAAAAATAGTGGGCTGGTATGCTTTGGATATACCCATTAGCGGAGGTCCGGAACGGTTTTTTGGATTACCCGGTCTGTTGCTTGAAGTGGATGTGAATGATGGGGCAATGGTTATAACTGCGGATAAAATTGAACCTAAGAAATTGACGACCGAACTTGACTTTCCTAAAAAAGCAAAAGGAAAAAAGATCAGCGAGAAAGGTTACATCGCGCTGTTAAAAAAGAAAATTGATGAAAACCGCAAACAGGAAAAACCGCTCTTTGACGGCCTCAGGTATTAGGGAATGTTTATAAATTCCCACATAGGATAATCTGTAAGGTAAAAGAGTACAAAGAGGAACAATCAAAAATCCGAACTTAACAACATTTCATAAAGGGACACTAAACCTGCATCTACTGAATACAATTAATTGCTACAAATGGATCTGGCCGATGGCTCTCTTTATACAAGAGTCCTTAGAAACTAATAAGATAATTCAACTTTATCTGCCCTGATTTATTTAATATAAATATATGCCGGAAAAATTGTCATTGAGAATACTATTGCTAATTTTGTTAAGCATAAGAGTTGAACCTATCGTATGAAATGAGCATGATTCGAAAATCACAAATCGAAATGATATGAACTTCATGCGAATCGAAGATCAACGGAGTTAATTAGCTTCGATGATCTTCGATTCCATCCGGCCTTTACAAACAAATTATTAACAGATGAAAAATATAATTTTCGCAATGAAATCCATCAAGGCAAATTATGTTGCCGGCACAAAAGGAACCATTCTGCTGTTGTTAATGATTGTTTGCATCAGTATGACTTCCTGCATCGTTATCCAGGATGCGCGGACAACCCAGATCGAAATAATGAAACCGGCGATCGTTAATTTTCCTGAAAATATAAATACGGTTGCTTTGATCAATAGTGTTTCTAACAGAAAGGTCAATCAACCATTTAAATATTCCAATCAATATAATTATAAACTGGATACTGAAAGTGATACAACAATTAAATACCTGGCACTGTCAAATACATGCATGGATGCTCTCGCCTGGGTATTAAAAAAAGAGGGATATTTTAGCGATGTGATTAATTATCACGATAGTTTAACCATTGTTAATCCGTCAAATAAAAAACTGTTTGATCCTGAAAGATTGTTTCAACAAACGAAATCCGACCTTTGTATTTTTCTGAATGATTTCAGTTTCGAGATTGAAAAATATAAAGATTTTGAAGCAGTTACAAACATTGCATCTCTTTCGTGGACGATTGTTTATAAAAAAGATTCCTTAACCTATACTTATAAACAAAGGGATACCCTGACTTTTATCGTCGAAGATTTCCCTCCGGATTTAGCTGACAATATGAAAATAAAAATGGTTGTCAACAATTCATCTACCTTCCTGGGACAATCTTTTTGTTCAAAAATCATCCCAACCTGGTTTCCGGTCGACCGTGTTTACTATACATCAAATGATCAGAATATGGTTCAAGCCGAAAAGTTCGCCTTAAACGGCGACTGGCTAAAAGCTGCTGAGATCTGGAATACACAAACAAAGAGTAAAAAATCAATGATTGCTGCAAAGGCCAGTTTCAACATGGCACTGGCCTGTGAAATGGAAGGTAAATTTGATACCGCTATTGAATGGTTGGTCAGCTCCTCCTCAATGATGAAAAAAAATAATAAGGAACATCCATTAAATTGCCAGGACTACATCTACGCCTTGATGCAACGAAAAAAGGAAATTGTGAAGTTACGTGAGCAAGTCAGGAATTAGCAACAAATGGCTCTGGTACTTTGTTAACAGGAAAACGTATATTTAAAATGCAGCTCTTCTTTGGTTTCGCTCCCCCACGTTTGCAACGAGGGGTTAGTTGTCAGTCGTTTGTAACGATAAATACATCACATTATGTCATCAGAAGACTATTCAATTGCCGACCAGAATGCAGTTTACTTTCTGACCTTTACGATTACTGACTGGGTTGATATATTTACCCATAGTTGTTACCGAATGGTTATTGCTGATTCATTAAATTATTGCATAGAAAATAAAGGCCTCACAATTTATGCATGGTGCCTGATGTCATATCATATTCATTTGGTTGCAAAAGCAAATGATGGTTTTTTATTAAGTGATATAATCCGTGATTTTAAAAAATTTACAGCCAAGAAGATTATTGACATGATAAAGGAAGGCCCGGAAAGCCGCAAAGAATGGTTACTCTATCGTTTTTCATTTGCAGGCAAATTCGATCACCGGATAAAAAACTATAAGGTCTGGCAAGATATCAGTCATCCAATATTACTGGAAAGTAACCATTTAATCGATCAGAGGATCAACTATATCCACCAGAATCCTGTCAGGGCTTTGATAGTTCAAAATGAAGAAGATTATATTTTTAGTTCGGCAGGTGACTATGCGGGAACCAAAGGAATGATAAATATTATAACAGAAATATGAAGACGAGTTGTAAACTCTAAATCACAAACCCCTCGTTGCAAACGAGCGACAGTAAAAACTAAAATGTAAACGTAATGATAAGAAAACAGTTGCTAATTAATAACTTGACCGTCGTTCTTTTACTGATACAGACGGTTGCTGTTTTTAGTAAGCCAATAGACAGACATGCGTTAGTCACCCGGCATAATGTAGTGCTCAATGCCGTAAATGTTAATTCTCCGCTTTCGGTTGGCAACGGCGAGTTTGCATTTACTGTTGATGTTACAGGATTACAGTCTTTCGAAGATGCGTATAACCGTGGAATTCCGCTTTCAACAATGTCACAATGGGGTTTTCATACTTCACCAAATCCAAAGGGTTTTACGCTTGAGAAATCTCCACTGACGATGAGTGAAAGCCACGGTCGTAAAGTCCCTTACCTCTATTTTGAAAAGGGTAAATCGCCTGCAGAATTGGAAGAAGCTACCAACTATCTTTATTCAAATCCATCGAGGCTGCATCTTGGCCGTATCTCAATGGCTTTAAAGACCTCCGACGGACAACCTGCAAAACTAACAGATCTGAAGGCAATTTACCAGGAATTGAACCTGTGGACAGGTCAGATCAGCAGTCATTTTACATTCGACGGTGAAACTGTTGAAGTGATGACAAGTTGCCATCCTGAAAATGATCAGGTGGCTGTGCACATTGAATCTAAGCTGATCGCAAAGGGTCAGCTCTCCGTAATGCTGGAGTTTCCTTACGGCGCTACTTCCTTTAGCGGCAATGGTGCTGACTGGAATCATCCGGAGGCTCACCAAACGATAATGACACGAAATGGCAATCACCGGGCTGATTTTTCACGTACACTCGATTCCGATCATTACAATGCAGCGTTGCAATGGTCTGAAGGCAGTACCTTAAACGAAACCGCGCCGCATAGCTGGAAACTTTCTGCCAATGAACACACTAAAACGATTGAATTTGTTGCTGCTTTTTCTCCGAAAGAATTGCCGGTAGTTTTACCCGGCGTTTCAGAGACAGCAGATGCGTCTGTCGTCGGGTGGAAGAAATTCTGGAGTACGGGAGGCGCCATCGACCTGTCGGAAAGTAAAGACCCCCGATGGAAGGAGTTGGAGAAAAGGATTGTTTTATCGCAGTACCTTACAAAAATACAATGCAGTGGTTCCTTGCCACCACAGGAAACAGGGCTTACCTGCAATAGTTGGTTTGGCAAGTTTCACCTTGAAATGCATTGGTGGCATGCTGCACATTTTGCACTCTGGGGTCGGAGTGAACTTCTGGAAAAAAGTCTTCCGTTTTACCAACGCATTTTACCGAAAGCCCAGGCGATAGCCAAAAGTCAGGGATATGATGGTGCACGATGGCCTAAATGTGTTGGTCCGTCGGGAGATCCGGCACCTACCTATCTTGAAAGTTACCTGATATGGCAGCAACCGCACCCTATTTTTTATGCGGAACTTTCCTACCGGTCGCATCCTGACCGGCAAACATTGGAAAAGTACAGTGATTTAGTCTTTGAAACCGCCCGGTTTATGGCATCATTTGCATTTTGGGATAAAAACCGCGAACAATACATAATTGGGCCTCCGTTTGCCGATGCTGCAGAGATCTATTTTGGTGATCATGATCACCAGTGGAATCCAACGTTTGAAACTGCCTATTGGCATTGGGGACTGGAAACAGCGCAACGATGGAGGGAACGGATGGGTCTTCCGCGAGAGTCCAAATGGGACGATGTAATTGCTCATCTTCCGCCTCTTACAACAAAAGAAGGATTATATGTTGACGCCGAAACGGCAACAGGTACCTTCACAGAGCCAGGCAGAAACACATCACACCCCTGCATACTAGCACCTTTGGGAATGTTGGATGGCAGCATGGTTGACCGCGAGACAATGCGCCGTACCTTGCACAAGATGATGGGAAACTGGGATTGGAACAACACATGGGGCTGGGACTTTCCGATGATGGCGATGACAGCAGCACGACTGGGAGAAGGAGAAACTGCGATAAATGCGTTGCTGATGGACAAACCCAAGAATACCTATCTGCCAAACGGACACAATTCACAGATGGGAGAAACATTGCCATTGTATCTTCCCGGCAATGGAGGCTTGTTGTACGTTACCGCAATGATGGCAGGGGGTTGGGATGGAGCGCCCAAAGGCAATGCACCCGGTTTCCCCAACAATGGACAATGGACTGTTCGTTGTGAAGGACTCAATCCTGCTCCATGATCTGAATTAAAACTTTTATTAAAATTGCACACATCTAAAGACGACTCCGCATATACAGGACATAGTGTTGCTATTCATAGAAAGTTTATCGGGGAACTCCCATCTGGCGTTTGGTTGTGATACGAAGTATACCATTTAAAATTACAGCGTATGTTTAAAGAACTTGGAAAACAATTAAGAAAACCATCAGGATTATTTGGAAGAATTGTTTCTAAAATGATGGACATCAGGAATAGAGAATTTTATGAAAAAGTTATAATTGAATTGGATATTAAAAGTGGTGACAAAATATATGAGATAGGCTACGGACCTGGACTGGGTATTCGTTTAATCGCAAATCTCAGAAAAGAATGCGCTCTTAGTGGCATCGACTACTCCGAATTAATGTATTCTAAAGCAACAAAAAGGAATAAAAAATTCATTAATGACGGAATTGTTAACCTGAAGTATGGGGAATTGTTAACTGCTGATATTGGGACTGAAAGGTATGACAAGATATTTTGTTTGAATGTTATTTATTTTTGGAGTGATTTGAGTAAAGTGTTTGATAAGATCTATTCAATGCTGAATGATGGCGGCATGTATTGTATTTTTATGACACCCGAAAAAGAAATGGAAACACAAAAATTCACAAAAGAATTCTGCAAGTATTCGATAGAACAGGTCGAATCTGAATTGAAAAAAGCAGGATTTAAAAGTGTTGAATACAAACTGGAAAAGGGGTATTACATTAAATCGATAAAATAATCTACATGAACTGGTATTTGAAAGTTTTAAGAAACTATACTGATTTTAGCGGCAGGGCCAGAAGGAGAGAATTCTGGATGTTTATTTTGTTCAATTTTATATTTCTTACAATCGCTGCTGTTATTGACAATGTTTTGGGTATCACTTTTGATGATACTTTTATTGTTTGGGATACCACCTTTAAAATTAAAACCACACTTTTTGGTTATGGAGTTACACCCAACGGTTATGTTTATCTCATCTATTCTTTAAGTGTTTTAGTTCCTGCAGTAGCAGTCTTAATCAGACGACTTCACGATGTCGGGAAAAGTGGCTGGTTTTCACTGATCCCTGTTTACAATTTGATTTTAGTTTGTACTGATGGAGTTAAAGGCGACAATTTATATGGTGCTGACCCCAAGCCAATTGCGTAATAGAAAAAAAACCGTCCTAACAAATGGCGGGATCATTTATAATGACAATTAAAATATGGATAACACAAATAAGGAATTATATCAACGCAACCTTATCGACGATCAGCAATACCAGTTGCTGGAGGCGATACGAACCGAAAAGGTTGTTTCGTTGTACTACGAACTTCGGTTAATGCTCTATCTGGGCATTATGCTTTTTACCGGAGGCGTTGGTTATTTTGCGTATCAAAACATTGGCCATATGGGTCACCTGATAGCGATGGCCGGCATTGGTGCTGCCATTGTTATTGGATTTTATTTTATCAGGAAGTTCGCAAAACCGTATTCAAATGATGAAGTAACCGTTAGCCTGGTCTATTTCGACTATATACTGATCCTTGTTTCCTTGCTCATTATCTCTTTATTTGCTTATGTGCAGGTCTATTTCGACCTTGTTGAATTGCTGTTAAACTGGACTTCCTTTATCAGTGCCGCTATCTTCCTGTTTATGGCTTACAGGTATGACAACAGAGCATTGTTAGCGATGGCGATTACTGCATTTGCCGCAGCTGTCGGATTAAGTATATCGCCTGTCAACTGGGCAAAAGGTGCCTGGCAACTATCATCCAATCTGCATTATATAAGCATTGTGCTGGGTGCATCACTCACCGTCATAGGACAGGTTTCGCAGTATAAAAACGTAAAGAAGCACTTTCGGTTTACTTATCAGAATTTTGGTCTGCTTCTTTATTTTATTGGCTGTTTATCTGCCATGTTCGACAGTAGTTATCCATTGCCGTATGCATTCCTTACACTTGTGTCTGCCGGAATTTTATCCTGGTATACCTGGGTGCACAAGGAATTTTTGTTTTTCATCTACTCAAACATTGCCGGATACATTGCCTTTACCTATTTAGTGTTTGAAGCGGTGGATCGCATGAGTGGAGATTACGTTGTATTTATATACTATTTCCCAACTACTTGTATTGTTTACATATTGCTATTATTTAAAAAGAAATCACACTTTGCACATGCATAATTTAATCATCGCCTATAAAATACCGGAACTGGAGAAGAGGAATGTGCTTTCTGAAGCCAGGAATTTATTCAAAAGCAACGTGCTCAATGAGGAACAATGGGATAAAATTCAAACGGAGTTTGCAACAAATCTTTATACGCCCTCTTTCATTATGCGGGTGTTGCTTTTTATTGTTTCTCTGATTGGCATGTCTACGATAATGGGACCAATTGGCTTAATCGTTGGTGATGTCGGAGAAACAGGATACCGGCTTCTTTCATTTCTGTTAGGAATCTCGCTACTCGTGTTCACCGAAAAGATTTTGATGAAAGACAAATTTCACTATAAATCAGGCGTAACAGAAGCGGGGATCTATGCAGGACTGTCATTTATCGCTTTTGCATTGCTGGGTTCTAAATCACACAGTTTGCTGGTTTATCCAGTTGTTGGTTTTCTGCTGACAGCATTTGCAGCCATCCGGTATCTTAATTTAACGGCGTTGGTTTTAACGATTGGCTTTTTTGGGTGGATATTATTCCAGGTACTATCCGATATCGGAGGTGTCGCACAGGCGCTGATGCCCTTTATCTTTATGATTTCGTTTGGTTTGATCTACCGGGAAAGTAAAAAAATCAGGGTAAAATTATCAGCGGAGTTTTTAAACGACCAGTTCATGATACTACAAACCATTTCACTGGTTTTATTTTACCTGGCAGGCAATTACTTTGTGGTGCGCGAATTAAGCATTAAGATGCTTGGCCTTACGTTATCCGAAAACCAGGATATCCCTTTTGCATTTGTATTTTATGGCCTCACAGTATTGGTTCCCATTGGAATCATTTATTGGGGAATAAAACATAAATCAATCTTATTGATTCGGGTGGCCTTATTAACCATTGCATTAAGCGTCATAACGTTTAAATATTATTTCAGCCTGGGAATGCCAGTTCTTACGATAACGGTATCGGGAGCCATCTTAATAATTGTTGCCTTATTACTTTTAAATTATTTGAAACAGGTACGCAATGGATATACACGCGAAAAACTGCTGGATAATAAATGGAGTTCGCCCGATATCATGGTGGTTGTTGCATCGCAAACGTTAGGCGGAAACTCAAATAGTGGTTCCGCAAGTGAGGATAATCTTTTCGGAGGAGGAAAGTTTGGCGGTGCAGGGGCCGGCGGAAACTGGTGATTATATGCTCCTCTTCTTATGTAATGAGGGGTTCGTTTTCAGTCGTTTTTAACGACAAATACATCCTTTCATCATAAGACAATACGATTGTAGCAGAAATTTTAAGAGGAGTTGCATACTCAATATAACGTCACCCATCCTGAAGCATAAGTATTGCAAAAGTGGGAGACTGCTATATTGGTAGTAAACCGTATATTTGAAGTGCAGCTTTTCAGTGGTAGGTTCTGTTGTTAAAATCCCTCCCTTTAGTTGTGGAAGGTTATGCGCAACCAATTGATAGCGTCAATAAGCTCAAAAATGGTTTATTAAAAATATATGGCAAACAATTTTAAATTACCCGGTTTCCTTTTTTGGCAGCGGTGGTTGTATTATACAAGCATCCTATTTGCATTTGCAGGAATTGCCTTTGCTTTCGTTGGAAATAATATTTTATTTCAACCTTATAATAAAATGCTGGCAGAAGTATTCTGGCAAAGTTCAGAATTTCCACCTCAGGCTGACTCTTTTCGTGCCTTCATCTATGCGCCATTAGGAGGAACAATTGCTTGCTGTTATATCTTACTTGCTTTCATTGCCCGCTATCCATTTAAAGATAAACAACCCTGGGCGCGGAATGCGATCATTACTGCTTTCAGTTTTTGGGTTATTACCGATAGTGCCGCATGCATCTATTTCGGTGTTTACCCACAAGTATATTTAATAAATGTTTTTTCAATAGCTGTGAAAGCACTTCCGATTATTTTTACCTGGAAAGCTTTCGAACCAAAAGCATTATAATTTACCGTGACCTGACAAAGATTAAACCGCAGCCAATATGAATGGGTGCACATTGCATCGTCGTAATTGGTTGTATTACCGGGCGGGTGCGGATTTAGCTTCCGCTGATTTGCAATTGTAATCCACCCCAGATTTGATATCCCTTTTTAAAGCAATTAAATTTAACCACAAGGGACACAAAGAGATTCACAAAGTTCTCAAATATAAAGCAAGGTATGATTGGTTTTAGTGTCCTTGGTGCATCCCTTGTGTTCTTTGTGTTAAAAATGAATCCTTCTCGTTTGCATACAGCCTGCACCGTTTTACAGGGAGGTGACGTTCAGATAAACATTTATGCATATTGGAACGTTTATAGTTTGAATTTTGCAAATCCGGTTTAAATGATGAACATTAAAAACAGATCACTCGACGAATTCTATAAAGAAATTGCAGCGTTTACAGGCCGTGATATAAATACGTTTTTACCATCGGGTATTCATAGAGAGATCGGCCATTTTAATGTTTTTGATATTTCCGAAACAATAAACCTGTTAAAACGGAAACTGGTGATGCCTTACGACCGAAGAGCTTATTATAAGATAAGTCTCATCCGTGGGAAAAACAGGGCCGAATATGCCGACAAAATATTGGACGTTGAAAAAAATGCCTTGCTTTTTGCGACTCCAAAAGTACCTTACCACTGGATTCCACAAGCTGAAGATCAGTCAGGTTCGTTTTGTGTGTTTACCGATGAGTTTCTGATAAAAAATAAAAGCGGCATCGTATTAGACGAGCTCCCTATCTTTAAATCGGGAGGCTTTCCTGTCTTTGAAATTACCGACGAAGAAGCCGATGAAATAGGACTCATATTCAGGAAAATGGAAAAAGAAATAGCATCGGATTATCAATACAAATACGATCTTCTTCGCAACTATGTGTTGGAACTTATCCATTATGGTCAGAAATTGCAACCCGCCACAGCTTTGCATTCCGGTCAAAATGCTTCATCCCGTATCATCTCCTTGTTCCTCGAATTGCTTGAGCGGCAGTTTCCAATTGAATTACCCAATCAAAAACTCAGGTTGCGAACAGCAAAAGAATATGCCGAAAGGCTTGCAATTCACGTCAATCATCTCAATAAGGTATTGAAGGAAAACACAGGTAAAACTACGACTGATATTATAAGCAGCCGGATTATACAGGAAGCAAAAATACTATTGAAACAAACAGACTGGAATATCTCCGAAATTGCCGATAGTTTAGGCTTCGAAGAAGTGGCACATTTTTCCAATTTCTTTAAAAAACAAACTACCGTAGCTCCGCTTGTATTCCGTTCATAAATGCTTCTATTTGAATTTTGCAAACATTGGATTGATGTTTGCAAACAACAATTCCGCTTGCTGACCAATCTTTGCATCATCAATTTATAGTCTATTAAAATTTAAAAAACTTCAACAATGACAACAACAAATAGTAAAATCGCTTTGGTAACCGGTGGAAGCCGTGGCCTTGGAAGAAATATGGCAATCAGTCTCGCTAAAAAGGGAATTGACGTAGTGTTTACCTACAACAGCAACAAACAGAAAGCAGATGAGGTAGTCGCCGAAATTCAATCGCTCGGACAAAAAGCGATGGCTTTTCAATTAGACACCAGTAATGTGAAAGTGTTTGATGAATTTTTCAAACAAATAACAGCGTCTTTAAAGGAGCAAACAGGCAGCACGAATTTCGATTTCCTGATCAATAATGCAGGGACAGCGCTTTATGCTCCATTTGCAGAAACGACAGAAGCACAATTTGATGACGTGATGAATATTCATTACAAAGGGGTATTTTTCTTAACGCAAAAAGCATTACAATTTATAAATGACGGGGGACGCATCATCAATATTTCATCAGGGCTTGCACGCTTCTCTTTTCCGGGTTCCTCTGCTTATGGTTCAATGAAAGGGGCTATTGAAGTGCTTACAAGATACCTGGCAAAAGAGTTGAGCCCACGTGGAATAGCTGCTAATATCGTTGCGCCGGGTGCCATTGAGACCGACTTTGGCAATGGCCACGTAAGAGACAACAAAGATGTGAACGACCATATAGCAAGTATTACAGCCTTGGGCCGCGTTGGTTTGCCCGATGACATTGGTGGTGTGGTTGCATTTTTATGCACCGAAGATGCCCGCTGGATAAATGGACAACGTATTGAAGTTTCAGGAGGAGTTGGCCTGTAATACATTCTCTGAGGACAAAAGGTTGCCTCCAATTGAGATGAAAGTTATTAAGTAATTGGGAAAGTGATTAAGTTCTATGGCTGTATTTTAATAGCTGAGCTTCTCAGAATCTAATTTTTGCCACCATTTCGAGTATGCGGAATGGTGGCATTTTTCCTATTGGGGAACTTAGTTACCTATCGTTTGTAACCATAAATACATCCGGGCTTCAGAAGCCGATACAATTACCACAGAAATTTGAATACGAGTTGCAAACTCAAAACAACGTCCCCCAGCCGGGTTTTTTAAATTATCTTTACAAAAGTCTTCAACCCTTAATGATGAATAGAATAGCATTTTATTGTATCTTCATTTTCACGATAGCTTCCACCAGCCTGCAAGCACAAACGGAATTACAAGTCCTGAGTTTTTTGAAGAGTATTTCCGGCAAACAGATCGTAATGGCCCAACACAACCGCGAGCCTAATGCGGAGCCTGCAAAGTGGACCGAACAAATAAAAAAAACGACTGGTAAATATCCCGCCATGTGGAGTGGCGACTTTTTATTCGAGCGTGAAAATATTCGTGATCGTTGGATCATGATTCATGAAGCTGAGAACCAATGGAAGCAGGGAGCCATGGTACAAATCATGTTACATACTTGTCCTCCCATACATGGAGAGCCCTGTGGTTGGGAAGGTGACAATTCTATTTTAAGTAGTCTTACAGATGCCGAGTGGAATGAGTTGGTAACCAATGGTACAGCCCTTAACAAAAATTGGAAAATAAGATTGGATAGTATCGCGATATATTTGCAATACCTTCAGGAAAAAAAAGTAGAAGTACTATTCAGACCCTTACACGAAATGAACCAGGGGAAATTTTGGTGGGGTGGCAGAACGGGTTCTGATGGTACCGCAAAGTTGTATAGGATTACGCACGATTATCTTACAAAAGAAAAAGGCTTGCACAATCTTGTTTGGATATGGGATGTGCAAGATCTTGATTTCAACTGGAAGGAGTATAATCCGGGTGATGCATACTGGGATATACTGGCGCTGGATGTGTACGATGACGCTACCGGGTATACGGACAAAAAGTACCAGGAAATTTTGAAACTGGCGGGTAATAAACCCATCGCCATTGGTGAATGTCAGAAATTACCTTCCCTGGAAACACTGGCAAAGCAGTCCCGCTGGACATTTGTGATGCCATGGGCAGAGCTGGTATATCAGCATAATTTGAACGCTCATATTAACGAATTATACAAAAATAAACGTTGCATTACGCTGGATCAAATGAAAGGATGGAAAAACAATTGACATTTACTAGTGATGCGTTAATTTTTTTAATATTTGAATAAATAACTATATATTAATATATTACAGGCGTTCTTTGATTTTTTGATTTGAATTGACTTGTAGTTTTGCGACTTAAAAGTGCAAGATTATGAATTCAGGAAAATATGTTTTCACGCAGCTATTACAATTTGTCAGCAAATATGAGTTTGAAAAGTGTGTCGAGCGTTACAAAGGAGATTACCATGTAAGGGATTTGAACTGTTGGACCCAGTTTATTCAACTTTTCTTTGGACAACTCACTT
>Ga0209585_10000589_pt1 | contig 14109 bp, 10 predicted proteins | sample NGEPerone_FD_185491 | JGI IMG/M metagenome (GOLD analysis project Ga0209585, IMG submission 185491) | Arctic peat soil microbial communities from the Barrow Environmental Observatory site, Barrow, Alaska, USA - NGEE Permafrost154B-one... | ecosystem: Environmental > Terrestrial > Soil >... | reverse complement strand
GCCAGGAGTACGCCCCGACCCGCGCGACGGCGGCGGCCAGCTCGGTGACCGCGTTGTCGGTGTTCAGCTGCGACCCGTGGCCCGCCCGGCCCTCCGCGACCAGCCGCAGCCAGCCGATGCCCTTCTCAGCGGTCTGCAGCAGGTAGGTGCGACGGCCCGCGATGTCGACGGAGAAGCCGCCGACCTCGCTGATCGCCTCGGTGGCACCCTCGAACAGGTCCGGCCGGTGGTCGACCGCGTAGCGCGCCCCGTACACGCCGCCGGCCTCCTCGTCGGCGAACATCGCCACCACCACGTCACGGGCCGGCTTGCGGCCCTCGCGCACCATCTGGCGGACGACCGCCAGGATCATCGCGTCCATGTCCTTCATGTCCACGGCACCGCGCCCCCACAGCAGGCCGTCGATCTCCTCGCCGCCGAAGGGGTCGACCGTCCATTCGCGCGCCTCGGCGGGCACCACGTCGGTGTGCCCGTGCAGCACGAGGGCCGGGCGGCCAGGGTCGGCCCCCGGCAGGCGGACGGCGACGCTCGCGCGCCGTGGTGAGGACTCGAAGAGCTCCGGCTCGAGCCCGACATCGGCCAGCGACGCCATCACGTACTCGGCCGCGACCCGCTCACCGGTCCCGACGTTGTCCCCGAAGTTCGAGCTGTCGATCCGCAGCAGGTCCTGGCAGATCGAGGTGACCTCGTCCTCCGCGCGCAGTCCTGCAGCGCTCGCTGGCAACATCGGCATGCCGTCACCGTACCCGCCGGTAGCCCTCGTGCCGCGAGCGGCGCATTTCGCTCAGATCTGTGCGTCAGACGCGCAGATCTGAGCGAAACCTGAAGTGGAACGGCGCCATCGGGGCATCAGGCCAGGCCACGCCGGGTCAGCAGCGGCTCGATCCGCGGCTCCCGCCCGCGCAGGTCGCGGAAGGCCTCCATCGCGTCAAGCGAACCGCCGCGGGCGAGCAGTCGCCGCCGGAAGGTCTCGCCGTTCTCCCGGCTGAGCCCACCGTTCTGCTCGAACCACGTCACGGTGTCCGCGTCCAGCACCTCCGACCAGATGTAGCCGTAGTAGGCCGCGGCATACCCGCCGCCGAACACGTGGTTGAAGTACGTCGTGCGGTACCGCGGCGGCACGGTGCTCAGCGCCACCCCGGCCGCCTCCAGCGCAGCCTGCTCGAACGGCTCAACGCCCGCGACGTCGTCCGGCACGGCGTCGGGGGTCAGCTGGTGCCAGGCCTGGTCGAGCAGCGCCGCGGCCAGGTACTCCGTCGTGGCGAACCCTTCGTTGAACTGCCGCGACGCCAGCAGCGTCTGCACCCATGCAGTCGGCATCGGCTCGCCGGTGCGGTGGTGCACCGCGTACCGGGCCAGCACCGACGGCTCCCAGGCCCACATCTCGTTCACCTGGGACGGGTACTCCACGAAGTCGCGCGGCACCTCGGTGCCGGACTGGGACGGGAGGCGGACGTCCGACAGCAGCCCGTGCAGAGCGTGGCCGAACTCGTGGAACATCGTGATCACCTCATCCCAGGTCAGCAGCGTCGGCTCACCGGCGGGCGGGGCGGAGATGTTGAGGTTGTTCACCACGACCGGCTTCTCGCCGAGCAGGTGGTTCTGGTCGACCAGGTTGTTCATCCACGCGCCGCCGTGCTTGGTCTCCCGCGTGTACCAGTCCGCCACGAACAGGCCGAGGCCGGACCCGTCGGCATCGACGACCTCGTAGACCCGTGCGTCCGGGTGGTAGCCGACGAGGTCCTCGCGGCGGTGGAAGGTGAGCCCGTACAGCTGGTTCGCCGCGGCGAAGACGCCGTCCTGCAGCACGCGCTCCAGCTCCAGGTACGGCCGGAGCAGCGCGTCGTCCAGCGCGAACCGCTCCTGGCGGACCCGCTCGGCGTAGAACGCCCAGTCCCAGGGCTCGAGGCCGGCGCCGGGGTGGTCCGCCTGCAGGGCCCGCTCGAGGTCGGCAGCCTCCCGACGGGCGTTGGCGGCGGCCGCCGGTGCCAGGCGGCCAAGCATCTGGTCGACCACAGCGGTCGTGCGGGCGGTGGACTCCTCCGCGACGTACGACGCGTGGTGGGCATGCCCCAGCAGGGCCGCCCGCTCGGCCCGACACCGGGCCAGCTCCAGCAGCGTGGCCCGGGTGTCGTGCTCGCCGCCGCGGCCGCCCCGGGCGACCGAGGCCTGGTGGATCCGCCGGCGCACGTCACGACGGCCCAGCGTCGCCAGCGCCGGCTGCTGCGTCGGCAGGATCAGCTCGAGGAGGTAGCCGGCCGCATGCCCACGATCGCCTGCCGCCTTCCGCGCGGCGGCGACGGCGTCGGCGGGCAGCCCCTCGAGGTCCGCCTCGTCCTCGACCAGCACAGCTGACGCGTTGGTCTCGGCCAACAGCTGCTGGGCGAACGCCGTCTCCAGGGTGGTGATGCGCCCGTTCAGCTCGCGCAGCCGCTCGGTGACCTCCGGTGAGGCGGCCACCCCGGCACGCAGGAAGTCGCGTCGCAGGATGTGCAGCAACCAGGCGGCGTCGGCGGGCAGGGTGACCTCCCCGGCCCGCACACGGGCCCGCAGGGCCTCCAGACGGGCGAACAGGTCGCGGTTGAGGTAGACGGCGTCGCGGTGTGCGGCGAGCCGCGGGGCGACCCGCGCCTCGAGCTCGTCGAGGGCCGGGCTGGTGTGCGCGCTGGTCCGGTTGAAGAAGACCAGGCTCACCCGGTGCAGCAGCCGACCGGAGCGCTCCAGCGCCACCAGGAGGTTCTGCTCGGTCGGCGGAACGGGGTCCGTCGCGATCGCCCGGACCTGGGCCAGGTGCTCGGCCATCCCGGCCTCGAAGGCCGGCAGGTAGTGCTCGTCGCGGATGGCTGCGAAGTCCGGCAGGCCGTAGGGCAGGGTCGACGGCTCGGCGAACGGGTTGCCCGCGTCAAGGGCAGGGGTCTGCTCGGCAGTGGTCATCGGACGGTCTCCGTTCGCGTGGTGGCCGGCAACGGCGGGACGGCGGCGCCGGCGGCGGGTGTGTCGTCCGGCCAGGGCTCGTTGGGCTCGCGCGGGTCGCCGCGCAGGAGCGTTCCGACCCAGGAGTCCCGGCGGATGCCGTCCCGTTGGACGGCATGCAGGCGAATGGTGCCCTCGAGGCGGAACCCGGCCTTCCAGGCGATCCGCCGGGACGGCCAGTTGCCGACGTACGCCAGCCAACCGACCCGGACCAGGTCCAGCCCGTCCGGGTCGAAGGCGTGGTCGAGCACCAGATCGACCGCCCTGGTGGCAGCACCGCGGCCGCGGCCCCACGGGGCCATCCAGAAGCCGATCTCCCCGGAGCCGTCGGCGATCCGGTGCAGGCCGACCATGCCCAGCAGCAGATCGGTCGCGGCGTCCCGGACGGCCCACACGAGGTCGGTGCCGGACTGCCAGCCCGGCTGCACGATCGTCTGCACGAACCACACCGCGTGGCTGCGCTGGTACGGGTAGGGGGTGGACACCCAGGCGGCGATCTCGGGGTCCTGACAGGCCCGCGTGATCGCGTCGACGTCGTCCACAGTGGGCGGTCGCAGGAGCACGACGCCGTCGGTCAGGTGGCTCGATCGCATCCGGTCACCCTAGTCAGCGCTCACCGACGACTCGACCGGATCGGGCCCGCCGCACCGGTCAGCCGACCTCGGTCCGGTCCCGACCCGCTGCCTTCGCCCGGTGCAGCGCCTGATCGGCACGCCGGAGCACCGCGTCGGCGTCCTCCGGCGGGCAGAGGTCGACCAGCCCGGCGCTGAACCGCAACAGCTCCCCGGACGGGGTCCGGAGCTGGTCACGACAGCAGTCGCGCAGCCGCTCCAGGACGATCCGGGCACCGGACGCCGGGGTCTCCGGCATCAGCACCAGGAACTCCTCGCCGCCGATCCGGCCGGCGATGTCGACGGTCCGCAGCTGGGACCTCATCACCCGCGCGAAGGCGATCAGCATGTCGTCACCCACCAGGTGGCCGAACGTCTCGTTGATCGCCTTGAAGTGGTCCAGGTCGATGACGGCCACGGAAAGAGCACGGCCGTAGCGCTCGGCCTGCTCCACCGCCTGTTCGATGAGCTCGCGGCTGCGATGGTGGTTGGGCAGCGCGGTCAACGAGTCGTGAGCCGCCAGATGAGCCAGACGTTCGTTCGCCTCGGCGAGGTCGGCCTCCAGCTGGGTGCGCTCGGTGATGTCGAGCTCGAAGGTCACCTTGCGATACCGGCCGTCGGCGCCCACCAGGCGGCAGGCGTCAGCCACGATCGTCCGCCGCGAGCGGTCCTTGGTGATCGCCTCCCACTCACCCCGCATCTCCGCGCCGAAGGAGATGAAGCGGTCATGCAGGTCGGCGAGAACGGCCCGCTGGTCCTCCGGGACGACCATGGTGAAGTGCCTGCCGATCAGCTCGGCGGCCGAGTAGCCGTAGAGCCGCTCGTAGGCGGGGTTCACCTGCTCGAAGAAACCGTCGTCCGTGGTGACGCACACCCCGACGGGGGTGGTGTCGATGATCGCGGTGAGGAGCTCCGGGGATCCGAGCACCGGCGCGGACCGGACCTGCGCGCCTCGTTCGCCGATCGGAGGCCGCGCGGCGTACTGGGCCGGCGCCTGCTCCTCGGGCGCCGCCACCGGTGTCCCGTCGTTCGTGTCCACGGTTCGCCGCTCCCCCAGACCACTGATCGCCGTGCAGGAGTGTCCCACCCACGGGGTCTGTACCGTCCGATATCGGCACACCGGGCCCGCGGGATGATGGCGCACTTTTCGGACCCCGCCGCGTCGGGGAGCCGTCAGGTCAGTGCGTCCGCGAGCTCCCCCATCGGCAGGCCGTGCGCCCGGGCGACACCCGGGTGCAGCAGTGCGCCGTCGTGCGTGTTCACCCCGGCCGCGAGGGCCGGGTCGGCGCCGACCGCCGCGCGCCAGCCGTGCTCGACGAGCGCCAGCAGGTAGGGCAGGGTCGCGGCCGTCACAGCCTGGGTGGCGGTCACCGGAACGGCTCCCGGCATGTTGGCGACGCAGTAGAGCAGCGAGCCGTGCACCGGGAACGTCGGGTCGCTGTACGTGGTGGGCCGGGAATCCGCGAAGCAACCACCCTGGTCCACCGCGATGTCGACGAGCACCGACCCGGGCCGCATCCGCTCGACCGTGCCGTTGTCCACCAGGACGGGCGTGCGGCCACCGGGGACCAGCACCGCGCCGATCACCAGGTCCGCCGCGAGAACGGCCTCCTGCACGGCGTGCGCGGTCGACGCCAGCGTCCGCACCCGGCCGCCGTAGCGGGCGTCGAGCTCGCGCAGCCGCGGCAGGCTCACGTCGAGCACCGTCACCTCCGCGTGCATCCCGACGGCCATCTCGGTTGCGTGCCGGCCGGCCGTGCCCGCGCCGAGCACGACCACCTGCCCAGGGCGGGCACCGGGGACACCGCCGAGCAGCACGCCCCGGCCGCCCTCGTTCTTGAGCAGGTGATGGGCTCCGGCCTGCGTGGCGAGCCGGCCCGCCACCTCGCTCATCGGTGCCAGGAGCGGCAGCGAGCCGTCGGCCAGCTGCACCGTCTCGTAGCCGATCGACGTGGTTCCGGCGGCGAGCAGCGCCTCCGTGCAGGGGCGGTCGGCCGCCAGGTGCAGGTAGGTGAAGAGCACCAGGTCCCGGCGCAGCCCGCGGTACTCGGACTCGACCGGCTCCTTGATCTTGCAGACCAGGTCGGCGCCCCACGCGTCGGCGGCATCCGGCACGATCCGCGCCCCCGCGGCGACGTACGCGTCGTCCGGCAGCCCGGAGCCGAGTCCGGCGCCCGCCTGGACGAGCACCTCGTGGCCGGCATCGGTCAGCGCGCGCGCGCCTGCCGGAGTGACCGCCACCCGGTACTCGTGGTCCTTGACCTCGGTCGGGATCCCGATCCTCATGCCGCCTCCTCTGCGGACCGGTTGGGCCGCTCGTCGTGCCCGGCGGGTGTGCCGGTGGACATCGGGCGCCGCCGGTCGGACGGCACTGCCCTGAGGTGAGAATCCCACGCCGAACTCGTTCGCACGTGGTGGACTGCGGCCATGGCGTTCCGCAAGCACCGAGCCGGGGCTCCGGCCGGGTTCTTCGCCTGCGAGGCGGCCGGGCTGGCATGGCTCGACGTGCCCGGCGGACCGCGGGTGGTGCGCGTCGTGAGCGTCTCGACGGCGGCCCTGGAGCTCGAGCGACTGCAGCCGACTGCTCCCAGCAGGGAGGCGGCGCACGCCTTCGGGTCCGCCCTTGCCCGCCTGCACGACGCCGGTGCATCCCACTTCGGGGCGCCGCCGCCGGGCTGGCGGCAGGATGGGTTCTTCGGCCCGCTCGACCAACCCCTGCCGCTACCCCGTGGCAACCACCAGCGCTGGGGCGAGTTCTACGCGCAGTGCCGGCTGGACCAGGTCCGCGACCTGCTGGCGGCGCACGGCGCGCTCAGCACTCGGCTGGCGGCCGACCTGGCCCGGGTGACGACCTCGGTCCGGGCCGGCGCCTGGGACGACGGCGACGCACCGGCCCGCCTGCACGGTGACCTCTGGTCCGGGAACGTGATGTGGACAGCCGACGGAGCCGTCCTGATCGACCCGGCCGCGCACGGCGGCCACCGGATGACCGACCTGGCCATGCTCGAGCTGTTCGGCCTGCCCTTCCTGGCCGACGTGCTGGCCGGATACCGCGAGGTGCACCGGCTCCCGGAGGCGTGGGACGACGTCGTCGGGCTGCACCAGCTGTACCCGCTCGGCATGCACGCGGTGCTGTTCGGCGGCGGGTACGTCCATCAGTTCGCGCAGCTCGTTGCGCGGTACGCCTGAACCGTGACGCGTGAGCCGCTACCCCTGAACCGTGACGCGTGAGCCGCTACCCCTGAGCGCGCAACCGGTTCCACTCGGCCCGGCGGGTCGCCTGCTCGTCCGGGTCGGGAACGGGCAGCGATGCCAGCAGCCGCTGGGTGTAGGGGTCCTTCGGTGCGCCCAACACCTCGGCACCGGTGCCCTCCTCGACCAGCCGGCCGCGGTAGAGCACCGCGATCCGGTCAGCGAGCAGGTCGACGACGGCCAGGTCGTGACTGATGAACAGGCACGCGAAGCCGTACTCGCGCTGCAGCTCGTCGAAAAGGTCGAGCACCCGGGCCTGGACTGAGACGTCAAGGGCGGACGTCGGCTCGTCCGCGATCAACAGCTCCGGGCCGAGGGCCAGCGCCCGGGCAAGGCTCGCGCGCTGGCGCTGCCCTCCGGACAGCTCGTGCGGGAACCGGTCGCCGTACACGGACGGCAGCTGGACCGCCTCGAGCAGCTCGTCCACCCGCGGGCGGGCGTCGTTGGGGTCCGCGGCCCGCCCGTGCACCACCAGCGGCTCCGCGACGCACTCGGCGATGGTCAGCAGCGGGTTGAAGCTGGTCGCCGGGTCCTGGAAGACGAACCCGATCCGGCTGCGCACGGGTCGGAACGCGCGTTCGCGGACCCCGTTCATCTCCACGCCGTGCACCAGGAGGGACCCGCTGGTCACCCTGGTCAGGCCGGCGATGGCGCGGCCGATCGTCGTCTTGCCGCTGCCGCTCTCACCGACCAGGCCGAGGACCTCGCCGGGCTTGATCGACAGGGAGACCCCGTCGACTGCCGTGAAGTCCGGTCGCCGAAGGCGGCCGGGGTAGACGATGCGCAGGTCCCGCGCCTCGACGACGGGTGTGTGGTCGTCCCAGCCCGCAGGTCGGCGCTCGGCTCGGTCGCGTGCGCGGACGAGGCCCTCACCCAGGCGGGGCACTGCCGCCAGCAGCTGCTGGGTGTAGACCTCCTTCGGGCTGGCGAACAGGGTCCGCACGTCGGCCTGCTCGACGATCCGGCCCTCGTACATCACCGCGACCCGGTCGGCGAGGTCCGCGACGATGCCCATGTTGTGGGTGATCAGCACGATCGCGGTGCCGAACTCGTCCCGGCACCGGCGCAGCAGGTCGAGGATCTCCGCCTGGACCGTGACGTCAAGGGCAGTGGTCGGTTCGTCGGCGATGATCACGCCCGGGTCGAGGACCAGCGCCTGGGCGATCACGATCCGTTGCTTCTGGCCACCGGAGAACTGGTGCGGGTAGTGGTCCACCCGGCTCTCGGGGTCCGGGATGCCCACCCGGCGCATGATGTCGATGGCCTTCTTGCGGGCCTCCCGGGCGGAGGTCAGCCCGTGCGCGCGCAACCCTTCGGCGATCTGCCACCCCACCGGGAACACCGGGTTCAGCGCAGTGGACGGCTCCTGGAACACCATGGCGGCGTCCCGGCCGCGCACCGCCTGCAGCTGCGCACCGGACAAGGTCACCACATCCCCGGCGCTCGTGCCGTCCTTGCTGGTCAGGATCACCGCACCGCGGGTCGTCGCGGTCTCCGGCAGCAGCCGGAGGATCGTCTTGGCGGTCACGGTCTTCCCGCTGCCACTCTCCCCGACGATCGCGAGCACCTCGCCGGCGCCGACCGTCAGGCTCACGCCGTCGACGGCGATCACCGCACCGGCGTCGGTGGCGAAGGAGACTCCAAGGCCCCGGATGTCCAGAACAGTCACCGGGCCACCCGCTCGGTCGGTTCCAGCCCGTCGAGCCCGTCGAGCCCGTCGTCGATCACGCCACCGGGCACGACCGGGACCGGCGCGACGCCTTCCGACCCGTCCACCACGGCACGGCGGGTCCGCAACCTCGGGTCGGCCAGGTCGTTCAGGCTCTCGCCGACGAGCGTGAGCCCCAGCACGGCGAGCACGATGGCCAGGCCGGGGAACACCGACGTCCACCAGATCCCGCTGGTCACGTCGGAAAGCGCCTTGTTCAGGTCGTAGCCCCACTCGGCGGCCTCGGTCGGCTCGATGCCGAAGCCGAGGAACCCCAGCCCGGCTAGGGTGAGGATCGCCTCCGAGGCGTTGAGGGTGAGGATCAACGGCAGGGTCCGCGTCGCGTTGCGCAGCACGTGCCGGCTCATGATCCGCACGTTGCCGGCGCCGATCACCCGCGCGGACTCCACGAACGCCTCGGCCTTGATCCGGACCGTCTCGGCGCGGACCACCCGGAAGTACTGCGGGATGAAGATCACGGTGATCGAGATCGCCGCCGCGAAGATCCCACCGACCAGGTCCGACTGCCCGCGGCTGATCACGATCGCCATCACGATCGCCAGCAGCAGGGACGGGAAGGCATAGAGGGCGTCGGAGACGACCACGAGGATCCGGTCCAGCCAGCCGCCGAAGTAGCCGGACACCAGGCCGAGCAGCACTCCGACGACGATCGACAGCGCGACGGCGACGACGATCACCATCAGGGCCGTCCGCGATCCCCAGATCACCCGCGACAGCACGTCGTAGCCGCCGACGGTCGTGCCGAGCAGGTGCTCGGCCGAGGGCGGCCGCTGCGCGCCGAACGGCCCGTCCGGACCGCGGAGCTGGCCGTAGCCGAACGGCGCAAGGACCGGCGCGAGCAGTGCCGTGAGCACGAAGACCGCGCTGATCACCAGGCCCGCGACGAGCATGCCGCGCTGCAGGCCGACGCTCTGGCCCAGCTGATGGACCACCGGCAGCCGGCGCCACCAGGAGGCCCGGCGGGTGGGGGCGAGGGCGTCGGCATCGGCCATCTCAGTACCTCACCCTCGGGTCGATCAGCGCGGCCAGTACGTCGACGATGAAGTTCGAGACCGCGACGATCACCGCCAGCACCGCGACCAGACCCTGCACCGCCACGAAGTCGCGCGCCTGCAGGTACTCGGCCAGCTGGAAGCCCAGCCCCTTCCACTCGAAGGTGGTCTCGGTGAGCACCGCACCGCTGAGCAGCAGGGCGATCTGCATCCCCATCACCGTGATGATCGGGATCAGAGCTGGCCGGTAGGCGTGCTTGCGGAGCAGGCGGGACTCCGGCACCCCGCGAGAGCGGGCTGCCTCGATGTACCCGCTGCCCAGCGTCCCGATCACGTTGGTACGCACCAGCCGCAGGAAGATGCCTGCGGTGAGGAGCCCGAGCGCGGCGGCGGGCAGCACCGCGTGCTGCAGGACGTCGACGATCGCCGCGCCCTCGCCGGTCTGGATGGCGTCGATCAGGTAGATGCCGCTCGGCTTGTTCAGCCGCTGCATCCGAATCTCGGTGCCGGTCGAGGCGCGCCCGGCGACCGGCAGCCAGCCCAGCCAACGGGAGAACACCAGCTTGAGCAGCAGACCGGCGAAGAAGACGGGGGTGGCGTAGCACAGGATCGCGAAGACCCGCAGGATGGCGTCCGGCGCCTTGTCCCGGAAGTAGGCGGCCCTGCGCCCGAGTGGGACGCCGACCAGGAACGCGACGAGCAGCGCGTAGAAGGCCAGCTCGAGGGTCGCAGTGCCATAGGTGGTGAGCACCTCGGTGACCGGGCGGTTGTCGCTCAGGGTCGTGCCGAAGTCGCCACGGAAGATCCCGCCGAGGTACTCGAGGTACTGCGTGAACACCGGCCGGTCATAGCCGGCCAGGTGGATCCGCTCGGCCAGCTGGTCGGCCGGCAGGCGGCCGCCCTGGGATGCGGTGATCGGGTCGCCCGTCGACCTCATCAGCACGAACACGGTCGTGACCAGGATGAAGATGGTCGGGAAGATGAGCACGAACCGGACCAGCAGGTAGCGACCGAGGTTGCCCCCGCCGGCCGCCCGCCGGTTGCCCTTGGCGGACGAGGACGTGGTGGGCTCAGCGCCGGGCGCGCTCGCGCCGGTGAGCGCCGTCGTCGTCGTGAGGTCTCCCCTCGAGCATGCGGTTCGGCCTCAGCCGGCCCGCACATGGTGAACCGGGTGGCCCGCCCGCTGAGCGGGCCACCCGGGGTGCTGCTGGGGCGCTGCCGGGCCGATCAGCCCTTGGACAGCGCGCCGTACCGGAACTTGAACGAGGCGTCGAGGGTGTCCTCGGCTCCGTTCACGTCAGGTCCCACGACTGCCACCTGTGCGCCCTGGAGGTAGGGCACGGTCGACAGGTCCTGCGCGACCGCGGCCTGGATGTCCTCGATCAGCCCTGCGCGCTCGTCGGGATCCGTTGTCACGGCCTGCTGCAGGATCATGTCGTTGACGTCCTGGTTGGCGTAGTGGTTGCCCAGGAAGTTCTCCACCAGGAAGAACGGCGTCAGGTAGTTGTCGGCGTCGGAGTAGTCCGGGAACCAGCCGAGCTGGTAGGCCGGGTAGACGTCTGCCGTGCGGTCCTGGGCGTACTGCACCCACTCGGTGGTCTGCAGGTCGACAGTGAACAGGCCGCTCGACTCGAGCTGGTCCTTGATCAGCGCGTACTCGTCACCGGAGGACGGCCCGTAGTGGTCGTTGGAGTACTGCAGGCTCAGCTCGACCGGGGTCGCGACGCCCGCGTCGGCCAGCACCTGGGTCGCCTTGTCGACGTCCGGACCACCCTCGCCGTCGCCGTACAGGTCGGAAAGCACCTGGGTGGCACCGCTCAGGCCGTCGGGCACGTACGAATACAGCGGGGTGTAGGTGCCCTTGTAGACCTGGTCGGCGATCTCGGCGCGGTCGATCAGGTCGGCAACCGCCTGGCGCACGGCCAGGGCCTTGGCCGCGTCCGCATCGGCCGTGGTGGCACCGTAGGGCTGGGTGTCGAAGTTGAAGACGATGTACCGGATCTCGCCGCCGGGCCCGTCGACGACCTTGACGCCGTCGTCGCCGCGGAGGTCCTCGATGTCCGTGGCAGACAGGCTGCGGTACGCGACGTCGATGGTCCCGTCCTGGATCTCCAGCTTGAGGTTCGAGGCCTCGGCGAAGTACTTGACGTTGATCAGGCCGGTCTTCGGCGCACCGAGCAGGCCCTCGTAGTCCGGGTTGGCCTCGTACGACACCAGGTTGTTCAGGTCGTAGCTGGTGATCACGTACGGACCGGCGAAGGCGTTCCCGTCGACGATGTCCTGGTCGGGGGTCAGCGCGTCAGCGGCGAAGACCTCTTCGTCGACGATCGGGCCGGCCGGGCTGGACAGGATCTGCGGGAAGATCTGGTCGTTCGCCGACTTCAGGTGGAAGACGACTGTCGTGTCGTCGACGGCCTCGGTGCTCTCCAGGTTGTACAGCAGCGACGCGGGACCGTTTCCGCCGTCGGCCCCGTTGGCCAGGATCGCCAGCTGCCGGTCGAAGGTGAACTTCACGTCCGACGCCGTCAGGTCGTGCCCGTTGGCGAACTTCAGGCCGTCCTTGAGGATGACCGTGTACTCGTTCGGTGCCGTGAACTCGGCGGACTTGGCGATGTCGGGCTCGGGGTCGGGGCTGCCGAACGGAGTGTTCAGCAGAAAGGGGAACACCTGGTTCATCACGGCGAAGGAGCCGTTGTCGTAGGAGCCCGCCGGGTCGATCGTGGTGATCTTGTCCGTCGTGCCGATCGTGAGGGATGCACCCTCGGAGCTGCCACCGCTGCTGCCGCATGCGGCCAGCGCGAGGGCCATCGTTGCGATGCCGGCAGTGGCGGTAAGCCCTCGCCGACGAGGCATGAACACGGATGCCATCCGGTTTCCTCTTCCCTTGAGTCCTGGCGGCCGGGACGTCTCGGCCACCGTCTGTGACGATCGTGAGGATCCATGCCTAGCACTCCCGTGTTACGCGAAAGTGCCTGACGGCTCATCGTTACCGTCTCGTAGTGAAAGATCATCGTCTCACGCCTTGGGAACCACTCTCGGCGACCTATGGTCCCGAGGAGAGATCCGCCGTCGCACCCGACCGGACCGGCCGGGCCGAGCCGGGCCGGGCCGAGCCGGGCCACGCCGAGCCGGGCCACGCCGGGCCACCGGCCACAGCCGTGCGGCGAACCTGGAAGGATCAGGGGGCACGCGCGACTTCACGATGAGAGTGCTCACACGATGACGACACGACGGCACGCGGGGCGGACGCCCCGGACCACGGTGACGGGCGCCCTGTGGTCGCCGATCCACCGGATCGGCACCGATCGGCCTCGCCGATGACTCCCCCGGCCCCGCCGGCGCGGCGGCAGGAGGACCGCCTGCTGTTCCGGTTCATGCTCCTGTCGCTCGCGGCCGCGTTGGTCACGATCGCGCTCAAGGGTGCTGCCGCCGGGCTCACCGGATCGGTCGGCTTCCTCTCCGACGCCCTCGAGTCCTGCGTCAACCTCGTCGCCGCGATCGTCGCCCTGTTCGCCCTCCGCGTCGCTGCCCGCGCGCCGGACGACATCCACCACTTCGGCCACGGCAAGGCGGAGTACGTCTCCGCACTGGTCGAAGGAGCGATGATCTTCGTCGCGGCGGGCGCGATCGTCTGGACCTCCGTCGGACGCCTGATGGCCCCCCAGCCGCTCGAACAGGCCGCCGTCGGCCTGGCCCTCAGCACCGGCGCATCGCTGATCAACCTCGCGGTCGGGTTGACCCTGCAACGCGTCGGCCGCGCGCACCGCTCCATCACTCTGATCGCCGACGGCAAGCACCTGCTGACCGACGTATGGACCTCCGTCGGGGTCCTGGTCGGCATCGCCCTCGTGGCGCTGACCGGATGGCAGCAACTGGACCCCATCGTCGCGCTCGCGGTGGGCGTGAACATCCTGGTGACCGGGTACGGCCTGTTGCGCCGATCACTCAGCGGCCTGCTCACCGCGGCACTGCCGGCGAGCGACCACGCGGAGATCGACGCCGTCCTGGCCCGGTACCACACCGATCACCAGGTGGAGCTCACGACCCTGCGTTCCATGGAGGCCGGGCGACAGCGGTTCGTCTTCCTCGACGTCGCCGTTCCCGGGGACTGGACCGTCCAGGTGGCCCACGACCTGGCCGACCGGATCGAGACGGACGTTGAGGCGGCGCTCCCCGGGTGCACGACCTTCATCCACGTCGAGCCGGCCGAGGCGCCCGCCGAAGGCGTCTGACCCGAAGGCATCTGACCAGAGCAGGTCCCGCCGGCACGACGCCGGGGCGACCTGCCTCGCGCCTCGTCGGCCTCAGACGACGGCAGTGACCGCCGCCGGGTCTCCCCAGTGGGCGCCCACCTCGACCACCACCGGCCCTTCCGGAGCGGCGACCACCCGTCGCCCGGCGTCCCAGGTGCCCAGTGGGAGCAGACTCGCCTCGACCACCGCCTCGACACTGGCCCCGGCCGGGATCGCGACCGAACCGAAGCCCAGGAGATGCCGCTCTCCGCCCCCGGTGGAGCCGTAGACCTGTACGACGTGCCGCCCATCCCGTGCCC
>Ga0209585_10000588_pt1 | contig 14110 bp, 12 predicted proteins | sample NGEPerone_FD_185491 | JGI IMG/M metagenome (GOLD analysis project Ga0209585, IMG submission 185491) | Arctic peat soil microbial communities from the Barrow Environmental Observatory site, Barrow, Alaska, USA - NGEE Permafrost154B-one... | ecosystem: Environmental > Terrestrial > Soil >... | reverse complement strand
CACCAGCACTCCAGGTGACTGGAGTGGCTAGGTAAACCCCACCTGGAGCAAGGTCAGACAGCAAGCGTTCGAGGGCGGCCCGCCCGAGCTTGCGGGTAGACCGCTAGAGGTGCTCGGCAACGAGTACTCGAGATGGATGGTCGTCCTTCGCGTGCTGGCAACGGCGCGCGATGACAGAACCCGGCGTACCGACCGACTCATCCACTTTTAGGCCTTTGACCTGCGACGATACCTTCAGTCGGTGCCGCTGGTCCGCAAGGAGTCCGCAAGAAATTCCGCTAAGACCAGATCCACGGCCTCACGAGTGCGGTCGTCAGAGTCCGGCCATAGGTGCGAGTAGGTGTCCAGCGTCTCGGCCGCGTTCGCGTGTCCTAGACGCGCCTGGACCGTCTTGACGGACTCCCCGTGACGGATCAGCAGGCTCGCGTAGTAGTGCCGCAGGTCGTGGAAGTGCAGACCCTCGAGCTCGACCGATTTCGTGACCCGGCGCCACATCGTGCCGAAGTTGGATCGGCGGATCATGTCGCCGGACTCGTTCATGAAGATCAGGTCCTCGGTCGGGAAGGCCGCAAGGTGAGCCGCGAGCCCGTCCACGATGACAGTCGGCAGAGGAATCACCCGGACGCTCGCCGGGGTCTTGGGCGGCCCGAAGAACGGCACCCGTCCCGAGATGCCCACGAGCTGGCGATCCACTGTCAGCGTGCGCCGCAGGAAGTCGACCCGATCCAACGTGAGACCGAACACCTCGCCCTGGCGCATCCCGGTTCCGACCGTGAGCAGGACGAGCCCCCGGTAGCGCTCCGGCATGGCCGCCACGAGCGCCCGAACTTGCTCGGTGCTGATCGGCTCCACCTTGCGCTTTTCGACCTTCGGCAGCCGCGTCCCGACGCATGGTGAGGACGCTAGACGACGGTCGGCAACCGCAGACTTGAAGATGGCCGACAGCACCCGGTGAGCAACGCCCACCGTCGCCGGCGCCAGAGGTTTGCGTGATCCAGTCCTCGGGGTCGTGGACAGTCGCTTCACGAGCGATTGCACGTCGGACGGCAGCACACTGGCGATGGGCCGATCCCCGAGCACCGGGTAGACGTGCCTCCGCAGGATGCCCTCAACCTGGACGACAGTGCCCTCGCGGTGAACCTGCGAGGCCCGCCACTGTTCTGCGTACTCGCGCACCGTGACCCGACCGGCCTTGGGGTCTACGTACTGCCCAGTGACGACGCTGGCCGTCGTCTCGTCCAGCCAGCGCTGAGCATCCACCTTGCGAGTGAAGTGTCGCGAATGCTCCCTGCCACCCTCGTCGCGATAGCGCGCTCGCCACTGCCCGTTTTCGCGCTTCTTGATGCTCGCCATGTCGCCTCCTGAAGGATCTGTGGCGCGGAGTCCCGAACGACGAGATCATCCGCTTGATCACTGGCGTCGCGCAATGCTCACTCGCCGGCCTGTGGATGACGGGACTGTTCCTCAAGCCAGTGGACAACGTCGTTTCGCCAGTAGCGGACGGATCGGCCAATCCGGAAACCGCGCGGCCCTGTGCCGAGGTGGCGCCAGTAGCGCAGCGTCGCTTCCGGGACCCGGACGAGTGTGGCCACCTCCTTCAGCGTCATCAACTCGTCGTCGGCGTGGGGGAGCTCTCGGTGCAGGGAATGTGTTGTGGTGCTCATGGTGGTTCTCCTTGGTTCGAATCAGTCGGGTACGACTGGGGCTGGTTTCAGATTGAGCCGCGAACGTCCCCGACTTCGTTCCCCCAGGTATCGAATTCCAGGGGGGTGCGTCCAAGGGGGCGTGCGTTGTTGCAGGTCAGCGCACGTTCCCCCGAAAATCGAGACTGTTCCACGTTTCCGAATCTGAAGGGCCAAGATGAGGGGCTCGACGGGGCGCTGCGAGTAAGATAAGGTTGTCTTATGACCCTGCTGGCGGAGTATCGGGATGCGCGACGCGACGAGGATGTCGCGCGGTTGCGTCGTGTCATTGCGCTTCGCGCGATCGTCGCCACGGGGATGAGCCAGCAGCAGGTCGGCGATGCGTTGGGTATCTCGCAGCCAGCGGTCAGTCAGCAGCTGCGGTACGCGCCCGACCTTGAGGCCGTCCGTCCCGAGGTGCTGTTGAATGCGGCTGCTCCTGTCCTCAAGGCGCTGGCGGCGGAGGATGGCTACCAGCGGCTGGCGGTGTTCGGCTCGGTCGCTCGCGGCGAGGCGCGTCCGGACTCTGACATCGACCTTCTCGTGGACGCGCCGCCAGGGACTTCGTCGTTCGCGTTCATCAGGTTCAAGCAGCTGATCGAGAAGGTTCTCGGCCGGGAGATCGATCTCATCTCCTACGGCGGCCTGAAGCCGAAGTTGGACGATGACATCCGGCGTGACGCGGTGCTGTTGTGATGGATCGTGCGGCTGCCAAGGAACTGCTGCACATCGATGGCTGGCTCGATCGGTCCGCGCAGATTGTCGAGCGTGGCAAGGATGCTTACCTCGCTGATGACCTTCTGCAGGAGGCGGGGGACTCGCTGATGATGAAGCTCGGCGAGGCCGCGAACCGGTTGTCGCGGCTCGACGTGCTTGCCCCCGACGGCGTCGAGTGGGCGCTGGCTGTCGCCAACCGGAACTTCATCATTCACCAGTACGACCAGATCAACCGCGAGCTGACCTGGCTGACGTTGTCGGTTGATCTGCCGGCTTGGCAGAAATCGCTCGCGCCGCTGGTCGACCAGGCTCGGGCCGCGCTCGACGCAGACGCCGGTTGACTGTCTCGGCTCAGAAACCGATGCCCGGGCCGGCCCCGGGAGGACGCGAGAAGGTTGGAATGGGCTCGGGCCGCCGGCGAGCGACAGGTGCCGGGTCGTCGTAGTTGTCGAGGTGGGGCGGTTCAACATAGGGCTCGTACTTGGCTGCTTCTTGGGTGGCGAGTCGGGCGGCATGCGCGGGGCCGAGGTCGGTGCGGTTGCGGGCGAACGTGAGGGTCCACTGCTGTCGGGCGTCGTCGAGATCTTCGGCGACGAGGTGCGCAGTATTGGCCTCGCGCCCGCGGGTCATGGCCACGTAGGCCGATGCCGCACCGGTGTGTTCGCTCAGGGCCAGGTGGGCGGTTCTGGTGGTTTCGCCTTGGGCCCCGTAGGCGGTCGAGGCGTAGGCGAGTTCGACGTACTGGACGGCGTACCGGAGCGGAAGCTCCCGCGTGCCCGCCGTCCCGACGAGGTGCATGGTGCCGTCGTTGCGCACCCCGGTGACGGTCCAGGTGTCGCGGTTGGCGACGCCGAGGTGGTAGTCGTTGCGCCGGGTGGCGACTCGGTCGCCGATCCCGATTCGCTCACCACTGTCGTTGACCAGCACACGGGAGTCGTCGACCCGTCCGCCTGTGACGAGCCGCTCGCGGATCGCCTGATTGAGATCGGCCACCTGCTCGCGGGTATCGGCCACCACGAGCGCACCTGTGGCGGCTGCGTCATCGGCCAGCGCTGCGGTGCGTGACGTCTCGTCGCTGTGGACGACGATCTGGCCGCGTTGGACGAGCAGGTCGAACACCTCTTCAGGATTCTCCCCGGAGCGCATGGCCAGGCTGAGCTTGGCGTAGTCGCGGTCGGCGAACCTGTGGACGTTATCCAGGGTCAAGCGCGCGTCGGGATCGGCCCAGTGCGCAGCGAGATCGAGGACACCGCCTCGTCCGACTGCGGGCAGCTGATGGCGGTCCCCGACCAGCGCGAGACGCGCGCCAGTCTCGTCGGCAATGGTCACCAGCGCGCGGGCGGTGTCCTGGTCCAGCATCCCGGCCTCGTCGATCAGCAACAAGTCACCCCGACACAGCACAGCATCGGAGGACGGGACGGAGAGCTCGCGGGTCCAACGGCCATCGTTGTCCCAGGAGAAGCCGTATTGGCGCGCGAGCCACGCGGCGGAGTGCGCCTGTGAGCCGATCTCGGTCGCCACCACTTGGGCGGCCTTCAGCGTCGGCGTGACGACGATCATTCCGTATCCGGTCTGAGCGATAACGGTCCTGGTACTGGCCAGTGTGGCGGTCTTCCCCGCGCCTGCGGCACCCTCGACCACGACCAGCCGGTGCTTGCCGGCCAGCGTGGCGACGGCCCGCATCTGCTTCTCGTCGAGGTCTCCGCCTGTGATCGTGGCCGGGAGGCCGGGCAAGGAGGCGCGGACGGCGAACGACCTAATCAGGTCGGCCTCGACCCCGAGCACATCACGGGATGTCAGTGCTCGGATGTGCTCAGGGATGGTGTCGCCGAGCAGCGGCACGCTCGCAGCGACGGCGCGGGCGCTCAGGTCTTCGGCCAGCTCGATACGCACCGAGGGATCGGCGATCATCCCCTTGCTAGAGATGAGCAGCTCGACTTGGCCGCGGATGTCTGCGGCGTTCCATGCGGATCGCTTCGCCCCGAGGCGGGACAGGACTGTGTTGACCGCCGCGTCACGGTCCAGGGCGCCCGTGCGTGCTGCGTGCAGTGCCGTCGGGTGAGTGGGGGAGCGGAATCCGAGCCGATGGAGCTCGTCAATCCAGCGGTCGGTCAGCACCGTGCCGTCGGTCGGGACCACCTTGTCGGGCCGTGCCTCCGACCACGCACGCCTGTCCCAGGTGCGTAACAGGTTTGGTCCCGGTTCCTCGCCGGAATGGGTGTCACGCCATGCGGTTTCGTAGCGCTCGATGTTCTTGCCAATCTGGCGCGCACGAGCCGAGAACGGCCCGACGAACCCAGCCAGCTCGTTCACCTCGCCGGTCTGGTTGTCGAGCGTGAACCCGCGGTTAGCCAGCACCTGCCGGAACTGCGGATCGCACATCACGGCGGCGTGACCGATGCCGTTGATCGCGTCGATCATGTCGCGGACTCCGACAGTATGTAAGCCTCGCCACTTGCCCGCGGCCCAGACTCGCGCGTTGATCTGAAGGTGAAGGTGTCGATGTGGATCGCCGGCTCGGGAGGTGTAGTGGCGCACAGTGGCGGCCTCGATCTTTTCGACCGGCACCTGTACTTGTCGGCCCCGGGGACCGATCCGCGTCGTGGCGTGCTGAGCCAACCACCCGATGATCTGCTGGGAGGCTCGGTCCTGGGCTGCGTCATACGCCTCGGCGATCCCCGGATCGAGTGCAGCTGCCAGCGACCAGGTCTTCGGCCCGTTCACGACCACCTCCACGAACCGCACCGCAGCAGCGTCGGTGCGCACCCTGCCCTTGGGCGCACCCGTTGCCGGGTCGTACCCACCGACCCACGCCTCGTAGGCGTCCCCGTTCAGCGTTCCCCCGTGGCGTACCCCCGCCTCAGGGGCGGCGAGGTAAAGCTGCGCAACGCCGGTGCCCTCGCCCAGGTAGTAGTCATCCGCACGGCCGCGATCGGCCTCGACATAGCTGCGCGCAGCAGCAGGCGAGCCGCGATAGACCTTTAAGCCACCATGCATTTCCAACACCAACCAGCAATCATCGGTAAATACGTTTCCGGGCCACCTGAAAGGCGACCCGACTTACCAATATTGGTAGCATGCGTGCCGCTATTCATAAAGACTTGGAAATAGCTACTTCGTGTTGAAAGTCGTTGGTAGCGTTATTCTTTCGTGGTGGAGGCCGTATTCTTTCGTGAAGTCGGCGTATTCATCGTGCGGCGACGTCATATTCCAGTGGAGGGGCACCTTGTCGGTGGGGTTGACCAGCGCACGAGGCGCTCGAGGTTTCGAATGTGACCCAGCTGGAGCGAACCCGAGCGTCGGTGGTCATGAACATCAACGAGTCCTACCACTCGGCGAGATCTTGAAACCGAGAAGAGTGAGGGATCGTTGCGGGGTCTCGAACGGTCCGGCCTAGGGCCGGCAGTGTGGGCGACCATGGAGACGCAGTGCCCGGTGGAGGATCGGCCTCCTCCGGGCGCGCGGTTGATCACTCGCAGGATCAGGGGCACGTGCGGTCACGCCGCCTAGCAGGCGAGGTGAATCCGACCTTTTGTCGGCCCCTTTGGTTGCGGTGAATCAGCGCATTACGTAACGCAGTGGTACCGCAGCGAGGGCACCGTAAGGCGTCAGGGTAGCGACCTCGTAGTTGTGGGTCCCCGCTGCCCTGGCCAACTCGAACGGCTCGCCTAGCCCAAGCCGACTGGTCTCGCCTCCAGCATCCAGGTGGCGTATCAGTATGCCGGTCGCGAACGGGTGCACCGAGGTGAAGTTGAGGGCTGGCCCGTGCGCGTCGACGACCCCCGTCGCGATCCTGGCAAGATCGGGGGCGACGTTCTGGGCGCCATGCACCAGCCGGTCTACTCTCAGGACGCCGTGGGTCTGGAAGACCGGAACGAACGACCCTTCCGACCAGCCCAGTCCCGTCGTGATTGCGGAGCCGAAGTACCAGAACCAGACTGTCTGGTCGTGCTCGTCAAGATCGTGGTGGTTGGAGTTCATCGGTGGCCGATCGTCTGCCGCGTATTGCTTCAACAGATCGAGCACCCCCAGCGGACGGCCTTCCTCACCCCACCAAGCTCCGTTCTGTCCATCGAGCAGCACCCATCGCCCCAACTCGTCTATCCACGCCTCAGAGACCACGTGACCACGACCCGCACCGGTGTGGTGATCTGACATCATCAGGTTCAGGCTTCGCGCCGGAATGCCGACGGCATTCAGCGCCTGGGACAACACGATCGTGTACTCCACGCAGGCGAACCGCTCACCGGTGGCCGCTCGGTCGAGCACCTCGACGGCGTCGCGCTGATCGACGTGACCGTTGGCGTGTTCCCAACACCTGGTTACCCAGTCCAGGACCTGCAACGCGGTCTCCCACGCGGAGCCAACCGGGTCGGGCACGCGCTCACGAAGGATCGCCTCGCGATCTGTTGGCAGCCGGTCGAGGACGGGTTCCAAGGCCGGCGGGTAGTCCGGCCAGTCCAGCAGTTCGATGGGTGGCGCCGGCACGTTGCTGCGCATCTGTTCTTGCTGTTGCGTCCAAGCGGGCTCGGTCGCGAACGTGGACGCGAACTCCTCAGCGAACATCTCAGGCTGGTGAAATCCCCCAGCTATCACCTCGACGAGCAAAGAGCGACCAGCCTCACGGTCAACGTGCCACCCCGCGACGGCGCAGGCTGGGCCGTAGAAGCCCACCCAAAGATCCGTTTCCCGCAACCTGTCTCGCAACTCCCAGAGCGCGGGCCAGTCCTCACTGCGCCCGGCAATGTCCGCCGCGACGAGCACCTCGTTATGCGTTTCCTTGCTGTCCATGCGTCAAGTATCGCCATCTGGCACACAACGACATGGGCCCGCACTTCTCTCCCTGGCCCGGGGATCGTCATCGGGCTGATCGGGCCGAAGTGGGGCCAGATCAGGTGACCACACTCACATCTCGCGAGACGTCTGCTCACTCGCTTAGTTGCACGCCTTCGCGGACTTTGTTCTGCACCAATGCAGTACCCTTCGAAACTATCCCGTATGCGGAGGGTCAGCCCCACGGCCTCAGCGACGTTGGTGGTCGTCTGCGATCACCGAAAACCGATCGCGGACCGGTATCGCTATCGCAGGCATTAGGCTTGCCACCGATGCGGAGGATGAATCGACATGCGAATGCACGAGTTCGGCAGCCGCCTCCATCCATCGATCCTCCTTCTGCATGGAGCGGGAAATGACCACACGATGTGGCAACCCCAGATCGAGCAATTGTCTCCTCGCTACCACCTTCTCGTGCCCGATCTACCTGGTGCCGGAGAGAGTCCGGGTCCGTTCGTCCTCGAGGCAGTTAGCGCAGCGATAGGAGACCAGCTACGCAGGACTGGTATAGAACGGGTCCATGTTTGTGGCCTGTCGTTGGGCGCAATGGTCGGCCTGCATCTCGCTGCTACCCAACGCGACCTGGTAGCCAGCTTGGTGCTCTCCGGCGTCCAGCTCAGACCACCGCCGGTGCTCATGATGGTGCAAATAGGGATCATGCGACTGACACCCTGGAAGTTTCTCGGCGCCGAAGATGCAGCCGAGAAGCGACAGGTGATGGACCTGATCCGAGCAGCCCGCCGGGTCGATCTGCGCGGGGCGAGCACCCAAGTCAAGGCGCCCACCCTGGTGTTGTGCGGCGCAAAGGACCGAGCGAATCTTCGCGCGGCGGGCCGAGCCGCGACAACCATCCCGCATGCGACGTTCACGGTCGTTCCCGGGGCTGGCCATCAGTGGAACGGGCAGTTGCCGGAGGTGTTCAACGAAGCTCTCGGCACTTTCGTGGAGCGGCAACTCTAGAAACCGGACTGACGTGCCGAGGTGCCCGCAAAGGAACGATGACCGGACGCATCGGAGCTAAGCCTCGGCGTCCGTTGGACGTCGCATGCCCTCCTGAGACGGCAGGAAGATGCGAGGGGCACGGACTCCAACCACCGTGCAACACTGCGCGCCATGACCAATGCGATGCAGTACCTGGGCAATGACTTCTACTGCGACGTGGCGATTCCCAACATCGACAATCTCGACGTCATTGAAGACACGGCCTCAGTTCTCGCATACCGGCACACCCGGCCGTTCTGGGCCGTGCACATCGTCGTCGTGCCCAAGGCCCACATCGAATCGTTCACCACTGTCGCTGAAGTCGACGAGCCCGTGGTCCGTGAGCTGCTGGCCGTCGTGCACCGGATCGCCGGTGGCGTCGAGTCGAGTCACGGCGCGGCGCGCATTCTCACAAACCTCGGGACATATCAAGACTCGAAGCATCTCCACATTCACGTGTCCAGCGGCGACCGACTTCGCTGACGACGATTCGACTGGCGCTGGGCGGGAGCCAAGCGAGGGTCCGGCAGACGATCCACTTGTGACCCAATCGCGCGCTGTATGCCAGATGCGGACATTGCCAACACCTAAGACTTGCTTCTTAGGTGTTGGCCCTTTCGGGCGATCTGGATGACTCTGACCACGAAGGCGACCCAGAAGGCGATGAAGGCGCCGAAGCCCACCAAGAACGAGGGCTCGTACCACCTCATGACGGCTGGAAGAGGCTGGTTTGCGTCGGTGGCGTCGAAGCCCACGCCCCAAAGCCACCAGAAGACGACCATGCACGCCAGCCCCAGCAACGCCGAGCCCAGCATCACGACGCTGACCACACGCCAGGGACCTTCATGCGCCAGGACGAGTGCCACAACCATCGCGGCGGGAACGACGAGAAGCAGGAGCGGTCCGCCGATCAACAGTGGGACGGGCAGGATGGCCACTACCAAGGCCCAGGCGCCGATCGCCCTGCCCCCTCCTTCTGCACCAGCCAGGTTTCTTCCCCAAAGTCGCACCCGCAAGCGCCACGCGACGCGGGTTGCGCCACGGACCACATCCCACGGGGAGATGCCCAGCTCCGCAGCGGAGCTCATGTCGTAGCGCCACTCTTCGGCATACCGATCGCGGTCCAAGGGCGGGGTGATCTGGATGGCGCGGTTCAGGCGACGAGCGGCCAGGCTCACGCCACCACCACCCGCATCGCCGGCCGACTACTGCGAGCTGGTTGCGCGGGCGTGCACAGCCTTCCGGCCCAGTCCAGGCCGGCCGGCGTCAGCGCATAGAGCCGGCGCCGGGGACCAGGCCGATCATTAGCCGCCTCCCAGTCCGATGTCACAAGCGAGGCCTGCTCAAGGCGGACCAGAAGCGGATAGACGGTCCCGGTGGGGCGCCCGGTCGCGGCGGAGATGTTGAGACCCCAGATGGCCTCATCGGCGCCGAGCAGACAACCCAGAACATCGACCATCGCCGGTGTCCGGCGCAACGAAGCACTCATGGCCCTAACTCTACATATCTAGTACTGCTCTGCAAGCCCATCCAGCAAACCGGCGTGGTCCATGGGTGACTGTTGACCTTTTCAGTCGTTGATACTGGTCCGAAAGATCACGGCATAACCCTGATGAGGGACATCCGCTCATCGGCAAGGTCGCACCCATCGCGGCCAGATGTGTGTGTTGGCCGAGCGATTGATTGATCTGGTTCAGACGTCTCCTCGAACGTCAGTCGTCAGCCGGCTCACTGAGCAACACCGCAACCAGGGCCAAGGCCGCAGGACCAGCTGGGAGGCCGCGAATGAGCTCAGGCGAGCCGGCGTGTCATCTGGGGATGGCGTCGGACCGCGATCCATGCGAGTCCGCCGGCGAGCAGCGGCACGGCGACGCAGACCGCCACGAGGGGCAGCCAAGGGATGATGATGATGGGGGACTGCGTGATCGGCTGGCCGGTGACCCGGTCCACGCCCGGCGTCGTGAGTGGCCAGGTGATGGCAATTCCGGGGATCATCCCGACCGCAACACCAAGCAGGCAGCCGCATGCCGCGACAACCCATGCCTGGCTGGCCGCCATGCGACGTCGGGTATGCCGGGTGGCCCCCACCGCGGCCAGGGTCGCCATGTCGTTCTGGGACTCCGCGAGCGAGAGCGCGGTGGAGATGAGGGAGGCGATCAGCACCAGCGAACCGGCGGCCGAGAACAGGATCAGCATGATCAGCCAGGCGGCGTTCTGGAAGCCGCGCTCAACCTGCATCGTGTTCTCACCGCCCAGACGATCATTGACCGCCGTCTGTGTTGCGCTCGAGATCATGCCTGTGGGCGATGTGGCTTCCAGGTAGGTCAGCGTCACGGGCCAGCCCAGCTTGGTTGCCGTCGCCGGCAGGACCCAGGCGCCGAACTGCCCGTCAGCAAGCGCAGACTGCCAGGTGTTGGGGTTGATCACGGCTGCGGGCACCCGCTGATGACCCGTCACGACAGGCATGGCTATGGGTTGTTCGGCGGTGCCGACGTTGCTTCGTCCGGCGACGAACTCAACGAAGCCGCCTTGCTTCAGGTTCGGATCGAGAACCAGCATGCCGCCGCTTCGCAGGACGCGGCGCTCAGCCTCGGAGACGGATGTGGTGGCGTTGAGGGTCTCCAACGAGATCACCTGGATCTGACCGTGTGGCGCCTGCACGCCGGCGCCGAGGCGCACACAGCGCGGATTGATCGGCCCATCGGGCCCGGTTCCGAAGGCGCCGAAGACCGCGGCATCCGAGCATCCGGGTGGCTTTGCTGCGAAGACGTCCATTCTGCTTCCGGGTGTCGGCTCCCCACCCCCCATCCTCCCCTGATCTGACATGGTTGCTCCTTGTCCCACGGTGCTGACCGGCCAGATTGCGAGTTCGGGAGTGTAGGTCCGAATGACAGAGCGCACGGTCGTCTCTTGCCAGGGCAACAGCGAGATCCTGCCGTGGCCTATCGCGGATTGCGGCTGGTACTCAAGCTCCCGCTGTCGGGTGTCGCTGGCCGCGCCGATGCTGAGCGCCGTTAGGGCCGCAACGGCGGCCATGATCGCCGCGACTGCGGGGGTCGAACGCGCTCGTTGCCGGGCCGTATCACGAGCGGCCAGTCGCAGGGGCAGCACCAGATGCGTGCCGAGCCGGCCGACGAGGGCCAGCAGCGCCGGGATCAGCATGAGGCTGCCGAGGACGAGGCTAACCGCACCGCCGGCGACGAAGTATGTGTCCAAGCCTCGACTGGCCCAGCCTCCGGATGCGCTCCAGATGATGAGGACCCCGCTGATGCCCATGACAAGGATCCCGACGACAGGTAGGCCTCGGTGGACGGTGCGGTCGCCCGAACGCCCTGCGAGTACCGAGACGATGTCGAGGCGGGCGATCCCCCTGGCCGGAAGAAGCGCGGCGACCAGGGACGCGACGAGCGAGCAGAGGAACACGCCCGCCACCCGGGGCCAGGAGACCTCGAACGGGCCGGTGACGAAGTCAGCGTGGGCGGCTCGCCACCAAGTGAGCCCGAGCAGCGTCAGCAACACTCCGGCAGCGACGGCGATGGCGGCGGACACCGCCCCCAGCACGACAGCCTGCCCCAATACATAACGCCGGAGCTGGCGTGCCTCGGCGCCATTAGCAGCGGCCAGAGCCAGTGAGCGACGCTGTCGAGCCGCGCTGACGGCAAAGGCCGGCCCGGCCAGCAGCGTGGTCTCGATGAAGAGGCCCAGCGCTGCTATCAGGAGGACCAGGTCCCACCGGCCCTGGTTCGAACTCATCGTCTGGGCAACCCTTGGATCGAGCTGTGCCGTGGGCGGTGGGTCCAATAGGACCTGACGGCTCTGGACAAGCAACCCATAGGTGTTCAACGTGCGAACGTCCGACCAGGTCACCGGATCGGGCCTGCCGACCAGAAAGCCCAGCGCCACGCCCACCTGCTCCGCGACGTCTGTGACCAGGTCCGGGAGCGCGACGAGGAGGGGTAGCTCATTCTCAGGATGTGCGACGGCCACACCGACCACCGTCAGCTGCCGCGGCTTGCCGTTCGAACCAGTGGCCACCAGCCTTCCTTCGGCCGGCAGGCCGTTCGCGATCCCGGCCTCGGTGACGACGATCTCGGAGGTTGTCCGCGCCCAGCGGCCGGAGGTGAGCTCGGCCATCCCACGGGCAAGCGGGTCCCGCCCGTCGATGCCGAGGACCGGCATGCTCGGCCGCCGGTCGCCCAGGGTGACCCGCATCCTTGCGTCCAGGCTCGGGATGACCCGACCGCCGGTGAGCTTCTGAAGCTTGGCGGAGGTCCAAGCCGAATCCGGCGCAAACCCAGGAACGGCCAGGGCTTTGGTCGTCTCACCGTCACTGGCGTTGGTATTGGACCGCCCGTCTGGTGACTGAACCAGGCGGCCGATGCCGTAGTCGGAGATCCGGGCCTGGGCGGAGCCCATCACCCGCGGCACCGACTCGGCCATGTTGATGTCGTTGGTGGCCATCAGGGTGATGCCGCTGGTCAGCAGCAGGACCGGCAGACCGACCATCGCCACGATCAGGGCGCTGCGCCACTTGTAGCGTCGGGCGTCGCGTCGTGCCATTCGGATCGCGATCCGCCAGCCGGCCAGCCAGCGTGCGAATCGGCCTGCTGCCAAAGGAGATCCGCTGGAACGGCTCGTCGTAGCGGTCGACGATGATCCTTCAGAACCGCTTGTTGCGGCGTCCCCCGATGCGACCGGGGTGTCTTCCGATGCCACCTCAGACCGCTGCGGCCGAGTCGAGGAGGGACTCCGCGCTCGGTGGGGTCCCGGTGCTGTCGACGATGACCCCGTCACGCAGGAACACGACCCTGTCAGCCCATGCCGCATGCCGGGCCTCATGGGTCACCAGCAGCCCACCGGCCCCGGCGTCACAGCGCGCCCGCAGGACCCGCAACACGGCCTCGCCGGTCTGGGAGTCGAGCGCGCCGGTCGGCTCGTCCGCCAGGACCAGCCGGCGATCACCCACCAGGGCCCGGGCGATGGCCACGCGCTGCTGTTGGCCGCCCGACATGTGCTCGGGGTAGCGATCGGCCAGTTCGGGGATCCCCACAGCCTCAAGGGAGTCCAGGGCGATACGCCGCGCCTTCCTGACGCGCAGCCCGTCGAGCTCCAAGGGCAGCGCCACGTTCTCGGCCGCGGTCAGGGACGGGATCAGGTTGAAGTCCTGGAAGACGAATCCCAGTGACCGCCGGCGCAGAGCGGCCAGGTCGCGCATGCTCATCGCCCCCACGTCGGCGCCCTCCACGAAGACCTGGCCGGCAGTCGGTTGGTCCAGTCCGCCGGCCAGGTTGAGCAGGGTCGACTTGCCGGAGCCGCTCGGCCCCATGACCGCGACCAGCTCCCCTGCGTGCACCTCCAGGGTCACGCCGTCGAGCGCCCGAACGGCGGTCTCGTCATGACCGTGAACTCGAGAGACGTTGTCCAGCAACAGGATTGGGCTGGTAGTCATCGTGACGCTCCCTTGGTGGACCGGTCCTCGTACGAACTTTCTGTGTCGCGGGTGAGAGTCTCGGGAGCATGTGTCGCCTCCCGGGCGAGTCGGGCCTCGACGTGGTCGAGCCAGCGGATCTCAGCCTCGGCGGCATAGACGAGGTTGTCCAAGACCAGCAACCAGGCGAGCTCATTTCGTTGGTCGGGTCCGCGTCCGCCGGCTTCGTCGGAGGTCGCGCGCTTGAGCTTGGTCAGGTCCTGCAGGTGACGCAGCGTCGCGGTTCGTTGAGTCTGCACGATGCGCTGTACATCGACGCCCGGCACGGTAACGGCGAGGGCAAGCTTGATGACGAGCTCGTCGCGGGGGGTGTCGCCGCGATCGACCGGCGCCTTCCACCAACGCTGCACCTCGGCCCGACCCTGGTCGGTCAGGCGGTAGTCGATCCGGCCCTCGTCGTCCGCACCCC
>Ga0209585_10000587_pt1 | contig 14129 bp, 10 predicted proteins | sample NGEPerone_FD_185491 | JGI IMG/M metagenome (GOLD analysis project Ga0209585, IMG submission 185491) | Arctic peat soil microbial communities from the Barrow Environmental Observatory site, Barrow, Alaska, USA - NGEE Permafrost154B-one... | ecosystem: Environmental > Terrestrial > Soil >... | reverse complement strand
CCTCGACCTGACGTGAGCGCAGCGACTCGATCTGGGTGCGTTCGCGATCTGGATCGTTGTCGGTGTTGACGATCCAGGCGTTGAAGCCGGCCGGACCGAGCACGTCCTCGATGCCACGAACGATCGGCGGGAAGAGCGGGTTGGTCAGGTCAGGGATGACCAGTCCGATCGTGCTTGACTTGGCTGTCTTCAGGCTGCGGGCGATCGGATTGGGTTGGTATCCAAGCGATTCAGCGGCGCGGAGTATCCGTCGGGCAGTGTCGGCGTTGACCAGCCGACGGGTCTTCGGGTTCAAGGCCCGCGACGCCGTAGCGGCGTGAACCCCCGCTGCCGCTGCCACGTCGCGAAGGGTTGGAGTCTGCACGGTCAGGATCCTAACCTTCGACATCTCGAGCGCCCATCATGCACCGTTCCTGGCATCTCATCCGGCATCTCATGCAGCGTTCCTGGCATCTCGTGCGGCTTCTCATGCGGGTTCCCCTTCTGGTCGGCGCCATCTGGCTCGCCCCCGTGTCGCCAAGAAGCCCAGAGGGATCATGAATGCGGCCGCCCAGGCGAACACCTCGCCATACCGGTTGGCCTCGGCGGGTCCGGCAACGACGAGCGCAGAGAACGCGCTGCCGATGAAGAGCGACCCGGCGAAGAGCGAGACCACGGTAGATCTGGCTGCCGGAAGCACCTCGGTGGCCCACGTCTGGAGCGACGAGTGCATGGCGGCCCAGGCCAGGCCGAGCAGCACCGCCGCGATCACGGCCATGGCGGGCGACCGCGACAGCGCCGCCAGCGAGCAGGCGACGAGGGCGGAACAGGCACCGAGCGCGATCAACCGCGACGTGTGCAGCCGACGTGAGAGCACACCCACCACGCGTGCGAAACCGAAGACGGCGACGCCAAAGACAGCTGTGACCGCGCCGGCAGTTGCGGCACCGACGCCCGCCGCCTCGACCGCCGGGGGCAGCAGCGTGAGCATGCCGAGCAGCACCGCTCCCTCGACGAACGCCAGGGACAGGACAAGGCGCGCCGGCCCTGACCGAGCCACCTGGGCGAGGGGGGCGAGCGGATGCCGGTGCAGGCGCGTCCGTGGAGGCTCGGCGAGATGGCGCAGGGCGACGACCAGGGCGAGGGCGGCCAGCCCGGTCACGACGAACGCGATCCGCCAGCTCAACAGCTGAGCGAGAACGCCCGCTCCCGCCGAGGCGACTGCCGTGCCGAGTGCCACGCCGACCATGAGATCGGTGACGTCGCGTTGCCGTCGCTGCGCCGGGACGGTGTCACCGATGTAGATGAGGCTTGCCGGGATGGCGGCGGCGAAGCATGCTCCGGCGAGGCCCCTGGCGAGCCCGAGGGCGAGCGGGGTTCCCGTCAGTGCTGCTGCGGTCGTCATGACGGCTGCCAGCATCAACGCGAGCCGCATGGTCCGCACCAGCCCAAGCCGGTCCGAGACCATGCCCCACACAGGCTGCATCAGGCCATAGGCCAGGAAATAGGCACCGGCCGCCTGCACGATCTGCGTCAGTGGGACGTCGAGGTCACGAGCCATGGCGATCAGCATCGGCGGCATCGCGAAGCGGTCCAGCGTGCTGACGAACGCCGTGAGCTGCAGCAGCCGTCGGGGGGATATCCGGGCGTTGGTCACGTCGGCGCTCATACGTCGGAGTTCATGTGTCATGCGGCTCGAGGGCCGCGACCAGGCCGGATCCGGGGTCGAGCGCGCCGGCCAGGATGTCGATCCCGTTGACGACGCTCGGCAGGTACCTGCGGCGCAGGTCGACCACCGTTGTCAGGGACGGCAGGTCGACGCGCCCGTCGGCAACGAGACCCTCCTGCGGATCCTTGAGCCGTGCGACATAGCGCGCCGCCAGCTGTCGCCGAAGGCCGAGAGCGGCAATGACCTCATCAAGCGTCACCTCGTCCGCGTTGCCCGAGCAGATGTCGTCAGCGGTGGCCCGGAGCGCCGCAGCCAAACGCCTGGCCGGCTCGAGGCTCTCGCTCCCAAAAACGCTCAGCACCGTTCCGAGGTACGGCGCGCATACGTCCGCGACCCTGGCCAGGGGAACGCACCCCGCCTCCTCGGCGCTCAGCTCGTTACCGGCGTTGAGCATCGTGGCGTCGCACCGCCCGGCGAGCAGCGCGTCCAGACGCTTTGGCGTCGAACCGAGCGCCACGAGCTGGTAGTCGTCACGGCTGAGTCCGATCGACTCCGCCAGGGCGTACATCGCGAACGCGAACCCTGACGTCGGCACGTCGACGCCGACGGTGGCTCCGCGCAGCTCGTCGGCCGCGGTGATGGCTGGACGCGCGTACAGCGCGAGACCCAGTCCTCGGTCGATCGCCGACACGATGGTGACGTCGGCAGTGACACCCAGAGGGTTGTCGAGGACGAAGCGGTATGCCACGACGTTGTCGGGGCTGGTCAGCACCGCGTCGAGGTCGCCGTCCAGCAGAGAGCGGAACTGCGCCGGCGACGACAGGACGGGGATCTCGTCGATCATCAGGTCGTGCTCATCCAGGCGCCCTGTGCGCCGGGCGACACGAATCAGGACGGAGGGGCTGAACACCCCACTGCCAGTCTCTGGCCCACGGGATCTCCTTCGCGACGATGACCACGTGCGCTGACACGCTCGACGCATCCTACCCGCAGTCGTTTGCAGTAATATCCCAGACACGGTGGAGATCCCTTGACAGGTTCAGACGGATCCCGGCATGATCCTTGACAGCAATCGATTGCGGTACTCGGGTGCCGGGATCGCCTCAACGAGGAGGACCTCATGACCGCTAGCTCGTCTGCTCGATCACTTGCCCCCAGTGGCACGCGATCGAACACCCCACGCCGACACAGTCGGATTCTGAGTCTCACGGCAGTGGCCGCCGTGGGTGTGATGGTGCTGGCAGCTTGCGGCACGAAGCCATCCGAAAAGGCGGCGGCTGCCGCCCCGACCAAACCGCTCGTTGTCGGCATCTCCCTGCCGCTGACAGGTGACTTCTCGCAGCCCGGTGGCGAGGCCAAACGCGGATACGAGGTATGGCAGTCGATGGTCAACGCGAAGGGCGGTGTGCTTGGCCGGCAGGTCGAGCTCAAGATCACCGATGACGCGAGCAACCAGGACACCGTGGTCGCGGACTACACCAAACTCATCACCCAGGACAAGGTCGACCTGATTCTGGGCACGTTCTCCTCGCTGCTCAACTACCCGGCCTCAGCGGTCGCGGAGAAGAACGCGATGGTGTTCGTCGAGCCCGCTGGCGGCGCACCCAAGATGTTCGCCCGAGGTTTCAAGTTCCTGTTCTTCGCCCAGCCGGCGACGGCCCCGCACCAGGCTGACGTGTTCGTCGACTGGATCAAGTCCCTGCCTGAGGCGGAGCGCCCGAAGACCGCGGCGTACCCAAGCCAGGACGACCCGTTCGCGGCCCCGGTGATCGAGTCGATGCAGAAGCAGCTCGAGGCGCTCGGGGTGAAGACGGTGTTCAGCTCGGTCTACCCGGCTGACACGACCAACTTCCAGACCATCGCCAGTGCGATGGCCAGCAAGAAGCCCGACCTGATCGCGCAGGGCGCGGTGTTCGAGGACGGAGTCGGTCTCGTACGTTCGCTCAAGCAGCTGAACTACTCGCCGAAGATGCTGTTCCAGACCTCGGCACCGAGCAACGCCTCGCAATACAGTGACGCCGTGGGTATGGCGAACACCGAGGGTGTCTTCTACACCGTCAGCTGGAACGAGAAGGCGAAGACGCCGCTGAACCCTGAGTTCGTGGCGGCATACGCGAAGGCGTATGCCGGGGCCATCCCGGCCGAGGACGCGGCAGACGCGTTCGCTGCAGCCCAGATTCTCCAGGCTGCGACCACTGCGGTGGGCTCGGTCGACCAGACCAAGATCCGTGACTGGCTGCACGCCAACGCCCCTCAGACCATTCTGGGGCCGCTCAGCTGGGAGGCGACCGGCGCGCCGAAGGGCCAGTTCCTGCTGGCGCAGTGGCAGTCCGGCAAGGTCGATGTCGTCGGACCTGCCGAGGCCGCAACAACCACGACCGTCGTCAACCCCAAGCCCGGGTGGAAGTAGACCTATGACCCAGCTGCTCCAGGCCCTCGTTCTGGGGCTGCTGATCGGAGGGGTCTACGCCCTCATGGCCTCGGGGCTCGCCCTGATCTTCGGGGTCATGAGGATCATCAACATCGCGCAGGGCGCGCTCTTGATCCTGGTGGCGATGTTCACCTGGTGGATGTGGCGCGAGACGGGGATCGACCCGATCCTCGCCTCGGTCGTCACCACTCCGCTGATGTTCGGCTTCGGGTGGATCCTCTACCGCACCGTCATCTCGCGGATCCGCGACCAGTCAGCGTCGATGTCGGTCCTGCTGACGTTCGGCTTCGCGCTGGTGGTCGAGGGAGTCCTCAACGTGGTCGCAGGCAACAAGTTCAGGTCGGCGACTCCGTTCTACTTCGCGGAGTCCTTCAGGGTGGGCTCGATCTCGCTGCCCAAAACCCAGGTGTACGGCTTCGCCGCTGCTGTCTTGGTGCTTGCCGCGTTGTACCTCATCCTCACGCGGACCTGGACCGGCCGGGCCATCCGCGCCACGTCGCAGAACCCCTCCGGTGCCGCCCTCGTCGGCGTCGGTGCTGCGGGCACGGCCGCGCTGGCCTTCGCACTCGGTACTGCGACGACCGGCGTCGGGGGTTCGATCCTGTCGGTGCTCTACCCCTTCTTCCCCGCTTCGCACTACGACTGGATCTCCCGTTTGCTGGGCATCGTGGTGCTCGGTGGTATGGGGAGCCTGCCGGGAGCCATGGTCGGCGCCCTCATCCTCGGCCTCGCCGAGACGCTGACCGCGACGTACGGCGGGCTGCGGTGGTCGACGCTGGTCTTCTACCTGGTGATCATGCTCGTGCTGCTGCTTCGCCCTCAGGGACTCTTCGGAGCCAAACTACGTGAGGATGCCGCATGAGTCGGGTCCGAGCCATGCCACGCCAGCACCTGGTCGCCGGAGTGTGCCTGCTCGCTCTGGTGCTGTATCCCCTCATCAGCCCCTGGGAACCGTACCCACAGGGCGTGATCCTGCTCGGGTTCATGCTGGCGATCCAGGCATCCAGCTGGAACATCATCTCCGGTTTCGCGGGCTACATCTCGCTGGGCCACAGCATGTTCCTTGGCCTGGGCTCCTACACCGTCGCGATCTGCGCCCTCAGATGGGGAGTGAACCCGCTCTGGCTGATGCCGCTCGGCGGTGTGACCGCCGTGGTGGCTGCCCTTCTCATCGGCTCCGTGGTGCTGCGTACCAGCGGCCATGCCTTCGTCATCATCACCATCGCGATGCTTCTGGCCGCGCAGATCCTCGCCGTCAACTTCAAGGGGTTCACCCAGGGTTCGGACGGGATCACCCTGGAGCTGCCTTTCTGGAGCCGTGACTACCAGAACATCCCCTTCTACTACATCTTCCTTGCCCTGCTGGTGCTGACGGTGCTCTACACGGCATGGATCCGCCGGACGAAGTTCGGCACCGGACTGATCGCGATCCGCGAGGACGAGGGCAAGGCCGCGTCGATCGGGGTCAACACCACGAGGTTCAAGATCGTCGGATACGCCGCGAGCGCCTTCTTCATCGGCGTCGCGGGCGGGGTCTACGCCTACTACCTCACGTTCCTCAACCCGGTCGGGTCGTTTGCCATCCTGGGCAGCGTGGTGATCGTCCTCGCCGCCCTGACCGGCGGCAAGGGAACGCTCTACGGCCCGGTCGTCGGCGCCTTCATCGTTCAGCTCGCAAGCGAGGCCGCGACGGTGTACGGCGGCGGCAGCCAGACGCGGGTGCTGCTGTTCGGGGCCGCTCTCGTCGCAGTCGTGCTGTTCATGCCGGCCGGGCTGCTCCCCACGATCGAGGCTCGGTGGCGCAAGCTGCACCCCGTCACCATCGAGTTCACCGACCAGGCCGGGGCGCTCGGTCGCAGTCCCGCCACGACGCGCGAGCGTGCCCTCGAGGACGTCGCCGATGCTGTTGCCGATGACCTCAGCCAGGGAGAGGTGCTCCTCGACGTACGAGGCGCGTCCAAGAGCTTCGGCGGTCTGGTGGCGGTCGACAACGCGAGCCTGAGTGTTCGCAAAGGATCCATCACCGGGCTGATCGGACCGAACGGCTCGGGCAAGACCACGCTCTTCAACCTCATCACCGGCGGCATGGCCGCGGACTCCGGCGAGATCTACCTCCAGGGTCAGCGGATCGACAAGATGCCGCCGTGGCAACGCGGCCACCTGGGGCTCGGCCGGACCTTCCAGGTCACGCGCCTTTTCAAGGACATGACGGTGCAGCAGAACGTGGTTGCCCCATTGCCGGACTCCCGCTGGCGCACCATGTTCGCCGACGCCGTCAGCGGCCACGAGGCTGCGCGCGCCGGCGAGCTGCTCGACATCGTGGGGCTGCGCCGCTTCGCGGGCGAGCGCGCAGGTGATCTGTCGTACGGCCAGCAGAAGCTGGTCGAGCTGGCCCAGGTCCTGATGCTCGAGCCACAGCTGATCCTGCTCGACGAGCCCGCCGGGGGTGTCAACCCCAGTCTGCTGGGACGGCTCACCGAGGTCATTCGCGAGCTGAACGAACGCGGGATCACCTTCCTGGTGGTCGAGCACAACATCCCCCTGGTGCTCGAGCTCTGCGATCCGGTCGTGGTGTTCTCCCGCGGCAGATCCATCGCGGAGGGTCCCCCCGGGACGATTCGTGAGGACCCGGTCGTCCTCGACGCCTACCTCGGCGACGACTGGCGTCCGGTCCCGGACGGCAAAGCACCGAACACCGTGCAGACCGCGAACCAGACGGGAGCGCGGTGACGTGCCGTCGGTGAAGGGACTGTCCCTGAAGGGAGTCGTCGCTGGGTACGGCGGCGGCAACGTTCTGCAGGGCGTCGACCTCTTGTGCGCCGAGGGGACCGTAACCTGCATCGTGGGCCCCAACGGCGCCGGCAAGTCGACGGTGCTGCGGGTCATCAGCGGCCTGCTGAAGTCCAGCGCGGGCGAGATCACCCTGAACGGTGATGGCGTCGCCGGGCTGAGCCCCGAGGACATCCTTCGCCTCGGCATCACGCAGGTGCCACAGTCCCACGCACTCTTCCCTGCCATGTCGGTGCAGGAGAACGTGTTGATGGGTGGGTACCTCATCCGGCGCGACCGCAGGCTGCTGCAGGAGCGCATGGAGATGGTCCGCGACCGTATCCCGATCGTCGCGGATCGCTCGCATGACATCGCCGGCAACCTGTCAGGTGGCCAACGACGCATGGTCGAGATGGCACGCTGTCTGATGCTCGACCCGAAGCTGATGCTGCTCGACGAACCGTCGCTCGGTCTCGACCCACGCAGCCTGGCTGCTGTCGCGGACCTGATCCACGAGCTCAACCAGAGCGGTACGACGGTGCTCCTGGTCGAGCAGAATGTCCGGCTCGGTCTCGGCCTGGCCACTCACGGTGTGGTGATGGAGGGTGGCAAGGTCCGGCTCACCGGCACGGCAGCCGAGGTCAAGGACAACCCGGAGATCGCGGCGCTCTATCTGGGCGGGAGCTCAGCACCCGCCTCGGCTAGCTCGGCCCCATCACCGTCGACGGGTCCAGTCCCAGGTCCGTGAGGACGGCGCGAGCGGCGTTGCGCCCCGGCCGACCGGACACCGACCCGCCGGGATGTGTCGTCGCGCCGGTCAGGAACAGGCCGTCGATCGACGCGAGGTACGACGGCCAACCCGGGATGACAGAGCCCGAGGCGGTGAGGAACTCGCCACCATGGCAGGAGCCCCCGAGGTTGTGCGGGTTGTGTGCGGCGATGTCGGTGGGCGACTCTGCGCGCAGAGCCAGGATCTCCGCCGGGTCGAGGCCATCGGTCCTGGCCCGGACCAGGTCGACGATCGCCTCGGCATGCTCGTCCTTGCTCTCGTCCCAGCTGCGCCCGTCCGCACGTTCGTACGGTGCGACGGTGAGGATCTTCAACGTCGCCGCTCCCCCGGGCGCGCGACTCTTGTCGACGACCGTCTGGTTGACGACGAGCAGCCAGGGGTCGCTGACATCCGGCTCACCTCGCTGAAAAGCCTCCATCTGTTTGGCAATCCCCTTGGCGCTGCCCAGTCCGCCGGCGACGCTCTCGATCGAACCTCCGCTCGAGTGGAAGGCGAGGTCCTTGCGCAAGGCGGCGTGCACAGCGAAGACGCTGAGGCCCGGCTGCCACGAGTCCCGCATCTCAGCGATGTCCGGGGGGATCTCGGTGCCGCCGAGCATGTCAGCCAGCTGAGCCGCATGGGCGCTGGATACCACCGCACGGCGGGCTGCCACCCGACGACCGTCAGTCGTCTCGACCGCGACCGCACGCCCGGCCGCCACGTCGATCCGGGAGACCGGTGCCGAGCACACGACCCCGCCGCCATGGGCCTCAATCTGTCGGATGAGCGCATTCGGGAGGGCCTTCGAGCCACCGATAGGTGTCGCCCAGCCGAAGTTGATCCGGCCGGCGGTGGTGGATGAGGGAAGAAACCCGGTGCCGGCTCGGCGGGGGTCCTGGATCGTGGCCATCGCAAGCCACAGTATGAAAGAGCGGATCGTCGGATGGCTGAACCGCTGGTGAACGACGTCCCACGCGCTCTGCTCGCGCAGGGCGAGGTACCTGCGGGCAGCGTCATCCTCGCCCAGGGGCAGGCCCGAGCTCCAGCGCCCGTGCACCGCGGCGAGTCCGCCGGACCACTCTGACAGCAGGGCGCGGAAGGCTTCTGCATCGGCCGACGACCACCGCGCGATCTCGTCGGCGGTGCCGTCGAGGTCGCGGTGCATCACGAGGGCGTCCCCATCCGGCTGCGGCATGACGACGGCCGGGTCGGTGAGGATGTACTCCAGCCCGTACGTCGACAGCAGCCCGAGCTCGTCGTCCCTCATGAGCGGGTTCGACTGGATCAGGACGTGCGCGCTCGAGCATGAGTCGTGCGCGAACCCCGGCAGCGTCAGCTCCTCGGTGCCCGTGCTGCCGCCGGCCACGTCGCGGGCCTCCAGGACGAGAACCTCGAGGCCGGCCGCGGCGAGGTAGGACGCACACACCAAACCGTTGTGACCGGCACCCAGCACCACCACATCAGCGCTGTCGGGCAGGTCCGAACTGCTGAGTCCGACCGCTGGTGTCACCCAAGCCTCCTTGACAGGTAGTACAGCATGCATGAGACTGCACTCGATTGCAATCCGAGGGGCAAATGGGCGATCCCGGTCGCCAGACAAGGGCACTTGCATGGACGACAGGGTTGCCTCCGCGATCGCGCATTGGGCGCCACGCTTCACCACCAACGGCGTGACGGTCTCTGACTTCCAGCGCGTCACCGGAGCGGTGGAGCGATGGGAGGACTGGTGCGCCGCATGGTCACGGGTGGGCACCGAGCACGAGGCCCTGGGCCGCGCGGCGCTCGAGCAGGGTCGGCACATCTCGGCAGGCGTCCATCTCGCCCAGGCGTCGGTCTACTACCACTTCGGCAAATTCGTCTTCGTCGAGGATCTGGATCAGATGCGCGAGGCGCATCGACGGGCTGTTGCCTGCCTGACAGACGCGTTGCCGCACCTGCAGCCACCCGGCCACCGCGTCCAGATCCCGTTCGAGGGAGCCACCTTGGTTGGCATCCTGCGCTGCCCGCCGGGTGATGGTCCGCATCCCACCGTCATCATGCTGTCCGGCCTCGACTCCACCAAGGAAGAGCTGCGCTCGACGGAGGACCCTTTCCTCGCCAGAGGTCTGGCGACGTTCAGCGTCGATGGCCCCGGTCAAGGGGAAGCAGAGTACGACCTGCCCATTCGAGGAGACTGGTCGGCGCCGGCGCTCGCCATCGCGGACGCGATCTGCGCCCTGCCTGAGGTGGACGCCGCGCGGCTCGGTGTGTGGGGCGTCAGCCTGGGTGGCTACTACGCACCTCGGGTGGCGGCAGAGCTTGGCGACAGGATCCGGGCGTGCGTGTCCCTGGCCGGGCCCTACAACTTCGGGGACTGCTGGGGGCAGCTGCCCGAGCTCACCCGAAGGACGTTCCAGGTTCGCGCAGGTGCCAGTGACGACGCTGACGCCCACCGGATCGCGAGCACGCTCAGCATGGCGGGTCATGCCGCCAGGATCACTGCCCCACTCCTGGTTGTCTTCGGGCGCAAGGACCGCCTGATCCCGTGGCAGCACGCCGAGCGACTGACGCAAGAGGCCGGCGGCGAGGTCGAGCTGCTGATGCTGGAGGAAGGCAACCACGGGTGCGCGAACGTCGCGCCGTGGCACCGGCCGTACACCGCGGACTGGATGGCAGCGCGCCTGCTCGCAGATCGCTGAGCCCGCACCGACTGATGCCTGGCGCCGACGTCCTTGACACGCTGCTGCGTCGTGGCTATTTTCGACAGCAAACGATTGCATGAAACGGCAGACAAGGGCGGTCAGATGAACGACACGAAGACGGATTCCTCTGTCCTCACGGTGGGCTGGATCGGCACCGGCCGAATGGGCGCCGCCATGGCCGCGAGACTGGCCAGGGCCGGCGTCGACCTGACCGCGTGGAACCGCACCAGGGCCAAGGCCGAACCTCTGGCCGAGCTCGGGTGTGCGATCGCCGACAGCATCGCCGACCTGCGCGATCGTGACGTGGTGTTCACCATGGTCTCGACCCCTGCCGACCTCGAGCAGGTCCTGAACGGTGACGGTGGGTTGTTGGCCGACCCTGAGCACGTCCCCGCTGCGGTCGTCGACTGCTCCACCGTGTCGACGGAGTCGTCCGGGGCGATGCGAGAGGCGTGCCGTCAACGAGGTGTCGCCTTCCTTGCTGCGCCCGTGAGCGGCAACGGCAAGGTCGTCGCCGCCGGAGGCCTGACCCTGGTCGTCTCCGGACCGCTGGAGACCTACGAGCGCGTCGCCCCGCTGTTGCGGCACATCGGCAAGTCGGTGACCTATGTCGGCGACGGTGACACCGCCCGCCTGGTCAAGATCTGCCACAACCTCCTCCTCGGGGTCGTTACCCAGTCGCTGGCCGAGATCACGGTCCTGGCGGAGAAGGGCGGTGTCCCCCGCGCGGCCTTCCTCGACTTCATCAACAACAGCGTCATGGGATCGGTGTTCACCAGGTACAAGACGCCCGCGCTGGTGAACCTCGACTACACCCCGACGTTCACGCCGATCCTGCTCCGCAAGGACTTCGACCTCGGGCTCGCAGCCGCCCGTCAGCTCGACGTGCCCATGCCGGTCGCCGCGATCACCGCACAGCTGGTTCAGGCCAGCGTGAGCAGCGGTCGCGTCAATGAGGACTTTGCGATCCTGCTCGACCTCCAAGCCGCAAGCTCCGGCCTGGAGCTCAAACCAGAGAACGTCGAGGTCGACGACGGCCTCGGTGGAGGCGATGCGTCATGAGTGCACACATGGTTCCCCTGCCCGCCCCGGGCCACATGGGGGTCGACTACGAGGAACGCGTCGACTTCGACCGACTCCGCCAGTACCGACTGGGGCGGGCCAAGGCATCGCTCGAGTCCAGCGAGTGCGGCGCCTTCCTGCTCTTCGACTTCTACAACATCCGCTACACCACCCAGACGTGGATCGGCGGCGCGCTCGGCGACAAGATGACGCGATATGCGTTGCTGACCCGCGACAGCGGCCCGCGGCTGTGGGACTTCGGCTCGGCCGCACGGCACCACCGGTTGCACTCCCCCTGGCTCGATCCCAAGGACTGTCACGCGGGGATGTTGGGCCTGCGTGGTGCCATCGCGCCCACGGCTGGCCTCATGGAGTCGGCAGTCCGCGAGATCAAGGGAATGCTGCAGGACGCCGGGGTAGCGGACGCACCGGTCGGCGTCGACATCGTCGAGCCCGCGTTCCTGTTCGAGATGCAGCGACAGGGTCTGCGCGTGGTCGACTCCCAACAGCTCATGCTCGACGCGCGGCAGATCAAGTCCCAGGACGAGATCATGCTGCTGAACCAGGCCGCCGCGATGGTCGACGGCGTCTACCAGGACATCGTCGAGGCGCTGAAACCCGGGATCCGCGAGAACGAGATCGTGGCGCTGGCGAACAAGCGGCTCTACGAGATGGGCTCCGACCAGGTCGAGGCGATCAACGCCGTGTCCGGCGAGCGGTGCAACCCCCACCCGCACAACTTCTCCGACCGGATCATCCGACCCGGTGACCAGGCGTTCTTCGACATCATCCACTCGTTCAACGGCTACCGCACGTGCTACTACCGGACCTTCAGCGTCGGCAGCGCCACGGACAGCCAGCGCGATGCGTACACCAAGGCGCGCGAGTGGATGGATGCCTCGATCAACATGATCATGCCGGGCGTGGGGACCGACGAGGTCGCAGCGGTCTGGCCGAAGGCCACCGAGTTCGGCTTCGAGGACGAGATGGCCGCATTCGGTCTGCAGTTCGGGCACGGCCTCGGCTTGGGGCTGCATGAACGGCCGATCATCTCGAGGCTGAACAGCATGAAGGAGCCGGTCGAGCTTCAGACCGGCATGGTCTTCGCGCTCGAGACCTACTGCCCTGCCAGCGATGGGTTCTCCGCAGCGCGGATCGAGGAAGAGGTCGTGGTCACGCCGGACGGACCTCGCATCCTCACCCTGTTCCCGTCCAAGGAGCTTGTCATCGCCAACCCGTACTGATCCAATCGCCTACTGATCCCCCACTGAATCAACAACTTCTCCGTCCCGAACCGGCCCTGCTGAAAGGTTCAACACCCATGAGCGACACGACCGCAGACCTCGTCAGGGACCTGGCGACCGACCTCTACATCGGGGGCAAAGCGGTTCAGGCCAAAGGCAATCGCCGGTTCGACGTCGTCGACCCGGCGACGGGCCAGACGATCACCACCGTCGCCGACGCCAGTGTCGAGGACGCGATCGCCGCGATCGACGCAGCCGATGAGGCAGCATCGGCCTGGGCCACCACTCCCCCGCGTCAACGGGCCGAGATCCTGCGGCGTGCGTTCGAGCTGATGATGCGCGACGCCGAGGGCCTCGCGCGCCTGATCTCCCTGGAGAACGGCAAGGCGCTGCGTGACGCGCGGGGCGAGGTTGCCTATGCAGCCGAGTTCTTCCGCTGGTACTCAGAGGAGGCGGTTCGCGGCGCCGGCTCGGTCATGACCGCCCCGTCCGGGGCCAACAAGATCCTCGTGCTGCAGCAGCCGGTCGGCATCTGTGTCCTGGTCACGCCGTGGAACTTCCCGGCGGCGATGGCGACGCGCAAGATCGCGCCGGCACTGGCCGCGGGATGCACGGTCGTCCTCAAACCGGCCAGCGACACTCCCCTGACCGCCCTCGCGATGGCGACAGTCCTTCGGGAGGCAGGGGTTCCGCCCGGTGTGGTCAACGTCCTGCCTTCCCGCAGCTCCGGCACAGTCGTCTCCGCCATGCTCCACGACCCGCGAGTCCGCAAGCTGTCCTTCACCGGCTCCACCGAGGTGGGCCGGATCCTTCTGGCCGAGGCCGCCGACCAGGTCGTCAACACCTCGATGGAGCTCGGTGGCAACGCCCCGTTCCTGGTATTCGCGGACGCCGACCTTGACGCCGCGATCGAGGGTGCCATGGTGGCCAAGATGCGCAACGCCGGGGAGGCGTGCACTGCCGCCAACCGGTTCTACGTCGAGGCGTCCGTCGCCGACGAGTTCAGCCGCCGGTTGGCCGAGCGGATGTCGGCGTTGACGGTCGGACCGGGCCTCGGTGAGACCACCGAGGTTGGCCCCCTCGTCAACGAGGACGGCGTCTCGAAGGTGGACCAGCTGGTGCGCGGAGCGCTGTCAGAGGGCGCCCAAGCTGTGGTGGGCGGCATACGGCTGGACCGTGAGGGTTTCTACTACGAGCCGACCGTGCTGGTGAACGTCCCCCCGGATGCGGCCATCCTGCATGAGGAGATCTTCGGCCCGGTCGCACCGATCGTGACCTTCCAGGACGAGGCGCGGGCGATCGCCTTCGCCAACGCCACCGAACACGGGCTGGTGGCCTACGTCTACACCGGTGATCTGGCCCGCGGGCTGCGCGTCAGCGAGGCGCTGGAGTTCGGCATGGTCGGTCTGAACCGGGGCCTGGTCAGCGATCCGGCAGCGCCGTTCGGTGGTTCGAAGCAGAGCGGGATCGGCCGCGAGGGTGGCCACGACGGCATGCTCGACTACCTCGAGTCGAAGTACATCGC
>Ga0209585_10000585_pt1 | contig 14162 bp, 12 predicted proteins | sample NGEPerone_FD_185491 | JGI IMG/M metagenome (GOLD analysis project Ga0209585, IMG submission 185491) | Arctic peat soil microbial communities from the Barrow Environmental Observatory site, Barrow, Alaska, USA - NGEE Permafrost154B-one... | ecosystem: Environmental > Terrestrial > Soil >... | reverse complement strand
TGGGACGAGGCCTCGAGCAGCTGGACAAACATGGTCGGCACACCGAAGAACAGCGTCGCACCCTCGTCGCGCATGACCTCGATGGCCTTCGCGGCGTCGAAACGTCGCTGCAGCAACAGCGTCGCGCCGACCCGGAACGTGGAGTTCATCGAGACGGTCTGTCCGAAGGTGTGGAACAACGGCAGGCAGCCCATCACGACGTCGTCACGCATGAACGGGTTGGCGTCGAACGCATTCGCCGTCGCGTTCATCACCAGGTTCAGGTGGGTGAGGAGTGCGCCCTTGGTGCGGCCCGTCGTACCACTGGTGTACAAGATGACCGCCGTGTCCTCGGCCTGCCGGGCGGCGTACGTCCGCAGTGGCTCGACATCGTTGGCGAAGTCCTCGACGCTCCACGCGGGCACGCCCACAGACGCAGCGGCCCCGGTGCCCACGTCGGCGAAGCCGGCTTCATACAGCACGGCCTGCGCGCCCGAGTGGCCGACGATGTACGCCGCTTCCTCGGCAATGAGAAGAGTCGGCACAGGTACGACGACGCCGCCGCACGCGAGGATCCCGTAGTAGGCGCGGACGAAGTCGGCCACGTTCGGGGCGAGGAGGGCGACCCGGTCGCCGGGTCCGATCCCGTGACCGGCCAGCGCGGCACCGTATCGCCGTGCGTCCTCCCAGAGCTGCGCGTAGGTCAGCCGGAGGTCACCTTGTACGAGGGCGAGCTTGTCGGGGGTTCTGCGAGCGGGCTCGGCAAGGATCGTTGCGAGGGAAAGGGTCGTCATGGTTCTCCAACTTGGGACGAGGTGCGTCTGGGGCCGGGCGGGCCGCCGTGGTGGGCGGCCCGCCCGGCAGAGGATGGTTCCAATCGTCAGCCGGCGGGCTTGACCTCGGGGATGCCGCTGGCCGGCGGGCTGTCCGTCGCGGCCGAGTCGTCCTCCTTGATCGGCGCATCACCGATGTCGGTGACCAGCACCGGTGTCAGCGGTTTAGCCACAAGGCCCTTGAGCTGGACGACCCGCATGCCGGAGATGCCGAGGTGGCTGTCGGCCGAGTAGCGGAACGGAGCCAGCGGCGGGCCGGCGGCGCCGCCCATCTTCTCCACGGCGGCGACGATGCCCTCACGAGTCGGGTTCTTACCCGCGGCCTGCAGCGCCTGCACGAACGCGTAGGCCTCGGACATGCCGTAGATGCGGTAGTTGGTCAGATGGCCGTTCTTGCCGTACTTGTCCCAGACCTTCTGCCACAGCTGGACCCACGCATTGTCGGTGGCGTCGACACCCGGGATGTACACGGTGGTGAGCACCCCGTCCAGCGGGTTCGCCTTGCCGACCGCACCCTCGGAGAACTTGGACAGCAGGTTGCCGATGAGCTCGGGGTCGGCGCCGATGTTGGCGTAGAACCACTTCGGCTTGTAGCTCAGCTTCAGCGCTACCAGCTGGCTCAGCGCGGTGTACGACGGCACGTTGAAGCCGAGCACGAGATCGGCGCCTGAGGCCTTCAGTGCGGCGATCTGCGGGGCGACGTCGGTGTTGCCGGCGGTGTACTTCGCCACCTTGACGATCTGTTTGTCGATGTAGCGGCGCACGCCCTTCTCGCTGTCGACGCCGAGGTCGTCGTCCTGCAGGAACAGGCCGACCTTGGCGTCCGGCATGTTCTTGGCCACCCACTGGCCGATGATCTTGCCCTCGATCTCGTAGTCGGGCTGCCAGCCGAAGGTGTAGGGCTTCGCCTTGGGATCGTCACCCCATTGGATGGATCCGGAGGAGACGAACAGGTCGGGAACCTTCTCGCTGTTGAGGAAGTCCACGACCGCGCTGTGCGTCGGAGTGCCGAGCGCGCCCAGCATCGCGAAGACCTGGTCCTTGAGCACGAGCTCGTTGGTGACCTCGCTGGTGGTGGTCGGGTTGTAGCCGTCATCGCGGACGAGGTACTTGATCTTGCGTCCGTTCACGCCGCCGTTGGCGTTGACGTAGTCGAAGTAGGCCTGGGCACCGGTAGGGATCTCGCTGTAGCCGGGCGCGGCCACACCGGTGAGCGGGAACGTGGCGCCGATGGTCACCGTGTCCTTGGTGATGCCCACTTGGGCAGCGCCGCCGCCGCTGCTGGTGCCACTGGAGGGTCGGCCGCCTGCACCGCAGGCGACGACGAGCGCCCCAACCGTGATGAGCCCGGCGATCCGGGTCATCTGCTTGGTCCATCTTTTCATTGCATTGCCTCCTGTTGCGGGTGAACTGGTACTGCGTCAGGGCTCTGGCGCCGTCGCCAGGCGTTACGGATCGTGCCGACCAGGCCCGCTGGTGCGAGCAGTATGACGAGCACGAGGGTGAGTCCGTAGACGAGCGGGGCGAGCTGTGCGGACTGCAGGTCACTGAGGCCCAGGCTCTGTCCGAGTCCGGTGATCGTCTGCGGCAGGAACGTCAGCAGTGCGGCACCCATGAGGGCGCCGAAAAGGCTGCCGAGGCCGCCGAGAACGACCGCGGTCAGCAGGGACAGCGACAGCGTGAGCGGGAAGCCGCTCGGTGCCGCGATCCGCACGACCATGGCCATCACGCCGCCGGCGAGACCGGCGCAGGCTGCGCTGACCACGAACGCCATGACCCGGGCACGGCCCACGTTGATGCCGGCGATCTCCGCCGCGACCTCGTCGTCGCGCACGGCGCGCCAGGTGCGACCCACTCTGCTCGCGGACAGGTTCGCCAGGAGCACGAAGCTGATGATGAGGCCGATCCACCCGACGTAGGCCAGGTACTTGGTGCCTGTGACATCGTGCGCGGTGAGGAAGTACACGGCGTCCGCGAACCAGCCCGGGGCCTCCGGTGTGGAGACCGACAGGCCTTGCTCGCCGCCGAGGGTGTCACCGAAGAACGATGCGATGCCGGGCATGGCTACGGCCAGGGCCAGGGTCGCTCCCGCGATGTACGGACCGTGCAGTCGCGCCGCGGCCACACCCACCACCGCACCGACCACCACGGTCACCAGCACGGACAGGAGCATGACAACCGGCAACGGCAGAGGCTTGTCGACGTCGTGCAGCATCAGCGCCGCCGTGTAGGCGCCCACGGCCATCAGTGCTCCGTGACCCAGGGACAGCTGGCCGTTGAGGCCGGTCAGCACGGTGAGGCCACCGACGGCGATGCCGAGGTAGGCCATGGTGGCGAACTGGCCCTGCCGGAACGGGCTGACCGACTCCAGGACCAGTATCACGACCACCAGCCCGATCAGCCCGCCGATGAGGTTGCGTCTCAACGGGGTCCGGCGCAGATGACCGATCAGCGAACCGAATGCCACCCGGGACACCTCAGACCCTCCGTGCCGTCGCGTGCGAGAACAGACCCGCCGGTCGGACCAGCAGCACGACGATCAAGATGGCCAGCGCGGCCACCGCCACGAGCTCGGATCCGACGTACCCACTCACGAAGCTGAGGCTCACGCCGAGCAGAAGACCCCCCACGACCGCACCGCCCGGGCTGTCGAGTCCACCGAGCACTGCTGCCACGAAGCCGTAGACGACGACCGAGTCCATATACGACGGGGAGACCAGGCTGCCGCCGGCGATCAGCAGCCCCGACAGGGAACCAACTACGGCTGCGAGGGCCCAGCCGAGGGTGAGCATCCGGGTCACCCTCACGCCGAGCATGCGGGAGACTTCCTGGTTGAACGCCGAGGCGCGCATCTTCAGGCCGATGTCGGTGTGCTGGAACAGCGCGACCAGAAGCAGCATCACGACGGCCACCGAGCAGATCGAGAAGACCGCGAACCCGGTCAGCGCGATCGTCACGCCGCCTGCCTCGAAGCCGCGCAGCCCGAAGGGCGCCGGGAAGGAGCGGAAGCTTGACCCGAAGATGATCGCGGCCACGGCGTGGATGACGACGAACAGCCCCAGGGTCAGGATGATCGCGTTGATCTCGGGCTTGCCCTCGACCTGGCGGATGACGACCCGTTCGATGACCGCACCGAGCACCAGGCCGGACACAAGAGCGGCCGCGAAGCCGATCCAGTAGGACATCCCCGCATTGACGACCACCAGTGCGACGTACGTCGTGATCATGGCCATCGGCGCCTGGGCGAAGTTCACGATCCGCGTCGAGCGCCAGATGAGCACGAGCGCCAACGCAAAGGCGGCGTAGACCATGCCCAGGGTCAGGCCCGTGAGGGAGGTGGTCAGGAGCTGCTGCACAAATTCTCCGGTGGTCGTGGGGTTTCAGAATCCGAGGTAGGCGTGGCGCAGCTTCTCGTCCGCGGCGAGGGCTGTTGCCTCGTCCTGGGCGACCAGCCGGCCGAGGTTGAGGACGACGCCGATGTCGGCGATGGAGAGGGCGCTGCGCGCGTTCTGCTCGACGAGTACGACGGTCAGACCGTCCGACTCCGCAAGGCCCCGGACCAGCTCGAAGATCTGGGCGACGGCCCGGGGGGCGAGCCCCAGGGACGGCTCATCGAGCAGCAACACCTTCGGCTCCGCCATCAGCGCGCGCCCGATCACGAGCATCTGCCGTTCACCGCCGGAGAGGACATGGGCGATCGCGTTTCGCCGATCGTTGAGCAAAGGGAATATGGAGTACACCCGGTCGAAGTCGGCGGGGCGCGCGCGATCGGCCCGCCCCAGCCCTCCGAGTCGCAGGTTCTCCTCGACGGTGAGCTCGGTGATCACCCCGCGCCCCTCGGGGACGTGGGCGAGTCCGAGTCCCGGCATCTTCTCGGCCGGCATCCGGGCGAGGTCCTGGCCCTCGAGGTGCACGCTGCCCCGGTCGGGGCGGATCAGTCCCGACACGGTGCGCAGCAGGGTCGTCTTGCCGGCGCCGTTGGCGCCGAGGACCGCCGTGATCTTGCCCTTGGGTGCGGTGAAGGTCACGCCGTCCAGCGCCTTCACCGGGCCGAAGCTGGTGGTCAGGTCACGTATGTCGAGCACGGTCAGCTCCCGCTCTTGTCGGGTCGGGCCGGGCCGTGGTCGTGGTCGACCTCGTTGCCCAGGTACGCCGAGAGCACGGCGGGGTCGTCGCGGATCTGGTCCGGACCGCCGCGGGCGATCACCCGTCCGAAGTCGAGCACGACAAGGTGGTCGCACACCTTCATCACCAGGTCCATGTGGTGCTCGACGAGCATCACCGACATCCGGTCGGCCAGCCCGCGGATGAGGTCACCGAGCTCGTCCATCTCGTCGTTTGACAGGCCGCTGGCCGGCTCGTCGAGCAGGAGCAGATCGGGCTCGGGAACCAGAGCTCGGGCCAGGGCCACCCGCTTGCGGATCGGGTAGGGCAGGCTGGTCGGGAACCGTGCGGCATACCCCTCGATCTGCAGCTCGCTCAGCACGGCGGTGGCCCGCTCGCGCAGCGCCCGCTCGTCCTTGCTGCTGCGAGGCAGGCCGAGCAGACCGGAGAAGAACCCGGCGCCGGCGTGCCGGTCGGCGCCGACCATCACGTTTTCGAGAACGGTCATCCGGTCGAAGAGACCGAGCCCCTGCAGGGTCCGTGAGATCCCCAGACCGGCGAGCTGGTGCGGCCGAAGGCGGGTGAGGTCGCGGCCCTTCCAACGCAAGGCTCCGGTGTCGGGCTGCAGGAAGCCGCACGCCACGTTGAACAGAGTGGTCTTGCCGGCGCCGTTGGGCCCGATGACGCCGAGCACCTGGTTCGGGGCCGCCTCCAGCGAAACGCCAGAGAGCGCGTGGATGCCGCCGAAAGTAACCGTTACGTCGGACATCTCGAAAGCGCCCCCGGCAGGGGCGCAACGAGCAGGCGACACAACTGGCTGGCTCACGGTCCTCCCTGGCAAATGCGATGTGGTGTGCACCACTTTGGTCGGCGAGCACAGAAAATGAAATGGGCGGAGCGCACAAGTCACCTCGTGCAAATCGCCACAAATCAGCAGTTCGGGGTGGCTTGACTGTGCGCTGAGTGGGAACCTGCTCTCATGAGACCACCGCAGGGCCCAGCCGCGCAGGAGGCCGCCCAACCCCGCCGCGAGGTTGTCGACGACGATCTTCGCGCCGATATCGGCCGTGCCTGGGAGTCACTGCTCGACCATTCCGACGCGATCGCCGACGACATCACGCTCACGCTGATGGAGAACGGCAGCAAGTACTACGACGCAGTCGGGCCGGAGCTGCGCGCGGACGTTCGGGCCAACACCCGGGAGCACATCCGCCGGGGTATCCGCACCATGGCGGGACTCGCCGACCCTGAGGAGAAGGCGATCCACATCTGGCGGGAGACCGGCCGCCGCCGGGCCCGGCAGGGGGTCCCGATGGAGCTGGTCCTCAACGCCTACAGCCTCGGAACCCGGATGCTGTGGGAGGCGCTCCTCGAGCAGCGGAACAACCCCGACCTGGGCATCGACGACCATGTCCTCCTGATAGCCGGGCAACGGATCTGGTCCGCGCTCGATGTGCAGAACGCCACCCTGGTGGAGTCCTACCGTCGTGAGAGCTCGCGGCTGCAGCGACGCGACCTACAGCGCCAGCAGAGCTTCCTCGACGGTCTGGTCGAGGGCCGGGGCGCGGATCCCGGGTTCGCCAGCGAAGCACGCGACGTGCTGGGCATCAGTGCCGACGACCCCCTGGCCTGCGTGGTGGCGCACTTCGACGGGTCCCTCGACGAGCCGCTGCGGGCTCCTGAGGACCGCCTCGAACGCGCTGGCGTGTTCTCGTACTGGCACGTGCGTGGGGGTGCCTTCTTCGGCCTGGTACCGACCAGCGAGCTGACGCTGCCGGAGCTGGTCCAGCTTCTCGAACCGGCCGTGGTCGGCCGCGTCGGCGTCGCCCTGTCGGCCGAGGGCATCTCCGGTTTCGCCACTGCCTACCAGCTGGCCGGCCGGGTGGCCGAGACCCTTCCTCGTGGGTCGCATCAGATGGTGTCGGTGACGGACCGGCTGCCCGAGGTGCTCCTCGGCGGCAGTCCCGAGGTCACCTCGCTGCTGGTCAGCGAGACCCTCGGCGCATTGCTCGCGCAACCACCGCAGCAGGCCGACCTGCTGCTCGAGACCCTGGAGGCCCTGCTCGCCCACGACGCGTCACCCACCCATGCCGCCGAGCAGCTGTTCTGCCACCGCAACACCGTCATCTACCGAATGAAGCAGATCGAGTCGTTGACCGGCCGGAGCCTGCAGGACCCGCGCGACAAGCTCCTGCTCTCCCTCGGGCTGTTGGCCACCGGCCGGTAGGACTGCGGTTCTGCCGCATCGGAGGCAGCTCGGCCCCCGCCATCATCTGGAGCAGTCCTGCGATCTGCTGGTCGAGGGCATGGTGCCTCCTGCGGCTGCCCAAGGTCGGTTACTGGGCGTGGGCGGTCTCGAAGTAGCGGCGGGGTACGTCGACGAGCATGGTCGTGACCTGCTCCTCGGTGACACCCTTCTCACGGAGGTATGGCAGCACGTCGTCCTCGATGTGCAGGTAGTGCCACTGCGTCATCATCGACATCACGCCAGGGTCGACCCAGTCGATGTAGCAGGAGGCGTCCTGCGAAAGCACCATCTGGTCGGCGTACCCCCGGCGGCACATCTCCACCACGGTGTCGGCCCTCGCCTCGAAGGTCGTGTCCAGGTTGATGCCGAACCGGTCCATGCCGAGGACGAAGCCGGCTTCGGCGAGCTCCGTCAGGTGGTCGACGTCGGTAGTGTCCCCGCTGTGCCCGAGCACCACACGCCGTGGGTCCACGCCCTCTTCGTCGCACAGCACCCGCTTCACCTCCAGCGCGGTGTGCGAGCCGGGGTGCGTGTGCACGGTGATCGGGGTGCCGGTGCGCCGGTGCGCCCTGGCCACTGCGCGCATCACCCGATCCACCCCCGGGGTCAGCCCCTGGGCGTCGATGGCGCACTTGAGCAGGCCGGCCTTCACACCGGTACCGGCGATGCCGTCCTCGATATCCCCGACGAACATGTCGACCATCGGGTCGGGGACTTCGGCGCCGGTGATCGCGTTGAGCGCAGGACCCCGGTGGTGGAAGAAGAACGGCACGTCGTCGTAGGTGTAGCAGCCGGTGGCCACGACGATGTTCAGGTCCGGAAGCTGCTCCGCGATGCGCTGGATGCGTGGGATGTAGCGGCCGAGTCCGACCACGGTCGGGTCGACGATGGTGCGAACTCCTTGCGCTGCAAGTGCGCTGAGCTTCTGGACCGCATCGGCGACCCTCGTCTCCTCGTCGCCCCACTCGTCGGGGTAGTTCTGCTGGACGTCGGTACTGAGCACGAAGATGTGCTCGTGCATGTAGGTGCGCCCCAGGGCGCTGGTCTCGATGGGCCCTCGGACGGTCTGGACGGTGGTTCTCATCCGCGCAGCTCCTTCTTGAGGATCTTTCCGGTGGGTCCCTTCGGGAGCTCCTCGACCAACCGGAACTCGCGCGGGTACTTGTAGGCCGCGAGGCGTTCCTTGCAGAAGGCGGTGAGCTCCTCCTGTGTCGCATGCGCGCCGAGCTTGAGGCTGATCACCGCGACGACCTCCTCGCCGAGCCTCTCGTCGGGCTTCCCGATGACGGCGACCTCCGCGACGGCCGGGTGCTCGTAGAGCACCTCTTCCACCTCGCGCGGGTAGACGTTGTAGCCACCGCGGATGATCAGGTCCGTCTTGCGGTCCACGACGAAGAGGTAGCCATCGTCGTCGGCGTAGGCGAGGTCGCCGGTGTGGAACCAGCCGCCACGCATGGCCTCGGCGGTCGCCTCAGGGTTCTTGTAGTAGGCCTTCATCACGTTGTGGCCGCGGACGACGATCTCGCCGACGTTGTCCGCGCCTGGCGGCAGCGGTCTGTCGGCGGCGTCGACGATGCGTACCTCCACCCCCCACACCGGCTTGCCGATGGAGAGCACCTTGCGCTGGTCGGCACTCAAGTTGAACGTGGTCGTGCTCGCGGTCTCCGAGAGGCCGTACCCCTCGAGGATCACCACGCCCGGGAACTTCTCCTCGAAGGCCCGGATGATCTCACCGGGGATCGCTGCGCCGCCGGAGATCCCCACCCGCAGCGAGGACAAGTCGCGACCTGTGGTGTCGGCGTGCAGCAGAGCGACGTACATGGTCGGCACCCCGCAGAAGATCGTGGCGCGGGCTCGCTCGATCGCATCCAGGACGGCGTCAACCTCGAACCGGGGCACCAGCACCATGGTCGTCCCGGAGCGCACGGTCGCGTTCAGGACGCTGGAGAGCCCGAACACGTGGAACAGCGGCAGCACGGCGATGCCGACGTCGCCCTCCTCGAAGCCGAACAGCTCGCCGCCGACGGTGCAGTTCATGAACAGCTGGAAGTGTGTGAGCTCGGCGCCCTTGGGCTTCCCGGTCGTGCCGCTGGTGTAGAGCAGCACCGCGGTGTCGTCGGCGCTGGTGGGAACGATGTCCGGGACGTCGACCGGCGCACAGAGGTCCTCGAAGCGCTTCGTGCCCTCCGGTGGCTGTCCGGCGCCTCCGTCGACGACGTACGTCGACACGCCGGCGACCGTCTGGGCGCCGCGATGGGCCTCAGCGGCGAACGACTCGAAGGTGATCAGCACCTGCGCGTCGGAGTTCTCCAGTTGATATGCCACCTCGTGCGCTGTGAGCAAGGGGTTCAGCGGCACCATGACCAGGCCGGCTCGCATGGCGCCGAAGTAGGCGAAGAGGAACTGCGGGATGTTCGGCAGCTGCACCGCGACCTTCGACCCGGGGTCCAGCCCGAGGCCCAGCAGGTTTCCGGCGACCAGCCCGGACATGTGCTCGACCTGGGCGTAGGTCAGGGTCCTGTCACCGATGATCACGCACGGCTTGTCCGGGTCGGACAGCACCGACTCGTGCAGCATCGTCGCGAGGTTGAAGCTCATGGGCGCTCCTTTGTGCTGCGGAAGGCGGCCTCTCCGGTGACGGCCTGGCCGATGACCAGCTGGTGCGCCTCGGAGGTGCCCTCGTAGGTGAGCACCGACTCTAGGTTGTTGGCGTGCCGCATGATCGGGTACTCCAGCGTGATCCTAGCCGCGCCGAGCAGGGTCCGGCACTCACGGGCGATCGCAATCGCCTCGCACACGGTGTTCAGCTTGCCGAGACTGACCTGCTCCGGACGCAACTCACCGTTGTCAGCCCTGGATGATCCCGCGCCGGTAGCCACCGAGACACGCCCCTTGTCCAGGGAGTACATCGCGATTGTGAAACCCTCACCTTCCGCGCCGAGCATCGTGCTCGCCGGAACCCGAGGCGTGCTCCAGAACGATCAGGCGGGTACGACGGGCAGGCCCACGAGCTCGCCGAGGCGTAGCCGGTGTGCTCCTGCGGTGCCGAAGGCGATCTGGTCGGCCTTGGCGCGCTTGAGGTACAGATGCGCCGGATGCTCCCAGGTCATCCCGATCCCTCCGTGCAGCTGGACACACTCCTCGGCGGCCTTCACCGCGACCTCCGAGCAGTAGGCCTGCGCCACGGAGGCGGCCAGCCGCCGGTCCGGGTCGTCGTCGGCAGCCGTCGCCGCGGCATAGCGCGCCGCAGCATGCGCCGACTCGACCATGACGTACAGGTCGGCCAGCCGGTGCTTGATCGCCTGGAACCCGCCCACCGGGCGGCCGAACTGCTTACGGTCAAGGAGATACGAAACAGTGTGGTCCAGGCACCACTGCGCGACGCCCAGCTGCTCCGAGGCCAGCAGCGCGGCCCCCAGCTCGAGCGCGCCGCGCACCGCGGCGTCGCCGGATTCCGCGACGGTTACCTGCCTCGAGCGCGCGCCGATGAAATCGATGTCGGCGAGCTGCCGGGTCATGTCCAGGGAGACGACCGGCTCGACGTCGACCCCTGTTCCAGACGCCTCGACGGTGTTTGCATCAACTCTGTGCAGCTCGACGCCGGCGTCGGTGGAAACCGGCACCAGGAGCACATCAGCATCCAGCGCCCCTACCACGCTGGTGACCCGGCCCTGCAGCTTGCCGTTGTCCGCACGGACAGTTGGCCGGAAGCTGGTCGCGCTGGCCGAGAAGGGAACCACAAGTGCGGCGGTGCACCCGCCGGCAGCCAGCTGGCCCAGCGTCTCGTCGTCATCGCCCTGCAGTAGAGCGGTCGTTGCGACGACAGCGCTCGTGAGGAACGGGACAGGCGCGACGAAGCGACCCAGCTCCTCCAGTACGACGGCGGCCTCACGTGCCGTGGCGCCGGCTCCGCCCCGATCCTGCGGCACCAGGAGCCCGGCCAGGCCGAGATCCACCGACAGCGATCGCCACAGCCCGAGCTGGAGTTCGCGGTCGCCGTCGTAGGCGGCGACGACCCGCTCGGGAGTGCATCGTGCGGTGAGCAGATCGTGAACGCTCTCGCGCAGGGAGTCCTCCACGTCGGTGTACAGCAGGTTGAGGTCAGCTAGGTCATCTAGGTCATCTAGGTCACTGTTGGTTGACTCGCTTGTCATTTGGGCAGGTCCTTCCAGGCGATGTCCTTGTCGGTCCTGGGCTCGGCCGGCAGCCCCAGCACCCGTTCCGCGACGATGTTGCGCAGGATCTCCGAGGTTCCGCCCTCGATCGAGTTGCCCTTCGCCCGCAGGTAGCGGTAGCCGGCGTCGCGGCCGGTGAACTCGACGATGTCGGGTCGGACCATGGTCCAGTCGCTGTAGCGCAGGCCGTCCTCCCCGAGCAGCTCGACCTCGAGGCCACTGAGCTGCTGCGCGAGCCGGGCGAAGGTCAGCTTCATCGCTGAGCCCTCCGGCCCGGGCTGGCCGAGCGCGAGCTTCTGCCGCAGCCGTTGTCCGGTGAGCCGGGCGACCTCCGCCTCCACCCACAGCGTCATCAACCGGTCGTGCAGCTCGGCGGTGCGCAGCTCGGGACGGTCCCGCCAGGTCTTGGCGACAACGCCGATCATGCCGCCCTCGCGCGGAGCAGCAGCGCCGCCGATGGCGACCCGTTCATTCATCAAGGTGGCAGTGGCGACCTTCCAGCCCTGGCCCTCCTCGCCGAGGCGGTAGGAGTCGGGGATGCGTACGTCGGTGAGGAAGACCTCGTTGAACTCGGCCTCCCCGGTGAGCTGGCGCAGCGGTCGCACGTCGACTCCGGCGTCGGTCATGTCGCATACGAAATAGCTCAGGCCGGCGTGCTTCGAGACGTTCGGATCGGTCCGGACCAGCAGGATCGCGAAACGTGCCTTGTGGGCGGCCGATGTCCATACCTTCTGCCCGTTGACGACCCAGCTGTCACCGTCGCGCACCGCGCGGGTGCTGACCGCGGCGAGGTCGGAGCCGGCACCGGGTTCGCTGAACAGCTGGCACCAGACCTCTTCGCCGGTCCACAGCGGCTTGAGGAAGCGCTGCTTCTGCTCGTCAGTGCCAAAGGCGAGGATGGTGGGTGCCGCCATACCCAGCCCGATCCCGATGCGGCGCGGGTCGTTGTCCGGTGCGCCGCCGGTTTCGAGCAGCTGGTCGACATACGACTGGAAGGCGCGCGGCAGGCCGAGACCGCCAAGGCCAGGCGGGAAGTGGACCCAGGCCAGACCCGCGTCGAAGCGTGCCTGCAGGAAGTCGAGCCGATCTGTGGTCGCCGGGTCGGTGGCCGCGAGCAGCGCCTTGACGCGCGACCTCAGGTCGTCGCGCACCAATTCGTCGGGCACCAGGTCGTCGCGCACCAGTTCCGCTTTGCTCATGTGGTTCTCGCTGCTGCCCGGCGCTTTAGCTCATTGCGGGCAAGCGCGTTCTTGTGCACCTCGTCCGGTCCGTCGGCAAAACGTAGCGTGCGGACCCCGGCGAACAAGGAGGCCAGCGGGAAGTCCTCGCTGAGACCGCCGGCGCCATGCACCTGGATCGCCTTGTCCAGGATCCACTCGACCGTCTTGGGGGTGGCGATCTTGATGGCCTGGATCTCGGTGTGCGCACCCTTGTTGCCAACGGTGTCCATCAGCCAGGCGGTCTTGAGCACCAGCAGCCGCAGCTGCTCGACCCTGACCCGCGACTCGGCGATCCAGTCCCGGACCACCCCCTGCTCCGCGATCGGCTTGCCGAACGCGACCCGGTCGCTGGCGCGGTCACACATCAGCTCGATGGCGAGCTCGGCGATCCCGATCGAGCGCATGCAGTGGTGGATACGTCCCGGCCCGAGACGGGCCTGCGCGATTGCGAACCCGTCGCCCTCGTTGCCGATCAGGTTCGTGGCCGGCACCCGGACGTTGATGAACTCCAGCTCGGCGTGGCCACCGTGGTCGTGGCCGTGATAGCCGAACACGTGCAGGCCGCGTTTCACCACCACGCCGGGGGTGTCCCGGGGCACCAGGATCTGGCTCTGCTGGCGATGCCGGTCGGCGGCCGGGTCGGTCTTGCCCATCACGATGAAGATCTTCGCGTCCGGGTTCATCGCGCCGCTGATCCACCACTTACGGCCGTTGATGACGTAGTCGTCGCCGTCGCGCTCGATCCGGGTGGCGATGTTGGTCGCGTCGGAGGAGGCCACGTCGGGCTCGGTCATCGCGAAAGCTGACCGGATCTCACCGGCGAGCAGCGGCTCGAGCCACTGCTTCTTCTGCTGGTCGGTGCCGAACATCGTCAGCACCTCCATGTTCCCGGTGTCCGGGGCGGCGCAGTTCAGCGCGGCGGGGGCCAGGTGGCCACACCGTCCGGTGATCTCGGCCAGCGGCGCGTACTGCAGGTTGGTGAGCCCAGCGCCGTGCTCGCCGGGCAGGAAGAGATTCCACAGGCCACGGGCCCGGGCTTCTGCCCTGAGCTCCTCGATCACCGGGACCCTGGTCCAGGCCCACGGATCCTCGAGGGCCTCCATCTGCTCTGCGAAGACGGGCTCGGCCGGATGGATCCTCTCGTTCATGAAAGCCTCGAGCTTCTTGCTGAGCTCCTGCGTCGTTGCGTCGTAGGCGAAGTCCATCAGTTGTGCTCCTTCATTGAGGTGAGTCCGGCTGCGATCAGTGGTTCGACGATGACGCCGACGGTGTCGAACCCGGCGCCCACGGTCTGGCCATGGACGTAGCGATAGTGGATGCCCTCGAGGATCACGGCCAGCTTGAAGTAAGCCAGCCCGAGGTAGAAGCCGATCGCGGACAGGTCACGCCCGCTGCGGTCGGCATACCGGTTGAGCATCTCCAGGTCGGTGAGGAATCCCGGCGCCGTGGAGGCATCCGCGACGGCGTAACCGGTGCCGAGGTCCGCCATCCGCTGGTAGACCAGCAGCAGGGCCACGTCGGTGAACGGGTCGCCCAAGGTGGCCATCTCCCAGTCGATCACCGCGGCCACCTGGTCACTGTCGTCGACCAGCAGGTTGTCGAG
>Ga0209585_10000584_pt1 | contig 14164 bp, 15 predicted proteins | sample NGEPerone_FD_185491 | JGI IMG/M metagenome (GOLD analysis project Ga0209585, IMG submission 185491) | Arctic peat soil microbial communities from the Barrow Environmental Observatory site, Barrow, Alaska, USA - NGEE Permafrost154B-one... | ecosystem: Environmental > Terrestrial > Soil >... | reverse complement strand
CGGAACAAACTGGTTATGATTCCAAGGTGTCCTAAAAAGGTAGTGTGTTTTATTATGGTATTCGATCTTTTGTTACTGTTTTTCTGGGATGCGGATGTCACAAAAAAGAAATATTGCGCTGAATATATTTAATTATTCGTTAACCTGCCGAAAGCAAGAGTCATATATTATTTGACGATCAGCAGTTAAATGAGAATAAAAACTAATGAGGATAAATGAAAAAGGAACAGAAAAGAACTACGTCAGATAGAATTTTTTATTTATTCTTAGGATCCATACTTTTGTTTGTGATTTTGAATCCTCATGTGCCTACAGAAGATATTCAAAACAAAATACCAGTTGCGACAAAAAACTCTCATGTTATTGATAGTTGGAAAGGTGATTATATTACAAATACGACGATTTTTCATGTTTCTTCAGATGAGTGGAAAATAAAATGGATTACAAAACCTGGGGGATATGGAAGCGTGAATTTTCAAATCTATGTCTATAAATCAGATGGATCATTAAAATGTGTGGCTGCAAATGTGATTGGTAAGAGTTCGGATTATATTATATTGAAAGGTGCCGGAAACTATTATCTTTTTGTTAACACTCTGCAACCATATGAAATAACTGTGGAATCATTAAGCTAAAAAATTAACAGAATTTGACCTACAGCTATCTGATTTCAAATTTGGGTGTTTTTGCATATTCCACCAAAACAGGCAATTAGCGCTTTTTAGACCAAGATAAATATTTATCTATAACCATGGCTAATTTATCTGTATCTGCAGCTGAGCCGATTCTTGATGGCTCTCAATAACGTTAATTAACTCTAAGTTCTTGTTTGACTCCTGGCAAATACTACTTTTTAATGAAATTGCTCCTAAAGAATTTGCTCAAAATTTGGGAACCTGCCTTTCTAATGGTTAGCATACGTAAAATTTCATTATAACTTAATTCAAGTATGGGTAATGCTATTCCCCTTTTTTGGCGGGATATGTAAAAATACCCACAATCTACTCTTGAGCAGTTCTTGGCTGACACCTGAAAAGGTAGAAATGCGCCAGAGTGGAGTAAAGGGAAACTTTTACGCTCCGTTCGTCGGGAGGGGAAGCAGGTAACTGCTTCCTCTTATCCAACTGTGAGAGCCGAGGGGTGAAATTCCCCCGGGCTACTTACCGGCCATATAGAGATTCTTAAATATTCAGCGGGGCTCAGCACCTCAGGCCCGGCGGTTTCGCACGCTTCGGGCCTTCGGGCCTAGCTAGGGATATTTCCTACTTCAAATCTAAAGTGGTAAAGTAGAAAGTAGTTACGGGTTCCTCAGGAGGCGGAAACCGAGGTTGCTACCGCGGTCGGCGGGAACGAACCTGTCGCGTAATGCCGACCGGCAATCCTCGGGATTACTGTTCCAGCCGCCGCCCCGAATGACTCGAGAAGAGCTACTTCCAGCTTCCCAGGGACTACCATCAGAAGGAGTACCATTATAGTTAGCGTGCCATTTATCCTGACACCATTCCCAGACATTTCCATGCATATCATAAAAGCCTCCATTAGGCTTCTTTAGGCCAACAGGATGAGTTTCGGAACCTGAATTTTCAGAGTACCACGCATAATTACCAAGTTCAGATTCATTATCTCCAAAGTAATACTCGGTTGTTGTCCCAGCTCTGCAGGCATATTCCCATTCAGCTTCAGAAGGCAAGCGATATTGGCTGGTGTTGTCCGTTTCATTCAATTTTTTAATGAACTTTTGCACATCATCCCATGAGACATTTTCTACAGGCCTTTCTTCACCCTTGAATTGAGAAGGATTGTAGCCCATTAAAGCAATCCATTGCTTCTGAGTAATTGGACATTTGCTCATGGAGAATGGATTTTTGATAATGACTTCCTGAACGGGACTTTCAGTAGCCCTCCACATACCCTGATTGTCAGGAAGTGAGCCCATGTTAAACTCTCCTGAAGGAATCCGAACAAATTTCATACTTTCTATAATGTCAAGTAACGATTCAGAAGAAGCGGCTTCAGGAGAAATTTCCAATAATTTTCTTAAATCAAGACCTGAAAGGGTATAGTTGTCTTTATCCTTATCACAGCCGTACCTTAATAGCATGGTTAATTTCTTTTCTTTGATCCATTTCTCCAAGGTTTTATTTTCTTCCTGCTTTTTAGACTCTGTTCCAAAATCTAGTGATTTTTGCATTTCTTAATTGAAAATCTAGATTCGTAAGAAGAATTCGGTCTCCAATCAAAATTAACATTCGTTATCAAAAGACTTCAAGCCAGAAGTATAATCGCAAGGATTGTAACCAATTACAAAATCTAGTGATTTTTTATTTTACGTTCATCACTGGATTTTGATACTGAGTCGCTTTTTATCTCCTTCTGTTATTTTGTTTTCTTTTTCTGGCTTCAACGCTTCTTCCTGTAACTTCTCTAGAAGAGTCATATCTGAACTCAAATCAGCAATAAGAGCAGGCCACTTTATGCTTATTGCCACAAATTTTGCAAGTTTTTTGCAGTTCCACATATATTTAGTCTCTGTACCTTCGTCATACGAAAAAAAATCAGTTTTGTGTCCGATAATTTTTTGAAAACGAAACACGTTTATGAATTGCTTAACCCGTCTGGGGTTGTTATCCATAACAGGAGCAATCATTTCCAAAATTATCTTTAATGTTTGATCATCACTACAATCCCCATTATTCAAGATCTGCTGACTTGATTCTGCTACTGGATTTTGAGAAATTTCTTTCTCATTTTTTGGCTCTTCAATTTTATTTTGCAAATATTTATTATCTTTATCAGGAGGTTGCTCAGAGGTGATATGTTCAGATGTACTCGCTTTGTCCATAGCTCCATTTGATTTTGAAGTTTGTTCATCATCGTTAACAGTCAAAAAATTCGATAATTTTTCTGTTTTTGGAACAGGAACTTTGAAAGGAAGTTGAATAAATTTTTCAATAAATTCATAACCATAATCCAGTTTATCAACATTCAGACAGCTGATAACTTTTTCATTTTTAACAGCGAGTCCTGCAGAGATAACTTTTCTGTCTATGCCTAAAGAAAAATAAATCTTTACTTTTTCAGAGCTCGTGGAGTCATTATCAGAGATCATAAGGTTAATTGCCTGCATGAGTTCTGCTGCCTTTGGAACTTCACAGCGATCAAGGTCATCTACAAATACGTAAACTCTTGAATCTCCGGCATAGGATTTTATTATTTTCTTAAAATCAGAATGAAAACGCTGTAAGAAGGATATATGCTCCGCATAATTTTGATTGGATACAAATTTATTGAATTTGAAATCAAACGGATTTCGGATTACATCTTTAATATCCTTCCCAATATACAATATCGGAAGGATGGGACCTATAATTATAGTGAAAACTTTTATCAAATTAACTATAGATTTATCTGTGGAAAGTAAGGACAGAACATTAATAAGTGCTGGAAACGAAAAAGCGATGCAAATAAAAATAAAAAATATAAATATACTAATATTCAAATAAAATAAACTTTTATTTTTCCACTTAAATTCAAGTCTAAGAGCTCTCAATTTGAGTTGTGCCCATAAAAGCAATATAAAGGGAAGTTGTGCAGACAATTGATCCATTAAATTAAGGGCAAAAGCAGCCCATAACTCATTTTCTTTTTCAAATGTCCAACAATTGAACCATAAAGTAAAATATTTCTTTCTTCGAAAGAGGGAGTCTAGAAATCTATCCTTTATTCTTTCATATTTATTTTTATTTTCAGACTGATTATTGTGCTCTGTTTTTTCAACTACACTTTCGTTAAGGATTTCAATATGTTTCCGTAATTGGCACATAAAAGAGGATTTGCCACATCCCCAGTGACCTTCAATAGAAAGAGTAATTGGAGGTTTTGTCTTTTCGTCAGTGAGAAACTCTGCAATAGCCTCAACATAAGGTTTGAATCCAAGTGAATCTTTCTCTGCTGCATTGTCGTTATAAAAACATGTCTCATGATCAGTTGACATAGGAATTAACTCTATCCTTGTTCTATCTCTTGATAAATTTGGGGTAATTTTTTAAATAAAAGAACATAAGCTCCTGACGTCGGAACCAAGTATTAACGACTTTTAAGTTTAATTTTAGACATCGGGCTGTGGACAGTTAACCAAGTGATTTTATAATCTCAACTGCTTTAGTCATGTAAGCAGTTTATAATGTTATTTGAAAATATGCTTAGAAATATATAAGGATGTACAAAATAAATATATAATAACAGAAAGAGGACTCAGTACCAAAATCCAGTGATGGACGTAAAATGAAAAATCACTAGATTTTGTAATTGGTTACAATACTTGTGATTATACTCCTGGGTTGAAGTCTTTAGATGTCGAATGTTAATTTTGATTGGAGGCCGTATTCTTCTTACGAATTTAAATTTTCAATCAAGAAATGCAAAAATCACTAGATTTTGGAACAGAGTCCAGAAAGAGTCTCAAAAAATAGTTGTTCTATCCTGAAATGATTTCACGTTGAACTTTTAGTAAGTTATATATGAAATATCAGTAGACCTTTAAAAAAGTACCTATGTGTTTAGGAGTTTTTTTGCATTTGATCTTACGTGTATCGAAAGGAAAGTATCCATTCTCATAGTATGCGTAATGATTAGGAAAGGTCGACATACTTGCTAAAAACAGGAGAATTTAACCACTTACTTTTATCTGTGGTTAACATATAATAATAAAAACAGTATCAAGATACATTAAACCCTTACTTAAATCACTCATTCGACCAACGGAAACATAAGAGTACTATTATTTAATTTATAATTATATGATGTACAAATTCTGTACATTTTGCCCTAAAATCCCCCGTTTCACTTCTTTTTACAATGTACATATGTGTACCAAAAAACCCACTTTTTAGCACACTGGTATATTTAGACTATTTAGCCAATTTAAAAACTAAACTATATAAACAAATATGTTTACATCCGGTTTACTACAGCGAAGACAAAAATGGTTAAACAGTAAAGACATAGCTACTTACAAAAATAATCAAGATGTGCTTTATTATCATCCCAAATATTACGCCTTTTTATTTCCAACCCGTGTAGAGTTTCACGGATCAGCCCAGCTCTGTTAATTACCCTCATATCTAACTGATAACAAAACACAATTAAGTTTTATCATTCATTTTCATTGGTTTTCTGAAAATGGTGAAGGCAAATCGATATCAATAGCATCCTGATCAACTTTTTTTATAACATCAACAATTGCAGAAGTATACATTTCCTTATCAATTTGATTGGAAGGATCATAAACTAAAGAGAAAATAAAATCTCCATGACGTCCAGAAAACGCACCGATTTGAGCTCCATCAATAAACATTTTTGCAGCAGAACCAATCAAAGCCAAAAGTTCGATCACAGATTCAGGAAGATCTTCTAAATTAGGATTTTCTTCTTCACTTTTATGCTGTTTCGTATGTTTACTCATAGCCAAATCTCCGAATTTGATATTAAATTATGAGGATAACAACGAATAAAACGACATGTTTTTTGGATGGAAGCAAGGTCAATACTTCCAGCTTCCAACAAGGTCTACCATCTTTATTTTCCTGCAAAACCATGGCTATTCATCGTTTTCGTATATGTACTGCGGTGGGCTTTTGCCAACTTTCTTTGTGATCTTCGGATATTTTCCTTTTCCGGAATAATCCTCAATGGCTTCGACATCTATCTGGTGTAGCCATTCGTCTCCGAAATCAAAGCGGTAACCAAAAGCTCGGCCAATCTCTAGGTTCAGTGAATCTAGAGTAGTGGTACAGACGTCTCCGTTCGTTTCTTCTTCTAGTTCTGGAAAATCCAGATCTATTGGCAGAGAATAAATAGCTGATCTATCATCCGGACCAACGCCTAGGTTAAACTCATAGAGATGTTCATCGAAACGGTTGAAAGCCTCGAAAATGGTTCTGTGTAGATCTTCTAAAGTCTGGTCTCCCCGGATCTGAATAGTACGGAAAATAATTTCGCCTTCATATTCGTCGCTTATTGGTCCTCCAATAAGGTAGACGACCAGGGTATACAGCTTGGAAGGAGCCTTACCCTCAATGCCCTTATCCGGCATTTGGATTTTCTGCTTTCTTGGAGGCATACCTTTTGATATTAGTCGCTAAATTAGATATGCTTTATTATAAAAATTTTTAATTTTTGTGTTACTATTGTGAGCTTGAAACCGCTATCTATCGACACTAATAAAGTGCTTATGCGCTTCTCATATAATTTTTGCATTTGATGCGGGGGTAATCGGTAGGTAAAATATATGGGTCTAAATTTCAAGCCATTAGATAACGTTTTTTTAGATTTTGTTGAAGTATATAGGAATGACTTGTTACCTAAACACATAACTAAAGTTAGCCGACATCGTTTATTTCAATCGAGTTAACAAGTTTACTGAAAAAATGAAGTAAATTCATGGTTTGCAGGCACTAACATAAATTTGAAGTTTCCAATGGAAATACGGGTAAAAATCGAAGTGAGTATATAATCAAGTGTTACGATTGTTTTAAGTTGGCATACTAAGCGTGTCTTCAATGAATATCTCGATTGTCGGGTTTCATTTTGTATTTTTCTGGTATTTTGCATGGGTGAATTTCGATTGCAAAAAATAGACATTCTAGGTTATTCCACTGCTACCTCCAAACATCTGCATCCAAACATTCATCCCCCATATCATTTCATTTTTCACCTTCTGCCAGTTCCATCTGTAATTACCAATATCTGGAATTGGTTGAAGGAGCTTCTTCTGCCATTACTGCAGTTCCTTCTGCCAGTTCCATCTGCCAGTTCCATCTGTAATTACCAATATCTGGAATTGGTTGAAGAGGCTCCTTCTACCATTACCAACTGTAGTTCCAATCACCAGCTCCTTCTGCCAGTTCCATCTGCCAGTTCCATCTGTTATTACCAATATCTGGAATTGGTTGAAGAGGCTCCTTCTGCCATTACTGCAGTTCCTTCTGCCAGTTCCATCTGCCAGTTCCATCTGTTATTACCAATAATGTCTGGAATTGGTTGAAGAAGCCCCCTCTACCATTACCAACTGTGGTCCCATCTGCAATTTTATTTTCCCGTCAAACTGAGAGTTTTAAATTCACTAATTCCATTTGAGAAATTAAGGACTCGTCCTAAGGCGCAAGGTTTGGCTTTCGTGGATAGGTTAGTGGTTTATATTACCCATTTTTAAAAGCGCTTAGGATGGCTTATATTCTAAACTGCTTTTCGATGATGCATATAGTAATGAATGTAGTAGATGAATAAGTCAGAATTGATGAGATTTTAATTATCGTTTCATACCTGTGACATATCCGTGCCATATAAATACTTTGAACACAGTTACATACATATGGTACTTATTATTCCAAATGAATACGTGCAACAAGTCATGTATATTTTTGATTTGGCGCAGGGAATTGAAGTATGCGAGATGGGATCACAAAGAAACGAACAAAATAAAAAGATACCAAACGAATTACAAAAGTTGTACTTTAATATAGTAATCAATGATAGGATTTCTCTTGAAAAACAAATTGAAAAACTGACCTCAATGTTAAATGAAATGTATAGTAATTCTGATTATTTGATTAAAGCGGATATTCTTGATTTCATGGCTAAAAGAAGGGAGGTAAACGAGTTAACTGAATCGATTAATGAAATTAAACGCAAAATGCGAATTAGTGAGGATAAAAGTTTTGAAATTTCAGATAGTTTAACTAAATTGAATAATAAAATTGATTCAATTGAGAAAAAAATAAACACGTTGACGAACCGCTCAGTCACATTTCCACAACGTAAGAGTGACATACCCGTTACAGAAAAATCACCGACTGGAAAATATACAGAGAATGGTAAATTAATGAAAGAAAAGATATGCTTGGTATGCAATAGTAAATTTAACTCTAACCGTCGAGATGCTAAATATTGCTCCTTAAAATGTAGACAGGCAGCGTGTAGAGAAAAGAAAAATAATTTATAAATGCCAGTTCCGAGCAACCAGTTTAATTCTCTTTTTTTGACTTCGTTACAGGCTCATTACTTGACTTTAGCGGGCTGTCCTTTGTAGTTTGTATCTGATGTGTGTTTAGAATGGCTGTAATGGGCTTAAAAAATAGATGTAAAAAAGTAATAAGATCACTCAATTATGTAGACATAATGTTACAGTTATCTATTTTCTTCAAGTTCTTTTTTTAACATTGCATTTTCAATTTTTAATCTTTTATATTCTGCTAACAAGTGCCGGAAAATTGTATCGTCTGTTGGCTCTCCTATTTTTTTTCCGATTTCGCGGATTTCATCAATTACATATTTACTAATTCGAGTTGGTTGTGTTTCCATAGTACTTACTACAATTTACATATATTTAATAGTATCTTTTGTAGTAAAATTTACTACGATTAGTTACACTTATATACTTTCACGTACTATACTATGTACTGAGATATAATAGGAGGCACAAGACAATGAAAATGGGAACAGCACAGAAACAAAATATCAGTGTTCAACATAGAATGTGGAACAGATACGACAGCAGACCAAAACAGGCAATCCCTGAATTCTCAGAATGGTTCCTTAATGGGATCAGAACCTTTGAAGCAAAAGGCGCAGAGTTTGAACTTCTCACGGGAATGGTAAAAATATACTGGCCTGGTCAAGTACCAATGCTGAGAACGGTTGAAGATTTCAGGAGAGAATACAAAAGCTGCTATCTCAGTCACGGAATAACAGCTTAATTGAATGCGTTTTTGTTGTGGATTGGCATTTACAACAAAAACTCACTTTTTATTTGCCACTTGATAATTAACTTCACATTTTAAATACTTTCCTTTAAGGTGAAAGCATGGATACGCAATCATTTACTAAGATTATGGATGACACAATACAGAAACATGAAAATAATTATCTGAAAATGCCTACTCTTGCAAGAGATGAAAAGGGTAATTACTATCTAAATGATGCTTGAAATTACTTCTCTTTTTTCTTTCTTTTTTGTGATACAACCGTGTCCCGAGGAACTGCCAGATTAGCTGATTATCATACTATAATCACTATCATGTGGCTTATCTCATTGTGGACAACTGCAACAGGCCGACAAGTTGCAATTATAGACTGTTGCAATTATAGACTATATGTTGAGGTGGTAAAGCGTTTTATTGGCCTGTTATACTTCATTTCTATTAGGATAATAAAGGCGTTTCGTTTTGGTTTAATCATGGGCTTCTCCGTGGCTCTGTTCTCTTTGTGACTGCCTTACTAGATAGATAGTACCATGACAACTGTAACATGTAGTCCAAAAGAAAGTCGTAACCTTTCGTAACTGGTTACATACAAAACTTATTTTTTTATTGGATAGATTGTTTTAACTTAATTTTAACTTAATCTATTTTTTATATTATAAACTAATCATATTCTACTATCACTTTAATTCAAAGAAGTCCAATCTTTCTATTTTAAAGATTTCTTCTTTTTGTCAGAAGCCTTATTTTTTATTATCTGGATAACATGAGATCCAGGTATTCTCATTTCACTCTTTTTCACATTCGTACGTAACCTAGTTACAACCAGTTACAAACTTAGAATTAATCGAACCTCTTTATGTCCTGTTTTTTTCTTGCTCAGGAACACGTCGGGATACATGTTAGATGCTGCTTTGAGTACATCCTGCTTTACTTTTCGAATGTTCTGTATGCTTTCACTTACTTTGCAGTTATCCGGTAGTTTGGATTTTAGGAAGTGTATAATTTCGTGACTTGTGAAGTGATCTTTACCCGAGTCCCTCATCTCGCTTACCAGTAGACTTGCCCTTACGTCCGTCTTGCTTGTGGGTTCTAGTGTAGTAGTAGTGGAGATTACCGGAGTCTTGTATTCAATGTTACGGATCTCTTCTTTGAGAGCTTCTATTTTCTCAGGAATGTTAGGCTCTCTTTCTTCGTCTTTAAAATCAGCAAAGTCATTTAGTCCGGTGACTGTTTCAAGCTCTGCAGTCCTCTGGATGGGCTTTAGAGGTGATAGAATCAGCTTGTTATTAAAATCATTTTGAAAATCAGGATTTTTGATTAAGTCAAGTAAAATAAGATTTATGAACTCGTTCCTTTCCTCAGGAGTGGCGTTTTTATATACAGTGTTAATGTCAGAAAGTGATATCATAGTATCACCTGTGAGAAAAGGGAAGTCTTCAAGCTGTCAAATGCAGGGAAAAATATATCATATAAAATAGCATATTCTCTGGTAACCATAAACATTCCTCTTGTATAGGGGGATCGTATCGGGGCACTTTCTTGGCAGGCGGTGTCCCAATTCTTCTTATTATTTTATCTGTTCTAATTTATTTCGTTTTGTTGTTACATTCTCTTGATAGTCAATTCTTCTTTTTCTTCATTCCATGCAGCTATTAGCTTCTGTTTTCTTGGTAATGTGACAAATTCCGCCAATTCCTTATCAACGTAGATAGAAATTGCGCCTGATTGGTCATGTATACGCGCTATTCCTGTTTTCATGTCTAATTCTATTGTTTGCATAGTTTATATCTCTTACCAAAAGCTTAGTAAACTTTAAATATCCTTAAAGATATATAAGGATTCTGTAGAATCTTTAAATATTTTGTAATATTGGTAAGTGAAACAATGAAACATAACACAAAAATTGTACTGATGAGTGCAGCAGGTGTCCTCCTCTCAGCAGGTAATGCGCTTGCAGCAGGTGACCTGACAACAGGCAACCTGACAGCAGCAGATACAGGCGATATCGTAAACAATCTAGGCCTTTTCTCAGGTCTGGGTAAGTTCATTCTGGAATATGCAATTCATATTTGTGTCTTTTTCATGGTGATCTGTACAGTCGTAATCTACGGCAAAGGCCTGTATGCCAGATCTAACAAAAAGGTAACAGAAGCCATAGACGAAAGGGAAAATCTAAAAGGGTTACTGATTGACAGTGTAATAGTAATGCTTGTTCTGATAGTCCTTTTCAATGTAGTAGTGCCTCACATCTCTAGTTTTGTTACGAAGTGATACCATGAATGACACACAAAGAGAAGACCTCATAAAAGGTATCAGCCTTTGTTTTCAGCAGAACTATTTCGCTATTGAAACTATCGAGATTTCAAGGAAATTTAAAGAAGTTAATGAGCACGAATTGAGAAACGCAATAGATACCATGCTCAGAAGAAAAGAGCTAATCTATGACCAGAGTGCAGGAAAGTACAGGCTGGTGATGAAATGAAGTATCTCCAGGCTTATATTACCCATTGGGGAAGCATTGCAGTAATTAACCCTTTTGAGTGCCTTGGGAGGTTTTCAGGTTGCTTTCCTGGGTGCCCTGTAAAAAAGTGTTTTTTCAGGCAAGTCTGATCTGGATTTTTGCCGCAACTCTATTTTTTATTTTCTGTGTGGGAATGGCTGGAGTACTCGAAATAACAGTATCTCCCTCTGGAAATAATAACGATCAAATAATAATAAACGATGCTCTCGAAGAAGTCAAAAATGCCGGCGGTGGAAAAGTGTATCTTACAACAGGAGTTTATAATGTGGGTAATACGGTGATAATTTGGTCAAATACTGTATTAACTGGCGCTCCTGATGCCGTTATTATGGTTTCTCTAACTTCCTCGAAGTGGTTTACGGGGTCAGTAGGAATTATTTCCTGTCAGGAGTCAGTGAAAAATGTTGAGATTTACGGCTTCCAGGTTAATGGAAACTTAGGCGCTCTCCCTGCAAGCTTCGCAAATACTCCAGGGCATGACAAAGATGCTGAAAGGTGTATAATACTTCACGGAAACTCAGGAGACTACGCGAATAATATCAGAATTCATGACATGAAACTTTATGATTCTTTCAGTGATGGAATGTACATTTACTATGCTCAGGATGTAGCAGTATATAACAATTTCATAAGTAATTGCCAACATGAAGGTATCTTCTGGAGTGTTGTTATTGGTGGAGAACTGTTTAACAACAGAGTCGCAGGCATAACAAGCGACTGCGCTAGGCTTGATAATAACATTGGGTGCAGAGTCTTTGATAATATTTTCTTCTCATACGATGGAACCAATCTAAATTCTGCCTATCCTCATGGTGAAAATGGAATACAAATTGGAAACGCTGGCAGTAGCCACGGTTACAATGCCAGGAACAAACCAACAGTAACAACAAATATAGAAGTTTTCAATAATACCTTTGCAAACAATGGGTTAAGGGCTATCGTTTTAGGCTCCGGCTCGGATAATAATGTCTTTGTTCATTCAAATATATTTATAGGAGTTAAAGAACTTGAACAGATGGGCGTATCTGTTAAGGGAATATCACCAACTGTTCAGCAGAGTGAAAAAGTATTCTCAAATATCTTTGATATCCTGAAAATGGATTACAACTTTGTATATCCTGACTTGCAGCAGGATCTTAACGGCAATGTCCAGGTTTTATCCTATGAGAATTATTCTCTTCTCAGTGTCCAGGGAGAAGACCTTACAGTCGTTAAGGTTAGCTATGACGACGAGCAGGTCACACACTACATTGAGAAAGATATCTGGGTAGGAAGCCTGAGCCATCAGGGAAATAGAGTATACCTTCCAGGAAGCTTCCGGAAAGAAGACCTGAAGGTTACTTGCATTTCCAGTAATGGCTTCCAGGTAATCACTAATTTTGGAGTCATTGAAAAGCAAGAACAATCAGGTTCTATTAATCCTGATGTTGTCCCTTTCACGGGGACTTTAATTATTTTTGGAATAGCACTTTTTAGAAATCTAGGGAGGATACTCAAATGAGGAAATTAGCTTTAGCTATGGTTTTTTGTGTGTTGCTATTCTGCAGTGTAGCAGATGCGAAAATTATAGAGAATTTTTCAACCGATGCAATAGGCCTGAAAACTGTTTCATTAGCCGAAGCCAGAGTAAACGAAACAGATACAGGCGTGAATACTTCGAGTAATGTATCACAGCCAATCACAAAAACCGAGAGCATAGATAGCCCTGATATCCTCTCTGAATCAGTTTCTAAAGGTAATTCCCTATTTGCAAGGAGCCTAATTGATGGGATGTATAAAGACTTCGAAAACAGCGATGTTACGAAAAAGTACGGAAGCATGAGGGGGGCTATCACTACCGTACTAACTTTTGTTCCTAATCCATATGATGACCCAATTATCCAGAATCTTTACACGGATTATAATAATCTTGCAATTTACTTTGTGATTTTGTTTATCCTGGGTGAATTTTTCAATAGGAGAATAGCACAGCTAAAGGTTACTAGTAGCGTTTTTGGACATAAAGACCTGTCACAGTCCAGGTTCATTGGTGGAATATGTATGTGCATGCTTGGACTGTCAGCAAACATTATCTTTATGTTCGCCCTGCAAATCATCCAGGCTCTTAGTCAGTTCGCGGTAATGCCTTCTATGGATACCATCGCTCCAAACCCTAGTAACCTACTCCTGTATGGCATGATGGGATTATGTGACCTGCTTCTTTTGTTATTTTTCGCTATCAGGTACTTCCTAATCTACATAATAGCGGTCTTGTGTTCCCTTATAGCTGTGATGCTTGTGCCGGATGTCACAAGGGGATTTGCATTAGACGCAATCGAGAAGATAATCAGACTTTTGGCAATGCAGCCAGCCGCCTTATTCGCAGTACTTCACCAACTGGATCGAGAAATCATTTAGCTTCATTCCGATTTCAAAATACTTTTTGATTAAATGTTTGAAATCGTAATGGGGATAGATGATTTTCTGATCCAGTTGGTGAAGTACTGTATTCGCTTCTGTAATTGCCATCTACGCAACAAAAGGGTTACCTGCTCCGCTTGAATCCTTCGGATACATAGGTTTGACTATTGTTGTTTTTCTTGTATGTTGGTACTGCATGTTTGGCAATTTTACACTACTGAAAAAAAGCATTTCATATGCAGTATCCAAAGGAGTTGTTAAGGTATGAGTGACTTAAGTCCATATAGCCAGCCTAAACCGCCTATCACTGTAACGAAGGTTAAAAATGATAGGTTTTTAGATTTTACAAATCTTGGTCGTGTCCCCAAATTATTGAACAGGAACTCTAAACGTTAATAATTCTTTTAAACTCCATATGTGATCAGTTATACCTTCTGCCATTGCTGGAGTTCTTTGGAACCATTTTCTGTTTCCAGAGTCT
>Ga0209585_10000582_pt1 | contig 14189 bp, 11 predicted proteins | sample NGEPerone_FD_185491 | JGI IMG/M metagenome (GOLD analysis project Ga0209585, IMG submission 185491) | Arctic peat soil microbial communities from the Barrow Environmental Observatory site, Barrow, Alaska, USA - NGEE Permafrost154B-one... | ecosystem: Environmental > Terrestrial > Soil >... | reverse complement strand
TGCCCTTCAGCGTATTCATGTTATTAATAGAGGGTTTAAGTGTAATATTTTGGCAAAATAAGCATTTATTATCTATTTTTTAGCTTCTAAAGCATTTTCGTCAATTTTGGCAAAACCTCAGTTCTTTCAAATCAGGAACTCGATTGACTTTACACTTATTGGCTATCCTGAAGCATTGATTATTCCTAAACAAATGGTACTCTTCAGGAGTGCAGAGGTTTCCCAAATAAATAGTTACACATGTCTGCCCTTAAAATACAATTTATCAGTACAATTCCGGAAATCTTTTTTATAATTAAAAATTATTTTTAAAAGTAACATTGCGTACATTTTTGTATATATTTAACTGTTGGAATGAAAAGAGGATTATGAATAAAAAGAAAATTAGGAGGGAAAACAAGGTCTACAGGTAATAGGCACAGACCGAACAGTTTAAATAATTATAAAATCATTTCTTTAAAAATTACTGCAGTTTGGTAAATGATTGGCATGGACATGGTAAAAATATGAAAATTGCAATTATTCTCGGCACTAGGCCAGAGATTATAAAAATGGGCCCTATAATAAGGGAATGTGAAAAACAAGGAATAGACTACTGTATCCTTCACAATGGCCAGCATTACAGCCATGAGATGGACAAAATCTTTTTTGAACAGCTGAAACTCCCACAGGCAAAATATAACCTTGACGTAGGCTCTGGTAAACATGGAGAACAGACATTTAAAATGCTTGCCGGAATTGAAGAAATCCTGATAACAGACAAGCCAGATATTGTCCTAGTTCAGGGAGATACAAACACTGTCCTTGCAGGCGTCTTTGCAGCTTCAAAACTTCAAATTAAAATCGGGCACTTCAAAGCTGGTCCTAGATCTTTTGACAGGAAAATGCCCGAAGAAACTAACAGAATTATTGCAGATCACATATCAGATTATCTCTTTGCCCCAACCGAAACTTCAGAAAAACACCTGCTAAACGAAGGCATCCCTCAATAAAAAATCTTTGTTACAGGAAATACGGTTGTCGATGCAGCCTATTAGAACCTCCATATCTCGAAAAGTGGAGAGGATATTCTTGAAAAACTCAGCTTGAATGAAAAAGAATACTTCACAGCCGCAGTCCATCGTGCCGAAAACGTCGACAGCCAAGAACGCCTTGGTAGAATCCGGAATGGTTTTTCGTTAATTTACAAAAAACTCGGCCTTCCCGTTATCTTCCCGGCTCATCCAAGAACCGTGAAAATGATAGGAGAATTTTGCCTCAAAGTTTCTGAAGGCACAAGATTGATTGAGCTCCTCGGCTACCTGGAATTCCCGCAACTTGAAAGGGATCTAGGCTGATTCTTACTGACAGCGGAGGCGTGCAGGAAGAGGCCTGCATTCTCAAAGTTCCCTGCGTGAGACTTCGAGAGAATACCGAAAGACCGGAAACGATAGATGTAGGTGCGAATTTTATTGCGGGACGTGGAGGAAATATTATTGAATGCGCAAGAAAAATTATTGGGTCAGACTGTGAGTGGGAAAACCCATATGGAAATGGAAATGCTGCAGAACTGACCCTTCGGAATATAGTAATTAGTTGCAACATTGAATCCAGTAGTATACAGGGCACTGAGCAAATTCATTATTGAAATAGCCAGATGATAATAGATGATAATAAGAGAATTTGATGCAATTAAGAGTTGAGACTTTTTGGACCATGGTTATAAAAAATTTTTACAAGATATTAGTATAACTTTTCTCACATCAATTGTAAATGTTATCATTGCATTTCCAATAAGCATTATTCTTGGAAGATATCTTGGAGTTGGAGAATTAGGGTTGTACCGAATGGTTACAACTATATATGGAGTATGTATTTTATTTGCAACGATGGGTATACCGGCTTCAGTAATTAAATATGTTGCGGAGTTTCAAAAAAACAATGATCAGGTTACAAGAATAATCTCATCAAGTATATATATATCAATATTACTAGGGATTATTTCTTTCCTAATAATATTTTTATCCTCAAATATAATAGGGAACTTCTTCAATATGACTGAGTTGCCTCTATTAATAAGGACAATTTCCATTGTATTCCCATTTTCTGTTACATGTAGCACAATGCTGGCAATATTAAATGGATTTAGAGATATGAAAATTTATTCATTAATATCTGTATCTCAAAACATATTAATGTTACTCATTACAATAATATTTATATTGCTTGGATACGGTGTAGTAGGTGTAGTCAATGGAATAATAATATCTAATATTTGCATATTCATTTACTTATTATGGAAATTCAGAAATTACTTTACAAAAATATCATCTTTCCAGATAATAAATAACTCAAAAATATTACTTAACTTTGGGATCAAGACAGTAATTGGAAATTCTGTGATATTAATAAATTATTACGCAGATACTCTTATGATAGGATATTTCTTAACAGCAGAAGCAGTTGGGGTTTATAGTGTCGCTGTTATTTTATCTCAGTTTTTATGGCTAATACCAGATTCAATTCAAAAGATAACGTATCCTATTATCTCAGAATACCATGGAAAAAAAAGAAATGAAGAAATCAATCAAATAGTCACAAAAACGATGAGGTACACAACATGTATTTTAATAACAATTGGTATCATAGCATTAATTTACTCAAAATATGCAATTGAACTGATTTATGGAGATTCATTTGGTGAATCAATAAAACCATTCAGGATTTTATTAATTGGCACAATAATTTTTGGAGTCGTAAAATCTATAAGCTCTGTCTTTGCTGCTATTGGAAGAACAGATCTATTTGCCAAAATACCTATCATATCCGCAATAATTAACGTTTTGTTGAATTTTCTATTGATTCCAATTTATGGGATTACTGGAGCCGCAATAGCAACTGCGACATCTTTATGCGTATATTCTGCAATAATGGTATACTATATGAAAAAATTGCTGAGAGTATCATTCGATATTAACTGGTATACTAAAACTTTAGTATTGACTGCTGTATTAATTATTATTAACGATATTACTATGGGTATCAGTAGAATACATGTTCCGAAAATGATAATAGCCTTTCTTGAAATTATTCTTATATGGAGTTATCTATTAACATCTGAAGAAAAAAAATATTTATATGATGCTGCATACAAGAGTAAACAGGCAGTATGCCAATTTTTCTGTAAAATCAAAGACACTTACATGTGATTGGAAGATTGAATTCATTCCATTCAAACCTATTCGAAACAAGGACAAACAAATGATTTAAATTTACAGAACTTTGGTTACACCCTCAGTTCCGCTTTTTTAAGCGCATAAGTTTTTCATGATCTCGAATTATGTGCTTAATTTTTAAGCATGGACTCAGGCTCTAATTTCAAAATCACAATCATTTGGCTTATCATACTTGTGGGACTAGGCTTATATGCCTCAAATTTGGGAACTCAGGTTACACAGTCTTTATTTTCCTTAATATCGTCATTTTAAGAATATTTGAAATTCTATTTTTCAAATTTCTCTGCGTTATCCTATAAGTCCCCAGTAGTCTTACACTGATAAATACATGAATAAGTTACTCCGAATGCACGGAGTATTATCTGCAACTCATTATTCAGAGTATAATTCTTTTTGACTACAAATTAAAAGTAATAGACTTTAGTACTTCCGGAATTATAAATATTACTTGTGTCAATTTCTAAATAGTCATTAAGTTTTCTTATTTTTTCGATATCTTTTGCGAACAGTAAATTAGCCGTAATTAATTCAAACTTTTGCTGGTAGAAAAGATTACTTGAACTCTTAACATTAAGAGATTTTCTATCTAGTACATCTCTAAAATCAGATTTGCTAAAATTTCCATAACTTTGCAAAGGTAGTCTTCCTCTTCCATAAAAATCTGTAAACAAAGTACTATTTTCATTTTTATATTCCTTTAACCAATTGACTGCAGTTACCTCTTCAGCTAGAACATAATGAATATCATGATTACTATCTCCAAAATACTTACTGTCTGCGTTACCATAAATGAGTTCAGATGGTAAACCAACTTGTAATAATAAATGAAGTAAAACAAATGCAGAAGAAAAAATGATAAACGTATGACCCAAATTTATTTTTGGAACATGTTTCTTTAAATTGATATTTAACAATGACGGTAAACTGGTAAAGAGATATTTAATACCATATATCACAAATCCGTTAAACAAAATAATAGTCATAATATATATTCTCTCAGGATTATAAGCCTCCGAAATTCCTGGTAGAAAAGAGAGCAAAATTACTGTTCCGTATACCAATGCTAATAGTATATATTTTTTATAAGACAAAGAAGTACTAGACTTTTCCACGGAAAATTGTCTGTAAAGTGCGTAAAAGGCACCAAAAAAAAGCAATAATATAATTATAATATTAACAAAATAATTTATAGTGAAAAAAACATCTTTGAAAGTTGGATTCAATTGCTGTTGAACAACAATAGAAGTATGATCTGTTGACCAATTTAACAAAGATATCAGGATATTACGAACACTGTATGTGATACCTGCAAAAGTTGCATAGACAATGTACATAAGCCAAAAAATTAAAAAAACGAGGCTATTCATTAAAAACCTCATTTCCTCTTTCTTATCCAATAATTTCAAAATCAGACTTGAAAAACTAAGTAAAAGTATAAAAAGTATAGCTGAAGAATAATGCGAAAATACTAAACCTATTGTTAGAAGGATTATCGTAATACTAGAGCTTGATGAAACTTCCTTTACTAAGAGCATATATAATAGAATTAAAGCAACAAACAATCCAATTTCTTGCCGACAATAGACAGAAATAAGCATATAACTTGAAGTTCCAACCAATAGCATTAGAGATAAAAAAGACTCTTTGTTTGAAAAAGAAAATAATTTTTTGTTTAGCAGCCAAATGATTGGGATAGACATTAATGGATATATTAGCATGATGATTTTCATGGTAAGGTCTGTTGAAATAGCAGTTACTTCTGTAAAAATAGGCACCACCATCGCGATTGATAATGCAGCGTTTACAACATTTTCTCGGATATTTGGATCCCAGTACCCATTAATTAATGTAGACTCTGCTATGATACGTTCGTAATGACTATCGATTCCAACAATATAAGGAGATACAATTTGGGGATATAAGAGAAGCCAAGCTGCTATGATTGCTAAAACAATTACATAAACCCACGACTTAAATTCACCAATTAACATTATTATTGAATAAATTATAATAAGAAAAAAAGAAATAGTTACTAAAAAATCATCCATTATTAGCACCTTTAGTTTTCACTCTTTAATTGCTCATACGATTCGCTTAAAAGAGACAATATTTTTGAATCTGAGTGCTCCTTAGCTACCCATTGAGAGCATTTAAGCCCAACTTTTTTTCTCAAATCACTACTTTCAAGTAGTCTAATAATTTCATTAGTTGTAGAAATCTCATTATCGATAGGTGATAAAGGAAGAGCTGTAGAATATGCAGTTTTAAAAGTATGTGGGATATTTTTCGTAACGACTGGTTTTCCGCATGCCATTGCTTCAAGTGTAACTAAACCTAGCCCATTCAATAGAAATTGATCACAGACTATATCGCTTGCATTATAATAGTCTGGAAGATCAGCACGATTAATATGTTTAATCCATTCAATATTTTTACGTAAGTCCAATTTTTCAATAAGCTTTTTTGATTCGTTTATTAAACTCCCCCATTCAACTAGGAGAAGCCTAGCATCGTAACCTTGACGGACAACTTCTGAAAACGAATTTATTAAAATATCATTTCTTTTTGTAGGAGATTGACTCGCTGGATGAAATAGTACAAATTCAGTTCCATCATGCAAGTCTCGTTTGGATTGAAATGGCTTGAAAATATTGAAATTAATTGGATTAGGCAAAAACGTAGCGTTCTTTCTTAAATATGAAACTTCGTCTAAAAGATCGGGAGTAGATACGATAATCTTATTTGCATTTTTTATTAATCTCCTTAATCCCAAAGCTAAAGGTGTATATCCCTTTGAGTAAACACGTAGATCAGTTCCATGTAAATGAAGTATATATGGTTTCTTAGTAAATAGTAAAGGTAATCCAAAAATAGAGTGAGCATGAATTACGTCATAATTTCTACAAAAAGAGTTACTTTCTCTCATTATTTTTAGCTTGTTAAATCTGTCGGACTGAGATGTTTTAAATGAATGTAGCCATTCTTTGTTTGAAGGAATCTCTGGACTACGGTAATATAGATAATCAGCAGAAATATTATTTTTTCGAAGTAGCTCTACCAAGCTATACCCAACAAAGGCCATATCCCCTAAATGAAGAACTTTAATATCCTTTCTTTTTTTCTGCATTTTGATACCTCAACTAGTTCCATAAAGGTGCTCGAACGATTTAGAAATGTTTTCCCAGTCATATAGTTCGGATATTTTCTGAGCTTTGTTGCCCATATAGCTCGTAACCTTAAGATCCATAAAAATTTCCATTTTTTCAACCAGATCACTAAGGTTTTCTTCTCTATAGGTAAATCCGCTATCACCATTAGCTACTCCTTCGGTAGCTTTTGAATTATCTGAAACAATTAAAGGCAAGTTACATGCCATTGCTTCAAGCATTGTAATTGAACACTGTTTTGGCCAAACCCCTACATCAGCCATAGAATAGTACATAGAGAGTTCTTTAGAGGGAACTGCTGGAAGAAAAATAAATTTATTTGAGAATGCGGAGGAACCAACTATTTTTTTAAGTGATTGTAAATAATCTTTATCCGCCCCCCCTACACATAAAATAACTAAATTTTTTGAAGTTTTCATTATCTCTATTGCAGCATTCACGAGAAGGTCTACTCTTTTGTCTGGAATAATTTTTCCTACATAACAAAAAACAACTTGATTATCTGATATAGCATATTTTTTCCTTAGTTTTTTTCTAGCATCTTCGTCACGATGAAATTTTTTGGTATCACAACCAAGTGGTATAACATGAATTTTATCCAAAGGAAAACCATACATTTTATTCATGAAAAGTTTGGTTTCTTCTGTAACGGCAACAAGTTCATTTGCATTCTTTAATATCATATTGCTAAAGAAAAGTTTGAATATTTTGTAAAATGGATATACCAGAACGCTTCTCATTGCATTAAAATTCATATGGTCATCATAAACAAGATTTATGTCATTTAATTTGCTTTTCAGCCAAGAAACTCTCAATGAGCTAACTGATGGAACTCCGTGTACATGAATAACGTCTGGTTTGAATTCAAGAATAGTTTTTTCTAAATTCTCTAGCCATAAGTTGTTGAGAAATTCAAATTTACATTTTAGCCTTACAACCTCGATATCTTCTTCTACAAATATTCCATTTTCCTTAATTCTATTTCCTAATATCTCTTGTGAAGCACGTCCAATATACAAGACTGGAGCGTAACGGTCAGATGTTACAACTCGAACCGAATGCCCTTTATTTATTTGAGCCTTTGCTAAATATGTTTCTTGGTAGCCTAAAATTGGCTGAAAGTAATCAATAATATGGAGTATTTTCAAGTTGAAATCCTCCTATTGATCCTATAAAGATTTTCAAGTTTTTTTACAATTTTAGCCCATTCAAAATCATTTACCATCAAATTGCTACATTCTATCTTAAATTTGGCCCTTAAGTTTTCATCACTCAAAATTCTAAACATTGCGTTTTTCAATTGATCCTTATCATATTCGACAACATATCCAACTTTATCGTTTATCCACTCAAGGATATCACCATTAGTTGTTGTAATAATAGGGGTACCACAAGCACAAGCTTCGAGAAAAGTAACTGGAAATCCTGAATAGCTTGGAGTAATGAAAACAGTCGCATCAACAAAAGCCTCAATTTTAGTAATATTATCTACATATCCAGCAAATATGATATTGTCAGATACATCTAATTTTTTAGCACGCGCTGTTAACGATTCCTGATAGCCATCATCAGGACCAACAAATACTAATTTAATGTTATGTAGCTCTTTGTGAACATCCGAAAATGAATCTAAAATTAAATCTAAACCTTTACTCTCATGTAACCTCCCCAAATATAGAATTACTTTATTACTCATAGGGATCATATATTTTGTTTTGAACTTACCTTTTTTGGGGAGATTATTATATTCAGATAAATTAATGCCATTCGGTATAATTTCAATTTTATTTTTACTTACGCCCATCATCTCATATTGGTTGGCTTCTGTTTTTGTTAATGCTATTACTTTTGAAGCGTCTCTCAATATTTTATAACCAAAAAAATGATCAAAAAGTATCTTAAATGTTTTTTTCTTAAAGAAAGGTGTTACAGATCCGTGAGACTGCAAAATATATGGTGTTCGATATTTTTTTGCATAGAAATGAACAATAATAGCTAAAAAAGTCCGGTGCTCATGAATATGTATAATATCAAAATCTTGCATTTGTGACCTAGCTATCAGTGGCACATAGTAAGGAATTGGAAGATTACTTTTGGTCAAATAATTTAATAAATTCCTAAAGTAATAGATTTTCATTCCGTCAATAATTATAGGTGTATTTTTTTCTACGTTCAGCCTTGATTTAAAACCATCAGTAGTGTAAACTGTTACTTCATGACCTTCATTTACTAAGTTCTCTGAAATTTCGTAGGCGACTCGCGCAACTCCACCTGCTTCCCATGATGGTTTAAAAAAATTAGTTACGTGTAAAATTTTCACGATAAATACCTCAAGGATTTTTCAAATTTAAGAACTAGTGAATCCCATCCATAATTTTGGGTATATTTTAATGATTTCTCACTGTATTCCCACATCAAATTAGTACCAATAAGTTCAATAGCTTTGTTTAAGGTTTCTTTAGGATCATCTACATATATGATTCCACTATTATTGCCAAATTCCTTTTTAATACCAGGAAGATTTGTGGCTATGACTGGTTTTCCCATAGCCATATATTCATATAACTTAATGGGTACAATGTTCATCATAATTTCATTCTTATAAGCTGGCAAAAGGCATACATCAGCAGCAGCAATATATGACGGAATCTGTTCAAAAGGTACTTTCCCGGTAAGAATTAATTTATTTTTAAGATTTTCTTCAGTACTCATTTTGTATAAAGTATTATAGAGATCGCCGTCACCAACAACCATCAGTTTTATAGAATCGCTTTCAAAATTAGCAAGACTTTCAGCTACTTCTTTCATACCTGAAAATTCATAAATCCAACCCATGAAAAATAATAATGTGTCATTCTTTTTTATACCGTGTTTTTTTCGGATTATTGAACCATCGATCTGTAAATTGAACTTATTAAGGTCAACTCCAGAAGGAAGAACATATACTTTATTCAGTTCCCCGCCCATCTCCCCAACATAATCTTTCAGTCCTTGATTAAGTACGAAAATTTGATCAGCACATCGAATATTACTTTTTTCAAATTTTTCTGCAATTATCTGAGTTAATTTGGTAGGTAGAAGACAGTGTAGATGATCCAAAAGATAATATACAAACGGAATGTTGTGCTTATTAGCATAGTGTAATCCAATATACGCATTCAGGATCCCGAAAGCGATTATTACATCAGGCTTAAATTCTTTTATTTGCCTTTTTATTTCGATTGTATGAAAATATAATATAGAAGCCATATCTAAACCAGAAGCTTTAATCATTCCAGGTCTAATGAGGGTAATATTGGAATTCTTTAATGTTTTGTAGGCATTTTCGAATACTCTTCGGTGAGTGAATATTTTTCTTTGAGGATTTTCTTTCCAAAGGTATTCATAGTCAATTACACGAATTTTGTGACCTCTTAAAGCCATTCGATCCATAAGATGATGTTGAGTATGAGGACCTCGTTTAATCCAATCAGTTTCCTGAATAATCAATATTTTCATAATCCTCACATTTAACTTTAATTTTTAAAATTCAAATATCATAACAGTTAAGTCTTATCAGTTATCGATCACAAATAATATTTTTTCTTAAGAACAATCTTATTCAGCCCCACAACCAATCTAATCACTTTATCAGAAATATTCTCTTCTTGATAGTCTGAGGGATTTCTGAATTTAATATTGTTTTCTACCTGCTTTTTGACAATCTCAATCGAGGTAAGTATTATGAGTGGGTCTACACCCGTCAATATAACATTACCAGTATCAAATGCTTCAGGCCGTTCAGAACTTTCTCTGACAACTAATGCAGGAATTCCCATTATTCCGGCATCTTCATGGATGGTTCCACTATCAGAGAGGACACAATAAGCATTTTTTTGCAACTTTACAAAATCAAACATCCCGAACGGTTTATGGAAATTAAACAGATCATTCATCTTAGCATTCAGTTCACTGATACGGTTCCTTGTCCTGGGATGAGTTGAGATTATTAATGGATATCCATACTTGTTGGCTATGGATTCAAGAGCAATAAGAATCATTTTCAAATTAACGGGATTATCCACATTTTCTTCCCTGTGAATACTTACGAGGAAATACTTTCCTTTCTCAAGATTCAACTCATCAAGAACAAAAGAGCTTTCTATTTTGTGGAAGTTTGCTTTAAGAACTTCAGCCATTGGAGAGCCGGTAACATAAATACTATCAGGTTTCAAGCCTTCTCTTAATAAATTCCTTCTAGCATGTTCTGTGTAAGGAAGATTAATATCAGATGTATGATCAACAATCCTTCGGTTTATTTCTTCAGGTACTCTGTCATCGAAGCACCTGTTTCCGGCTTCCATATGGAATATGGGGATTTTTAGTCTTTTAGCAACAATGCAGGAGAGGGCGCTGTTCGTGTCTCCAAGGATAAGTAATGCATCAGGCTTTTCCTTTAACATGATCTCTTCGGTTTGTGCCAGAATGTTGCCGATTTGCCTTCCAACAGAGCTACTTTTTACGTTCAAAATATAATCTGGCTTTCTGAGCTGGAACTCGTCAAAAAATATTTGATTTAATTCATAATCGTAATTCTGGTTGGTATGCACAAGGACATGATCCACGAATTTATCTAGTTTTTTAATAGTTTCTGAGAGGCGGATAATCTCTGGCCTTGTTCCAAGGATAGTCATCACTTTTAAATTATTCATAATCTCACAAATCCTGGGGTCGGAATGTATCAGGGTCCTTTTCGTCGTATTCTTCACTGATTATGATCAGTAACTCACAGTCCTTCTCAGAATCCGAGTTAGTAATTAAATGATTCTCGAAAGGATCGACTTTAACAAATTCACTATTAGAATCATCAAGTATTATGGATCTGGAGATTTTTGTGTTAACATTTGTCAATTTTAGCTCACATTTTCCATGAAGGCAGCAGAACCACTCTTCTTTTCTTGTATGGTAGTGATTCCCACGCCAGCAGCCTGGAGAAATAACCAGGTGGCTTAACTGCCCAAATTTTACATCATTTGTCCTTGCAAGTTCCTGAAAACTTCCTGTTTCATTTCTATGAACCGGATACATCAGTCTACCTTCCTGTAAAAATCAAAACAAGCCTTCAGTTTTTCATGTTCACCAAAGTGATCTGTCAGCAGGGAGTAAATTTCACCAATAGATAATATTTCTCCTTCAGGAGACTTGTAAGAGTTAAACTCAGGATTTAAAAATTCCTGAATCAAATCATCGATGTAAATAAATTCTCTTTGAACATAGGGATCATGAATAGTCACCTGCTGCCCTTTAGAAAGCTGATAACAAAATGTGGCTACAACAGAATTATAGAACGGCTTACCTCCTGGACCATAAACATTTGGAATCCTGAAAATACACCATTTAGTAGCTTTTTTGAGGATTTCTTCTTCAAGTATCTTTGTAAAACCATATTCAGAATCAGGGTTCCAGATAGTTTGCTGGGATGAAGCAAAGATGATTTCGGGGAATTTATTTTCTAATTTCATTGCAAAAATTATGTTAGCTGTTGAAACAACATTATTCTTTAAAATTTCTCCACAGTCAGCCCTATTTTGACCTGCCAGATGATAAATCCGATCACACTTCCGGACAAATTCCCTTACATGGGTTATACTATTAAGATCTCCCTGAAAAATAAGTGGATTTTCTAAAGCATTTTTTAAATTTGTGCCTATAAATCCATTTGCTCCGGTAATCCCAACCTTCATGTTAATACACCATCAAGAGAACTCAGTTTCTTTGATTAACTCTAGGTTTTCTTTTGTATTGAGTAGAATATCATTGGTGGAAGTGAAAGATCGAATAATTTTGTAATTCTTTCCGTTATAGAGGAGACCAGCTTCTTTAATTAAATTAAGGGTTTCTTCTGCATTCAGTAGAGTTGTATTGGCGGAAGTGAAAGGTTCAGCGATCTTACAATCTTTTCCATGATAAAAATAGTCTCCAATATTCCCATCAAGCCTTGGAATTTTCATATAATCAATACCATCGTCAGTAAACGTTTTTGCTCTGCAAAGCTCTTCAGGTGTAAGGAGAGTTTCGTCCATCTTCTCTCCAGGACGAATTCCAATAATTTGTCTCTCAAGTGATTTCGCATAGTTTAATTCAAGTGCATCAACTACTGTTTTAATAGTAGCTGCTGGTGGCCTTATAACAAAAAGATCACCATTTTGCCCAATTTCTAAACATTTTTTAGAAAGAGCGACAGCATGACTCAGGGGAAGCAAAAACCTTGTCATGTTTTCGTTAGTTATTGTAAGAGGTAAATTATTTAGAACCTTGTCGATGAATAAAGGAATTACAGAGCCTCTCGAACCGATAACATTACCATACCTGAGACATACACAAGCAGTATCTCCTTTGTGAGCACTCATTAATTTTTCAGCAAGAGCTTTACTCATCCCATAAGCATTAATGGGATATACGGCTTTATCAGTGCTCAGGTTTACTATTTTTTCAACACCGCATTCTTCAGCAGCTTCAATAACATTTTTTGTACCTAGAACGTTGGTATTAATAACTTCTTCAGGAAACTTTTCGCCAGTAGGAACATGCTTCAAAGCGGCCGCATGCATTACATAATCTACATCTCTAAAATGTTTCAAAACTCTACTCTTATCTCTGATATCACCTACAACATACTCGATATTATTATTGTTTCTTTCAACAAACATATCATGCTGTTTTTTTTCATCCCTGCTGAAAACAACAAACTTTATATCACAATCTTTTGAAAAATCAATGAAAGCATTTCCAAAAGAGCCTGTGCCGCCTGTAATCAATATTCTTTTTCCTTTTATCATATCCATAAAATCACTTTCCAAAGATGTATTTATTAAATGGGGATGGGGTCCATGTCAGTATAAAATGATATATTTTTTAAGCCTCCTTCGCGTTTCTCATGACTGCAGATACTGAATGCAACAGGATCCCTGTCAGAGCCATGAAGGTCCCTATGACAATAAGCAGAACCATTAGCATTGTAGGCCCGAACTGGAGACCCCCTCCCGTGGCAAATATTTGGAGAAAGTGAGCTCCCATGTAGAGGCCTCCTATTCCGAGAGACATTCCAGGGACTGTGAAGTAGTAAAGGGGCTTGTTGAACTCTATATCCTTTAAAACCATGACAAAGACTTCAAGTCCATGCTGTATCGGGTTTTTGGTGGAACCGTCAACGTCGTAGCGGACGCCGATTTCTACTTCTGTTATGCGGATTCCGGCTTTTCCGGCATCTGCGAGCATTTCGCTTTCTATAGCCATGCCCTGTGCGTTGAAACGGAAAATGTCTACTGTGGAGGCTTCAAAGGCGCGGAAACCGCTCTGTGAGTCTGTGATCTTGATGCCTGAATTTATATTTGTGAACCTATCCAGAATGGTCTGGCCGATACGGCGGTAGACAGGAGTGTTCTTTCCCAGGCCGTTTAAGTAGCGGCTGCCGTTGACAATATCAGCGTTTCCTTCAATAATGGGAGCCACCAGCTTTGGGATGTCAGCAGGGTTGTGCTGCCCGTCTGAATCCATGGTCACAATGATGTCAGCTCCGAGATCGACTGCGGCTGCAAAACCGGTCTTGAGGGCTCCCCCCTTTCCTGTGTTTGCCTCGTGAACAATTACTTCGGCTCCGGCTTTCCTGGCGACTTCGGCTGTCCGGTCTACGCTGCCATCATCAACAACGATGACGTTGTCAGCATAGAATCTGGTAAGGAGGACTATGCTTCCGATAGAAACTTCTTCATTATATGCTGGAAGTACAACGGTTATATTCTGTGGCGATGTACCCCTTTTGCAAGGA
>Ga0209585_10000581_pt1 | contig 14199 bp, 15 predicted proteins | sample NGEPerone_FD_185491 | JGI IMG/M metagenome (GOLD analysis project Ga0209585, IMG submission 185491) | Arctic peat soil microbial communities from the Barrow Environmental Observatory site, Barrow, Alaska, USA - NGEE Permafrost154B-one... | ecosystem: Environmental > Terrestrial > Soil >... | reverse complement strand
GAGCTCTGCTTCCCGATGCCATGCAGCGTTCACACGACCGGCTCTGCACCGTCAGCCGGACCGTGGAGCTCGGCACCGCCGTGGCGACCCGCATCGAGCTCTGATCCGCTGTCATGAACCTGAGCTACCGCCTGCTCAATGTCTTCACAGATGGCGACAACCCGTTCACCGGCAATCCTCTGTGCGTCTTCGAGGATGCGACTGGCCTCTCTGACCAGGACATGCAGAACCTGGCGCGTCAGCTGAACCTCTCCGAGACGACCTTCGTGATGCCAGGAGGCCGGGACGTCAGCGCCAACGTCCGCATCTTCACCCCCAACTACGAGATGCCGTTCGCGGGGCACCCGACGCTGGGCACGGCCTACGTCGTTCATGAGCTGTTCGGTGGGGGAGACGCGATGCTCCTTCGTATGCCGGCCGGAGACATCCCGGTGCGGGTTGCCGGAAATGTGTGGACCTTGCAGGCGAACCCGCCAACGTCCTTCCCTGTCGACGTGCCGCTCTCGGATCTGACGCGAATGATCGGGTTGACCGCGGATCGCGTTGCGGCTGAACCATTGTGGGTCGACACGGGCACGGTCCAGCTGATCCTGCCGCTGAGATCGGCCGCGGACGTCAGGGCTGCGGCCGCCGATCCACGCCTCCTGGTCCAGTTCGCCACCAGACCCGGTGGTGAGTCGCTGGTCTACCTCTGGGCGCCGACGGGCACCGAAACCATTGAGGCACGCCTCTTCTTCACCCAGAACGGCGCGGTCATCGAGGACCCTGCCACAGGTTCGGCGTGTGCCAACCTGGGTGGCTGGTTCCTGGCCAACGGCGAGGTGGGGCTGCGGCGCCGTATCCACCAGGGGAGTGCGATCGGGCGCCCCTCGGTCCTTGATCTGGAAGTGGACGGCGCGGGCACGATCTTCGTCAGCGGCACGGTCCGTGAGGTCGGACGCGGGACGTTCACGTTCTGATGCCGACCTACATCGCTTTCCTGCGCGCGATCAACGTCGGTGGACGATTCGTCAAGATGGCGGATCTGCGAACAGGGCTGTCCCATAAGGGTTTTGGCGATGTCGAGAGCTACATCCAAAGCGGAAACCTTCGCTTCACGTCGAGCCTTCGGTCCGCGGCCAAGGTCGAGCTCGTTCTCGAGGCCGAGCTGGAGGAGCTGTGCGGGTTCACCGTGCGGGCCATCGTGCGGACGCCCGAACAACTGGCCGAGGTTGCCTCATACGGCGCAGATCTTGACGTTCCACTGGAAGGAGAGGTGCGACGTTATGTCACCTTCCTCAAGGGGGACCCGGATGACGGGCTCGTCGCGATGATGAACGGATGGGACGTCGTGGGGGAGCGGGCACAGGTTGCGGGCCGTGAGGTGTACATGTGGCTTGCACATCCGTCACACGAGGCGATGCTGACCAACGCCCGGATCGAGCGCGGGGGAGTCGTGGCGACCACCCGGGACTGGAAAGTAATCACGGTGCTGGGGGAGAGGTGGGGCGCGTGAGCAGCATGGCGGTACACCGCGGGAGGCTGCCCGTCGTTGTCTCTTCGACATTCGTCGCCGCCTGGACCGTGTGGTGGGCCTGGCGAATGTGGCCGGACTCCGGTGTGTCCTGGCACTTCTCCGTTGACGGCGCCAACCTGCTTCTCCACGGTTCCGGGCTCAATCTGTACGCAGATGCTCCGTGGCTGCAGACCGGCCCGCTCTCGCTGGTGGTGGCCGCCCTCCTCAGCCCATTGCCTGCCAACATCGGCAAGAACGTCGCCCTTGTGACGATGGCCGCAGCCGGGCCGCTGCTCATCGCCTCACTCGCGCCGTTGGTCGCGCCCGCCGGTCGCCATCGCCGGATCATCATCGCGGCCATCGTCGTCATACCGGCCTGGACGGTGCTCTCGGTGCGGTGGGGGCACCTCGACGACGTCCTGGCGATGGCCTTCGCCATCGTGGCTCTGCGAGCTGTCTCCGCCGACCGGCCCGTTCTGGCAGGCGTAGCCCTCGCTGCAGCCATGGCGACGAAACCGTGGGCAGTCGGGTTCCTGCCCCTGCTGCTCGTCCTGCCCCGAGGCAGGCTACGAGCAGCCGCCACGGCTGCCGCCGGAACGGCCATGGCATGGGCGCCGTTCGTGCTGGCCAATACCCGCACCCTGGGCGCCCTTCACCCGCCGATCGGTCTGTCGCCCTCGTCGGGGCTGCACACCCTGGGCGCTCGCGGAGTGATGACTCCGCCTTGGGGACGGACAGCCCAGCTCCTTCTCTCACCCGCGGCTGCGATCGCCGCAGTCCTCAGCAGAGGCTTGCCGGGTGTGCTGCTCGTGTCGGTCGCGGTACGACTGGCCCTGGACCCAAAAGACAACGCCTATTACATCGGCAGCGCCGCGCTTGCTGCAGTGGTCTTCGACCTGCTCGGCACCGGCTGGACGATCCCGTGGACGACGATTGCCACGATCGTCGTGTTCTGGCAGCCCTTCACCAAGGACTTCGTCCACTGGCAGCAGAAGACGACGGGTCTGACCCACTGGTGGTTCGCCCACCAGGAGGCGGTCGGTGCCATCCATCTGGCGTGGGCAGTCGCGGTCGTCGTCCTCGTCTTCGCATGGCCCCATTCACGCGTTCAGAATCCTCGAAGGGATCTCACAGGGACCGCCAACGTGCTGCGGCCATGATCGGCCTATGGGCATGACCGAGCAGCTGCGGGCTACCAGCGACGACGGGTCGGTGCGGGCCATCCCTCCTGCTGCCGTGGGTCCACGTCGCCGGTTCGGTGGGGGAGAGGCGCTGGTAGCGCTGATCGCCTTCGCCGCGCTGTGCGTCGCGGTCTTGACGAGGGCGACCCAGCTGCTCGAGCCGGACGACTACGCCTACCGGGCGTCGATCATCGCGCTGACCCGGGGACGCCTGAGCCTGACCAACACGGAGTACCAGGCGCTGTACAAAGAGCTGAGCAGCGGCGGGGGACAGGGCATCGCGCAATGGGTGCAGACGGCCAGCGGTACCTGGATCAGCGAGAAGAACCCCGGCTACCCGTTCCTGGCCGTCCCGTTCCAGGCCCTGGGCCTGCTTCGGATGGCACCGCTGTTCTACGGAGGGCTGGGCTGTCTGGGCCTGTTCTTCGGCGCCCGACGCTGGCTCGGTCGCTGGGGCGGCACGTGGGCGGTCCTCCTGTTCTGCAGCTCGGGAGCTGCACTCGTCTTCGCCTGGCGGGCCACGATGCCCACCTTCACCGACGCCTCGCTGATCGCAGCCGGTTCAGGTGCGCTGCTCTGGACGCTTCTCGCCACGGAGCGGACGGTACGGCGGCGCACCACCATCGGCTTGCTCGGGTTCGTCGCTCTGGAGGCCGCGGTCCTGGTCCGCTACACCAACGTGGTCCTGCTGGCGGTGGCTGTCCTCGCAGCACTGCTGGTATTCCGCCGCGCCGCGCTTCCGCTTCGGGCAGTCGGCTGGTGGCTCGCTTCGGTCGCTGCCCTGGTCGCCGGCGTCCTTGGGTTCGACTACATGGCATACGGCAGCGCGCTGACGACGGGGTACTCGTCCGGTGTGGTGACGTTCAGCCTTGGCTCGGTGATCCCCAATCTGCAGAACCTGCCGGTGCCATTGGTGAAGAGCATGCCGATGGCGGTCCTTGCACTGGCGGCCCTGGGTTGGCTGACGGTACGCGGGATGAGATCCCGTGGACGGGGGATGGGGCCTGCGCGACGCACGAGGTATCGGCGTGACGCGTCGGTCGGGGCCTTCTTGGCCCTCGGTTGGATCGGTATCTGGGGCCTGTACCTTGCCTACGACTGGACTGCGCGGATGGCTGGGGGAGCCGGCGGCGGCGTACACGTCATCAGGTTCTACCTACCGGCCCTGGGGCTGATCACCCTGCTGGCCGCCTGGCTGCTGATGCAGTTGCCGCGCTGGCTGTCCGTCGCCATCCTGGTCGTGCTGATCGGGCTGGGCGCATGGTCCTACCCAGACCTTGCCGCGGGAGGCATTGGCGGTCCCGGCGGCGCACCGCCTCCCGGTGGAGGCGCACCTCCCGGCGGTGGCGGTCCCGGCGGAACACCGCCAACCCGCTGAGTACGGCAACAGGTGGTACCTCTGATTTACGGTGACCGAGGGGCACGCCCCGGTCGACCCAGCCATGCCCGCTGTGGCTGCCGCTCTCCCGCGGGGTGGATGGCGATGATAGAACCAGTTTCCAGCCTTGCAAAGGCTAGTATTCAGGCCTATCATTGGCGGATGCAGATACTTCCTGTGTCCAAGGTCAAGGACAGGCTGAACGAGTTGGTCGACGCGGCGGCGAGGACCCATGAGCAGGTGACTATCACCAAGAATGGGTCTCCGGCAGCTGTGATGGTCGGGATCGATGAATGGGAGTCTCTCCAGGAGACGCTGTTCTGGCTGTCCCAGCCCGGGATCCTCGAGTCGATCGCCGAAGCAAAGGCAGATGTGGAAGCGGGCCGCGTCTACAGCGAAGACCAGATCCGGGCAGAGTTCAACGTGCCCAAGCGTGGCAGGTGAGTTACGCGTTGATCTTCACATCACCCGCGCGCAGGAATCTGGAGCGCATACCGCCGCGCATTGTTGCGGCGATCATCGAGTTTGTCTGCGGCGACCTCGCGCAGGCGCCCAGGAAAGTCGGCAAGCCGCTCAAGCAACAACTCGAGGGTTCCTACAGCGCACGTCGGGGCCCGTACCGAATCCTGTACAAGATCAACGACCCCGCCAAGCAGATCGAAATCGTGCGAATCGATCATCGAGCCAATATCTACCGCAACGCCTGATCTCTGCTGAGTGAGATCTGCTGAGAGATTGGTCGACGAGCTCGCCCTGGGGGAGGCTCCCAGCGGCGGCTTGATGTGCTCCCAACTGACTAGATTGACATAATGTAGATTATCGGCTAAACACCGATGGTGCTCAGGAGGGACTCCGCCTGGGTCTTGTCCCCATCAGCGGCGGTCTCAGCCCCACCAGAACGATGCGGCGATGATCACGTAGACGGCGATCAGCGCCGCCCCCTCGATCCAGTTCGACTCACCGTCGAAGGTGATGAAGGCGCTGAGGATCACCGCAATGGCCACCGAGACGATCAACATTGGCGAGAACACCAACGTCAGGGCGGCGAACCCCAGGACCTGCGACAAGATCACCAGGGCCGGAGCCAGGACCAACGCGATCTGCATCGGCGAGTTGATCACCACGGAGAACGCGTACTCGGACCGATTCTTCGCGGCCAGCTGAACACCGACGACGTTCTCGATGGCGTTGCCGGCGATGGCCACGATGACCAAGCCGGCGAATGCGTTCGAGATGTGCAGGGTCGCCATGGCGGGCTCGAGCGCGTGGACGAACCAGTCGGACACGAACGCGGCCAAGACCGCCGCAAGAGCCAACAGACCGACCGCAAGGGCAACCGGCCAGCGCGGTGGCTCGACCTGCATGCTTTGCTCCGCCTGCTGGTTCGACCCCCGACGCAGCGACGCAGGAAGGGTCAGGACGAACAAGAGCAGCAAGATCGCCGACACGATCAGCGACAACGTGTTCTCATGCTTCGACGCGGGCGTGTGCAGGAAATGCGCCAGGGACGGCAGAACCAAGGCCGCGACCGACAGGACCATCAGCACGATGATGCTGCGAGCCCGTTCGGAGTCCAGCTTCTGGGTTCCGTGTTTGAGTCCCCCGACCACAAAACACAATCCCAGGACCAACAACAAGTTGGCCAGGATCGACCCGATGAGAGCCGCCTTGACGACATCCACCAAGCCCGCGCGGAGCGCGAACAACGCGATGAACAGCTCGGGCAGGTTTCCCAGTGCTGACTGCAGCACCCCGGTGGCTCCCGGCCCGAACCGGTCGCCGAGCTGTTCGACCGACCGACCGACCAGAGACGCCAACAAGGTGACCGCCAGCGCGGCACACGCGAAGGCCAGGACAGCTCCACCGCCAACAAACCGGGTGAAGGCCGCCAGGACCACGGCCACGGCTCCCCCGCCGATGACGATGACATCTGAGCGAACAAGTGTTCTAGCCCCCACTGTGGTCATGGACGACATACTGCCAGTCCCGACGCCACCCTGAGTGCCGTGGATCACACCGTATTGAGGCGTGGATCACACCGTTAGAAGGCGTAACATTGATGGCCGGAACCCGTACGTCATACGAGGGAGTTCTTCTGGCCTCGTCCGTTCGGCCACATTTCGGCTGACACCGCGCGAGCCGCGGAGCCTGGTTCCTAGACTTCCAAGAAAGTCGCGGACCCAGGTGGACCGCTCAGAGATCCCAGGCGGAGGTCGTGGACAAGATCCGGGTTGTCAAACGTTGCGGGATCAGACGTGCCCTGCCGATCGTCGGGCTGGTGCTGAGCCTGATGGCGAGCAGCCTGGTTCTGTCCGCCGCACCCGCGAACGCTGATGTCAAACCCCCGCCCTCAGTGGTGGACGCCGAGGTCCTGACCCCGTATCAGCTCACCAACCAGGTCAAGGCAGCCGAAGCGCTCCGGTCGGACCTGATGAAGTCCAGCGCCCAGGTGGCCGTGGCAAACACGCGCCTTGAACGTCTTTCGGCGCAAGCGACCAAACTCTTGGCGACCCTGTCGGCGGCCAGGACAGCGCAGGTTGCCGCTGAGACCGACGCTGCGGCCCAGGAAGGCCACCTGGTAGAGCTCGGCCTTGAGGTGGAGGCCGCGCTGAACGCCCTGGGACAGCTGGCCAGCGACTCGTACATCCGCGGCGGTGGTCCTCTTGGTGACATCGTCGCGATCTTCGAGGCCCTGACCTCCCCCTCGGCTGACAAGAACACCGACTCCATGGCAACGGTGCAATACCTCATCGATGGCCGTGCACGACTGTTCGAACGATTGGAGGTCCTGCGAGCCGACCAGGTGGTGACGTCGGCCAGGGCTGAGGCAGCAAGCAACCAAGCCGCTGTGGCAGCAAAGGCCGCAGCCGACGCAAAAGCCAAGCTCGACACAGTCATCGCCCAGCAGCGCACAGCACTCGACGCGCTGCAGAACGCGCAGTCTGACCAGGTTGGCAGGGCCGCTGGTCTCCGCGGCGCCTTGCTGCGTTCAGAGAGCCGCATTGCCAGGGAGGCCGACAGGCGGCTTGCGCAGGCACTTCAAGGGCAGGACTTCAAGCTGCTGATGGACAGCAGCCCCAACTGTGGCAAGGACACCGCGAACTACCCCAACGGCCGGTTCCCCGCGAGTGCACTGTGCCCGCTGTATGCCGCACCAGACGAGGGCCTGCCCCGCGACAACGCCATGGCGTTCAACGCCATGAGCGGGGCCTACGAGCAGCAGACGGGGTCGCCACTCTGTGTCACCGATGCCTATCGGACCTTCGCCGAGCAGATTGTGGTCAAGCTGGCGACCCCGGAGCTCGCGGCGGTCCCCGGGACCAGCCAGCACGGAGTCGGCCTCGCGGTCGACCTCTGCGGAGGCGTCCAGAGCTTCGCATCGCCGGCGCACCTGTGGATGGACCGAAATGGCCCCCTCTACGGATGGTTCCAGCCTGCATGGGCCGACTCGTCGGGTGCGCTACCCGAGCCCTGGCACTGGGAGTTCGCCAGCTGAGCAGCTCGCCGGCTGAACACGACCCCGATGGAGGGTCGAATACTCGTCGAGAATGAGGCCGCCTGTGTCAGGCTGCCCGCATGACGAGCGCCGTCGACACCCCAGTCGGGTCAAGCCGTATCAAGGACACACCCCACCAAAGAGCCTGGTACTGGTACGACTGGGCCAACTCGGCGTACGTGACCACCACCCTGACCGTCCTCATGGCTCCGTATCTGACCGTGATCGCCAAGAAGGCGGCCTGCCCGACGCTGCCGAGTGACGTCGCATGTCACACCAACCTCACTGTGGTCGGCATACCGGTTGATCCAGGGTCGTTGGTGTTCTACGTCCTGACCATCTCCACGATCCTTTCCACGTTCATCCTGATCTTCATCGGCGCGCTCGCGGACCGCTCTCCCAAACCCGTCCGACTGTTCGCCACGTTCGCATGGGCCGGAGCAGCGGCTGCGTGCGCAATGTTCCTGGTCAGCGGCGACAACTGGACGCTGGGCGTGCTGCTGCTGATCTTCGCCAACCTCTGCCTGGGATCGTCGCTGGTCATCTACGACGCGTTGCTGTGCCGGATCGCCGGGCCCGACGAGCGGGACCGGGTGTCCAGTCGCGGGTGGGCCTGGGGCTACCTCGGCGGCGGCCTCCTGCTGGCGCTCAACCTGGCGTTGCTGACCCTCGACGAGAAGATCGGGATCTCGCAGGGGATGGCGGTGCGGATCAGCCTGCTCTCAGCTGGCCTGTGGTGGGGGGTGTTCACGATCATCCCCGTCGTGGGTCTGCGAGATCTGCGCGGCACCTCAGAGGTCTCCAAATCAGCGGCCTCCAACGCCGGGACCGTCGCCGCCGACCGCCCAGGCGTGATCAGCGGCAGCCTCACGCAGCTGGCCACCACCTTCCGCGAGCTTCGTGGCTATCGGCAGACCATGCTGTTCCTCTTGGCCTATCTGTTCTTCAACGACGGCATCCAGACCGTGATCAGCGCCTCGAGCGTCTACGGCGCCGAAGAGCTCAAGTTCACCAACAGCCAGCTGATCGAGATAATCCTGCTCGTCCAGTTCGTCGCCTTCGGTGGTGCCCTGTTTTTCGGGCGCCTGGCCAGCCGGTTCGGGGCGTGGCGAGTGGTGTTGAACAGCCTGGTGATCTGGACGTTCGTGGTCACCATGGCCTACTTCGTCCCCGAGCGGAAGTTCCTCATCTTCGCCGGGCTCGCGGTGCTGATCGGCATTGTGCTCGGGGGCAGTCAGGCATTATCTCGCTCGATGTACAGCCAGCTCATCCCCCGCGGACGCGAAGCAGAGTTCTTCAGCCTGTACCAGGCCATGGAGCGCGGCACGAGCTGGTTCGGCACGCTGGTCTTCGGGTTGGTGCACCAGTTCACCCACTCCTACCGCTGGGCCATCATCGCCCTGATCGTGTTCTTCGTCGTCGGTGGGCTCATCCTGTCCAGGGTCCAGATGCGGGAGGGCATCGTTGCCGCCGGCAACGAGGTGCCTGCCGTCATATGACCGGCTCCCCCATCGGCGGTAGACTCTGAACAGGCGGACATCTGCCGAATCCGGAACATTGAGGCTGACAACGTCGTTATGCCCAGTGAATCCCCACGCACATCTTGGCGTGGGCAGCACGTTGGGAGTTTCCCCGTCATGGCCGAACGATCACTTCGAGGCACCAATCTGAGTGCACTCAGCATGGAGACCGACACCAATGTCGTGCTCAGCGAGCGCCAGCTCATCCGCTACATATGCCCCGAGAAGCACATCAGCGAGCTCCCGTTCTCGGTCGAGGCTGATGTCCCTACGGTGTGGGAATGCCGTTGCGGTCTGGAGGCGCGACTGGTCGACGGTCCCGAGCCCGAGTACAAGAACGTCAAGGCAGTTCGCACCCACTGGGACATGCTGCTGGAGCGTCGATCCATCCCTGAGCTCGAGGAGCTGCTCAAGGAACGACTGGCGTTGTTGCGCGCCTCACGTGGCGAGAAACCACGTCGGAAGCGCACCGCCTGACCCATAGACGCATCGACCGACAAGCCCCGTGCTGCCTCCCCTCCATGGCCGCGGGGCTTGTTGCTGTCTGCGCCGGCTCAGACGACCTCGCCGCTGATGACCCCGGGCCCATGGGTCAGTCGGCGCTCGACAACACCCTGCAGCCACCGCCGGGTGATCGGTCTGGTGAACGGCAGGATGAAGAAGAAGCCGACGATGTCGGTCAGGAATCCGGGAGTCAGCAGCAAGGTGCCGCCGATGAGCACCAGTGCCGCGTCGGCCAGCTCACGCCCGGGCATCCGGCCGGTGTTCAACGCCACCCGCAGACCGCGCCAGGACCGGAGACCCTCGCGCTTGACCAGGTAGGCACCCAGCGCCGACTCCACCAACAACAGTGCGATGGTCTGCCAACCGCCGATGACCTTGCCCACCGCGACGATCACGGCGATCTCAGCCACTGGCACGACCAGGAGCGCCACGAAGACATACCAGCCCCAACGCGGACGCCGACGGCCGCGACGGGTCAGCCGTTGAGCCGGTGCCACCGTGGCTCCCTGCGGAAGAGTGACCTGACCTGGCCAAGCCGATATCTGGCACCCCACGCCGTGACGTTGCGCAGCGACTCACCGACGATTCCCTGGCTCATCTTGGAGTCGCCGATCTCGCGCTCGACGAAGGTGATCGGCACCTCGACGACAGTCAGCCCGCGGCGCACCGCCCGCCATACGAGATCGACCTGGAAGCAGTAACCCTGGGAGGCGACGTCGTGGAGATCGATGGCCCGCAGCGCAGACGCGCGGTAGGCCCTGAACCCCCCTGTGGCATCACCGATCGGCATACCGAGAAGGACGCGGGTGTAGACGTTGCCACCGAGGCTGAGCGCCTTGCGGTGAATCGGCCAGTTGACCACCGAACCGCCGTGCACCCAACGCGAGCCGAGGACGACATCCGCATCCGCGAGTGCGTCCAGCAGACTGCGTAGCTGCTCGGGCTGGTGCGATCCGTCGGCGTCCATCTCGACAAGGACGTCATAGCCCTTGTCGAGCGCCGACGCGAACCCGGCCAGGTATGCCGCGCCCAGCCCTTCCTTGCGCTCTCGATGAAGGACCCTGACGTGGTCGTCCTCGGACGCCAGCTTGTCCGCGACGGCGCCAGTGCCGTCCGGAGAGCTGTCGTCCAGAACAAGGACGTCGGCCTCGGGCACAGCACTGCGTAGCCGCGACACGATCAGCGGGAGGTTCTCGCGTTCGTTGTAGGTCGGGATCAAAACGACGACCGTGCCTATCGGGGGCCAGACCTGCGGGTGTGTCATGAACGTCCTTTGTAGGGGGTCGAGGCACCGACACTACCGGCGGCGGCGCCTCAGCCCGAGCAGAACCAACATCATGGCCAGACCGCCGCTGGCCAGGTACTCAGGCCACGCGCCAACACGATCTGCGATGGTGCGGCTGGTGCGCAAGGGAAGGTCAGCGGCAAGCACGTCCGGTGTGAACAACGTCGAGCGCTGGTGTGCCGTTCCGTCAGGGGTGATCATCGCGCTGACCCCAACCGTCGACACGTGCACGATCGAGCGACCGTGCTCGATGGCGCGGATCCGCGATATGGCGAGCTGCTGGACGGACTCGTCGGTGAACCCGAAGGTGGCGTTGTTCGTCTGGACGAGCAAGACGTTCGCGCCATGGTCCACGGTGTCCCGCATCAGCCCGTCGTAGGCCACTTCGAAACAGATGATGGCTCCGGCCGCGATCGTGCGCCCGTCGCGAGCCGGCACCCGGAACACGCCGGGGCGCGTGCCGGCTTTGAAGTCCGACGAGACCAGGTCGACCTTGTCGCTGAAGTGGCGGAAGAACGAGCGATACGGGATGTACTCGGCGAACGGAACCGGGTGTTGCTTGATGTACTGCGCCGTGAGGCCCCGGCCCGGCAGATACATCAGGCTGGCGTTGGACACGTAGGGCCGCGGCCCCTGCAGGACTGCCCCCAGGATGAGGGGCGCGTGGATGGCGTCCACCGCACCGTTGATGACGGCCGCCGCATCGGGGTTGCGCAACGGGTCGATGTCGGAGGCGTTCTCCGGCCACACGACAAGGTCAGGTTGGGGCTGCTCCCCCGCCTTCACCTCCCCCACCGCCTTCAGGGTCTCCCTGGCATGGTTGTCCAGGACCGCACGGCGCTCGGCGTTGAAGTCCAGGCCGGGGCGCGGGACATTGCCCTGGACCGCCATGAACCGGGCGGTCGGCCCATCGACCGGCCTGGGGACGAGGACGGGCAGCGACATCACGGCGACCGCGCACAGCAGGGACGGCGCCCCCGAAACGAGCCTGCGCACAGCGACATCGCGCGATATGCCGGATCGACCGGATGGTTGTCCACCGCTGATCAGCCGGGCGACGCCTGCGGCGAGGCACCCACCGGCCAGTGCCACGCCGAAGGTCACCGCAGGGGCACCGCCGAGGGCCGCCAGTCCGGCAAGGGGCGAGTCAGCCTGGCTGAAGGCCAGGCGTCCCCAGGGGAACCCGCCAAAAGGGGTGTTGTCCCGTAGCAGCTCCTGGGCCACCCATGCCAACGCCACGACCATCGGCCGCACCCTGGCGAGACCGCCCGGAGACCGCCTGCGCTGCAGCAGAGCGCACGCCAGGCCGAGCAGCGCGACATAGCAGGACTCGAGGACGGCAAGGGCGATCCACGGGAGCGCACCGACGTAGACACCGGACCACGACAGGAGCGGTAGGAAGCAGGACAACCCGCTGACCAGTCCGAGCAGTGCCCCTTGCCAGCCTGAGGTCCCGCGCGTCGCCAACGCCAGGAGGGCGACACCGACCGGCGCCAAGGCCCAGAGGTCGTGTGATGGGAATGCCAGCCACAGAGCCAGGCCAGAGACGATGGCAAGCGGGAAGCGATACACCGCGTCAGGCTAGATCACTGGGCGGGATCCTTGGCACTGAGACACGAAGACCCCCGAACACGGAAGAGCCCGCGTCGCCGTTGGGACCAACCCCGAACCGACAGGATGCCGATCCGAAACTGTTGTCTACTAAGCACGCGGGCCCTGCCGCCGGCCGCCTCCAACGTCTCGCGACGTGGCCACAATGCAAGTCATCCCGTAGAACTGGTTGACACGGCGGCTGCGCGCGCAAACCACCCTGGATCCCGGAGATTCCCAAGCCTTGTGACCCTCGCGCTGTTGGAATCTGCGGTGGCCAACTCGATGAAACATACTCGCTCAACACCTGTTGTCAACCCCGTGTTCACCTGCAGTTTTCCATGGAACCGCAGGTCAGAGGGTTTGCCCAATTGCGTTGCAAATACAGAGTTTCTGTGCGATGTCGGCGTGTCGCTCACGACACGCCGACGTTGCCGATCGCGAGACAGCTCAGGACGCGGCAGAAGGGACGACGACGACGCCTCGAGCAGTGGTGGCTATGACCGTTTTGTCCAACAGGTCGGCCGAAGACCCTCCGCGATCGGGGTTGCCTCGCGCGATCACCCGGACCTCGAAGGTCATCTCACGACTGCGCGCACCAACCCGCACGAGCGTGGCCTCTATCTCGATGCAGTCACCCGCCCGGATCGGCGCCAGGAACTGTACGTCGCTGTATGAGGCGAACAACCCCTCGTCGCCGTCGGTGCGGATGCACATCTCGGTCGCGACGTCACCGAAGGCGGCCAGCGAGTAGGCGCCGTCCACGAGGTTGCCGGCGTAGTGGGCGTGGCTGTAGGGGACGTAGCGGCGGTGAGTGACCGTCATACCTACTGTGGCTGGTCCGTGTGTGCTCATCGGGTCTGCTCCTTGGTGGTGACGGCCCCTGTCTGAGCCATGGCATGAACAAGATAGGACGCGACCTCGCCCGGGGTGGTGCCCTTGCCGAAGATCCGGTCTACGCCGAGCTTCTCGGCCAACCCCTGCTCGAACCGGGGGCCACCGACAACCAGCAGCGGCACCTTGCCGGCGGGGTAAGCCTCTCGGAAGGCCGCCGACATGGTCATCGTGTTGTGGATGTGCGCGTCCTTCTGGGTGACGACCTGACTGACCAGGACCGCATCCGCCTTCTCCGCGCGGGCGCGAGCCACGAGCTCAGGCACCAGCACCTGGGCGCCGCAGTTCACGACGGTGATCTCGGTGTAGTACTCCAGGCCCTTCTCCCCCGCGAACCCCTTGATGTTCAGGATGGCGTCGATGCCGACCGTGTGGGCGTCGGTGCCGATACAGGCGCCGACCACCACGAGCTTGCGGCGCAGCCGCTTCTTGATGGCGGCGTTGACGTCCTTGGCACTCAGCATGGGGAACTCACGCTCGATCACCACGACATCGCGCAGGTCCACCAGATGAGTGGCGCTGCCGTAGACCACGAAGAAGGTGAAGTCCGGCCCCATGGCCTTGGCGTGAACGAGCATCGCCGGCGCCAGGCCCATCTTGGCGGCCAGCTGGAGCGCGGCGCCCTCAGCCAGCTTGTCGTGCGGGATGGGCAGGGTGAAGGACACCTGGACCATGCCGTCGCCGGTGGTGTCGCCGTACGGCCGGATGATGTCGGGCTGCGTCTTGGAGGGCCGAGTCTTCGAGGCCGTATGGCGGGTGGTCACTTCGCAGCACCTTTTTCCAGGAGTGTGGTTTCCAACAACGTGGTGGCCGGATTGTCATACCCGGGTGCGCGCTTGACCACGCCGTCCAGGCC
>Ga0209585_10000580_pt1 | contig 14202 bp, 11 predicted proteins | sample NGEPerone_FD_185491 | JGI IMG/M metagenome (GOLD analysis project Ga0209585, IMG submission 185491) | Arctic peat soil microbial communities from the Barrow Environmental Observatory site, Barrow, Alaska, USA - NGEE Permafrost154B-one... | ecosystem: Environmental > Terrestrial > Soil >... | reverse complement strand
TTTTTGTCGGACAACAATGATTTAAAATATCTCCCTGTAAAACACCATTTTGTTGATTAGAATTTAGTCCCTGTCTTGTCATTTCTCCCCAGCTATGATTCTTTCTTAAATAATCAATATCGCCTAATAATGCAGACCAAACTACAAAAGGATGAAAAATGAAAGGCTCCAAAAAAGCCGTTGCTATTAATTTAAAAATATCTTTTTTATCCTTGTATTGATTATAGGTGAGCACCTCCATCATTATGGCGAATATTGAATATAAAAATCCAAATAAAAGAATACATCCTAATAAAATGAAGAACGTAGACCATTGTACTAATCCGAGAAATGCAAAAACGATAAAGACACAAATTCCAACGAATTCAATTACAGGTGCAAGAAATTCAAAGAAAAACCAATAAGGATAACTCACCATCCCCAACACACCGTATCGCGGATTAAAAAACATGATCTTATGCATCCGCAATGTTTCGATGGTACCTCTTGTCCACCGGTTCCTTTGCCTTCCCAGTATTTTATAAGAGGCGGGAGCCTCTGTCCAGCATAAGGGATCAGGAATGTACGTTATTTTATAAGGCAATTTATTCTCCTCCATATACCGTCGCATTCTTACGATCAACTCCATATCTTCACCAACTGTATCTACACTATAACCGCCGCATTTTATTACAATTTCTTTATCGAAAGCGCCAAATGCACCGGAGATAAGTAATAAACCATTTAACCTGCTCCATGCCATCCGACCTAATAAAAAGGAACGGATATATTCCAGAGTCTGCATCCTGGGTAGAAACTTTTTTGGCAAATTAATTTCTACCAATCTTCCATTTTCTATTTTGCAATCATTGGCAATCCTTATCACGCCGCCCGAAGCAATTACCCTTACTTTGGTTTCTTCTAAAAACGGTTTTATCATTTTAAGCAAGGCATCCTGTTCCAATATGCAATCCACATCCACGCATACAAAATAGCCGTAACGTGCCAGGTTGATACCAACATTTAAAGCATCTGCTTTGCCACCGTTTTCTTTATCAACTACAATTAATTTATTAAAAACCTGGTTATTACTTTTATAAACTCCTCTTACTTTTTTTGTAGGTATTTGTTCGTTTATAAAAATATTGGTCTTATAAAGATCATAAGCTGCAATGAGTTTTTGGAGTGAATCATCTTTGCTGCCATCATTAACAATGATCAATTCAAGTGTGTTGTAATGTATAGACAACATGGATCTTACATTTTCAACAATATTGGCGGCTTCGTTATAGGCAGGAGCTACAATACTTATTCCCGGAAGATGTTCCGACGCAGCCAGTACCCTGAAATCAGCAAAGCTGTTCCTACGCAAATATTTTCTTATTTCGCCCGTAGAATAAATACCTATAAAAATATAAAAGGATAATAATACCAATGAGTATATAAGGATACCATAGGTGAAGAAATGAAATATGAAATTTTGAATGGTCATGCTGCACGTTCGTTCTCAATTTGAAGAAAAATAGCATTCCACGGATATTCATCAGCGAATAAATGTGTTTGAAAAAATGAGGCACCCAAAGGATGAATACATGCCAAAGTTTTTGCCGCAGCTACTTTAATATTATCATCAATATTGTGCAATTGTTTCAATAAAAATGGTATTTGCCTTTCTGTACCAATTTCTTTTAAGATAGAGAGAATGGCCAGTTTGATTATTTTATTTCCAAATGAATAATGAGCGGTTATCTGATCAGCGGTATCTTCCCGTGGCATTTTTTTCAGATACTCCAATGCGTTTAATTTGATCTGCAGGCTGGGGTTTTGTAAACAGTGAATCACCTGATCATAAACATCAAAACAATTATAGAATGTTGCCAGTTTTAATGAAAATATGATGATAGATTCATTGGGAGACTCCATCCATTTTTTAATACCATCAAGTTTACAGTAAGTTACATCCTGCAGGTTATTTAACAGTTGTATTTGTTGCCATTGGCTTATAGGGTATGCGGTTACATTAAGAAAACGGAACCCTTTAAATCCGTAAAAGTTCACCAAAGCGCATTGCGCCTCATTACGCACCAGTTCATTCGCATTATTGGTGAGTCTAAAAATTTCTTTTACATATTTCACCTGCACCATCATCGCCAACTCCTGAATTCCTTTTGCCTTAATATGCCACTTTTTTCTATGTAGTTTCTTAAAAGAATCTTTATCCAGGTCCAAAATTCCGTATAATTTTTTAAGGTTCCCGGTGGTAGTGCCCGAAAAGTTTTTCATGGCATGTATCACTTCATCAATTAAATATTGCCTGAACCTTGGATTGTGTAAAAGCTTCTTATTGTCAAAAGTTATAGTTAACGGCTCATTCTCATCGGCTTCATAAAATATTGCCTGGCTTATAATGCCGGTTATATCTTCCTGCCACAATTTTTTCTTGAATTCAACTCTTCTTTTATAAATAGCAACGCCGATTATAAAAGTAAATACCAACAACAGCAGCAATAGAAATATATAGATTAATCCGATAAAATCATTAGAATTTATTTGTAAAAAAATAGGATTAAAGTAACTGGGCATTTTTATAGTATTCTATCAGGGTTTCTATTAAAAGGTTAACGTTTCAGGAATATACCTTTTCACTCTCATTGATAATTCATTTGGACTAAAAGGTTTGGTGATATAATCATCAGCACCTAATTGAAATGCTTCCAACACTACATTTTCCTGCCCCATGGCCGACAGTACAATCACCGGAATCCTTTTACCAGCTTTCCTTTTTACTGCTTCAATAATTTCCAGTCCCGATGCGAATGGCATCATAATATCCGTAATGATTAGGTCGGGAGATACTTCTTCAATTTTCTTAATTGCCTCTCTCCCATCCTGGCAAATGATAACATGGTGACCGTCCTTCTTTAACCGGAGTTCAATCGTTTTCAACATAATCATTTCATCTTCTGCTACTAATATTGTCATGGTATTTATTTTATTTATTTATACAGCTATTCGTAATGCTTCCTTGGTTTTTCCTAAATGTTCCTGTAATGGAATTTCTAATTTTTTATAAGCTTCATTTGCCTGCTCAGCCAGCCTGTCAAGTTCATCATTCTTTTCAGCTTTTGCACTCTCTTCTATTTTTACCAAAACATTTAAAAGCTCATTTGCTCTAAAAAGGCCGGTACTGCTTTTTAATTTGTGCGCTATTTTATAAATAGTATCAAATTGACCAGAAGCGCATGCTTTATGCAATTCATTCAATTCAGTTGGAGTATTATTCAGAAAAATAGTGAGTATTTCAGACAAGTATTCATTGTCATCCATTTCTTCCAGCATGCTTAAATCAAACAGGTTATTATTAACGAGTTTATCTGCATGATGAATTTTGTTATTAACGGATTTATTATCCAAAAGGAGGCTTATCCGTTCGTATAAAAATGAAAAATCAAAAGGTTTTGTAAGATAATCGTTCATACCAATTTCGATACATTTCGCTTTTTCGCCTTTTAAGGCAGAAGCCGTCATGGCCATAATAGGAATGGAAAGATTCAGTACATTTCTTATATACTTTGTAGCTGCGTAGCCATCCATTTCGGGCATCTGCAGATCCATAATGATTATATCGTAATCTTTGCTTTTTTTAAGATAGCCAATCGCCTCCAATCCATTATTGGCAATATCCACAACCCCTCCTGCTTTTTGCAATACACGCCTTATCACCTTTTGATTTACTTCATTGTCTTCTGCAACAAGAAATTTTTTGCCCTCTAAAAATTCATGATAATTTTTTAAATCCTTACTCCTGAAAAATAATTGATTATTGGTTTTACTATAATTATAAGGGATAGAAAAATGAAAAGTAGTACCGATATTAATTTTACTTTCAACGAAAATATTACCATGTTGTATTTCTAATAATTGCTTTGTAATAGCAAGCCCTAATCCTGAGCCGCCATACTTGCGTGAAGTTTCAACGCTGGCCTGTGTAAAGCTTTCAAATATCTCATTAATTTTATCAGTTTCAATTCCTATTCCTGTATCGGCTATTGTAAAATGTAAAACGATTTCAGCATCGGACTTCTTTTGTATTGAAATGTTGATATCAATGCCACCGGTATGGGTAAATTTTATAGCATTCCCTACAAGATTTACCAGGATTTGATTAAGCCGGTATGGGTCGCCATTTAAAGTATTAGGAACATCCTGTTCTACGTGAAGGCGCAGTATCAATCCCTTTTCATTTGCCCGGTGCTTAAATATGGCTTTAATATTTTCAACTACTTCATTTAGTTTAAAATCAATTTTTTCGATTGTTAATTTGCCTGCTTTTATTTTAGAAAAATCGAGTATATCATTAATGATCACTACCAAATTATCCGTAGAACGTTTTATTGTTTTGGCAAAATCATTTTGCTCATCGCTTAACTTTGTTTCCAATAAAAGATCCGTCATTCCCTGTATGCCATTCATAGGTGTCCTGATCTCATGACTCATATTGGCCAAAAATTGCTCCTGCAATCTCTTGGCATCCTCTGCTATTTGTTTGGCTTCAATGAGTTCCTCCCGTTGTCTTACTCTATCTGTTATATCTGTACCAATACCGCTGATGCCATAAATCTTATTTTGTGCATTAATCAAAGGAAATTTCACTACAAGAATGGTATGTTTACCATCAGGCATTTCTATTATTTCATCAAGTTCTGCCGGTTTGCCGGTTCTTATTACCTGTTCGTCAGTATCTTTATAACGCTGTGCCTGAGCGGGATTGGAAAAATCAAAATCTGTTTTTCCGATTACGTTGTGATCGCTTACATTCAATACCTCTTTAAATTTTTTATTGGTCAAAAGGTATTTTCCATCAAGGTCTTTTATATAAATTAATGAAGTGGCATTATCAAGAATGGATTGCAGGCGCTCCTGGTTTTGAACCAACTCTACTTCGTATTTTCTCACCACTTCTTCCATTTCCTTTTTTTCAGAAATATCTTTTATGATGCATTGAAACCCAACAGGCCAATGATTTTCCAAAATTAACACAGCAGATTGTTCTACCCATTTTAAATCACCATATTTTGTACGGATACAAAATTCAAGCAATGTTTCCTCTATATTATTCCTTATCTGGTTCTTATATTTTTCCTTCACTATTTCCAACCATTCTATATCAATAATATCAGAATAATTCATACCAATTAATTCGTCCAGGTGATAGCCCGTTAACTGAAATGCTTTGCTGCTGGCAAATGTGATAAAACCATCCAACGAAGTGGTATACATAACAATTCCTGCATTTTCTATAAGGTTGCGGTATTTTAGTTCATTGGCAGCAAGGTCATTCTTTGCGATTTTGCCAAATTTTCTATCCTTATCGAGCCTGTATAATAATACAAAAATCGTGATGAATGCAAGGATTCCTCCGGTTATTGCAATTGCGGTATTATCATTATTTGCTTTTTTGTTTTGGTATATTAAAATGATAAATAATAGCAAAAAGAGAAAACTAAATGACATTACATAGAGGATACTATTTTGCAGATTGGATACTTTGCGAAGCAAAAAGTTTTTCATACAGGATAGATAGTTCAGACTTTGAAACTAATTATTGGAAATTATATTATTTGGTAAACGCTGAATTGATCTAAATATTGGATGCGTGAGCTATATTATTTTATAGTGATTAAATATAAAAATTTCAGTAATGTTGTTCGTTGGCCGCCAACGCTTTTAAATTGCCATTTTATTTCCACAATAATTAACTCCATTGCCTGCTAAAGAATTACCAGGCTTTTTGAATCCCCACACCATCAACTTCATCGCCGGAAAAAAATCATGGTTTTTAAGAATAAATTTTTAATAGAAGAAATAAAATTAACAAGGATGCTTGTAAGCAGGTACAAAACTTAATTGATGACAAATGTGTGATAGTTATTGATTCATTTTACACGGGTTAATAAAAAAAGATAAGAGTACTATAAAATACAAGAACTACCCATTATATTTATGCATTCATTAAAAACTAAAACCCACACTTATGTCTATTTTTAAACGGCTATCCAATGGATGGCAAATTACAATGAACAGTTTTAAGGTTTTAAAAGAGAATCGACAGCTTATCATTTTCCCCATCTTATCGGGCTTATCAATGCTGATGTTATTAAGCTCTTTTGTTGTATTGATTCTGGCAGGCGCCGGCTGGAATGTTGATAATATTAGCAGCCCCAATACGCTGGAAAATTATGCATGGATCTTTCTCTATTACTTTATTAACTATTTTATTGTAGTTTACTTTAATACTGCTCTGATACATTGCACAACTTTGTATTTCAAAGGTGAAAAAGCTACCATTCGCGATGGCCTTGATTTTAGTAACAGCCGCATAGGCGCTATTTTTTCATGGGCATTGTTTGCAGGTACCGTAGGCGCTGTGCTCCGGATTATACAGGAAAATCTTGGCTCTGTAGGTAAAATAATAACCGGGCTTATTGGAGTAGTATGGAGCATTGCTACCTTTTTTGTAGTTCCGGTGATTGCTTATGAAAAGCTTGGCCCTATTGGTGCTTTCAAGCGATCAACGCAAATAATGAAAGAGAAGTGGGGTGAAAGCCTTGCATCTACTTTTAGTTTCGGATTGGTACAATTGGTTGGTATTATCATTGTGGATGTACCCTCTTTTATAATAGGTGCCCTTATCCATCCTTTTGCAGGAATAGCGTTATTCGTTCTGGGTTTATTATTACTTTTCGCAATCATAAGCGCTACTCAATCCATATTTGTAAGCGCCGTTTATCACAATATTAATGGTGATCCTGTAGAGAATTACAATCAACAGTATGTTGATAATCTTTTTAAGCATAAATAATAAATGATAAACAGGAATAGATGATTTATTTGACCCGGTATATTCCGGGTCATTTTTTTATCCAAAACCTTTTAGGAAAAATATTCTAAATTTTAAAAACAACAGGCGATATTATTTATTATCTTTCTGCCATAAAAAAATCAATAACTACCATGATAAAGTATGTAGGTTCCCGAAACATTTTTGTCGGCTTTATTATATTGTTGCTACCTATGCTTGTGCAGGCACAGGTAATAGAAACCAATACAAAAAGCAATTCAGTTGATTATGATAAATTAGCAAAGATTGATGGTTTGGTAAATGATTACATTGCTAAAAACTGGTTGACAGGCGCTGTGACTATTGTAATAAAAGATAACCAGGTGGTTCAATATAAAGGTTATGGATATGCAGATGTAGCATCAAAAAAACCAATGAAAAATGATGCTATCTTCCGCATCATGTCGCAAACAAAAGCCATCACCAGTGTTGGCATTATGATTTTATACGAAGAGGGAAAATTGTTGCTGGACGAACCCATTTCAGACTTTATTCCTGAGTTTAAACATCCTGTAGTGCTGGATAAATTCAATGATGCAGATACCACTTATACTACGGTTCCTGCAAATAGGGAGATCACTTTCCGCGATCTGCTTACGCATACCTCCGGCCTTGATTATACCGATATCGGAAGTTCAAAAGTGCAGGCTATTTATACAAAAAATCATATTCCCTCAGGGCTTGGCTATTTTGATGCAAGCCTGCTTGAAAGAATGAAAGCGCTTGGTAAACTTCCCCTCTCCTTTCAGCCGGGAGAAAAATGGCAATACGGCTTAAATGCTGATTTGCTGGGATGTTTAATAGAAGTGATCAGCGGAAAGAATCTGGAAGATTTTTTAGCGGGAAATATTTTTGAACCGCTTGGTATGAAAGATACTTATTTCAATGTACCTGCATCAAAAGCAGGCAGGCTTGCCTCAGTTTATACAGAAGATTCTTTGCACCACATCATTAAATGGAGCCATGAGTTTCGCCATATAGATCCTGATTATCCTGTAATGAAAAAACATTATTTTTCCGGAGGAGCCGGACTTAGTTCCACTGCTTTTGATTATGCAGTTTTTATGCAGATGCTATTGAATGGCGGTACTTATAATGGTCACCGCATCTTGTCAAAAAGATCAGTAGAAATGATGGCCAGCGGTCAACTCAATCCAGGTGTTTTTGGCGATGATAATTTTGGGTTGGGATTTGAAATTACTTCAAAAAAGTCTGCTGCAAAAGGTCCACGATATGAAGGCTCTTTTTCATGGGGAGGCTACTATGGCACTACTTACTGGGCCGATCCTAAAGCGCATCTCGTGTGCCTTTTTATGACACAACAAACCCCTAACAGCCATGGTGACGTAGAAAGAAAATTTGAGTCATTGGTTTATTCAAGCCTTAAATAATTTTATTTTTTTCTAATCGTACCTGGCCCTTATAATACAATTAAAATGCAGTTGCATTATCCAGGGTAATTGCTAAAAACCCTAATGATAACCAGATTTTCAATACGGCACTATGCCTCAATTTTTGAACCTAATACTTTCAAAAACTCTTTCATCCATTTAGTATTACCGGGCCATGCGGGTGAAGTAACCAGGTTGCCATCAACCACAGCTTCGGTAGCAGCCACATTTACATAAGTGCCACCGGCAATGGTAACTTCCGGGCCTACGGAATAGTAGGCAGTGAGCCTTTTACCACGTACCGCATCTGCTGCAGTTAATATTTGAATACCATGGCAAATAGCCGCTATAGGTTTACCAGTGCTTGCAAAATGCTTTGCAAACTCAATTACCTTATCATTCAAACGTAGATACTCCGGTGCCCGGCCACCCGGCAAACAAAGAGCATCATAATCTTCAGGATTTACATCATCAAAATTATAATTCAATTCAAACTTGTGCCCCTGGAATTCATGATAAGTTTGTGCATCCAGAAAATCATGAACGGCTGTAAAAACTTTATCACCTTTCTTTTTGCCGGGGCAAACAGTATGAACGGTATGTCCCACCATTTCCAGGATTTGAAACGGCACCATAGTTTCATAATCCTCCGTAAAATCGCCTGTAATAAAAAGAATCTTTTTTACCATAACAATATATTTAATTGTGAAAACTTAGCATTTATAATACATAGCTAATTTAAACATTTAATTCTGTTGTTGGCGATTATTCTTTTGCATAGCCTCCAACAATTATTTTGCTAATGGCAAATATACTTTTAGGTGATGATGATCATTGTTTCCATTTTCATAACCTAATAATTTGCAATTGGTTTATTCGAAATATATTGATTTTATAAAGGAGATAAATAGCTGTTCAAAATGATATAATTTTTATTCATGAACACAACTATTAATCATAAAATACTAAATATTATGAAACACATCCTATTCCTGGTTGTGGCTGCAGGTTTACTTTTTTCAGTCACCATTGTTCATGCCCAGTTTCCAAATCCCGCTAAAGTCGCTGAACGGGGATTAAAAGGAATAATTAAAAAGAAAGACACACCCGAACCTCAGAAGAAGCCGGCAGAGGTGAATAAAGCAGCAAAGGCAGATTCTGAAAAAGCAACCAATGCTCCCGGTAAGGAGCAAGCGGAATTGCAGGCTTATTCCAAATATGATTTTGTACCCGGCGATAAAGTGATTTTCTTTGAAGATTTCAGCCAGGATGCTGTGGGTGATTTTCCTGCTTTATGGACAACTGATGTAGCTGGAGAAGTAAATAAACTGAATATTGCTCCGGGAAACTGGTTCAATCTGAACAGCACAGAAGGAACTTACTGGTTCATGAAAGATATTGATTTCCCTGTGAATTTTATTATTGAATTTGATATAGTTCCTAAAAAAGCAGGCGGCCGATATGCTGCTGATTTAGTGTTATTTGGTGAAGACAAGCATAGTGAAATGGATAAAAATGGCAATCCGGGATCTTATGGATTACATGTAACAATTGCAAAAACTTTATGGGAAACTAAAGGATATAAAAAAGGAACTAATGAGATACTTACAGGTTCATCCGCTATCAACCTTGTCAAAGAGGAAAAATTAAACCATGTAATTGTATGGATTCAAAACTGTCGGGTTCGGATATATCATCTTGGGGGGAAGGTATTAGATGTACCAACAAATATTTACGAAGACACCAAATTTTCCCGTTTGTGTTTCAAACTCTATAGAGGAGCATCCTGTGGTTCTTATATTTCTAATATTAAAATAACAAACGCTGCTCCTGATATGCGCAGCAAACTCATCACCGAAGGCAAATTAATTACCTACGGTATTTATTTCGATGTAAATAAAGATGTGATAAAACCTGAGTCTTACGGCACCCTCAAGGGAATTGCCCAGGTGCTGACAGATAATCCTGACGTGCGTATAAAAATTGTAGGCCACACCGATAGCGATGGCAGTGATGATGCAAACCTTGATCTTTCCAAACGCAGGGCAGCTTCCGTAAAGAATGAACTCAGCACTACATTTGGCATTGATGCGGCACGAATGGAAACAGATGGTAAAGGAGAAAAGGAAGCGATTGCGCCCAATGATAATGGCACTAATAAAGCACTCAACCGGAGGGTTGAATTCATTAAGTTATAATCATCGCATGCAATTAAGGAATTAGATTTATATCCTTTTGTTTGAAAAAAGTGTAATAAAAATTATTTATCAATTTGGGTGTAAATCTGAAGTGATAAATAATTTTATGTTTTATTAAATGCGGGGCAATTGATATCCGTTATGAAATTCCTTCATCAGGTATTGCCTGTTGATTGCTTCATCAGTAAATTGCTCCTTTGCCGCATCCCATTCTAACTTCTTCCCGCTGCGGTAAGCAATGTTTCCCATCTGGGCTACCGTGGCTACATGAGCGCCTGCCTGCACAGGACAATGGAGTTCTTCTATTTTCCTTGATTTTACCACACTCACAAAATTTTCCATGTGCTTATCTACGCCATTATCTGATGACGCCACAAAAGGCTTGCTCACTTTGCTTTTACTATTCTTTTCTTCAATCACTTCCCAACCGCCGCGATTTAGAATAAGCGTTCCGTTGTTACCAATATAGGCAATGCCATGGTCGCGGTTGTAGGAGCCGTTATCTATGCCCATTGCAGAATCCCATACCATATTAAAGCCGTCAAATTCGTATAAGGTTGTAAGTGTGTCGGGAGTTTCTTCATACAGTTCAGGATAGGCAAAACGGCCACCCAACGCCGATATTGATTTTGGAATCGGCGACTTCATTCCAAGCAAACCATAGTCTAGTAAATGAACGCCCCAGTCTGTCATCAATCCCCCGGCATAATCCCAGAACCATCGAAAATTAAAATGAAAACGGCTTGAATTGAAAGGCCGCGTTGGAGCAGGCCCCAGCCACATTGTATAATCCACACCATTGGGTGGCGCAGTATCCGGCACTACAGGTCCGGGTTTCATCCATCCCTGGTAGCACCATACTTTTACAGTACGTATATTACCCAGTTGGCCACTTTGTACAAAATCAACTGCATCTTTAAAATGCTGCTGGCTGCGCTGCCACTGGCCTACCTGTACTACTTTATTATAATGTTGTTGCGCCTGCACCATAGCCCGGCATTCTCCTATAGAATTGCCAACAGGTTTTTCGCAATACACATCTTTGCCCGCAGCACATGCATCCATCATAATTAAAGCATGCCAGTGGTCAGGAGTTCCTATTATGACAGCATCTATATCTTTATTATCAAGCAGCTTCCGGTAATCACCGTAGGTCTTTACTTTTGTGGCATCCACATTTAGTTTGGCAAGATCTTTCATACGGCGATCAAGCACATTTTTATCTATATCGCATATAGCAATTAAATTGACGCCGGATATTTTTATGGCTGCTGTAGCATCGGCCCAGCCCATTCCATTAACTCCGATCACTCCTATATTTAATTGATCATTTGGAGAAATGCGGTTTTTAAAAATGGCAAAGGCCTGGTTATTGATTGCAGAAACCAATAAGCTGCCACCGACAATGGAAGCCGAATTTTGTATAAACTTTCTACGGGAATTCATGATTGTATTATTTTAAATATCAGCAATGATTAAGGACACTCAAGATAAATTTATTTTAGAACGTTATCAAAATTTAATAGTGACAAAAAATCCAGGATAACAATAATTACAGAATTGTACATTTTGACCATAAAAATGGTCTGCTTAATTTACTTTTTGGCTAAATCCTGCGCAGCCTTTATTTATGAATAACCTGCCCGAAGTAATGGCTATAATTTATAAAAATCCCCAGACTTTTTAACACCGAATTATCACCATCAAATGTATTTATTTTAAAACAAAAAGTTTCTTTTGTAGAAATGCACTCAAGCGCAAATACAATTTACACATCCGCTAAGGCTAAAATTTATTCAGCCATAATACTTTCGCTTGCTGTAATGGTATTGGTTTTTTCCTGTCCATTAAAAAGGTTATTGGAAAACAATTCTGTTCCCAATATTTCATCTGCAATAAGAACCAATCAAACCAATATTAACGAAAATAATATTGCTGATTATAGCGCTTCGGATTATTGCTTTGCGGCTAATAATAAAATGGTTCCTTTAAAACCCGGAGTATCGCAGCAGCATAAATTACCCGCTCCTTTATCACCTGCAAATAATATTCAGAACGCGGGTCTTACCTCAAGAGATTTCTTAAGTGGCATTGATTATAAGTATCATTTTTTAGCAATATCCTATCCATCTTCACTCCCACTCTTTCTGCAAAATTGCAGTTTGCTTATTTGATTAAATTTTATTTCTCTTTCTCCCCCACTTCAATTTGCTTCATTGCTTTGAACTAATTTTATCATGGAAAGAAAGAAATAATAACAGCAAATTTCATAGCCAGGTTTATTCAATATGATTTTATGCTTTATTAATTACAACAATTAATTCAATATAATTTATGAGTTTTAAAAATTTATACAGCGTCCTTAAAAAAAACGGACTAACTATTTTGCTTACCGTTTTCCTTCTTCTCATGATTTTCAGTCCGGGTGCAAAATCGTGGGTGTTACAGCAATTAGTATCTGTTGGCCTGTTTAAAGCCGAAATAAAAAAGGAAGGTGTAAATAATTTACCAGGAAGCGTTCCCTTTTACTTTACAGATTCTGCAGGTAATACTGCTACTACAGCCGGATTAAAAGGCAAGGTAGTGTTCATTAATTTCTGGGCAACATGGTGTCCGCCATGTAGGGCCGAAATGCCTTCTTTAGAAGAGTTGTACGGGAAACTAAAAAATGATAACAGGTTTGTTTTCCTGTTTATTAATGAAGACGATGACCAGTCAAAAGCAAAACAATATCTTGAGAAGAATAATTTTACGATTCCTTTATACTACCCTTCCGGAGACATCCCCAAAGAAATTTTTAGTGGCACCTTACCCACTACTATTGTTATTGACAAGGAAGGCAAAATAGTATTGAAGCATGAAGGCATGGCGGGTTATAATACGCCTGGTTTTATAAAGCAACTGAAAGATCTGCTTTAAACGATTTGGATTTTAAAACAACATTCATTATTTGATTAAACCATAAAATATGGATATTCCATTAATCATTTCATTTGTTTGTTAGTTTAAGAGGAGACGGCTTTTCCTTTTTCTGAATAAGATTGATAAGATCAATTCAATATTTAATAACCTGGCAAATGATAATAAGAAATCAACAAACATATAGTTTAAAACAAAAAAGAGACCCATTTTTAATGAAGCAGTTTATGCGGGAAGCATTGCGCTCCGGATCCATTGCTGCTATTGCCATGATACCGTTTGCCTTATTATTCTCTATGGCGGGTATGCGAATCAATGAATACGGGAAAAAGACCATTCAACTTTTTTTTGGAAATTTTCCTTCCGGTATCCGGTTTGCTTTGTTTGTGATAGAGCATTTTATACTTAGTTGGATCATAGCCATCCCCTTGCTGCTTTTATTAAAATCTTTTCATCATCGTATTCCCCGCCTCCTTTTGGGAGCTTTATACGGTGCTGTATTTTACATTTTGGTAAACTCATTGCTACTTCCTTCTTTGTTTAACGATGTCACTCCCTGGAAATTGGACTTTACCAAAACCATCCTTCCAAGCCTGGTAGTTCATATTGTTTATGGGCTTTCAATTGCACTTACTTCACTTCGTTTTATAAATAAAATAATAACATAAGAATAATTATAAACTAAAATAAATCACTACTAAAAAGAAACAAAGAAAATGAAAATGAAATTAATCGCATTCGTCGGGCTAGCCCTTACCGTATTTGCCGTCTGCTCAAATACTCCCAATGAAACCAAAACCGACGCAGCTGCAAC